>Ga0105044_10001947_pt1 | contig 28010 bp, 18 predicted proteins | sample MAT01_FD_78092 | JGI IMG/M metagenome (GOLD analysis project Ga0105044, IMG submission 78092) | Freshwater microbial communities from Lake Fryxell liftoff mats and glacier meltwater in Antarctica - MAT-01 | ecosystem: Environmental > Aquatic > Freshwater > Ice > Liftoff microbial mat | place... | reverse complement strand
TACGTGGAGCCACGGTGACCTCGGGTTAAAAATAATATCGGTCTGACCACTTTACTCGTAACGAGCCAACGTACAGCAGCCCAGCAAAGTTCGAAATACTCGCGGGAACTTCACGATCTCTACCCGGTTGTGGCGTCAATAATTCACAAAATGGCCGTTTCCCCTCCCCGACTCTCGAGTTTCCCGAATTTCTCCGATGCTTCCCGCACGTACCCGACTTTCCCCTTGAAGTATCCGTCGCGCCTAACTATCAATTATGCGGACGGACGAGTCCGTAATCTAATTTGCGAGTCTGCGATGAGTGACCGAACGAATCTGAACGCACGGAAGGCCGGTCGGCCGAAAGATCCGGATCTCGAGGCACGACGACGCACGGAAATCCTGAATGCGGCGACGAAAGTCTTTGCCGCCGATGGCTATGCCGATGCCGATGTACAGGTCGTGGCCGATGCTCTCGGTGTCGGGAAGGGGACGATCTATCGCTACTTTTCCACGAAGCAGGAACTGTTTCTGTCGGCGGTCGATCGCGGGCTGGATTCGCTCTCCGCGGAGATGGAAGCGGTCATCGAAGATCGCACGATCGACCCGATCGAACAGATTCGCCGCGCGTTCCACGTCTACCTTTCGTTCTTCCATGCGCGCCCGGAACTGACCGAGTTGTTCATCCAAGAACGGGTGGCGTTTCGCGGTCGGCATACGCCGCGCTACTTTGCGACTAAAGGTTCGTTTCAAGCTCGCGATGAAGCCTTTTTGAAGGAACTCATCGCGATGAGCCGACTCCGCGATGTGCCGCCGGAACAGTTGCTCACAACGATCGGCGACTTGCTTTACGGCACGGTGTTATCGAACCATTTATCGGGCCGCGTGTCCGATCCCACTCAGCAGGCGAACGCGATGCTCGACGTGCTGTTCCACGGCATCCTGACCGATGCGGAGCGCAAGTCGAACCGCAAGAAATCGAGGCGATCGTGAAGCGATTGACGGGGAATTTTGCCGTGTGGGTGTTCGCGATCGCGATGATCGGGTGCGCGAAAAAAGACGGCGCTACTGCAACGAGTGCCGACGTGCCCGCCGTCGCGGTCACGGCTGCGCCGGTCCAGGTCCGCGCGATTCGCCGTAGCGTCGATACCGTCGGTACGCTCAACGGTTTTGAAGAAGTGACGCTCGCGCCGAAGGTCGAAGGTCGCGTGCTTTCGATCCGTGCGGATGTCGGCGACATCGCGGTACCGGGGTCGGTGTTGCTCGAACTCGACTCGACGGACTACGTGCTGTCCGTCGCGGAGGCGAAGCAGGCATTTGCAGCCGAGTTGGCGAAACTCGACCTGACGGAACTGCCACTCGGCGAGCCGGATTTGTCGCGGATCCCGATCGTGAAACGCGCAGCAGTCGGCCTCGAAGATGCCGAGCGACGCTTCCAGGTGAAGAAGAATTTACTTGCGAATAAGGCCGTTTCGAAGGAGGAGTACGACTTGGCCGAAACCGATGTCCGATTGGCCGAGGCGACGCGTACGCAAGCGGTGACCGAAGCGAAGGCGACGCTGGCCGCGTCGCGGTTGCGGAAGGCGACGCTCGAACTCGCGGAGCAACGTTTGCAGGATTGCAAGCTGAAAGTGCCGGTGCCCGCCGGGTGGGAAGCGTGGGCGTCGGTCGTCGGCCCCGGCTTCGCTCCGCTGCGGTTCGCCGTAGCGCAGCGGATGCTCGCCGAGGGCGAGATGGTGCGTTCGATGCCCGTTACGAACGCCTTCAAACTCGTAATCGACTTCAAGCTAAAACTCCGAGTCACGGTGCCGGAGCGGTACACGGCGGAACTGAAAATCGATCAGCCCGTGGCGGTGAGTGTCGAAGCGTACCCGGATCGCACCTTCCCTGGCCGCGTGGCCCGGATCAACCCGACAATCGATTCGCTCAACCGCACGTTTCAGGTGGAAATTGAAGTGCCGAACGCGACGAACACACTGAAAGCCGGTGGCTTTGCGAAGGCCGACATTACGACGAAACTCGAAGCGAACCGGATCGTCGTACCGCCCGCCGCCATCGTCGCATTTGCGGGGGTGAACACGATTTATCTGGTCGATGGCGAACGCGCCAAGGCCGTGCGCGTGACGATCGGCACCCGCGAAAAAGACTGGGTGGAAGTCCAAGGCGACATCCCGACGGGGTCGCGGGTGATCCTCAGCGGACAATCGCAACTCGCCGACGGCTCCACCATACGCATCCGGAACTAACAGACGAAGAGAAAAAGAGTTTCACCGCAGAGATCGTAAAGAACGCGGAGAATAAAACACTGAATTCTTTTCTCCGCGTACTCTGTGCCCTCTGCGGTTGGATGTATTATTCGTCGCACATTTAAGGATCATACATGATTTGGGACATCTGTATCAAGCGGCCGGTGTTTACCTGTATGTTAATGCTCGCGCCGATCGTTCTCGGCTTTGCCTCGTATGCGCGGCTCGGGGTCGAATTGTTCCCGAACGTCGATATTCCGGTCGTCGTTATCACTACGGTTCTGCGTGGGGCGAGCGTCGAAGAGATGGAATCGGCGGTCACGAAGCCCGTCGAGGAAGTCGTGAATACGGTGTCGGGGATCGACGAATTGCGCTCGACGACGAAGGAAGGCGTGTCGCAAATCGTCGTCGGTTTTAAGCTCGAAAAGAATGGCGATATTGCCGCGCAAGAAGTGCGTGACAAGGTGTCGCTTTTGATGCCGCAACTGCCGGTCGGCACCGAAGAACCGAAGGTCGAGAAGTTCAATCTCGATGCCGCACCGGTGGTGACACTCGCGGTGTCGGGGCGGCGATCGTTGCGTGAAGTGACGGAAATTGCGAAGAAGCTCATCAAGGAAGATCTCGATGGCGTCAGCGGCGTGGGTTCGGTCGTGCTCGTCGGCGGGCAGAATCGGGCGGTGAATATCTGGGTCGATCCGGGCAAGTTACGCGGTCGTAAATTGTTCGTCGACGACGTCCGCAAGGCGCTCCGCGAACAGAACCTCGAATTGCCCGGCGGCAAGGTCAACTCCGGTGCGATGGAGGAAGGGTTGCGGACCGACGGGCGGGTGCAGAAGGTCGAGGATTTCCAGCGGCTGATCGTGGCCAGCCGCGATGGCGTGCCGGTGCGAATCCGCGACCTCGTAACGGGGCCATCGGCCTCGACGCCCGGCGTCGAGGATGGCGTCGAAGAGCCGCGCGGCCTGAGCCGACTCGATGGCGATGTCGCCGTCAGCCTCATCGTGCAAAAACAATCGGGCGGCAACACGGTCAAGGTCGCCGATGCGGTCAAGGCGCGTCTCGAGAAAATCCGCCCGACGCTGCCACCGGATATGCGTGTCGAAATCATCCGCGACCAGTCGAAGTTCATCAAAGGCTCGATCGACGAAGTGAAGTTCCACCTCGTGCTCGCGGCGTTCCTCGTCGGCGGCGTCATCTTCCTATTCATCCGCGATTGGCGCACGACAGTGATTGCCGCGCTCGCCGTGCCGACGAGTATGATCGGCACGTTCGCGTTCATGGACTTCATGGGTTTTAGCCTGAATAACATGACGCTTTTGGGCATGATCCTCGCCGTTGGCATCGTCATCGACGATGCCGTGGTCGTACTCGAGAACGTCTTCCGTCACATGGAAGAGTACGGTCGCACCGCCGCCGAAGCTGCGAGCGTGGCCACGAAAGAGATCGCGCTCGCGGTGCTGGCGACGACGCTTTCGCTCGCGGTGATCTTCGCGCCGATTGCGTTCATGTCGGGGCAGGTCGGCCGCTTCTTCAACAGCTTCGGCTTCGTCGTCGGCTTCGCAATATTGCTCTCGATGGTCGTCAGTTTCACGCTGACGCCGATGCTCTGTTCGCGCTTCCTGCGGCCATCCGCGAGTGGGCACAGCTCGTCGAATTCCGGCGTCTGGGGCTGGGTGACGCGGCGTTACGTCGGCGTCCTCGCGTGGTCGTTGCGGCACCGCTGGGTGATCATCGTGGCCACCATTGCCGTATTCGCCAGTACGCCTGCGTTGTTCGGGGCGGTCGGCACGGACTTCGTCCCCAAGGACGACCAAAGCGAGTTTGAAGTTGCGATCACGTTGCCCGAAGGTTACACGCTCGATCAGGGTAGCGCGATGTGCGCAGAACTCGAAGGACGCTTCGCGAAACTCGAAGGCATGCTGAACGTGTTCACCACGATCGGCGAGACGAACGGTCGTAGCGCGAAGGGGCAAGGCGATGTCACGCTCGTCAACATTTATTGCAGGCTGATCGACCTGCGAAAGCGCAGCTACGGCCAGCAAAGCGTGATGGCGAAGGCCCGCGCCATCATGGCCGACTATCCCGATCTGCGCGCAAACGTGCAGGAAGTGAAGCTGTTTTCGTCGTCGGCATTCAAAAACGTGCAACTCGAACTGAGCCTTCGCGGCCCCGACAGCGACAAGCTGCTGGAGTACGCGAACGCGATTCTAAAGAAGATGAAGGCGAACCCGAGTTTCACCGACGTCGATACGAATGCGGCGAACCGCTCGCGGGAATTGCAAGTGCGCATTTTCCGCGACAAGGCCGCTGACATCGGGGTGTCCGTCGCTACCGTCGCGAGCACTTTGCAAGTGCTCGTCGGCGGCGAACCGGTGACGAAGTTCAAGGAAGGCGTCGACCAGTACGATGTCTGGTTGCGTGCGAACGCACCGAACCGCGACCGCGAAGCGGCCATCGGGGCGCTCGCCGTGCAATCCTCATCCGGCGAATCGATCGCGCTCGATAGCATCGCCCGTATGACCCCCGCGCGCGGCCCTGCCGCCATCGAACGCTATAACCGCCAGCGACAGGTGGCTGTCACTTGCAATCTCGCGCCGGGCATCGCGCTCGGTAACGCGCTGCCGGAAGTGGCCGAGTATGTGAAACAGCTCGAACTCTCGCCCGAGTATCGCTACGAGTTTCTCGGTGAAGCAAAATTGATGCAAGATTCGAACGATAACTTCGCGATTGCGTTCCTGCTGGCGTTCGCGTTCATGTACATGATTCTCGCGGCACAATTTGAAAGTCTCGTACACCCGATTACGATCTTGCTGGCAGTCCCCTTAACGTTGCCGTTCGCATTGGTGTCGCTGTTGATCTTGCAGACGCCGCTCGATGTGTATGCGATGATCGGTCTGTTCATGTTGTTCGGCATCGTCAAGAAAAATGGCATCTTGCAAGTCGACTACACGAATGTGCTGAGGGCGAAAGGGTTGCCGCGCAACGAGGCGATTTTGAAGGCGAACGAAACGCGGTTGCGACCGATCCTGATGACGACGATCATGCTGGTGGCGGCAATGATCCCGATCGCGACCGGCCAAGGCCCCGGTGCGAGTGCCCGCGCCAGCATGGCGAAAGTCATCCTCGGCGGGCAGTTGCTCTCGCTGTTACTGTCATTGCTCGTTACGCCAGTCGCGTACTCGATCTGGGACGACATCGCCCGTTTCATCGGCCGCCAGTTCGCACGGCGAGCGCGAACCGAAACCCCACTGGCAGAAGAAACCGTCATCGATCTGGTACCGTCGCCGGTAGCGGAAATGGCCGAAGTACGCCGTGGGTGAGTGTCAGAATGCTGTCAGTTCATCGCATTCCGCCGCCTGCGTTCCAGACGGCGCTGACGACGGCGTGAGTCGATTCTTTGATGGTATACCCTATTTCGGCGAGCGGTTTTCTCGTGGCGTCTGGCCATGCCTTTTCGAGTTCGACCGTCATGCCGCCTTCGGTGTGGACTCGCGGGGCGGCCATCGCTTCGGTGGGGAGTTTCCCGCGTAATATCACTTGTGCCAACACTTCGCACACCGCGTTCGGGATCTTTCGCCCGCCGCGCCCGCCCACCGCGAGTATCGCTTGGCCGCGCTCCATCACGATCGTTGGGCACATGTTGTGTAGCGGTCGTTTGCCTGGCCCTGCCGAGTTCGGGTGGCCGGGCTTCGGCTCGAAGCGCGACATGCCGTGGCCGAGCGTCACGCCCAATTCGGGTACCGTCACTTGTGCGCCGAAGTAGCCGCCGTGCGTCAGCGTGATCGCCGCGAAATTCCCGGACGCATCCGATGCCGACAGGTGAACGGTGCCCGTCGCTTTGCGGCCATCGGTCGTGGCGGCTACCGGTTTGCCGTCGCGAAGTGCGGTTTCGATGACCTTCACTTGACCCGCGATGCGGTCTTTATCGACGAGTTCCCACCACGCCACATCGGCCATCGCAGGGTCGCCCAACGTGCGGAGCCGGTCGTGCCACGCGAGACGCATCGCCTCGACGCGGCCACGAATCGACTTCGCACTATCGGCAGGCCACGCGCCCCAGCCGAGGCCATCGAGCAATGCCAGCGTTTGCAGAACAGTCACGCCACCCGAGGTTGGCGGCGGAGTAAATATCGTGCGTTGGCCCTGCGACCATTCGGCGGGTTTCACATGGAGTGCGCGATAATTTTCGAGGTCGCGTTCCGCGACCAAACCGTTGTTGGCGCGGAAACTCTTTGCGATCAGCTTGGCGGCGTCGCCGCGATAAAAATCATCGACACTATCGGCTTTCACGAACGCGGCGAGCAAGGTGGCGAGTTCGGGGTTGCGGAGCGTTTGACCGAGTTTCAGCGGCTCGCCCATCGGCAGAAACCGTTTCGCGGTGGCGGGGTCTTTCGCCAGATTCGCTTTGTTGGAAAGGATCGCGGTGGCCAGCATCGCATCGACCGCAATGCCGTCTTTCGCGATGGCCGCAGCGGGGGCAATCGCCGATTTCAGATCGAGCTTGCCGTAGTTTTTGACGGCGACCTGCAACCCCGCGAGCGTGCCCGGTACCCCGGCGGACAGCCAGCCGTGTTGTTGCGCCTCGAGTTTGTCGGCAAAGAAATCGTCGGTCATCGCCGCGGGCGCGGTACTGTTAAAGTCGATTGCGACGATTTTTTTGCCACCGTGAATTGCAGCGATGAAATGCCCGCCGTACCCGCCGACGCCGCACAGTTGCGGTGCCACAACGGTGGCCGCAAACGCCGCCGCAATCACGGCATCGACGGCGTTGCCGCCGTTCGCGTACGCACCCGCACCGACCTTCGCCGCCACGGGCAGCCCCTCGACGCGATTGCCCGTTTCTGCGGCTGCCCGCGAAGATTGCGATGTCACCGCGATCGCCGCCGCCGCAAGCATTTCCCGTCGCGAGATGGGATTCGACATCGGTACACTCCAGTTGGGCGGTATTTGTCGACATCGCTATTTTGGTATTATGTAAACTCGCCTTGTGTGGCTGGTAGGAACCTCGGCAGGTGCGGTTTGCCGATTTGCATTATCGGTGGCGCTGCCCCTAGAATAATTCACGTTCCGATGCGGTGATACCTGACCCCGAGGCGCTCCCGATGCGCATTTTGATAGCCATACCGATCTACAATGAAGTGAAGCACGTGAGTGGCGTTCTCGCCGAAGTGCGGCGCTATGCGAGCGATATTCTCGTCGTCGACGATGGTTCGACCGACGGATCCTCGCAGATTCTCGATAATGAAGTCGGGTTATTTCGCGAGACGCACGCGAAGAATCGCGGCTACGGCGCAGCGATCTCCACAGCGTTCGACTTCACGATTCGCCACGGTTACGATGTGCTCGTGACGATGGATTGCGACGGCCAACACCAGCCGGACCGCATACCCGTACTGCTCGAACGGATCGGCAATGCGGACATCGTTTCGGGTAGCCGTTACCTACGCGATTTCCGCCAGAATACCCCGGCCCCGACGGATCGACGCTTCATTAACGCGCAAATTACGGGCGAACTGAACGAGAAGTTCGGCCTGAACATCACCGATGCGTTCTGCGGCTTCAAGGCGTACCGTCGGCACGCGCTCGAGCAGTTGAAAGTGACCGAAACGGGTTGGGGGATGCCGTTGCAAGTCTGGGTCGAGGCGGCGAAACTCGGGTTGCGCATCACTGAAATCGGCGTGCCACGGTTGTATATCGACCCGAACCGCACGTTCGGCGCGATGAACGACCCGACCGAGCGGCTGAATTACTACCATAATGTGATCGAGGCCGCAGACTGCATTCCGCTCGGGAATGATTACCGCGTCTGTTCGTGCGGTGTCAAGTTATATCATCACGCACCCGAAGCGTCGATGCCGCTCGAGAATGTTCACCGCTTTTGTTCGGAGATGGTGTGATGACGCTGCGACGGTTCCGGGCACCCAATGGCGATGGCGAGGTGCTCGCCGAACCCTCGGTCGAAGCGCTACCCGCGCTGGTCGCAGCGAACCGGCTATACCTCGATCGCTGCGCGGCACGTATCGGCGGGATATGCCTTCGCGAGTACCGCCAACAGGCCCGCGCGGAATTGCATCTACCCACGGATGGCCCGCTGATTATCGGCGGACACCAACCCGAACTTTCGCACCCCGGCGTCTGGGTGAAGCACTTCGCGATCCACGGTTTAGCGCGGCGAGTGAACGGCACATCGCTCAATCTCATCGTCGATAACGACACGCTAAAAACACCGTGTTTGCGCTTCCCCGTCATTGGGAGTGACGATCGCGAATTGTGCGTCGCATTCGACGATGACATCGGCGAACGGCCGTACGAAACGCGACCGATCCAGAATCCCGAGCGATTCGCCGCATTCGCCGAAGTCGTGCGAGAATCCACCAAAAACTGGCCATTCGAGCCTGTTATTCGCAGCATTTGGCAACCAGCGCACGGCAAAGTCGGCGAGACGTTCAGCGATTGGCGGCAGAATCTCGAACGGGAATGGGGCTGCCACAACCGCGAAGTGACGGTTCGCGAACTGTCGCAGACGGCGTCGTTTGCTCGCTTCGTTTCGCATATCTCCGCCGATCTACTGCGCTTCCGAGCGGCGTACAACGGCGCGGTGATTGCATACCGCCGCACGCACGGTTTGCGGAGTAAAAACCACCCCGTGCCGGATCTGGCCGAGGGCGAGTTACCGTTCTGGGAAATGTCGACGAACGGTCGCCGCCCCGCCACGAATGCCACGCCACATGGCGCGATGCGACCGCGTGCCTTAACGCTGACATTGTTCGCGCGGCTCTGCCTCGGGGACTTCTTCATTCACGGCATCGGCGGCGGAAAGTACGACGAAGTCACCGATGCGATCATTCGCGATTACTTCCGCATCGAACCGCCCGCGTATCAAGTCCTCTCGGCGACGTTGCACCTGCCGTTTCCGCATTCGCCGCGTCCGCCAAACGAAGTCGCACGGCTCGAACGCCAGTTGCGCGACCTGCACTGGAACCCGCAACGCCACCTTCCGGATGCATACCCCGACCGCGACCGCGTAGTCGCCGCAACACCGACCGATCACGCGGGCCGACGACAACGCTACCGCGATCTGCGCGAGTGGAACGAACGACTGCGCCCGCAAGTGGCGGCACAAATCGCTGCGATTCAAGCCGAATTCGAAGAAGCGAAGCAAGCGGATCGAGCGGCCGCCACGCTGACTCGCCGCGATTACGCATGGGTGTTCTACCCAGAAGCGGCGTTAAAGCGCTTCCTGCAACCGTGGCTGTAATCTTGTTGCGTTTCCGAAGTTGTGAGACTTCGAGCCACCACGCCGATACCTGACAGGAGACGACAAATGTCCGACTCGATTCGTCGCTCTGCGAACGGAAGGCCGCGCGAGAAGCGTCCGGAATGACGCTCGCCGATGTCAGCAGTAAGACAGGGTTGGCATTGGAAACGCTCTCGCGGCTCGAAACCGGATCCGCCACCAACCCAACCTGGCAGACGCTCGGCACGATCGCCGTTGCCGTGGGATGTCGATTGACACTCACCGCTTCCCGTCGCACTAACGATCATTCGGCATCAGCCGCAATGAGGCCACGGCGCTGCGGATCACGTCGTCGGCGCGCCAGGCGATGGGGATGCTTTCGCCTTTTTGCCATAGCTCGAATTGGTCCGCGTAATGCGGTGACAGTGGGTTGCCACTTTGGCCGCCGGCGAGCACGAAGCGGCTGTTCGACCAATCGGTTACGTCGAACGTCGTGCGTAAATTCGCGATGTTGTGCGTGAAATCGAGCGGCGCGAGTGGGCGTACGCCCGCTTGCATCACCGTGTTCGAGTCGCCGCCGATTGGCACCGGGCCGACGTTGAACAGCCTGCCGAATGACGTTTTCCCGAACAACAAATGTTCGAGCCGCAGTTGGCGCATTTCGCCCCACGCCCAGAACGCAGGGCCGGGGCCGACGGTCTTGCGCAACTGACGCACTACCGTCATCAGCACGTCGATCATTTCTTCCGCCCACGAGTGCGCGAACCAGGCTTTCGGCTGCGTTTGCAGCAGATACACCAGGTGCGACACGCGACGATCCGAGAATAAATTGTGTGCGAGCGGGCCTTTTCCTTCGCCGCCGAGGACGGTCTGCCAACTCTTCGGGGCCTTTGCTTTCGCCACGCGAACGCAGAGTTCGTTAACGAACAATTCGTACACGGCGGCACCGGCGGAGTCTGCCGTTGCGTGTCCGTTCCAGTCGCGGAGCACCTTGAGGCCGAGCGCCGCATCGGGGTCGCTGGAAGTGAGTGCCAGTACGATGTCGCGGATATGTTCCCAGGGTAATGAGCGGACGTTGAGTTGGAGTGCGCGTAACCCGGCGAGATCCCAATCGGTGCGTTTGGCGAGTTCTTCGCGGATGATCGCTTCGCGGTACCCGTCGATGAAATCGACGCCGAGGAAGACGCGGTCGGCCCCGGCGGGGATGGCGTTCGCGGTGCCGTAGAAACCGGCTTCGGGGTTGCGAATGAACGGCATTTCCTCGAACGGTAAATGCTGCGTTTCCCAGCCGACGTCGGGGCCGTTCGCGGGGAGCGGTATCGTGCCGTGGCCGTTCTTTCGCTGGGGCAACGTCCCGATGAGTTGCCAGCCAAATTCGCCGGTTTCGTCGGCATACAGGACGTTAAGCGGCAAGTGTGGCCACGCGGAGAACGGCTTGCGGAAAGCTTCAAACGATCGCGCACGCGGGGCATCGAAGAAGCCGCGAACCGGTAGCGGATCGAGCCACACGGCCCGCATCGAGATCGCTTCCGGTACGCCTTCGAGTAACGGCGTGATGATCGGCCCGCGCGGCGTCACGAACACCCATTCCTCGAAATCGCTCGCATCTTTAATGTGGATCACTTCGCGAATCAGTTCCGCGCCGGGGATCACGCCATCGCTGTCGACCGACTCGATAAACAGGTCGGTGTTGTCGGTCAGCCCCGCCGTCACGCCCCAACAGGCGAAGCCATTGTGCCCGATCGGGAAGACCGGTGCGCCCGCGAGCATCGCCCCGACGATGGCCCACTCCGGCGTGTTGATGTGCCCCAAATACCACGGCGGCGGGATCGTCGGCCCGAGGTGCGGATCGCTCGCCAACAGCGGCTTGCCCGTTGCGGATCGTTGCGAACCGACGACCCAGTTGTTCGAGCCACCCCCGCGCGGCACGTACTGTTCGAACAGCGCCAGGTCTTGCCCGAGCGCATCGAGAAGCGATGTGTGAACGGTGGCGGCGGCATCGTGCGAATACGGAATCGCATCGACGGCGCGGAGCGCATCGATGCCGTCGTCGCGCAGAATCCGCAGGCGAGCGAGTTCGCAATCCCAGTTCGACGGCAATGTGAACGATTGCAACTTCACGATGCCGAGAACGTCGCTGCCCGCGTATTGCGTGAACTCGCCGCCGAGAATCGCGAGTTCGTGCGGCTTCTTCCGCAGCCCCACAGAACGGCCCGCGTTCACCCCCGCCGCGAACGCCGTCAACGAGGCTTGCACGTCGGCATCGACGATCGCAAACTGCGCGAGCGCCGCACGGTGAAAGCCGATGCGTCGGCTCATGCGATCGACTGGCAGAGCCTTCGCGCCGACGAGTTCGGAGAGTGTGCCACGGACGACCCGCAACTGCGTTTCCAGTTGAAATGCGCGATCTTGCCCCTGCACGTAACCCGCGCCGAACATCGCATCGCGGTCGTTCTCGGCTTCGATGCACGGTATGCCATAACGGTCGCGGCGGATCGTTACTGGCTGTTCGATGCCCGGTATCCGCACCTCTCCCGAGACGATCGGCAGTCGTCGTCCGAGTAGCGCTCGCGCCAGCCAATAGCTCAGGCTCATCGCACATCTCGCAAGAAAAGATTGACCGCAGCGAAGCCACCGCGTACCGTCGAATCTTATGATTTGAACGAGGAGAAGCGAAATCATGGCGCGATGGCTGGCAACGATGGCGATGGTCTGCGGGTTCCCGGTGGCGATGCCCGCGGCGGAGACAATTCGTATCGCTTGCGTCGGCGATAGTATCACCGAAGGCGCGGGGTTGATGAACCGCGAAAAGGAAGCGTACCCGGCGGTGTTGCAGCAATTACTCGGTGAGACGTACGACGTGAAGAACTTCGGCGTGAGCGGGCGAACGCTGCTGAGCAAAGGCGACGCACCGTATATCAACGAGAAGAAGTACAAAGACGCACTCGCGTTTTTGCCGAATATCGTCGTCATCAAGCTCGGTACGAACGATACGAAACCGGCAAATTGGAAGCACGCGGAGGAGTTTGTCGCCGATTACACGGCACTGATCGAGTCGTTCGCGAAGCTCGAATCGAAGCCGAAAATCTATCTCTGTACGCCCGTGCCCGCCTTCCCCGGCGAATGGGGGATCGAGAATTCGCGTATTAAAGACGGCGTGATACCGAAAGTGCTCGCGATTGCGAAAGACAAAAAGCGACCGGTGATCGACCTGTATCAGGCACTCAGCGGCAAGGCGAAACTCTTCCCAGACAAAGTCCACCCGAACGCCGCCGGCGCGAAACTGATGGCCCAAGCCGTGCAAAAAGCACTGCTGCCGAGCGAGTGAGCGGGTACACCGATTCTTGGCGAGCGGTGTGGCGTTAGCCCACTGATCCCGCCACAGTCCTGTGCAATTCGAATACACAGAGATCGTCACCTCGAAATCGACATCGCCCACGACACCGGAAGGATCAGGGGAGTGACCTCCCCCGCTCGCCCATTGCGCGAGCGATGTGATGACGCCGCCAAAATGGAAGGATGCGCAGGATACCGCGGTTGCAATGCGGTGTGTAAATGTTGCTACCGTTGGGCAGGTTCTTGCCGAAGTTGCGGCGGGGTATCTGCGAAATCACTCGAAACGTGCGAGCTATGCGGATTTCGCCGGTTTGGCATGCCGAGTGCAAAGTCTCATTTCGCTCAAGCGAACGACGGGCCTCGGGAAGTGCCAGTCGAACCCCGCATGAGGGCGAGTCTCATCCCCAAGCCAATTACCCCACGACGGCGCGAACATTCGCGCCGGCCCGCCACCCGCCCCGTCCCCCACGCATCTCCCAGCGAACCCGCACCGAGTGGTGCGGGTTTGCGTCGTTTTTGTTCGTACGGGCTTAAAACGGCTTGCGCGGCTTCTTGCGAATTTGCCCGCAAACGAACCGCTACAACCGCTCCCGTCGCCATCGTCGCTACACGCCATGTACGCGGATCGTAGAGTGCAACGAATACGTTCGACGCGGTCCGGATCGCTCGTTCGTCGAGTTCGCGGCATCCGATACCTTTGGCAGACGAGCAAACTCTGGGGCATCTCCGCTGTTCGCGGTCTCGCTCGTCATCGCGAATGTGCGGGAGGAATAGATCGATCGTCGCAGGAACCGGTTGGGAACCGACCTGCCGTGAGACCGGAGCGTCTCATGGGAACGATCGTTCGGTGAGGAGGCGACATCATGAGGATGCGATGGGGGGTATCCCTGGCTGCGGCGATTGCGGCCTTATGTTCGGCATCGAATGTTCGAGCGGGCCACTGCGGTTGTACGACGTATCCTGCGTCGGGCGGTACCGTTGCCGCAGCCCAAGCGGGCTTCTCGGAGTGCAACGACGGTTGCAAGCCGACGTACCAAGTGGTTTACGATAACGTCACGGAAAAGCGGTTCACGACCTGCTACCAGACGGTCAACGAAACGGTCATGAAGCCGGTCACCAAGACCTGCTATCGCGACGAACAACAGACGTGCATGAAGACGGTGACGGAAACGGTCTGCCAGACCGTGAACGAGACCGTCAACAAGCCGGTCTGCCGCACGGTGATGCAAGAAGTGACTTGCGTCAATTACAAGCCGGTGTACGAGACCTGCAACAAGGTCGTGACCGAGACGGTCTGCAAGGCCGTTTGCGAAACGGTCATGAAAGAATGCAGCTACACCGTCTATAAGAAGGTGTGCGAAACGCAGTACAAGGAGTGCGCGTTCACCGTCACGAAGCCCGTTTGCGAAACCCACGTCAAGAAGCAGTGCTTCTTCGTGGCCAAGCCGGTCTGCGAGACGCACGTCAAGGAATGCACCGTTGCCGTGTGCAAGCCCGTCTGCGAGACGGTCATGAAGGACTGCCCGAAGACGGTCTGCCGCAAGGTTACGGAAACCGTCATGAAAGACGTTTGCCGTACCGTCATGCAAGACGTCTGCGAGACGGTCAACAAGCCAGTCTGCAAGACGGTTTGCGAAAACGTGACCGAGATGAAAACGGTCTGCAAGCAAGTGCCACAAGTGGTGTGCGAATCGTACACGGTGAAGGGTGGCCTTCGCCTGGCTAAGCCATCGCCATCGTGCGGCGATCCGTGCGGCGATCCGTGCGGTGCCGCCGGTAGCCCAGCGGCCTGCGATTCGTGCGGTGCCGCCGCCGGTACGGGTTGCTCGGATGCCTGTGCCGACCCGTGTGCCAAGCACTCGCGTGGCCTGCTCGCACGCCTATGCGGTGGTAGCGGCCTCGGCCTCGGTGGCCGCCTCGGGAATGGTGCCGGGATCTCCGCAAGCTGCGGTTCGGCCGGTGCGGGTGGTCTGCTCGGTGGCATCGGTCGCGGTACCGGTGGCGGTGGCTTGTTCGGTGTCTCGGTCATTCGAGAAGCCGACGAAGTCAAGACCCGTCAAGTGACCAAAATGGTATCGGTGAACGAAGTCGTTCCCGTGACCAAGGTCGTTCGCAAGACGGTTACGGAAATGGTCGCCACGCAAGTGACGAGGAAGGTTCCCGTGACGGTTACGGAAAAAGTTCCGGTATGCGTGACCCGCAACGTGACCGAAACGATCGTCGAAAAAGTTCCCGTCACCGTGACCCGCAACGTGACCGTGAACGAAACCCGCCAGATTCCCCAAACCGTTCGCCGCGTGGCTTACGGTGCCTACGTCGATGCCGCATCGATCAATGGCGGAGTCGCTGGCAACGCAGGCGATAGGCTCGGTGCCAACGCCGGTAGCGGTGTGGCCCCCGGCGCGGCGACCTACGATGCGAACAACGGTAGCCGTGTGTTCGTCGAAGGTCTGCAAGTGACCAAGGACATCGTGACCAACACGACCCGCATGGTCTCCGAAACGCAAGTTCGCCAAGTGCCTTACACGGTGAACAAAACGGTGCCAGAAGTCGTCACTAAGATGGTGCCAACGACCGTCACGAAGATGGTGCCAACGACCGTCGAGAAGATCGTGCCCGTGACGACCGTTCGCATGGAAAAGGTCGAGACGAAGAAACTCGTCCCGACCCAAGTGACCGAAATGGTTGCCACCATTGTCAGCAAAAAGGTGCCGACGACTGTGACCCGGCAAGTGGCCGTAACGACGACCGTCAAGGTGCCATACACCACGACGGAAATGGTCGCCACGACCGTGACCCGCAAGGTTCCGGTAACAAGCGAGCACAACGTCGTCGTGCGGACCCCCCGCTATGTCTCCGTGGATGCAGGCCCAGGCACGGGCCTCGGGGCTTGCGACCTCGGCGGTAGCAGCGTCGGTGCGAGTGCATCGGCGGCTGGTGCGGGTAGCTGTGGCAGTAACGGTTGTGGGATCGGGAACGTGATCGCCGACGGCAGCCGCCCTCGTCCGGTCCGCGACTTCCTGAGCCGACTGTTCGGTAGCCGCCTCTGTACGAACCCGTGTGCCGCACCCGTCGCAAGCTGCGAACCCAGCTGTGCGACCTCGGCTTCGGGTTGTGCCCTGCCAGCAACGACGACGGTCGTCGGTGCGGCCCCTGCTACACTCCCCGCGATCACCACGACGGCCCCCGCCGCCACGCCAAAGGTGATGCCAAAGCCTTATTAAGCTTTGAGCGGTCCGGAATCAGCGGTCAGCAACCCGGTAACGGTGTTTGCTGACCGCTGATTGCATTATCGGCGTCTCCGAATCGACTTAAACCCCGTTCAGCCAGAGAAGCGAAGAAGCCGTACCGTCGCCCCGCAGTTGCGAAGGCGAAGGAGTAGCCTACTTCAAATGCTCTCGATACAGGGCGTTGAGCGGATCCATATCGATTCGCGAACGCAGTGTGGGTACCTGTACTTTGTTCGCCCGCACGAGTTCGAGATCGAGGAACTCGTGGATGGCCGGAATCTGCGGGCCTTCTTCGAGTTCGTCGGCAGCGACCTTCCGCTTCAGCAGTTTTTTCACTTCGGCGATCATCGCGGGTTCATCGGCTGCGGTTTCGAGCAGTTTTTCGAATTTCATCGGAACGACGCCACGACCTTGCTCCATCCAGCGAATCGCCAACAGCGGTCGGAGCACGTAGAAGTATTTCTTGATCTGCACTTCGGGGCCGCGCAAGTGGGCGCGGAAATTGTTCTGGGCCATGTGCAAGTAGTGGTACACGCACTTTTGCGGCGTGAAAAACGAATCGCGTAACGCGCGCAAGTCTTTGGCAAAATCATCGCGGTCGATGTACACGATTCCGGAATCGAGCCATTCGAGGAGCGAGGGGTTCGACTTCGAAAACAGTTTGAGTGCCTTGCGAATGTCCCAGCCGGCAAAATCGAGATCGTTCTCGACCGGCCGTTCGATGACGTCGCGCTGCGATTCGACTTCGATTGAGAGGTACCATTCTTGCGGGTGAACGTACACGAATCGGATATCGTAATCGCTATCCTTCGAGGCAAATCCCCATGCGCGGCTCCCGGATTCGACGGCGTATAAAACACGCACGTTCTCGATTTTTTCGAATGTCGCGAGTCGCTGTTGAATCGCGGCTTGGATTTTTGGTTCAATTTTCATCCAGATGCTTTATGAGCTGGATAAAGCAACTGGTAGGATTCGGTCATTTTTTCGACGTATTTAGATGCATCGTGCCTTCCGCAGGCCGAAGTGATAAGGCTCACAAACGTGCCGCTACTCCTTCGTACATGCCGGATTCATTTTGTGAATTCGATCGTCACGTTGTTTTCGCCGCTCTTCACGGTCACTTTCGCGCCGCTCGTATTGGGATCGAGACACTTGGCCACTACGTCGAATTTGTCGGTGGCTTTCGGCTTCGTACCGGGGGCGACCGGTTCGGGTTTCGGCGAACTGAGGTACGCCTTGTACTCGCCGGCGTCGAGCGTGCCTTCGATTTTGAACGTGCCCCCATCGCCGATTTTCGCCTGGGCTGCACCCCCCGCCGACGAGATGAGGTTGATCGAGCCGACGTTCAGCGGCTGGCCAGCGTAGGTTACTTTGCCCATCACAGTACCGGCCGGCTTCGTGCCACTGCTACAGCCGTTCGCGAGAATCAATACGGAAGCGACCAACACGAGACGATTGCCAAACAGTCTTCGGGTCATCGAGTACCACCCCAATTTGCGCATGTTGAAAAAGAAACCCACTGCCGGAAACGGACAGTGGGGGAACCGAAAGACGGTTTATCAGTCTGGGGACGCCACGAAGCCATCGGCCTTGGAGCAGAGCCTCTGGAAGGTAACGAAGTCCAGCGAATCGCGCAGGAATGCGACGGAACCATCGACGTTCAGAACGTTGATTCCACCAGTGTGGAACGAGTTGAGTACGGAATTGCCTTTGTAGGACGTGTCCGAGCCAGCCGCAGCCGTTCGGGAGTTGATCGCGTAGGCCACGCACGTCAGGCCCATACCCCACAAGTCTTCTCCTGCGGTCATGTTGCCGACCCTGTTGGTGGTCGTGACGGAACCCCAAGGCGTGAAGTAACCATTCCGATAATCGTTCAGACCGATTTGACCGGACTGCTCTGCAACGAAGATCGTGTTGGATGTGCCATCGGTGCAATCGGCGATCCGCGTTTGCTCATTGGCCAGCAACATCCCGTTTCTCGCCCACCAGCCGCCATAGTTCGAGGGGTGCGTCATGCCAGCGGAACCGTTCGGATCGGGGAACGCCCCCATGATGCCGATGTACGCGGGAACCTGGTGATTGTAGTTCGCCCACCACGTGACCCACGAGGTCGGCTGCGTTTCCTGCAATGCGCTCGACGGGCACTTCCAGGTTGGGATCACGAGATTTCTGAGAACGATGGGGCTGTAAACATCGTTGACGTTCAGCTGCGCGTAGAGTGCGCCTTGCTCCATGTGCGGGAAAATCTCGACGCGCCAGTTTGCATTCGTCACCGACGCACCGCGCTGTCCCATCGGGAACTTGCCGAAGGCGCTTTCGTAGTTGTGCAGCCCGAGGCCGATCTGCTTAATGTTGTTGGAACACTTGATTCGTGCAGCCGCCTCGCGGACCTTCTGGACCGCCGGCAACAAAAGACCGATCAGGATCGCGATGATGGCGATCACCACGAGCAACTCAATGAGGGTGAACCCTCGACGACGAAAACGAAGCATACGACTCTCCTGAAAAATAATGGAATGTGAGAGAGGAGGGAACGCAACGAGTGGAGAGTGGTTCGCGAGTTCAGAAAATCAGTTTAACGGTACATTTTTGAAAGACAAGACAGTTCAGGGATTTCTCATAGTAACCGCATCATCCGCCACTTACCGGAGGGATGACGGCAACCTCGTCGCCCGACATAATCGCGAGATGATCGCCCGCAATGTTGCAGTTCACGGCCATCGCACTCCGCGACAACAACGACGCGAGCGACGGGATCGCCTCACATAGTCCCGCCCGAACATCGGCTAGCGTGACTCGCAAGCGAGTGGCTTCGTTCAGCGATTGATCGTCAGGTTCTCGGCGGCGGTCGTGGGGCGTCGGCCGCGAAGCCAGTTGATGAGCGTGCTGGCTAGCCCCTTTGCGCTTTCGATGCGACGGTGTGGATACGCGAGGGCACGCCAAAAACAGGCGAGTGCGGTGCGGAGTTCGGCCCCGCGCATCACCCAGCCGAGCGTGCGCCACGTCGAGGCGTAACCGTGGGCCACGGCTGCGGGGGACACGCCATCGCGGGCATTGTGCATGATCGAAAACGCCGTCGCTACGCGGTCCGCGAGCTTGCTGGAAAGGTTTCCGTGCCCCGTGCGGTAAAGCACGAGCGGTTCCGGCACGTACTCGAATGCGTACTGCTTCGCGACGCGCAACCAGAGGTCGTAGTCGATCGAAAGATCGCAACGCGGGTCGAAACGTCCGACTTGCTCGAAGGCGCAGCGTCGCACGATTGCCGACGAAAAGCAGACGAAGTTTTGCACGAACATCGCATCGAGCACGCGGCCACTCGGCGGCAATGGTCGCGGTGGATTCGGGATGGGGTTGCCATTTTCGTCGATCAATTCGCGTAGCGAAAAGACGACGCCCACTTCGGGTTGGGTGAACATCGCGAGTTGGCGTTCCAGCTTCGTCGGCAACCATGCATCGTCGGCATCGAGGAACGCGATGAACTCGCCGCGCGCCATCGCGATGCCGAGGTTTTTCGCTCGCGACTGCCCGAGCTTGTCCGAACGCAGATAGCGTACTCGCGAATCGTGCAAATACGGTTTTACTGCCAGTGGGGTGTCATCGGTGGAGCCATCGTCGACAATGATGAGTTCCCAATTTGCGTACGTCTGCGCGATTGCCGAATCGACCGCCACCGGCAGAAAGCGGGCGTAGTTTTTCGCGGCCATCACGATGGAAACCTGCGGCGTCATACCGTTAAAGCCCGCGCGTGATCGGGGGCCACTTTCGAGATACAGAAGCGATATTTGCCCGACTTTTCTTGCGGAATCGCGTCGACCAGTTCGAGATCGTAGCCGACGGTCGGCCCGAACGTTTCGCGAACGAGTGCGGTAATTTGCATCCGGCTCTCCGAGTCGAACGCATCGTCGGGTACGATGCGGATCGTCAGCCGCGTGTGCGTTTCTTGAATGATTTGCACCTGCGCGGTACCCGAGATCCGCAGCGCGAAATTCTCTGTGAGTGAGATTCCGGAGATCAAGTGACCAGCCGGTGTCACCACGTAATCGGCATCGCGACCCTGAATCGATTCGATGAGCGGTAACCCCCGGCCGCAGGCGCATTGTCGGTCGGATAGCGTCGCATGATCGCCGATCCGGTAGCGGATGAGTGGCATCGCGAGGTTCGTTAAATCGGTCACCAGCAGCGGCCCGCTTTGCCCGCGTTCGGCTTCGACGAAAACCGAGTCCGCGTTCACGTGTAAACCGTCGTGGACTTCGCATTCGCAGGCGATTAGGCTCACTTCTTCGCAGCCGTAACGGTCGGTCACTTTCACGCCGAAGACGCTCTCGATCACCGTGCGTTGCCAGTCGTGCAACGGCATCGCGGTGGACAAAATGCCGTTCGGCCGAATGTCGCTCACGCCCTGCTTTTTCAGGCGATCTGCGACGAGATACAGCGAATGGGCGTGTCCGAAGATCAGGCCCGGACGATGCCGCCGCAGGCTTGCGGTGAACTCGGCAATGCGTGCGTCGGTGAGTTGCAACGTGTCGAGGTACACGGCGCGATCGAGTAGCCAGTTGCGGGCGCGACCGCGCCAGCCGAAATGGCGATACTCGGGGTTGCCCCAGACTTTCGCCACGCGCTGCCCCAGCCGCCAGCCGGACCATTCATCGGAACGCAACGTGCAGGCATACTTCCACTGTTTCGCGGCTTCGTCGATACGGATCGTCAGCGGCACGCCCGTCGAACCCGAGGTCCGCTTGACCAGCAGTTTCGTGGGGTCGAATTGCGACGATAGAAACTCGCGTTCGCGGGTCCGCAAGTCGGCCTTCGATACGATCGGGAAGTGGCGCAAATCGTCGAGCGTTTTTACGTCATGCGGGTGAACGTCGACCGCATCCCACGCCTGCCGGTAGAACGGCACATGGTCGTACGCATGGTGCAGAACTCGCTGGAGCGCATCGAGTTGTCGCGCGCGAATCGTCTCGGGGGTGTCGAACTGCGTTTTACGGAGTTCGCGCAGGTAGCGTAAATGCTGGCTACCCGATTTCCATGCGGCCAACGGCTGCAAGACGTGCCGGTTCGCGAAGCTGAGCATCCGTGCCCCTCGTATGTTTTGTGCGACGTTACAACTGGCTGCGTTGCCATTCGACTTGCCGCGTTAGCCCTTCGTCAACGCTCGTTGTTGGCTTCCAGCCGACGTGTTTGAACAGCTTGCTCACGTCGGCACCGGTTGCGTATTGGTCGCCCTTTCGCGGCGGGTGACGTTCGATGATCGCCTTCTTGCCGATGATCGTTTCGAGCTTGCGAATCACGTCGAGAACCGTCACGAGTTCGCCGCCGCCGAGGTTGAACGTCTCCCCCGCCATCGCTGCGGTCGCCTTCACGGTCGCATCGACGCAGTCGGTCACGTACGTGTTGCCGCGAATGTGCATCCCGTCGCCGGTGAGTGTGATCGGCGTATCGGTGAGCATCGCGCGAATGAACAAGTTGTAGCCCATGTCGGGCCGTTGGCGCGGGCCGTAGACGCTGAAAAATCGCAGCACGATCGCAGGCACGTCGAATTCCTCGCCGTAGACGCGGCACAGTTGTTCGCCCGCAAACTTCGTGATGCCGTACGGCGAACTCGGCTTCGTGGGCAGCGTTTCGTCGCCGCTCGCGTATTTGCCGTAGACGCTCGAGGTACTCGCGTAAATCAGTTTCTTCAGCGTCGGCGAGCCTTTCAGCGACTCGAGCAAGCGGTGCGTGGCCACGAGGTTGCAGCGGTTGTACTCGTCGAAGTTCGTCCAGCTTTTGTTCAATCCGGGCATCGCCGCCAAATGGAACACCCACTCCGCGCCCGCCACGGCATTCGGTGTCACGCCGTTTGCGAGGTCGAGTTCGTGGAACGCGAATTGCGGCGACTCGCGGAATGCACGCAAGTTCTGTTCCTTGAGGTTCCGCGCGTAGTAACTGGTGAAGCAATCGATACCCGCCACGGTGTGGCCGTCCGCCAGCAACCGCTCGCAAAGGTGCGAGCCAATGAACCCCGCCGCACCGGTGACAACACAACGCATAATCCGCAACCTCAAGGTAAGGCGAAACTAGCAAAAACCGTGAGAGCCAGGCAAGCCCGAAAACGACGGTATTGATATATAGAACACGCAGCCACTCGGCACAATGTCCCGGGTAAGGGCAAAGCGTGATCCGATGCGTTTCGAAGACTACGCGGCGCGACGAAACCAATCCTGATTTGGCCTCGCCCACACGATTCCCAAAAGTCAAAAAATCGGAGACGATGTGACGTAAGTCAGTTTCGCGAAGGTGTCGTCAAACGTCGTCAAAATGTCGTCTGATGTCGTGTCGATGTCGTGTGTCGGTCGCCTCGACGTCGTGTGTCGGTCGCTTTATGTCGGTACTTGCGCCGATACCTGAGGAGAGTGCAATCGACGTAACCCACTAAAGGATCGAGAGATACGGGAAACGCATCCGTAATTTACGATCAAAAAGTGCCATTTTGGCAGTCCAAAACCGGAAAAACACCCGAAAAACCGGTTTTTGAGCCTCCGCATTTCGGACTTACGTCAATTATGAGAGCGGTTTTCAACGACATTTCGGGCATACTAACGAGTAAACTGCCAATGGACTTATTCACCGATCTCCGCACGGCGAACCGGCTGACAGCGCAGCCACTTGCCGCGCGAATGCGACCGCGCAACCTCGACGAATTCGTCGGGCAGGAACATATCCTCGGCCCCGGCAAACTCCTGCGCCGGATGCTACTCGCGGACCGCCTGAACTCGGTGATCTTTTACGGCCCGCCCGGTTGTGGCAAGACCGCGCTCGCACACGTGATTGCCAACCAGACGAAGTCGCATTTCGTGGCGATGAACGCAGTGGCGGCGGGTATCAAGGACGTTCGCGATGTACTGACCGAAGCCCGTTCGCGGCTCGAACACGACGGCGAACGCACGATCCTTTTCCTCGATGAAATCCATCGCTTCAACCGTTCGCAACAAGACGTATTGCTCCCCGATGTCGAGAATGGCATCGTCATTTTGATCGGTGCAACGACGCAGAACCCGTTCTTCGCGGTGAACACGCCGCTCCTTTCTCGTAGCCAGATTTTCACGCTCGAACCGCTTTCGCGCGAACATACGAAGACCGTCATCACCCGCGCACTCGCAGACAGCGAACGCGGCCTCGGCAAGACGCCTGTTACCATCACCGACGATGCGCTGAGCTTCCTCGCGGAGATTTGCGACGGCGACGCCCGACGCGCGCTGATGGCGATCGAGATCGGCGTGAAGTCGTCGTTAGCGATCGAAAATGCACGCCCCGATAGCACCAAGATTCTCTTCGACCTCGCATTAGCGCAAGATTCGATTCAACGCAAGGTTCTCGACTTCGATCCGACCGGCGATTCGCACTACGACCTCGCCTCGGCGTTCATCAAGAGTTTGCGGGGCAGCGATCCGCAGGCGGCGACCTACTGGCTGGCGCGTATGTTGGAATCGGGCGAAGACCCGCGATTCATCGCACGGCGGCTCGTGATTTTCGCATCGGAGGACATCGGCAACGCCGATCCGATGGCTTTGCTTATCGCGAACGGCGCATGGGATGCCGTCGAGCGCGTCGGTTTGCCGGAGTGCGTGCTGAACCTCTCGCATGCGGTCTGCTATCTGGCGACCGCACCGAAATCGAACGCCTGCACGGTAGCCATTGGTGCCGCCCAAAAAGACGTGAAAGAAGGTCGCACACTCCCCGTGCCGAAGCACCTGCGCGACGCCCACTACACCGGTGCAAAGCAGTTCGGCCACGTCGGATACCAGTACGCACACAACTTCGAAGGCGGCTGGGTCGACCAGGAATACATCCCCGCCGATGTGACGTATTACATCCCTACCGACCGCGGCCACGAAGCGATCATCGCGGCACGCATGGCCGAAATCGCCGCGAAGCGGAAGGGAAACGCAGAGGGCAAGCCATGACGGAGGACAGGACGGCGCTCCGATATCAATCACGTTTTCGTAGCGCCTGAACGTGCAGGCCGCGGCTGAGGTACTCGTCGCCGACGGGGTAACTCGCGAAACGCATCGCGTAATGTTCCTCGAACCACGGCTCGACGTGTCGCAGAATCGCCGGGTCGTAGACTGGTTCGACGCAGAGAGCGGGGCCGTATGGCACGCGGCGAATCTCGCCGTGCTCGACGATCAGTTCGCCCGCTTTGAAGACGAATCGCGGCAACGCAAACATCGTCTGAATATCGCTGTTCGGCGTGTAAACGGTGATGTCCGCATCGGCACCGATACCCAGATGGCCCTTGTGCGACAGTCCCAGCATTCGTGCTGGACCGGCGCGGGTGATGATCGCAATTTCCGTCAGCGTGTATTCGCGTTCGAGATCGTGCAACGTGCAGCGTTCGCGGATTCGCTCGGGTAAGCGTTTCATCATTTCCCGCCGCAAATCGCGAGACATCAGTAGCGCAATGATCTCCGGATACGCGAGGAACGACCCGCCGTTCGGGTGGTCGGTGCTCATCGCGATTCGCCACGGATCGTTCACCAGCAAGTACCATTCGAGGCCGATCGCCCATTGCAACGCGTGGACGAACGATTTTTCCTTGTAAGTGATCGGCACGATTCCGCAACCGGCCTCGCACTCGGTATCGCCGTTGAACCACTTTCGCCCCGTTACCTTGTGCAGGAAATGCCCGAGTGGGCCGTCGCCGGTCATCGAGGTCGTTTCGCCGAACACGACTTGGCCGACGTCGACGGTAATGTTCGGATGCGAATTGACGTATTCCGCCAACTGTGGCACCTTCGAGCAGAACGTGCCCTGGTCGTCCGGGCCGCCGCCGTAACTGTGGAACTGGATGTGCGTGAAGTGCCCGCGACTGCCCTCGACGGCGACCATCGTGTCTAATGTCGTCGTCCAGTTTCCCGGCATCCCGAGTTGATTGCAATGGATGTGCGCGGCATGGGGCAGTTTCAGTTCGTCGGCGGCGCGGGCGATGTTTCGCACGATGTCGCGCGGCGTGACGCCGAAACCCGACACGTTGTCTTCAAAGCCCGCCATGCCGTTATAGCCTTGTTTCCAAACCTCGACGCCGCCGGGGTTGACCACCTTCAGCGCGTAGCCGCGTGTGGCGTGCAACAGCCAACCGCAGAAGTGCCGCAGCCGTTCCGACTCGCCTTTCCCGATCTGCTGCATGATGTAATGGTTGTTGCCCGTGAGCACGAAGAAGCCTTTGTCGATCACGGGGGTGTCGTGAAACTCTTCGTGCGTGTGCCTCGCACCGAGTGGAGGAATCGCGGCATCGAACACGGTGGTGTAGCCGAGGCCCGCGTAAAGATACCCCGTGGCGAACGTCGTCGGCGTGCTGCCGAGCGTGCCGGAACGCAGCAAGTTCGTGCGGCGAAGTGGCGGCGAATCGCGGCGATCTTCGGGGCGGAGTTTGCGTGCGACGTTGACTTTCGGCCCCGCAATATGCGCGTGCATATCGACGCCGCCCGGCATCACCACGAGGCCCGTCAGGTCGTAAGTACGATCCGGCACCGTGCCAATTTCGGGTGCAGATGTGAATTTGCCATCGCGAACCCAAAGATCGCACACCGTGCCAGCGATCCCGTTGGCGGGATCGTAGACGGTGCCGTTAGCGAAGCGAACGAATGCCATATTCGCAGTATATCGGGATCTCAGGCATCTAAAAGAGGGGGGCAGAATCGACGTAAGTCCGAATTGCGGAGGCTCAAAAACCGGTTTTTCGGGTGTTTTTCCGTTTGCGGACTGCCAAAATGGCACTTTTTGATCGCAAATCGCCGATTCGTTTTCGGGTTTTTAACGTATCATGCACTCATGTCGTGAGTTACGTCGAAAAAAATCGTTTCGCAATTTGATGTAAGTGCCGACATTTTCGCGACGTCAAGCGACATCGACACGACGTCGAGGCGACCGACACACGACATCACACGACATTTTGACGACGTCAGACGACACGTTCGCGACACGGGCGCGAGTTTGACTTACGTCACATCGCCTCCGATTTTTTGACTTTTGGAATTCGTGTGGGTGCGGCTTCCTCCCACAAATTGCCGAGCCGTTCGTATAACCAGATTAACTTTCCTTCCCGAACCCTTCCCGAACCGAGGCAGTCATGGCATCCGCCGGTCATTACGTTGGGCTTGATGTGGGTGGTACGACGATGAAGGCGGCGGTCGTCAACGACGAGGGTTTGCCGCTCTCGACGCCCGTCGTGATGGCCACCGAGCCGGAACGCGGGCAGGATGCGGGCCTCGAAACGATGTGCGAAACGATCCGGCGTGCGGTGGCGGCGGCGAAGCTGACGATGCCCGAAATCACCGCGATCGGCGTGGCGACACCCGGGCTGATGGACATTAAGGCCGGGCTGATTCTCGACCCGCCGAACTTGAAACCGTGGAAGAACGTGCCGGTTCGCGATCACATTCAGAAGGCGTTCGGTTTGCCTACGGTTTACCAAAACGATGCGAATGCGGCGACGTACGGCGAATACTGGGTGGGTGCCGGTCGCGAAGCCCGCAGCATGGTGATGTTCACGCTCGGTACCGGCGTTGGTGGTGGGATTATCCTCGACGATTTCATCGTGGAAGGCGAGCACAGCCACGGCGGCGAACTCGGCCACATGCGGATCGAATCGCCCATCCACGGTCGCCTGTGCGGGTGCGGCGCGCGCGGATGCCTCGAAGCCTACGGCAGTGCATCGAGCGTCGTGCGACGGACCCGCGAAGAACTCGCAACCTATCGCGGCCCTTCAAAACTCAAGGAATATTACACCGCTAACGACGACGTTTTGACCGCGAAAGTGATCTTCCAACTCGCGGGTGAAGGCGACGTTCTCGCAATGAAGATCGTCGACGATACCGCGTATTATCTCGCATTGGGGGCGTGTGCGTTGATCGCTACCGTCGACCCGGAGATGATCGTGTTCGGCGGCGGCATGGCGGTAGCCGAGTCGTTCCGTGCGAAGATTCACGAATACACGATCCGGTTCGGACTGCCGCACCCCGTGAAGAAAGTGAAGATCGCGTTCGCAAAACTCGGCTCCGACGCGGGTTTCATCGGCACGGCCGGCGGGGCACGGTTGGCACTGCGACAAGGCAAAGTTTAATTGCTCGCATTCAATCGTGCGATGCGCGTCATTGACGCCACGGAGATCGTGCCACTGCCGTGGCTGACGCTGTTGCGGCCGACGGCTTTCGAGGTGTACAGCGCCTGGTCGGCTTCGCGGACGAGGTCGAAACCATCGCCCATTAATTCGGTGATCGTCGATGCTCCGATGCTCACCGTGACGGCGCGCTTCGGCCAGCTGCTGGTGGCGATCCTGCTTCGACAGCGTTCGGCAATGGTGATCGCGCCGGAGTAATCGGTGTCCGGAAGCAATATCGCGAACTCTTCGCCGCCATATCGCGAGACGAAATCGACCGTTCGCACGCTATTTTCGAGTATTCTGGCGACCATCTGGAGTGCTGTGTCGCCCTCGGGGTGGCCGAACGTATCGTTGTAACTTTTGAAGTGATCGACGTCGATCATGAGCAACGAGAACGGACGTAGGTAGCGGATGGCGCGGTCGTATTCTTCGTTGAGACGTTCCTGAAACGCGCGACGATTCTTTACGCCAGTGAGGCCATCGGTTACGGAAATCGCTTTCAGTTTCGCGTTAGCGGCTTCGAGTTCGCGGACCGTGTCGCTTAGTGTAACGGTGAGTAGCTGATAGCGCGCTTCGCTGAGTTGGACGGCCGCGAGCGCACGTTGCTCGTCGGTCACATTGATCGCAAAACCGGCGATGAGCTTCTGCCCATCGACATCGCGAAAGGTGAACTTGTAGTCGCGCCAGTGTTCGGACCGGCTATCGGGCGTGAGTAAAGCATGCAGGTTCGTACCTGGCTTTTCACCGGCAAGCACGCTGAGATCGGTCTCGCGAATCCGCGATCCGGTCTCGTCGCCCCAGATTTCGATATCGGTTTTGCCGATCCAGCGTTCCATCGG
>Ga0105044_10001945_pt1 | contig 28011 bp, 27 predicted proteins | sample MAT01_FD_78092 | JGI IMG/M metagenome (GOLD analysis project Ga0105044, IMG submission 78092) | Freshwater microbial communities from Lake Fryxell liftoff mats and glacier meltwater in Antarctica - MAT-01 | ecosystem: Environmental > Aquatic > Freshwater > Ice > Liftoff microbial mat | place... | reverse complement strand
GTTAATATTGCTGAAGACTTGACAATGGCTCCATCATCAAGGCTTGTGTGGTTAGGAGCTGAAGAAAACATGGAGCTTACTCTATGCATATAATTTCTCTTTTTATGTTAATAATTAAAGTTTCGGTGGAAGCACGGGTTTAGTGTAAACTAACCAAAGTCTGAGGGTTTGATATAATACAGAAAAAATAAAGAATAAAGCAACTATACAGACGACGATTCCACCTGTGGATAATGCGAGATGATGAGCTGAGAGGAAATGTCGCGATAGGGCAACCCCAATTAAACAAGCCAAGACTCCGATAATAACCGATAGAATAAGTAAAGTGCGCAATTTCTCCGTTAAAAACCGGGCCGCAAGAGGAGGTCCTGTAATAAAAGATAGCACCATCAAAACTCCTACTGCTCTGAATGCTCCAATGATGGTGATCGAAACTAGCGACATGAGCAGATAGTTAAAAATAGAGGGTGAAATACCAAGAGCTTGAGAGAGGGCGGGATCAAAAGTAGTAATTTTAAATTCCTTAAAGAAAAGCCAAATAAAGAATAGATCGATCAAAAGAATGATTCCGGCTGCATAGCTATCTTCCAAACGTAAAATGTCGACGTTTCCCATCACAATTTCTGTGCCAATATGTGCATTCCGCGTTAAAAGTGTCACGAGCACAATTCCTAAGGCAAAAAGGGTCGTGAAGACAATGCCTGTGCTGGCATCCTCCTGCATATTAAGAGTTTTTGTTAAAAATTCTGTTAAGAAAGTTGTGATAAAGCCCATCACCAAAGCCGCTAGGAGCATGATTTCGATAGGAGTAGAAACACCCTCCGCTTGCGAGCCGTATAAATGGATTGTGAAAAAGTAGGCTGCTACAATGCCTAGTAGGATTGTGTGAGAAAGTGAATTTGCCAGCATCGTCATTTTTCTTAAAGTAAGAAAGCAGCCGATGAGAGCAGTGGAGGAGGCAATGAAACTTAAGACAATCAATTGGATTTCATCGCTTGCAAATTCAGCAACTGGTAATTTCCCCGAAAAAAAAGCAACCATGCGAAAAAACAAAGTATAGAAGAATTCAAAAAAGGTGTTGTTTGAGTAGGGGTTAAAAAATTCATTATCCATAAAGGGTCCTAAAAGGGGGAGCTAGGTGGAATGGGTTGATGATGCGGATCCTGCTTAGGATCATTTAAAAGAAGCGTGAGTTCTTTTTCGATTTCAGGTGTGAGGATATGTTCCATTTCTTCAGCGCTGCGATGCACTCGTTCTGCCCCTATGCCAAGATAATCTGCTAAATATACCTCCCAGAGACGATGAAGGCGAACAATTTGTGCCGCACGATACTCTCCATCTGAAGTGAGAGAATAATGATTCGAATCATTCTTTAAAACCCATCCTTGCTGAATAAGACGCCATAAGCAGAACCAGATATAGGCTTTTGAGGCAGTCTGGGTCTCCTGGATAGTATTAAAAGGGATTGCATTCTTTGGTCCATGCCTCCACATCGATTTTAGGATATTTTCACGAATGCACTGATCTTGAAAGAGAAAAATGCGAAATTTGCGCAATAAATATCCCTTCTTTGGCGCAAATAATAATGAAAAAATACATAGCGTAGAAGCGACTAAAACAATCATGGGGCCTGTAGGTAGAGAAAGGCGAGAGGCAGGGTATTTTTGTGAAAAGTAAGTGGTGAGCTCGACGGAAAGATAGTTGCCGAAGTACCCACTTAGCAAACCAATACAGCTTGCCAGGACAAACATATGGAAAAGTTTATTGGTATATTGACGAGCTGCCGCAGCTGGAATGACCAGCATGGCCGACATCAAGACCACTCCCACTGCGCGAATCCCAGCGACCAAAGCTAAGGCGATCAAAATGAAAAGGCAAAAATCGATTCTTTTAACTGGAATTCCCATGCTTTTGGCATATTCTCGATCAAATGTAATTGTTTGAATTTCTTTGTAAAAGAGCATCAAAATAGAGACAATTAAAGCAGATAAGAAAGTGTAAATCCCGATGTGGTAATCGGTCATGGTGGCGGCTTGCCCGTATAAATAATTCTGGCTTTGCTTATAAAAAGCGGGAAAAGTGAACTGCAGGTAGCTCGCTAAAGTGACTCCGAATCCAAAAAAAGTGGCTAATATAAAACAAAGGGCTGAATCTGTGCGTATTTTCCATTTTTTTTCCAACAGCTGAATACATCCGAGTCCAAGCATGGCGCAAATAAAGGCTCCAATGATAATACAGGCTATAAGTTCAAGCTCCTGGTCGATGCCGACGGAGAGAGAAATGGCGACAATAGTACCTAAAACAACTCCTGGATAGGTTGCGTGTGAGAGCGCCTCGCCGATAAGCGATTGTTTTCGTAAAAAAACAACGACTCCGACTAAAGCTGCCGAAAAACACATCAGCATACAGCCAATTGTAGGGGCTCGCAGCACAGCATCTGTAAAGTAAGAGGTAAAAGAGTTCACAGATTAAGGGATTCCTAATGTTTTTTGTTGTGAAATCTTCAAAGCCTCATCAAATAGCGCATAACTTTTGCCATAAGCTGCAAGCAGCCTTTGAGGGGTGAAGGCTTCTTCTACAGGTCCGACTGAGACAAGCCGCATATTAAGCAATATCACCCAGTTGAAGTAACTTCTGACGGTGTTTAAATCGTGATGCACGACGAAGACAGTTTTTCCTGCATCTTTCAGCTTATGCAGGAGTTCCATAATGATTTTTTCGGTGGTCATATCAATCCCAGCAAAGGGCTCATCCATCAAATACACATCGGCATCCTGCACCAAGGCTCTGGCTAGAAAAACACGCTGTTTTTGACCGCCTGAAAGTTGATTAATCTGACGGTTTGCAAACGCGGTCATGCCTAAGGTTTCTAAATGGCGGTCGGCTAGAACTTCATCAGCTTCACGGGGGGAACGCAGCAACCCAAGGGCTCCATAGCGCCCCATCATCACCAACTCTTTAACAGTAATTGGGAAATCCCAGTCCACTGTTTCCTTCTGAGGTACATAAGCAACCTGCAGGCGAACTTTTTCTAAGGGTTGTCCTAGAAAGGCTATTTTACCAGAAATAGGTTTTAAGAGGCCTAGGCAGGCCTTTAAGAAAGTGGTTTTACCGGCTCCATTAGGGCCGATGATTCCCACAATTTGGCCAGTTGGAATTTGCAAAGAAATATCCCAGAGAACAGGATTTTTATCATAATTGACTGTCAGCTGAAAGACTTCTAAAGCTGGTTTAGGATCATGGGACATGGCAAGCCCCTTGAATTGAAATGGAGAGGTTTGGTTTTGAACCCTGAAGATATTCCGCAATGATGCGGGCATTATGCTGAATCATTTTTAGGTAAGAGTCTCCGTCTGATCCTGGCGGCCCCATGGAATCACTATACAAGGACACCTGCGAGATTTGTAGATCTAAACCATTTTCCCTGCCCGCATAAACGATTTTGCGGATAGAGTCTTTGCTGACATTTGATTCTGGAAACAACACGTGAATTTGGTACTCTTTGAGGTGAGAGATGACTTGCTGAATATCTGCCACGCTTAGTTGACTATCGGGCGCTAATCCTTCAGGGGCAGCAAATCGATGACGCCAGGTGCCATCCCTTCTTTCTGAATCTTCAGCTAAATAAGCTTTAGTGAAGTAATTAAAGGCATCGTGACTGGTGACTAAGAAGCGTTGGGAAGAGGGGACTTGCAAAAGCTGTTGATGAATGGCTTCATGTGTGGCTATTAAGTTTTTTTGCAGAATTTCGCCTTGTTCCCGAAAAAAAGGGGCATGGCTCGGATCGACTTCTGAAAGTTTTGCAACAATAAAGGGGATGTTTTTCGCCCAGAGGGAAATATCCATCCAGATGTGAGGGTCTAGTTGTCCCTTTTCTTTTAGAATAAGTTCGGGATTTTGTTCTAAAATCTTATTTCCCAATGCAACTGCTTTAGAGCTTTTTTGAAGGTACTGTTTTAAGCTTGGTCCATGTTCTAGTTCGAGGCCATTATAGAAAATGATTTGTGAAGCTCTAAGTTTTTCATCATCCCCTTTAACTAATTGATAAGAATGGGGATCTAATTCTCCCGGAATTAAAATCGAAGTTTCAATGTAATCCCCGCCAATTGGTTTGACGAGTTCATTGATCATCGCAAGGGTTGATAGAACTCGTATTTTAGAGGAATGGTTTGGTGCGTGAAGATTTTCTTGTGTCTTTGGTGTATTTTCTGGAGCGCATCCAACAAACAAAAACATTAAAAAAAATGACCAAATGCAACGTTTCATTTCGCCCCTTTTTCATAGAGATAATCAAAACCATAAATTCCATTTGAGCAGCCAGAGGAAAATTGAATGCGAATCGCATATCTACCGACACTTGAAATTTTGACTGCCGACAAGTGGCTGGGGATTTTAGATTGATCAATTAATCGCTCAGATTTTCCTTCGTCCCAACAGCCTGCACAGGGGCATGCTTTTTGCAACTCTGCCAAAGAATAATCAGCCACTTTTCCATCATGCCAGTTGATAGTAAACGTATGGTTATCTTTCTGTTGAATCGATTGAATAAATAAAACCGGTTTTGTCATACTGTCATCTCCTTCCAAATGAGCTCAAATTGAGATAGGGCCTGGGCATTTTCTTTTAATGCGTGCGCGTGTTTGGCAATCTTATTGGCTGTTTCAGAGAAAGAAGTCAAGGTCGATTGAGCTGCATGGGCTTTAGCAAAGAGAGAAACGCCTTCATCGCCGCATTGACAAATAACTGGATCAATTGGAACGGTACCTAGCAGGGGAACACCTGACTCCTGGGCCAATCTGCTGCCACCGTCTTTGCCAAAAAGATAATGTTTATTTTGAGTTGCAGGGTCTAAAAAGTAACTCATATTCTCAATGATTCCAAGAACGGGGATTTGGACCTGCTGAAAGAGATTAATGGCTTTTCTAACATCCAAAAGAGAGATTTCTTGAGGTGTTGTGACCATGACCGCCCCTGTCAGGCTGGCTTGTTGGCTTAATGTCAATTGAATGTCGCCTGTTCCCGGTGGAAAGTCGATGAGAAGAAAATCTAGGGGCCCCCAATTGACCTGCTTAATAAATTGATTGATGACATTATTAGCAATTGGAGCTCGCACAGCGGCAGCTTCATGCTCTTTGCGGAAATAAGCCATTGAGATCATACGAATTCCCTGGCAAAGTGCAGGCATAATGGATTCCCCTTTTTGCGAAGGCATTCGATCTTCGGGAAGCATCATTCGCACGGAGGGACCATAAATATCAGCATCTAAAATCCCTACTGCATAGCCTTGTTGCTTTAAAGCCAGTGCAATATTGACTGTGATGGTTGATTTGCCAACACCTCCTTTTCCAGCAGCTATGGCGATAACATGCTGCACACCAGATGAGCTTTTATTGCTGTCGTACATTTCTAAAGGCATAGAATCAATCCTGATTGAAGAAGTGAAAAAGAAGGTCTGTAATTATATTTACTCAAACATTGAAAAAAAATGATTTTAACGCATTTATCCTTTCCTATCAAAATATATTGGAAGTTCAAGGGTCAAATCTTCTTATTGATTAATTTTGAGAAATCTTCTTACTCTGACAATTGAATCATTTCTAAGTTTTCCTTGAATTTGTGTTGCATAAAAATCGTACAACTCTTTAAGTTCCTAATTTACTAATTTGAACATATACAAATAGCCCTCTGTTCATCATTTAAGCGTTATTTTCGATTGAGGGTGTTTTTGGTAGCAAGTCCTTGAAATTAGACCATTTCGAGCTCTAAAAAAATGTTTGAAAAGTGAAATGTGTAAAACAAAAAGAGAACAACTCAATTATCTAAGTAATGAAAAAATTCTCTTAAAACGCATTCATTATCTCTCACAGATTTGACGATTTGGAAAAATTATTATTTATCGACTTATTTAATCTCTGTGATTGAATAGGCCTCATGAACAAGCTTAGAATATAAAATTGAATCGATACAACAATAAGGAAGAAAACTATGACGCAAACACTAGAAAAAGAAAAAATAAAGGTTGACGCCAAGCAGATTGAGACGTTGATTCATTCAGCTGTGAGAAAAATTTCTGGTCAAAAAGAAAACGATATTTGCCGTTATTTACCAGTAGATACTGGCGGCTATATTCATCATTTCACGATGCGCAAATTAAAAACGGAAGATCCTATTGAATTAGCTGGTTTAATTCAGAAATACATTATCGATCCTGAATCACCAACATTAGTCATTCCAAAACCAAGAGCTGCGCGAGGCTCCAGAAAGCGTCGCGATCAATTCCAATTTTCTAAACACGACATCGAGCGGATGTTAAACATGGCGCGCTTAGCAGGAGACAAAGACATGGTACGAAAATTAACTCCTAAAAAAGATTTGCGTACGATTAAAAGAGAACTCATCGCCTCAATCCGTCATGGTAAAATTGAGCAAGAATTATGGAATTTCTATGTGGAAGTGATGACTAGCCACCATAATCAAAGCCAAATCATCGCGAGTCCAACGAATGGTGTAATGGCGCATCAGTTGTAAAATAAAGAAAGTTTTTTGCAGCTTGAAATTGAAGCACTCTTTTTGAGAGTGCTTTTCTGTTTTTAAGTCCTTCATTTTAAAGACAACATTTTGCTTGCTTTTTTAATGAAATATGTTTAAATTCTTAAATTTAGAAAGTGTTTTTATCTGAACAAATGAAAAACCATTTTCTTGATAATTAGAAATGAAAAATGAACTAGTTAGAGGTTAATTTATGACAAAAGAAACCAAGTCAGAGTTTGGGCCGTTGCGTTCCTTCTTTTGGCCTGTGCACAATTATGAGTTGAAGAAACTCTTACCTATGTTTTTAATGTTTTTTTGTATTTCTTTTAATTACACAATTCTTAGAGATACTAAAGATACTTTAATCGTTACTTCTTCGGGTGCTGAAACAATTCCATTCTTAAAAGTTTGGGGTGTCGTACCAGCGGCGGTGATTTTTATGTTACTTTATGCAAAAATGAGTAACATTTTTAGTAAAGAAAAACTTTTTTACGTCACAATCACACCGTTTATTGTTTTCTTTGCATTGTTTGCTTTATTTCTCTATCCTAATAAAGATTTTTTCCATCCGACAACTTCTGCTGATTACATCCAATCCTTCTTGCCTGAAGGGCTTGCCGGGTTGATTGCTTGCTATAGAAATTGGACTTATTCTCTTTTCTATATCCTATCTGAACTTTGGGGTAGTGCGGTTCTTTCACTAATGTTCTGGGGCTTTGCCAACGACATTATGAAAATTACAGAAGCTAAACGTTTCTATACTTTGCTTGGATTAGGCGCTAACGTTGCATTGTTAGTTTCCGGCCCAGCGATTGTTTACTTTTCTGATATTCGTAAACATTTACCACCAGGCGTAGATGCATGGCAAGTTTCTTTAAATTATTTAATGGCTTTAGTTGTATTTGCTGGAATCACTATTATTGGAGTTTACTGGTGGATGCAGCGTAATGTAATGAATGATCCACGGTACTTTGATCCAAACGACGTCAAGCAACCAAAGAAATCTAAGCCAAAAATGGGTATTCTTGAAAGCTTTGCTTTCTTGGCAAAATCTAAATACATCCTATGCATTGCCGTGTTGGTAATCTGCTACGGAATTTGCATTAACTTAGTGGAAGTAACCTGGAAAAACCAGTTGAAACTTCAGTATCCAAATCCAAATGACTACAGCACATTTATGGGAACTTTCTCCTTCCTTACAGGGGCAGCAACCATTGTCATGATGTTCGTCGGCGGCTATATCGTGCGTAAGCGCGGTTGGGGTTTCGCAGCGATGACAACACCAACCGTTTTATTAATCACCGGTGTTGCCTTTTTCGCCTTCGTTATCTTCCGTGATGCGCTAGGCGGTTACATTGCGATGTTGGGAACAACACCGTTAATGTTAGCAGTCATCATTGGAATGCTCCAGAACATTATGAGTAAATCAACAAAGTACTCATTATTTGATCCAACTAAAGAAATGGCCTATATCCCTCTTGACCAAGAATCAAAAGTTAAAGGGAAAGCGGCGATTGATGTGGTTGGTGCGCGCCTTGGTAAATCTGGCGGATCCTTTGTTCAGCAAGGTTTATTAGTCGCCTTCGGGACCATTAGTGCAATTACTCCGTACGTTGCAGTCGTGACCATTGGTGTCATTGTTGTGTGGATGGTTGCAGTGCGTGCACTGAACAAACAATTTGTGGCGTTAACTGGTGAAACAGTGGCTAAACCAGCCCCAGCACCAGTTGCAGTTAACAGTGGTACAGAAACTACGACAACTGCTTAGTGCATTTCTTAATGAAGTGAATTTAAACCAGCTAGGGGTTTATCCTTTAGCTGGTTTTTTTTTAAATGTGATGCCAAAATTTTTTCTAAGTAAATCCGATGCCAGATTCGATTCCACGTAGAACCTTTTTAGATAGGCTAGATGACTATCTCCCTCAAACAATTTATCAAGTGGAAGAGGCTCTAAATGGAAAGCCTATCATTAAAAGTAAATCGCCGGAAGAAAGGCGTGCTTACTGCACTCGCAATTGTTTTAAACACATCGTGTTACTTCCTGTTGAAATTCCTTACCTTCTATTAAATAATACCTCTCATGCACTTTGGAAAATCGCCGTTCTCGCTAGCCGCACGTTCCTAGTCGTTGCTATGCCTTGGAGACTCCCTACTCACGCAAGATTATGGGGTAAAACACTCCACCAGCTTATCGACTATTCGGTTGCAATTCTGGTTTCCCCCATTCAACCCTTTTTAAAAATCACTCGTTTGTTTATCGGGATGATGTTTCCAAGATCATTTTTCTTGAAAACAGACTCTCTGCTCATGAGACGTCAATTAGAAATCAAAAGTAAAAATCTAAATCAATTTTTTTATAGAAAACTTAAAAAATCTTTTCGGGATAAAAAAATTGAAAGGCCTTGGCATTTATTAAAGGACAATGAGACATACCCTTCTTCTGTAATCGAGGGGAAAAAAGTTTTTTATCAGAAAGGAAACGCTGCTTATACGATAAAAATCGACCAGTATGCCATGTTAACGATCATGGGAAATCTCTATGATTATTCAGAAAGATGGCATTTGATAACATCCCATGCACAGGGATTTACACACAATAAAGGAGCTTTTTTCTATTATCTCGAAGGGTATCGACATATTAAGAGATTTAGTAAACTTCCCCAAGATCCTATCCACAAAAAATACCTTCTTTTCGATAACTTTAAAAAATTATTTGAGCAGTGGGAAAAAAATAGTGCCTCCATCAATGAAACTGTTTTAAAAACATTTATTAAAGATAACTTTAAAACAGCTCGCCAGAAACAAATTGTGGATGATTATTTTAAGAAAATTCCTACCAAAGAAAACAAGGCTGCTGTGTTATCTTGGATTTTGTGCCCTAGAACCTGTAAAAAAAATGGCAAAGTCCATCTTCCTGAAACCAAAATAAATAAAAAAATTATAGAACTTGGTAGAACGATAAGACGTAACCGCATAAAGAAAACTCATGGCAGATAAAACTTTTTTAGACAGAGTAGATCAATACCTACCCTATACATTTTCCCAGTTTGAAGAAACATTGAATGGGGTTCATTTTCTACAAAAAGAAAAAAGAACGTCCTGTCTTAAAGAAGTTCTCATACGAGCCCCACTCATTCCTTGCGACATGTTATGGCGGCTATCCACCAATGGCGCAAAATTAGCTAGAGGTATTGGTAAACTAGGGGGCCGAACACTAACACTATCCTGGAATTTTTCTAGCAATAAAGCCAAATGGAACAAAATTTTTTTTGAAGATATCGATCTTTTGATTGCTACCCTGCTTTCTCCCTTGCAAGGTTTTGCCAAAATTATGCGATTATCTATAGGAATTTTTTCCCCTAAGTCTTTTTTTAATCAGGCTGACTCCTTAATTATGCGCAGACAGCTGGACCTGTTGATCCCTTCTCTTGAAACGAGAATGAGGAAAGATTTTAAACAGACGATCGTTATAAAAAAGTTTGAAAAAATATGGGCCAGACCGGCTTTCAATAGATGTGGTAAGAGGCATTTGCCTGGCTATGCCCTAGATATAGATAAGTTAGCCCTACTAACAATTGTTAACGTGCTATTTCAATACTCATGTCGATACCAGCTCATCAACACTAACGCGAGGTCAAAGACCTTCAAAGCCTCTATTCAAAGCCATTTTGGTCGGTTGTTTGACTCCATAACAGATCCGAAAAAATTTTTGAAAAAGAGAATAAAGCTGGCTGATGACCAGAGAAAGATGAGTTCTGTGCCACAGGATTCCATCGAAAGGAAATATGCCCTTTTTCTAGTATTTCAACAGCTGACTGAAAATTGGAAGAAAACTCCGGCGTTAATTGAGAAGAGCTCATTGCAAACCTTCATTTCAGAAAATTTTAAGACAGAACATCAAAAGCAAGTATTGCAAATTTTCTTAAAGAAGGTTCCCAAAGAAGATGACTCAAAACATTTAAAATATTTGAAGCACTACCAAACTAATAAAATAGGTGGAATTGTGGGGAAATCCTTTTACTCTCAATTTTATGCTTGTGCCTGCAAAAAAAATGGGAAGCTTCTACAGAGAAAAATGATCGCGAAAATGCATAAGAGTATTCTCGATTCAGCCCGATTTTCTTAATCCATTTTTTAGCTAAATGAGTATGATTGAAGTTTTTGTTCTAGTAAGCTCAGCGAGGAATCAATGTATCTTGTAAAACCTTCTACATTGCAAGGAGAAATACAAATCCCTCCTTCGAAATCTCATTCATTAAGAGCTATCCTATTTGGCGCATTGGGATCAGGAAAAACTACTGTGCATAACTTCCTGCCTTCACCCGATATTGCAGCCATGATTCAAGCTTGTTGCTCTCTAGGCTGCATTATTAAATGCAATGAAAACTCTCTTGAAATCGAAGGACTCTCAGGAAAAATTCAAGGGGCCGAAGATGTAATTTATGCAGGGAATTCAGGAATTGTGCTCCGCTTTATTGCAGCCATTGCGGCACTAGGCACAGAGCCTATTTTGATTACAGGAGACGCCTCCATTCGCCATCAACGTCCCATGCAACCTCTTCTAGATGCTCTGAAACAACTGAATGTGCAAGCACGAGCGACTAGAAATAATGGTTATGCCCCGCTGATTATCGAGGGGCCTTTAACAAATGGTTTTACGCGTCTATTCGGAGAAGATTCGCAACATGTTTCCTCTCTCTTGATCGCTGCTTCACAGGCTCCAGGACCTTTCGAAATTGAAGTGCTGAATCCCGGTGAAAAGCCTTGGGTTGCCATGACTTTAGATTGGTTGACAAGGCTAGGCATTCCTTATGAGAATGCTGACTTCAATCGTTTTTGGATTAAAGGAAACCATCGTTATTCAGGATTTTCTTACACAGTGCCTGGAGACTTAAGTTCATTAGCTTTCCCAGTGGTAGCAGCTCTAGTCACTCAATCAGAAATCCTGGTACAGCATGTGGATATGCTGGATTGTCAAGGAGATAAAAAACTGGTTGAAATCCTTAAAGAAATGGGAGCGCAAATTGATGAGGATACTGCGGCTAAAACATTAAAAATTCATAAAGGTAATCGCTTAAAGGGTATTGTGGTGGACATGAATGATTGTGTAGATGCAATCCCAATTTTAGCCGTGGCAGCGTGTTATGCCGAAGGAACCACTTTTTTGCGCAACGTTGAAATTGCCCGCTTTAAGGAATGCGATCGACTGGCTTGTACGGTCAAAGAATTGCGAAAAATGGGGGCTTTGATTGAAGAATTACCCGATGGTTTAAAAATTGAAGGCGGGTTACTTCAGGGTGCTAATGTCTTTTCCCATCATGATCATCGCATGGCCATGTCATTGGTTGTCGCAGGCTTAGGAGCTAAAGGGGAAACCTTGGTGCAAGCGACAGAATGCATCTCGAAAACCTTTTCTACTTTTCAAACAGACTTTGCAAAACTAGGCGCTTTAATAGAGATACAAACATGAATATTATTTTCTGCGGTATGCCCATGAGCGGTAAAAGCACTCTAGGAGCTGCGTTAGCGCTAAAATTAGGGAGGAATTTTATTGATACAGATGTGGAACTTGAAAAAACTTATGCAAATGCTGAGGGTGAAAAACTTTCCTGCCGTGAGATCTCCATTCGACTTGGCGAGCAAGCTTTTAGGCATCGAGAAAAGCTTGTGATCAAAGAATTACTTCTGACGACCAACAGCGTGATTGCCACAGGAGGGGGATCCCTGTGTGACCCGGAAAATATCCAAATGTTGAAATCAATAGGCATTCTCATCTATTTACAGGTACATGTCGAGGTTTTGGTTGAACGTTTAAAGCAAAAAACCAATCCCCCTTCTTACTTAAATCCATTAGATCTGAAAGCATCCTTGCAAGAGCTCAGCAAGCATCGTTGCTTGATTTATGAAAAATCCGCAGATATCCACTTCGATGTTTCTTCAGAAAATACTGAGGAAATGATTTCTCGTGTTTGCACATTATTGAAATAAGGAAAACAGATGGCCAGCAATAGCTTTGGAAATATTTTGCGCATGACAACTTGGGGTGAATCGCATGGTAAAATGATTGGCGTCGTTCTTGATGGATGCCCCGCAGGGTTGCCTTTGCATGACGACGACATTAATTTAGCTTTAGCCCGTCGTGCTCCCGGAATGAATCCATACACTTCTCCCAGAAAAGAAAAAGATTGTGCTGAGATTGTTTCGGGAGTGTTCGAGGGCAAGACCACCGGTGCTCCAATTTCAATTCTAGTCCAGAATCAAGATATGGATTCAAGCAAATACGAACCCATCAAGGATCTACTACGCCCTGGACATGCTAACTTCACTTACTTAGAAAAGTATGCAATTTTCGATCATAGAGGGGGCGGTAGAGCCTCTGCCCGCGAAACAGCTTGTCGTGTAGCAGTAGGGGCTATCTCTGGAAAGTTATTAGCCTTTTGGGGGATTGAAGTTCTGGCATACATTAAGCAAATTGGTGACGAGAAAATTTTACCTGTGAAAGCGCATTTTCCCACATTAAAATCCCAAATTAATGACAGTACCCTTTTTTGCCCCGATCATGATAGCACCCAAAGAATGATTCTAGCTCTCGAAAATGCGATGGCTCAAGGAGATTCTCTGGGAGGAGTTGTGGAATTTCATGTCCAAGGTTTGCCTGCGGGTTTAGGCGATCCGGTGTATGAAAAACTAGAAGCCAATTTAGCAAAGGCCATGTTAAGTATTCCTGCTTCTAAAGGATTTGAAATTGGGGAAGGTTTTGGCAGTGCTTCGATGCAGGGTTCAGACCATAATGACTCTTTTATCTACACTGAAGGACAAATTCAAACGCAAACAAATCATGCGGGTGGTACGCTGGGAGGAATTTCCACTGGAATGCCTCTAATCGGCCGAATCGCTTTTAAACCAGCTTCAAGTATAAAAAAAGTGCAAGCAACTGTTACTGTGGAAGGGCAATCCGCCTCTTTTCAACTTGCTGAAGGTTCTAGGCATGATCCATGCGTAGCTATTCGTGCAGTGGCCGTGGTAGAGGCTATGGTCAATTTTGTAATTGCAGATGCCATGCTGATGAATAGATGTGTGAAACTATGAAAGCTTTTTCATTAGAGTATACGCGCAATCCAGCCACAGTTGAAATTTGTATTGGGCATGAAATTTTGGGAGATCGTCTAATCACCCTCTGCAAAAAAATGGGTTCTCGAGTGGCATTGATTGCTGATGAAACAGTCGCGAGCTTGCACGGTAGGCAGGTGCTTAATCTCCTATCTGAAAATGGCATTTCAGCTGAACTCCTAAGCTTCCCCGCGGGCGAAATCTCTAAAAATCGGGAGACTAAAGCATGGCTTGAAGATCAACTTTTTGACCGAAAATATACGCGTGACACTCTTATCATTGCCCTTGGAGGAGGAACTACTACCGATTTAGTAGGTTATCTGGCCTCTACCTTTTGCCGCGGCGTGCCTTTTTTGCTACTGCCAACTTCTCTCTTGGCCATGGTAGATGCCAGTCTTGGCGGCAAAACGGGGATTAATGTTATGGCCGGAAAAAATCTTATAGGCAGCTTGTATCACCCTCTCGGCATTTACATGGAGTTAGATTTTCTAAAATCTTTACCCGCAAAAGAAATGCAAAATGGGTTGGTAGAGATGATAAAACATGGGATCGTTTTGGATGCCGATTACTTTGTTTCTCTCGAAAAACAAGCTTTCAGCCAATCCTTAGAAATGTCTCAATTAATTATGCAAAGCTGCCAAATTAAGCAAGCTGTGGTACAAGAGGATGAGCATGAACAAGGTAAAAGACGTTTATTAAATTTTGGACACACCATCGGACATGCATTAGAAGCAGCTTCAGGCTATGCGCTATCCCATGGAGAAGCGGTGGCTTTAGGCATGATTGCTGAGGCCGAAATTGCGATTGCAAGCGGCTATTTGCAGGGGAAAGTTTTGCAACGGTTAAAGCAGCTTTTCGCAGCACTCGGAATCGACCCAAAAATCTCTTTTCCAACCACACCTGCCCAGCTATACGGTTTGATGCAGAACGATAAAAAATCCCTAGGAAAAACTCCCCGTTTTGTCATGCTTAGCCAAGTAGGTTATGCCGAACCTTTTGCAGGGGTTTTTTGCACTCCAGTGGATGAAGCCGCTCTTTTTAGAATACTTAAGAGGATGTGTGTATGTTATGCATCGTGATCGTTGGACCTAGCTTTGCTGAAGCTAGAACTCAGATTTGCCAAAGTGCAGTTTCAGCAGATCTGCTTGAATTCCGTTTAGATCTTTTCACAGGTGAAGCTCTGAGTCAAATAGAAGCTCTTCGGTCTTTACAATCTTCTTCATTGGTCCTCTACACCTGGCGTTCTAAGAGTCAAGGAGGAGAAGGACCAAATGGCCATAAACGCCTGCAGTTAATTGAAGACTATTTAAAACATCCTCCAGATTATTTGGACATAGAAATTGATGACCCTTTAGAATGGGTGCTTTCTATTCGACATCAATTTCCTCAAGTTAAAATAATTGCTTCCGCGCATTATTTTACGTCAGGTTTTGAGGTAGTTGAGACTGCCTTGAAACGCTTACAGTGTATTCCAGCTGAAATTTATAAAATTGCCATTCGAGCAGCATCCATCGAAGATACATTAAGACTGATGCTATTGGCAAAAAATACGTTGCTCCCATTAGTCACCATTAGTATGGGAGAAAATGGAGCTATAAGCCGCATTTTAAGCCCTATCTATGGAGGGGTTGTGACTTATGCAGCCATGAATGAAGCAACAATTGCAGCCCCTGGACAGCTTACAGCTGAAACATTACTGCAGACTTATCGTTTTAAGACTTTAAATGCCCAGACACAAGTCTATGGGCTGATTGGCAATCCAGCCAGCAAAAGCATTAGTCATCACACTCACAATGCTGTTTTTGGGTTTCTGAATGAAAATGCGGTTTATGTCAAGGTTGATCTAAAGTCAGATGAATTAAAAATAGCTCTTCCACTCATGCAAGAACTAGGGTGGAAAGGATTAAGTGTCACGATGCCGCTTAAAGAATCAATCATGGAGTGTTTAGATGTTTGTGATGAATCGGTCTCACAAATTGGAGTATCTAATACAATTATTTTGCAAAGTAATCGGATTGTAGGCTTTAACACTGATGGTAAAGGTGCCATCAATGCGATTAAATCTAAGCTAGAATTGCAGAATAAAACAGTGGTAATTTTAGGTGCTGGAGGAGCTGCCCGCGCTCTTGGGAGTAGTATTTTGCAGGCAGGGGCCCATGTTATTTTTTTAAATCGGCATCCAGAAAAAGCGTTTCAACTAGCTCAGCAGTATCATTGTGAAGGAGGTGATTTTACAAAATTACAGACATATGCCTATGATTTGTTGATTAATTGCACCTCCAGTCCCATGCCTGTTCCAGCAGATTGGATCTATCCTCAAGCTGTCGTGATGGACATCAATACGAATCCAAAGAAAACCCTTTTTCTTGAAGCTGCATTAAAAAAAGGGTGTCAAATCATCTACGGTTTGGAAATGTTTGCTGCTCAAGCAGCTCTGCAATTTGAAATTTGGAACAAAAACTCTTGGTCAATAGAGCACCTGCAAAGTTGCATCCTAGAATTGGGAGAGGCTTATTTAAAAAAAACGGCGCCTGAATAACCAAAATCCGCTGCATCCTGCGGGAATGCAAGCCAAGAGCACCCAGCCATAGGGATTATCTTCTGGCGGTAAAATTACCGCATTTTTTAATACGTAAAGTTTTTCCATTTTGCCATGAGAATTCCAGGAAGGCTCAAAGGTCAAAAAACCAGCAATTTCTACCACAGAGTTAGAAAGGGGGGGAGCTTGAAAATCTTCAAGAAAGATTTGTTGAGCAGCTTTTTTTCCAATACAACACGACTTAAGATTAGGCTCATCCGCCAAAATCCATTTTCCATTTGCTGTTTGATATAGAAAGCCTCGGATTTTGATATGTTTTTGATCAAGTTGCTGCTGAGAAAGTTCATGGAATGCTAATGGTTCATGAGCCCAAACGCTGATGCTTAACATCACTCCCAAAAATAAATAGATCAGCTTCATCTCTGTTACCCCTGATGGTTTTCTTTTGAAATAATCCATATCGTTTCTTATAGTACTGATGAATCAACTCTTCGTCAACAAGGTCTCCTATGGAAAATTATTTATTCACTTCGGAATCTGTCGCGGTTGGACATCCAGATAAAATCGCAGATCAGATTTCTGATGCCATTTTAGATGCCTGTTTAGCGCAAGATCCTCTTTCAAGAGTGGCCTGTGAAACACTTGTCAGTTCTGGCTTAGTCATATTGGCAGGCGAAATTACCACCAATGCACGGGTCAATTATCAAGAAGTTGCCAGGGAAACCATTAAAGAAATCGGCTACCATGATAGCTCCTTAGGATTTGATTTTCGTTCTTGTGCGGTACTTACCTCTTTAAATACACAATCTCCAGATATTGCTCAAGGTGTGCTTGAAAATGAAGAAAAACCCGATACGATGGGAGCTGGTGACCAGGGGTTGATGTTTGGTTATGCTTCTGATGAAACCGCGGAATTAATGCCTCTTCCCATAGCTTTAGCTCATTCCCTTGTAAGGGAATTGCGCCGTTTACGAACTTCACGTGAGCTTCCTTACCTCAGGCCAGACGGCAAAACACAGGTGACTGTTGAGTATAATAAAGACCACATACCCGTGCGCATTCATAATGTGGTGATTTCAACCCAACATTCAGCCGATATTGATAATCAAACCATCTTTGAAGATATGACACGTTTGGTCCATAGCGTGATTCCACAGCATTTTTTGGATAGTAAAACGTTATTTTTTATTAATCCGACAGGGCGTTTTGTTTTAGGAGGCCCTGTGGCAGATACAGGTTTAACGGGAAGAAAAATCATCGTTGATACTTACGGAGGGATGGCAAGGCATGGAGGAGGCGCTTTTTCCGGCAAAGACCCCACTAAAGTAGATCGTTCAGCCTGCTATACAGCCCGTTATATTGCCAAAAATATTGTCAAAGCCAAGTTGGCTAAGCGCTGCGAAGTTCAGCTTTCATATGCCATCGGAGTTGCACTGCCCACATCGATCCACGTAGAAACTTTTGGCACCGGTACAGTGAATTCGGCTAAACTTGAGCAGGCCATTCGCTCAGTTTTTCAGTTAACCCCGAGAGGGATGATTGACATGTTGGATTTACGCCGGCCAATCTTTAAAAAAACAGCTTTTGGTGGTCATTTCGGACGTGAAGAACCTGAATTTACTTGGGAAAAAACAGATCGTGCGGAAGCTTTGCAGCATGAAGTTGCCTAAAAATCGGTTAAAATGTCTCTCAATCATCAAGAAATTACAGCCTTAGTCGAGCAATTACGTCCGCTACTTCTCAATGCCCTTTTTTTGGATGCATGGGAAGAAGGCGCACGCAAAATTTATCTGACATTCAAAGCTCAAGATCAGCAAATCCAAACTTTGCTTCTCTGTTTGCAAGAACCTTTTTTACGTTTCCATCTTGTCAATCAAAAAGGGAAATGGCAGCAACAACTGTTGGCGAAAAAATTGTTTTACTATTTAGAAGGCAGCCATTTGCGAAATCTTGAGCAAGTCAATGAAGATCGCATTCTGCGCCTGCTTTTTGCTAAAGGAAACACTTGCTTGAGCATCGTCATTGAATTGTTTTCTAAACGACCTAATCTTTTTTTGTTAGATCAGGATGCGATAATCTTAGCCTCACTGAATCCAATCCACATCTCCACATATCACCTTCCAAAACCTCCCTTAATCACTCACACCCCAGATCAAGCAGTTGATATCCGTTCGGTTGAACAAAAGTACTTCAATCTGGAGCAAGAAGCCGAATTTCAGAAGGAGAAGGCGCAGTTACAACGTGAAATAAAAGACAAATGTAAACGCTTTCAAAAGCAATTAAAGAAAAATGAGGATGAATTAAAATATCTTTTACAATGGCCCGAAATCCAACATCAAGCCGAGCTTCTGCAAGCCAATCTCTATCGAATAAAGAAGGGTATGGAAACCGTGTGGGTGCAAGATTGGCTGCAAGAAGGAGTAGAAATTGAGCTCCCTTTAGATGTGCGCAAAAATCCAGTGGAAATAGTCCAAGGGCTTTATAAGAAAGTTAAAAGAATGCGTGGAGGATTAGAGCGTTGCGTCAAATCTTCAGAGCAAGCCGCTAATCAATTGGAGCATTGGCAAAAAGCCCTGGAAGCAATTGAACCAGCTACCAGTTGGTCAAATTTGCAACATGCTCGAAGAATATGGAAAATTTCTCAACCTAGTTTAAAAGAACGAGCGTTGCCAGCACTTCCTTATCATGAATTCACAAGCAGTAAAGGATTAAAAATTTGGGTAGGCAAAGGAGCCAAGGAAAATGAAAAGCTGACATTTTCGCATGCGAAAGGAAGTGATTGGTGGTTACATGTGAGAGATTTTCCGGGAGCACATGTGGTTATCCGCACATTAAAAGGGCAAAGACCTGATGAAGAGTCCTTAAAAGAGGCCTTTCAAGTGGCGATAGCTTATAGCAAAGCCAAAGATAAGGGGGTGGTGGACATTTTGTTGACACAGTGTAAGTATGTCACGCGTTCTAAGCAAAAAGTTGGCCAGGTGCACGTCTCTCAGCATGAAATTTTGCAGGCTTCCTTTTATGCTGAGAGTTTTCAAGCGATTAAACGAAGAGATACTCAACTCTAATCAATTGTAATTTTGAGAAAAAAAGCAAAGTCTACCACAGAGCCCACCGAAAATGCAGGGAGAGGGCAAAAAATCATCCCCCTTTGTTCTCGGGGGCTCTGTAATAGATTTAAGACTATAAGTATTCAGTGGGGGTTGGTTTAAAACATCTTCAATCGCATAACTTGAATAGATCTGAGAAACTGGACCAAGTGAAAAAAAATAAGAGACTTTAACAAATGAAAATCACATATATTTTTATCGGATGTATACTCCCAATGTTTTCTTCTATTGAAACGCACGGAGGAGGAACTTCAAGATGTGTTGAACCCACTACGACAAATAATGAAAAACATGGCTTTACAGGATGTTTTGAAGATGGGGAAAATGGAGAAGATGGGGAAATGGGCGGTTATGGAGGAAATGGCGGGGGAAGTGTCTTTGGAAATGGTGGAAACGGCGGAAATGGGGGAGATGCTGATTAATATCGATCTGATTTAGGGATGTGGAGTGATAGCAATAATATACAAAAACCCTCTTTCAGGACCATAACACCAAAAGACTCGGTAAGCTCCTGGTGTTCTATTTTGTGCATAAGATTCAAAAACTTCTGCCCCAAAAGGAGAGCTGATATCACCATATTTATGAGTATGCAAGGATGGATGCCGCAAATTAACTTGCATCAATCCAAGGGTTTTGGCTACGACTTTATAAAGAGCCAATTTGCCCTTATTATTCTCTAATTTTAGAAATTGTAATTTTGCTTCGTCTGAGTATTTGAGTTTAAATTTCATCATCATTCAAAAATTCGGAAAAATCACGATCTAGTTCACTTACTCTTCCAGCTTCAATATCTGCTAAACCATTCTTTACGGAATTAATTGTGTCAGCTGAAATTTCAACTAGCGGTTCTAAAATGATTTTGTTTCCCTCTTGATAAGCTCTATATGAACTTACGTCCAAATCTTTAGGCAAAAATTGTGTCAGACAAACACGATTACGCGTATCTAAGGGGAGTCTAACGGGTTTTGGAGGGACTTGTTTTCTCATAGAATACCTGTTACTAATGTATAATGTTATTATAACAACATGTTGTTATGAAGTCAAGTTGTAATCTCCTCTGGGAGAGGTTAAAAAAACGATTTATAATCTCTAGACCTATATTCCAAGTTAACTGAATCAATTATAAAAGCATGTGGAGCGATTCTCACCTAGAATTAGATAAAAAAAAGGGGTGAGCGAAACTTGTAACACTTTTTCATAAGCTTGAAAAAGGCGTAATGCTGCACATGTTGCGAGTTGAAAATCGTTCTACATTAGGGAGACATGCGAAGGCAACTCGCACTTTCTAGGAATTCGAAAAAAGAAAAGCTCCTTCTAGAGGGGCTTAAAACGGTGACAAGCGTTTCAAAGACTACTTGAAAATTTGACTTAATGGGACTTCACCCTCAAAATCAGTAAATTTTTGTGTCTGTTCATCTTGGGCATCATCAAGATCTTCTGGATATTCATTTAGAGTGAAGGTTTCCCCATTTGTTGAATCAACCGTGGCACCAAAATGATAATGATCAGAGACTTCAGATGGTGACATGCCGTACATTTCTTGATAGGGCGTGAGAGCTTTCTTTGAGTGCATGTTTGTTGTACTCACATTTTGAAAATTAGAGTTCAAAATTTTATTCAAAATTTTCTGCCCCCATATATAAGATTCTGGATGTTCTTTCCATCCTCCTAAAACAATCACTTTTATATCTTTAGGATTTACTGAGTTTTCTAAAAATTTTTCAAAAATAGCACTCATGGAATCAACGTTTGCTTGATCATCAATATGGGCCATCGCAGCAAACTTGACACTGGTAAAAGTCACTACATAACAGGGACCAAAAGGACCTGTTTTTATTTGAGTTCGTTCAGAATCAGCTGTTGTAAAAGCAAAGTTTTTTTGAAAAATACAGATAGGGCCCATTGAGTGTCTCTATTTATTGGATTAAATTATTAACTGGTTAATCATAGCTGAAAAATTTACAGCTGAGAATGCACCCGCGTTCATTCTGTCTCGAATATGAATCAAGAAATTTATCAGCTTTCATTTTTAGGTACAAGTAAACAGTGGCTGATAGATTAGTGTTATTAGTAAATCTTGTTTGTTAATTAAAAAAATAAAATGAAGAGTGCGGAATCCCTCAAATCCATCCAGTTTTCTAAATTCCTTTAGATTTAAGCAAAAATAGAGTAAATATGATGGATTACATTTTGGCATTTATCTATTCGAGATAAGTTTTTAATAAAAACATTGCCGAGTGAATTTGCATAGGACGTCTCATGAAATCATATCTTTTCTTGGCTTTGCTGTTAGTGCTCGCCACTTCTTGTTCCAGACCTTATCAGGACTACTCCGTCGTTGGCGCGGACGAATTTGTGACGGATTCGTATAAAATTCGCGAAGGAAAATTCGGGATTCTCGAAATGGAAGGGATCTGTGTCGATGACATCCCCTGCGAGGCTATGGAGGAATATCGAGACACGATTGCTGAAGATGATGTACTCAATGTTGTTGTCTACCATCCTTCTCGAAAAGATCTGATGGAATCTTTCCAGTTCATTAATGAAAGGGTTGGCGGATTTCGTGTCTTTGAAGGCAGATTAGATTTACCTGATATAGATCCTGTACTGGTCGAAGGATTGACTCTCGACGAGGCTCGGATGCTTTTGCAAAACGAACTAAGAAAACATATTCAAAATGTCGAAGTTTTCCTCAATTATAAAGACCGGTTGTTGCGTAAAGTTGAATTGACAGGACTTGTACGTGTACCTGCGGTTCCAGTTGATGGAAAAATCCGGTTGTATGAAGTTATTTCTAAAGCCGGCTTGCCTGCGAATGCCAATTTATACATGAGTTATGTCTTGCGCGATGGTCGTCCTATGGCTGTGGATTTGTATAAGCTGATAAACACTGGGGATATGTCGCAAAATATCGTGATGCGCGGTGGAGATAAAATCTTCGTGGCCAGCCCTTCGGATGCGACTGTGATGCTAATGGGAGAGGTTGGTCTGCCCACTGCTGTGAATCTTCCTTACGGCTTTATTTCACTGCGTGAAGCTTTGGTAGCTGCCCGCGGCATCCCATATACTGGCGATCGACGTCGCATTCAAGTGATCAGGGGTAACCTCCCTTGTCCTAAAATTTATGTCCTTTCCTGGGAGCATATCATCCATCTCCCGAATAATAGTTTATTGTTAATGCCCGGCGATACTGTGTATGTTTCGGAGAAACCAATTACAGCTTGGAATCGTTTCATCGATCAATTACTGCCTAGCTGTCAAGGATTTCAGGCGGCTTATGGTGTTTATCGTCTTACTACTGATTAAGGCAGGTTAATATGGATCGGAATGAAGATTTATTTCTGATGACACTTTCAGATTTTTGGACAGCCGTTAAAAAAGCTAAAAAAAACATTCTGAACTGGGTGCTAATTTTTGCGGTTTTGGCTTTCTTATATGCTGTGACGCGGCCGATTGAATATCTTGTGCAAAGTTCTTTTAAAGAAAAAGGCACCAAAGAATCCGGACTTGGGAGCAATGTGCTCTCCTCGTTGCTCGGAGGTGGTGCAGATAGCGCAAAGAGCGAAGCGATTGCTGTGATGAAATCGCATAAATTATTGCAGGAAGTGATTAAAAAGCATCAAATCCAAGGTGTACTTGTTAAAGAAGAATGGAAGTTTCCTCTTTTTAAAAGGATTAAAGACAACCTGCGGGTAGAATATGCCTATCTAAGAAATCGACTCGTTCCTGTAGTCAAAGACCCTGAAGAAGCGATTCAGCTGACTTCAATCGATTATGAAGGGGAGATTCCACTCAATTTAACCATCCAATTTTTGCCAGGAGGTGCCTATACTGTTTTTGACAAAAATGAGAATCAAGCTGGAATCGGTCAATTAGGCAGTCCATTTCAGTTCGAAAACGCCGCTTTTATCCTGCATTCGGCTCATCCAGATACACTGGCAGGTCAAAAATACGCTTTAACCCTTAAAGCTTTGGCTATTGTGGCTAAAGATTTAATGGGACGCTTTAACATCGAAGCGGATTCCTTGAATAAAAGCATCTTAAAGATGTCATACAAATGCCCTGATCGCCACTTAGCTTGTTTGCATCTAAACACCCTAATGCATGCTTATCAAGAGTTTCTTTATAAAGAGCATCAAAGGATAGCTCATGAGCAAATTGCCTATTTAGAAAATAGACATGACACTATGGGTCAAAACTTGCGAAAAATGATGGAAGCATTTGCTGAGAGGGTTTCCACGGATGTATCCAATACAGGTTTTATGAACACGGAAGCAGGTATGCATTTTTTTGCAGAGGCTTTACAAAAACATAAACAACGCCTGTTAGACATCAATATGGAGATTGAAAAGCTTCAAAATGCAAAATCTAGTGAGAGTATTTTTCTCGAGCGGACAGGCGATCCGCAGGTTGTCAATGCCATTCTCACAGAAATACGCTCCTTAAAGCAAGAATGCGACGGCTTAACAATAGCCATCAGACGTGCTTCAGAAACTCATGCTCAGGCCAATAAAGACCAATTTCTCAATCAAATCCAAGAATTTGAAACGACACAGCAGCATGCAGAAGAAGCTAAAATCCTTTTAACTAGTTTAAATGAAAATCGTTGGCAAACAACTGCGCTTAATCATTTAGACCATCCTGATTACTTTGTGAGTTTATGGTTTAATAAACTTTCAGAAAGCTATCAGAAGTTCCAAGTCTGTGAAGAACACCTTAAGCATATTCATCAGCGCGAATTCGATTCCTGCAAATCCAATTTTACCTCTTACCTGAATCAGCTCGTCCATTATTTTGATGTCAGGCAAAAAGCGCTTCGTGAGCGGATTTCACGACAGCAAATGCCGCAAGATCAATTTCAAGGAATTGGCCTCCCAACTGCCCACACACTTTATATACAGTACAGCAATGAGATGGGAAATGCTGAGACTCTGCTCAAACAAAAAGAATTCCTACTCACGCAATTGGAGGATGATGACTTTGAAGTCAGCTCTTTGAGTTCTTTATTAACTGACTCAGTTAGTCGCCAGATGATAGACCGTGCAAGCACGCTCGCATTGTCCCTACAAGATGATTCCAATCGCAGTGCGAAAGAGCACAGCCGCTTGCGCGAGGAATTAAATGTGCAAAAAAAATTCTTAAAATCTCACTTGAAGCAAACCCAGCAACTAGGTCAATTGCAAGTTGAGCTTTTAACGGATAAAATTTTAGCTTTGCAAAACATTATTCTGGAGCTCGATCAACAGAAAATTTCTATTTTGCAGGCCCATTTAAGCGACTTCTTGCAAAGTCGTTTGACGAATTTACACCAAGAAAAAGAGCTGGTTAACCGTCAACTGCAAGAGTTACAGTTGCAGCTGCATCAAATGCCTTCTCGCTGGATTAACGAAAAATTGATTAATCAACAGATGACCTCCAATCAAATGATGGTCGAAGAGTTAACGCGACTCGTAGAATCAAAAAACATCGCCAGCAACCTTGAGATTATTCAATCCGCTCCTTTAGATCTGGCCGAGCCCCCTTTACATCCACGTTCGCCGCGCCTCATTCTATTAACACTGTTAGGAGCGTTTTTTGGAGCTTTCTTTGGAGTTGGCAAAGTAGCCTATCAATCGATTGTTGGAGGAATTCCGGCAAGCGAAGAGAATCTGGTGGCGTCTGGCTTTACGGTGGTGGGTAAGTTTTCAAATGGGTTTAATGAAAGGCATCCGTCGCTAGCGGATCGAGAGACTTTAAGGAAGATAGCTGGTTTTGTTCACCCTAGCTCTTCCCAAAAAAGTCATCAGATTGTTTTGTTAATAGATGGAAATGGGCCTGAATATTGTAGATCTTTAGCCGCGATATTATCGAAATCTTGCTTAAGAATCTTAATTTTGCCATTAACTCAGACTAGAAATTCCCTTGCGCAAGCAGAGGGTTTATTGGGGTACTTAGAAGGTGAACAAGGACTGCCAACAGTTATAAAAGGAGATGACTTTGATAGTGTTCTGGCTGGTAAAAGTTCCCTTTATGAAGCGGAATTATTAACATCGCCTCGTTTTAAAGAATACTTAGCGAGCTTATGCGAAAATTATGACTATATATTTGTGATCAGCCACGCTTCTATTTGTCAAAGCGAAGCTGAAACTTTGCTAAAAAATTATGACACTGCAGTGATCAGTCTGAGTCATGAGACACTTGACGATTTAAAGAGATCTTGTCGAACGATTCAGGAAGAAAAAGACTTTAAAAACAGGGCTTTTCTTTTTGTAGATCAACCCTAGAAATTATTCGTGAATGTCTGTCCACTTTTTTTCAAACCATGAGGACCAAGGTTCATTGAATTCGGGATTTTCCAAGCAATATTGATAAAAATACCGAATAAATTCCGCACGTTGTTCTGCGTGCTCATGCTTCCAAAAATCGTCTGGGGGAATGTCTAATAAATCAATCCCCCCTAGCATTTCATGTTCTTTTATAATGAGATCAATAGGAGTTGTTTGGGCATTGCGTATAATATCGTACATCGCTAGGAAGGTTGTGGTTCGCCCTTTACCTGCGGAACAGTGAAAATGCAGCCACATGTCATCAGGAATAAATTTAACAAAATGAACAAATTGATCGACAATTTCATCGCAAGGACGACAGTGATCAGTGACTGGGAGTCTTAAATAATTAATATCTAAAGAGTAGGCTAAAGCTTCTTCAGAATACACATCCGAAGGGAAAAGTAACTGAGGAATGGATTTATCTTTATAAGCCAATACAAATGATTTTTTAGACACCATGGCAAGTTTTGTAAATTCATCTAAAACAATTTTTTCTAAAATTTTGCCCCGATTACTCCATCCTCTTGTCCCGTACCAGCACATGGCCGTGCCATTAATAAAACCATGAGATTCCTCACGTAAATCGATTAAAGTGACTTTAGTGGTGGGAAGAATTGAAAGAATTTTTTTTAAGCTTTCAGCTGAAAATTGAGCGCTTCCCGAAGCATTAAGTTCGGCCAAGTTTTTTCGGGCAGATTCTTCAGTCGCTTCATTAGTCATACGAAAATTGCGCGGGAGTTTATACTCATTAGGCATATTTATTAGCACCAATGAAGCCGTCGATTTGCCTATCATGGGGTAAATGAAGAGAAAAAAGGCAAACACAAAGCTAATAAAAAAGAAAAATTTTAACATTTTTATCCTGAACACAGCAAAATTTTAACAAGCACATCTTCTTTAAAAGTAGAAGTCGTTTATATAAAAATATATAAACCATCCAGATAAAGATTCAATAAAGACAGAGCGCATTAGGCATCACAAATGAAACGCATGAAAAAAAAGAAGAAATATGAGATAATTAGGATACAAACCCCAAGGGAGGACATATGTCTGAACAGCTTAAATATTTGAATGATGATAATTTCCAAAAAGAAGTCGCTTCAGGAGTAACCTTGATCGATTTTTATGCGGATTGGTGCGGTCCCTGCCGAATGATTGCCCCGATTATCGAACAATTAGCTACGGAATTAGATGGAAAAGCTAAAATAGCTAAAGTGGACATTGAACATGCGCCAACTGTAACTACACAATTTCAAGTGACATCGATTCCAACGATCATCTTGCTTAAAGATGGTAAAGAAGTTAGCCGGGTCGTAGGCCTGAAAGATATAGATGCATTGCGTAACCTTGTAACTGCTCAACTATAATTTTCTCTCATTGAGGGAGGTTGAAATACCTTCCTTCTTCTTTTTAATTTACATTTACAAATTTTGATTCTTCCACCAGCATATAATTTAACTCTCAAATTTTGAGTACAAATGTTCGAAAAATGGTTGGATCGATCGATCTTATTTTCATTCGATCGCTCAGGTTTTTTGCGTCATCAGCAACGCTTTCCGAAAGAAATACTGAATGGAAATGAGAAACGAGCTTTAATTTCAGGAGCAACTAAGGGAATTGGATTAGCGGCTGCCCAAATTCTATCCTGTTACGGAACCGAGGTCGATATTCTCGCACGTCATCCAGGGCTAAATCCATTACAAAAACTTGATTTAGGGAATATTGAAGCAGTTTACGACTTTGGCCAATTGAATCAGACTTCCTATGACATTCTTATCCATAATGCAGGCTCAATGCCAGAAACTAAACAGGAAAGCGTTTCGGGATATGAAGATATTTGCCTCGCAAGTGATAGGTCCCTATGTTCTAACCAGAGGACTAATAGAAAAGGAAAGCTGCAAAAGAATGCACGCGTTTTGTTTCTTCTGGAGGAATGTATTTAAAACCTTTAAATTTGATCGATGTAAATTATCAGAATAAAAAATACGATAAATATGAAGCCTATTGCCAATGCTAAAAGAGCTCAACTCGTCTTAACGGTTTATTCAATGTAAAATATGGCTCACAGTATAGCTTTCATGCCATGCATCCTGGATGGGTAAATACGACTGGAGTTATGGAATGCCTTGGTTTTATACCTTGATGAAACATCGACTTCGCACTGTTCCAGAAGGAGCTGATACTATTGTATGGTTAGCCCTTACAAAGGGAAAAAATATCTTCAGGTCATTTTTGGTTTGACCTTCAAATGGCTCCTGAGTCTCTATTTGCTTATACTCAGTCATCGCCTGAAGTACTCACCTTACGCAAAGTGTGTAAAAATCACTTGATAAAACCCGCCTGTTAAAAGTACAACTCTTGTTCAACCTTTAGATAACGGTGACTAATGGACAAGATGCTTGATCTTTATTCAGAC
>Ga0105044_10001944_pt1 | contig 28011 bp, 20 predicted proteins | sample MAT01_FD_78092 | JGI IMG/M metagenome (GOLD analysis project Ga0105044, IMG submission 78092) | Freshwater microbial communities from Lake Fryxell liftoff mats and glacier meltwater in Antarctica - MAT-01 | ecosystem: Environmental > Aquatic > Freshwater > Ice > Liftoff microbial mat | place... | reverse complement strand
CGGGACTGGCGTGCTGGCCTTCTACCTTATAATGGCCCCATGAGCGAATCGGATATCCTGATGCTGGTGCGGCGCGGCCAGACCTACACGCGGCGCAGCGAGTTCGCCAAGGCGATCGAGGCGTTCACCGGCGCCATCGATCTCGATCCGATCGACGCGGATCTCTACTTCTACCGTGGAAATGCCCAGGCTGCGGCAGGGTGGTTCGCCGCGGCGATCGAGGACTTCAGCGAGGCGGTGCGGTTGCAGCCGGACTACGCGGAGGCGTACCACAATCGCGGCACGGCCCGGGCAGACGTGGGCGAGCTGGAAGACGCCGTCGAGGACTTCACCGAAGCCCTGCGACTCACGCCGGACGATGCTGATCCTCTCAATGGACGGGCGGCCGTGCTGAGCCGGCTGCATCGCTACGACGAGGCGGACAGCGATTACTCGGCCGCCCTGGTGCTCGACCCCGATTCGTTCCGGGCCCACTTCAACCGCGGCAACGCCCGCTCGGCCCAGGGTCGACAGACGGAAGCGATCGAGGACTTCACCCATGCGATTCGCTTTCATCCCCGTTATCCGCGTGCGTACATCTACCGTGCTCTGTCGTACGAGGAAAGCGGTGAATTCGAGAAGTCCATCGCGGACCTTTCGACCGCCCTGCGGCTCGATTCCCGGGATGTCGAAGTGTTCTGGCATCGGGCCCGGGTCTGGAATGCCTCGGGTGATCTCGAGAAGGCCATCGAGGACTATTGCCGCGTGATCCGGCTGGACCCGACCCATGCGGGGGCCTTCAACCTTCGCGGCGTCGCTCATGCCGAGCTCGGACGGCACGACCTCGCCCGGGCGGATTTTACCCAGGGAATGCGGCTCGATCCGCAGGATATTGCACCAGTCTTTAACCGTGGGCTGGAACTGGTGCGCTTCAAGGACTACGCTGCGGCGATCGTGGACTTCACGAAGGCGATCGAGCTAAGCCCCGACGACCCCGCCGGCTATGTTCAGCGTGGCTATGCCCAGCATGAGCAGGGGAATCCGAAGGAAGCGATCGCGGACTTCACCCAGGCGATTGCCTTGCGGCCCGAAGGTGCCAAGGCTTACCTGGCACGGGCTCTGGTGTATCGCCGGATGGGCCAGAAGGACGAGGCACTCGCGGATATCTCGACGGCGATCGAACGCGACGCCACGATCGATGCTGCGTTCAGCCTGCGGGCGTCGCTGCTCCTGGGACGCGGGGATTATCACGGAGCCCTGGCGGATTATCAGAAAGCGTTGGAACTCGATCCGGAAGACGCGTTCACGCTGAATCACATCGCCTGGCTGCGGGCGACCTGCCCCCTGGCGGAACTTCGCGACGGAGCGGCGGCGGTGCGGGCCGCGGCGGCCGCATGCGAGAAGACCGATTACAAGCTCCCTGTGTTGATCGATACCCTGGCCGCATCGTTCGCGGAGGCGGGCCGATTCGAGGAAGCGATTCGTTCCCAGGAAAAGGCGATCACGCTCTCGGAGGGAGAGATTCGCGAGGAGTACGAGCGACGCTTGCAGCAATATCGCGAAGGTGTGCCATACCGCGAGGAGGTCACGGTTGTCTGAGGAGCTTTGACCTACACAGAGCCAAGCAGGTTGGGTTCACCTCGCCTGGCTCTGATCGTTGCGTACCCGCTTTCATCCGAAGAGCAGAAGCACGTTCCAGGGCGGGGTTTTCTCGAACTCGCAGCCGATCTCGAAGAAGTCGCCGCTCTTCTTGCAGTTTCGCACGATCACTGTCACATAGCCAATGTTGTCCGGAGCATTCACGGCCCGCACCTGCATGGTGCTACCCGGAGCCATTGAGCTTTGCAGGGCGATTCGCAAGCCGCCGGTGGATCGGTCAACCACGAAGCCGTCGGTGACGCTGGTGCGGAAGGTGGGTGCGGAAAGCGTCACTCGCACCGGTGCTCCTTCGCGGCGAGTCGACTCGCGGCGATCCGAATAGGACTGTTCCGGCGGTTCCCAACTCAGGGCTTTCTTCTGAGTCGTCGCGGCTTCGTTTGTCGGTGCCGAGGCGGCCATCAGGTCCGCGAATTCGAATCGCTTGCGCCGACGGGTGGAAACCGCCATGATGACCAGCGCGAGCAACGCGACCGTGCCGCCGATGACCATGGGGACGTTATCCGAAGTTAACGCCTGGATTTGAGATAAGGACATCGCTGCAACCCCGACAAGTTCGCGCAGAGGCACGGACTCTTGGATGAAGAGGAACCGCTGTCGAAGATAGCCTAGCACATTCTCTTGACTTGAAAGGCAGAATCGGTGCAGTCGTCAGAATTATCGCAGGAAGCGAAACGCCCGCCCATAATGGGCGGGCGCGAAACGTGAATCTTCGGGCAGGGATCACCGACCTTGCATTACGGTTCGAGGCCGCCGGCGAGTGAAGAATTCGCTGCATCCAGGCGGTAATTCATCTTCTCGCCCGTGAGTTCGGACTCCACCCGGCCAAGTTTATCCTTCACCTGAACTCGCACTCCGCCCGCCAGACAGACCTCACCCGTGCCGGCGAGGAACGAGAGCTCTTCGCAAAAACCTTCCGCTCCGAATCCGATAAATCGCACTTTCCCCATCGCCTTCACCGAGGAAAGCGACTGGCCCTTCTCCAGCGGAGACTTCACCTCCACCTTCTCGGAGATTACCTTCATCACGAGGTTGTCGCCGGAGCGAACCTCAAAGACCGGCTCGCCTTCGCCCACCCGCAGCACGATGCGAAATCGGCTCGCGGCCATCGCCCCGGGGGATCGCACGCCCTCGGTGCCAAGCGGGTCCGCCGCGGGCAGCAGCGTCGGCGCCGGTGCCGTGGGCAGCGATGTCACGAACGTCAGAATCGGCGGCAGCTTGAACTCCACTGGCACCGCAGTGCAGACCGGCGGCTCAGGCATTGTTCGCGGCAGCGTGATGCTCGACGGCATGTTGAGCCCCAAAGGCTCCGGTTCGCGAACCGTTGGCACCAGGTTTGGCGTTTGCAGCACGATCACGGGCGGGGTGGTCCACAACACGGGCTTTTCGAGCGTCATCAACGGGGCGGGGGTCGGAGCCGAGACCGACTCACGCATCTCCACATACTGCTTCGGATACGGATACTCCACGCTGGGGATCGGCACGGTCATCGCTTGCGGCAGCGGAGCCGGAATCAAATGGGGCAGCGATTCAAAAACCGGGGCGGCGGGCACCACCAACTCCGCGGGCGGCGCCACCGGAAGAACGCCGGAAACCTGAATCACAGGGGTCAGGGGAACCATCAGAGGCGGTTCCGAGAACACCAGGGCACCGGCGTTGACAGGTTCACCCTTCACATCCGTTTTGGCCTTCGTACCGGGCCCGGCCACTGCGTAAATTCCAGCCAGCGACAGGCCGAACATCCCGGCCATGATCTTCCAGCGTGACAGGCTCATGATCGCTCTCCTCCCTCGGGCAGCGAACGGGCGGCCTTCCTGGCCGGCGGACACGTCTACGCCCAAGCGGCGGAACCATAGCCACGCGATTTCGCCGAGTCTACGCCAGTTCGCAGGGTGCGTGCCCACGTCCCGGGGGGCTGGTTCCCTACAACACGATCCCGTGGGCTTTGGCTTCACGCAGGGAGCGGAAGGTTCCGTGGAACTTTGCTTGCGTGTCTCGCATCACATCCGCGGTGAGCTTGCCCTTCAACCAGCCCGTGAGGGTGATCTTCCACTGATGATCTTCCCGGTGGATCCACTGAATCTGCTGAACGGCGGACCCTTCGACCTGCATGATGCCCGTCACCGTCCGGAACCGAGGCGAGGTGCCAAAGGGGCCGAAGGCCACGGCAAGAGCCTCGGGAGCTTCAAACTCGCCGAGGAAGTATTCCCCTGTCACCTGGATCTGGCACTCGTCGCCAAGGAAGGTGTCCGTGCGGCGAAGCAGTTCCGTCAGGGTGCTCAGATCCTCGGGCTCCTTGCCATCGAAATAGCCCTTGCGGCTCATTTCCAGGATCAGGGCCAGCTTGTTGTCCAGATGAAAGACCGGCTGGATGCGTGCATACGTCTCCGCCTCGGCGCCTGGCGACGTGGTGCGAGACTTGAGCTCGGATGCGGGCGTCTGCGTCACCGTGAGGGTTCGCGGATCGATACCACCAAAGAGTGCGAAGACACGAAAGTGCTGGCACGAATCCTCGAGCATCGTCGGCCACTCGATCGGCATCAGAAACCTCCAGACTGAACTCGGGCAGGCGTGAAGCTACGGACTCACTTCTTTGCTTTCGGCTTCGGCGTATCCTTCTTCGGCTCGGCCGCCTTGGTGTCAGTTATGGTCAGTGTCAGGGGTTCGGTCAACACAACGTAATCCTTGCCGCCCACCTTCGCCGTCGCCTTGAGCACGATCGGGATCGCACCGGCCGCGGCCACGGTGGCGGTCGCCTCGCCTTTCGTGGCACCCTTCGCGATCGGCTTTGCCGTCACTGTCACGTTTGGGATCGTGGGCGCCGCGATCGTGATCTCGCCATCGTAGCCATTTCGCCTGGCCTCGATCACGAGAGTCGCGGGCTTCCCCTTCTCAACATTCGCAGGGTCGGCCGTCACGATCAATGCGAACGGAGGCTTTTCCGTCACGCCGACAGCGGCCTGTCCCACGAATTCCAGCGGTGGATTCGTGAGTGCTGCGAACGCAGTCTTCACCAGTTCCAGCGTCGTTGCCGATCGCGTGATCTCCTTGTCCCCCACCTTCGCCATGCCCTCCACGCGGATGGCGTACGCCCCCGGAGGCGTGCCCGGCTTCACCTTCAAAGGCACGTACCCCGTCGTCGCATCCGCGGGAAGGATCACGCGGCCGCTGAACGCGGGGTCGCCTGCGATGCGGAGTTCGATCGGGCCATTGAAGCCGTTGAGGCGGGTGATGTTCGTGGCCAGCACCGCGGTGCCGGTGGTGGCGCTCACCTCGAAATTATCCACCGGCAGCGTCAGTTCAAAGTCCGCCGTCACCGGGCGAATCGAGAGATGATAAACCTCGTTGGGCCCCGAGAGATAGTTGAGGTGCTCGCACACGGCGAAGTAGGTGCCGTCGGCCGGTGCGGTGAACTCGGCCTTCACCGCGGGCTGCGTCGGATTGCTCTTGGCAAGTTCCTTGCCCTTCTCGTCCACCACGCGGAGCAACACTTCCGTGGGGGCGTTGATCTCGTACGCAAGGGCCGTGAGAGCGAGTTTATCCCCTTTCTTGGCCGGGAACTTGAAGTAGTCGAGATCGTTGGGCGTGCCGAATCGGGCCGAGATTCCGCCTGGCACCGAGATGGGGTTTGCCTTGGCGGCGTCGTTGTTCGGCTCTTTCTCGACGGTCTCGGGGTCGTCGCTGAGCCGCACGGGCACGGGCCAGCCACTGACGCCCTGCGGCAGCCGGGGAGCGACATACATCGCGGTCAGGCCCGGATCCCTGGGGGCCGTGAGCTTCACGGGTGGAATCAGATCGCCTCCGAGGCCGCTAAAGCCGATACTGGCCGCCTGGCCGCGCTGCACGGCGAGGGGATAGGCGGTTGTCGCGCCCGGGAACTCGCCAACGCGGAGGCGGTACGTGTACGCCGCACCGCCGCGGTAGGTGGTATCGCGAACTTCGATAAGGATCTCGCCGGGTTCCTTGAAGTGGTGCGTCAGCCGAGCATCCGATTGCAGGCCGGGCGTGTCGTCGGCGTACAGCGAGATGAGTTCGCGCTTGGTCTTCGCGTCATGGAGCACGATCAGCGGATCAAGGGGTGAGCCAAGCCGTCGGCCGAGAACCTCGAACGTGAGCGTCTGCCCGGCCTTCACGGGAACCTTGAAGAAGTCTGCACTCTCCACATCGATCTTACCCGTCACGGCACAAGGAACCGTGAGCGGCTGAGCCAGATCCTTGGTGGTGTTGTCCGCAGCGTCCTTCACCTCGGGGAGATCGTCGACGACGAGTGGCCGCACATTGGAGATGCCAGCCTTCGTGGCCACACGGATCGGATACAGGCCGATGGGCGCGTCCTTCGGCACCGCGATGCTCACGCGGACGCGGGTGGCGTCGTCGCCCTTGGCGGCCTTGGCGATCGTGGCTTTGAGCGGTGCCCCCACGAACACGGCGGTGGGCTCGGACAGGTTAGTTCCCGTGAGGATGAGTTCCGTGGTCTGGCCGACCTTGGCGGCGATGCCCGCGGGCGCGGTGAGCGTCGGCGCCTGCGGCGGCGGTGCGATCACCTCGGGAGCCTTCTTCTGAGCAAGCACGACTTGCTGGTCAGGAACCAGGATCACAGCGAGTGCGAAGAACAGCACGGAAAGGAGATAGCGACGTGGCATCACGAATCCTCGGCGGGAAGTAGGGAGTTAATGTATAAGCGATTCGCTGTGATGCAGAGTCTTCGCGGGGATGAACGTCGGCAGAATGAGCCGATCGGCTGACGAAAAGTGACCAGGTGACCAGCCCGACCGGGTTTTCAGCTTGGCCGCGGTGCGAGTCGCGGTTAAGCGTCAAGGCATCAACAACTGTCCGAGCAATGAGCGAGCCGACTCGTCGCACATCGTTTGATTCCAGCGCCGGCCCTCCCACCCTTCCGTGGAATCATGTCGTACGCTGGAATCACTTCTTTATCTTGTTTAACCTCATGATCGCACTCGATTTCCGAATCGAGCGGTGACTGGAATCACGACCGGGCACCGACCGATAAACTTCGACGGTTCTGGTGGAGTTGACAGAGGTTGAAACGGAAATCCCGACAGTTGTTGATTCGCCAGATCCGAGCGGTAGATGATCGCCTGATGTCTTGAACGGAAAACCCACGCCGACTCCTTTGCAGGGGTCGACATGGGTTGGAATTCCGCACCGGCGAGACGCCCAGTGGCACTGACTTTACGCTTCTTGCACAGTCACATCATGACCTCGTGGGTCAGCGAATGCCGCCGCCGAAGCCGCCGAAACCACCGGCACCGAAGCCGCCAAGGCTGCCGATAGCACCACCTCCACCCTGGCCACCCTGGCCGCCCTGGCCGCCCTGGCCGCTGGAGCCGATGTTCGGGTACGGAAGCGCTTCGATATCCAGCCCACGAAGACCCTCGGCACGTGTCACGCCGACGATGACCCGACCTTGGGCCTCGGGGGCGGGGACGTTATGAAGCACCAGGGCTTCCACCACCGCCGCGCGGCGACGGTCGTCTAGCTCCTTGTTCCCCGTCGGCTCCACCTTCACCGGAGCCCCGACCATGTTCAGACGGCGAATGATTCCCGCGACATGCCGTTCACCGGTCTCGTTGAGCTCGAAGGTGTTGGCCAGGAAGTCTTCGCGATAGACGACGAAGTATTCCGCCAGGGCATTGTTGCGCTGGATCATAAAGATGGCCTGCGTGGTGGAGCCGAGAACAGGCGGCACGGTCGACGGGGCCATGAGGCAGTCCCAGTGTTTGCGCCAGCCCGAGCCGCAACCGCCACGGCAACTTCCGCCACATCCGGAGGTGCCACACGACGAGCAGGACGCACTGCTGGCGAACGATTCCGTCGCCACCGTGGACTGGGTCATTCCCATGGGAATCGGTGGAGCGACATAAGGCATCGAACTCGTGGCCTGCACGGGGGTGACGCCTGAGGGACCCGCGATCATGGAGGGCTCTCGGGCGATCAGCAAGCGAATCGTGCTGACCTCGGGCTTGCTGGCCGGCGAGGCGTGTTCGCTCGCCGAGATTTCCTCTTCCTGAACGACCTGAATCACCGGACGCGACGCCTTGCGGTTCGCGGTGCGTTCCGTCGGCACGCTGGCCGCCACGGCGACGCTGGCCGCCACGGGGGCGTTCACAGTCGGCGGTGCTTCGACCGGCTCAAGAGTCGGAAGGCTCACGGCGGCGGGAGCAGCCTGCGACAGCGGAGGAACCATCGGAGCGGCCAGGGCTGCGGCCATGAGCTGCGGTTCCGGCGTCGGTTTGTTGTTTGAAGCTACGATCGGTTGCGATGCCGACATCGTCGGGCTGGTCGTCGTCGCAGGCAGGGCGGGAAGACTCTGGGCCACCACCTTCACCGCGGCGCGGAACGACTTGTCAAGCGATTCGTTATCGATCATCACCGCGGGCTTCGCCTCCACGAACGACAGCGCCGGCTCGATTGGGGTCGAGGGGGCCAGAGTCAGGCCGCCGCTGGGGAGCGTGACGGGAATCATGGCCGGTGCCGGAGGGACAATGACTGGTGCCGACACCGGCACCACGAAGGCTGTCGGCGAGGACGGGGACTGAGCGCTGATCACGGCGGAGGTTCCTCCCGCGATCAGCAGGGCGGCCAGCCAACGAGATTTCCACCGCAGCCGGCGGGTCTTTAGAACAGTCATCGCTTCTCCTCCCGCCACAGGTGTGGCCGATTGTCGAACGTCAGAACATTCACGCTACGGCCAGGGAGACCGCTCATGACGATCGCCGGGCCTGAATCTCCGCGGTGCCCAGCATTACCTGGAACGACCCCAAAAAAGCCGTCATGCTCGGTGCTTGAACCGGCCGATCCGCCCCTGAACCGCCTGCACGATCGTCGCTACCACGGAGCGGTAGGCCGCTTTCAGCGCTTTGCTCACCTCGAAAGTCTCTGGCTGGCCCCGCAGCGGAAGCGCTGCCATCGCAAGTTCGCTCACCTCGCGGCCAGAGTGGAAGCGATCTTCGAGGCCGCGCCGCAGGGATTTCGCGACGTGGACCTTCGGCCAGCCGAGCTCATTGGCGGCGCTCGTTTTGAACGTTGCCAGGTCCATGCCAACGAAGAGCGAACTCGAATGAGCCATCAGAGAATCCCTCGAATTTCAAGGTTCCGAGCGACGTTGCCGTCAGGCGATGCGAACGGAACTCGCGAAATCCTGCATCAGGCTGCCCTCATGGCTGCGGCTGGAGCCGATGGCCGAGAGCACCGCAAGGTTCTGATCGAGAATGAACTGCACGACCGCTTCCTCGGTCCGCAGCCGATGCGATTCCACGGGTCGCCTCGGTGCATCCTGGAAGCTGGGCTCATCGAACACTTCATGCAGATCGGGCCGGGATTGAGCCACTTCCGCGGCCACCCTCGGCAAGCCGACTTCGGAGACGACCATCGGCGCCGGACCTGCGGGAGACGGCACCCATGAAGGCAGTTCGAGTGGCCGGGCCGGCGCCGGTCGGCGAAGGAAAAGGACCGTGACCAGGGCGAACGCGAGCGTGGCGGCCACACCGATCGCGACCCCCAGCGCCGAGATCAGCCGATCTTGCGTCATCGTGATCGCGCCCGGCGGCACGGACGCGGTCGATTCGGGAAGTTCCCCCTGAGGTTCGATCCGGTCGGCAGGCGCCCCGGCTAATGGCAGAACGTCCTGAAACTGAGGCAGCATGGCAGGGGCACTGGGGCTCCGCGGTTCTAACGCGACGACAGGCATCGTTTCCAACACCACGTGCTGCGAAGGCCGAGGTTTCGCGACGGCCTCCGAGGCGAGCCTTCGGTCGCTTACCTGGGCGAGCAACCGCTTGGCCGCGGAGGTCATCCATCGGGCTTCCGTCTGGATCGCCTGCAGAGCGATGCCCACCGCTCCTTGAGCTTCTTGAGCATCGTGGACTTCGATTTTGATGGCCAGGGGCGGCGCGACAGGCGCAGGGGTGTGGGCGATCGCCGGGACGACATACGGCGGCGGTTGAACATGAAGGGTCGGGGCCGGGCTTGGAACCGATACCACGAGGGGTGCACGGGCGACGGGGCGCGTACCATAGTAAAGCTCAACGCCTTGCGAACTCGCAGGCGTTGCGGGGATCACGTAACCCTGCCCGAAACCGGACGGAGCCAGCACGAACGCGAGCGTCGGCGCCAGAATGCTCGCCCGTCGATAGCTGCCGAGTCCCACCATGATCACAGCCCTCTACCCTGGACAAGACAGCCGCCAAAATCGCGGCCACTCTGCCAGGACCAAGTCCGCTGCGAGCAATATCGGCCGAGAGTCCCCGCATAATTGATTCAAAGCTCCCAATCCGAACGACAATACCAATCCTCACAGCCGCGAGAGTTTTGCTCATCCCGCCATATTCCCCAAACTTCCCATCCAAAAGAAGCGATTTATCTTGGCGCCGAGGGACTTTCGCCGTAAACTCCCTAACCTGATCGACCATAGCGGAGATTCGTGGATTTCCAAACCTGCGGGGATTCCTTGGGGGAATCTGAGAGTTCCCACGAATCCCGCAGACCGGCAGCTCTCAATGTGACGGATGTGAGGAATTGGAAAAGATTGGCAAGCCTTGAGGTAAATGACAATAAATACGCTTGCCATCTTACCTTCGATTGGGCAAAATCGGCTAAGTGTGTTTTCGAAACGCAGTCGGACCGGAATGATTAACCTAGTTGATCATTCAAGTAATCATAGGCGGGCCGTTGGTGGCAGCTTTTACCCATAGCGTTATGGGTGCTGGCACTATCGGATTGTCTGAGTTATCACCTTTTTATTTCCCCCGGTCAGCCGCAAACTGACCATCACACCCAGGAGTCTCGCCCCCTATGGCTACCATGAAAAATCTTCTCACACGATTCCTTCGCAACAAACCCCGAACCAAGACGGTGACAACCAAGACGTCGCCGCTTGGGCAGATGATGGAGCAGTTCGAGCTCGAGATGCGATGGGTTCCGGCGACCATCAACGTGGCACCTGGCGTTGGCACGATCTCCGCGGCAATCGCGATCGCGTCACCGGGCGACACCATTCAGTTGTCGGCCGGTAACTACTCCGACTGGGTTGTGATCCCCGCTAATCTGGATGGTTTGAAGATCCTGGGCGTCCCGGGCACCACCCTTCGGCCCCTCAACAACGATCCGTTTGAACTCAACGGCAACGGCAGCGGGCACCTGATTTCCGTTCTGGCGGATGATGTCCAGATCAGCAACATCAGCTTTAACGGGGCTGGTACGGGCAACGCCAGCGTCCTGCCCGGCAACTTGTCGCTCGGCGGCACGCCGATCTGGGCCTCCAAGGCCATCACCAACTATCAGGGCCTGACCGACATCAATTCGATCGGCAACATCACGATCACGAATAACGTCTTCACGAACTTCGGTGGACATGCGATTGCCTTCGATATGACTCTCACTGGCGGCACCATCGCCAACAACACCATCAGCAACTACGGTATCGAGAACGGCCAGTCGCCGTTCACGGGCGCCACCAATGCGGACCTTCGCTACCAGCCCTGGGCTGGTGTCTCGCTCCTCAACAATTCTTACGCCAATGTGACCAACAACACCATCACGGTGCCGGCCAATAACTATGGCGTTCGTTTCGACAACCTGCTCATGACGGGTGCCTCGGCCACGATCGCCAACAACACGGTCTCGGTCGGTCAGGGCGGTATCGGCATCACCCTGAACTTCCTCTACGGCACCTCCAGCGGGATCACGGTCGCCAATAATACCGTCGATGTGCCTAACAGTGTGACGACAAGCTCGCTGATGAATACCCGCGGCATCAATGTTTACTCGGTGTTCAATTCGGTTCCCGTGTTCCTGAACAACAACACGATCGGTGGCGGCGTCTCGAACGGCACCTTCGATCGCGGTATCGACCTCTGGAACGTCGGAAACCTGGTCGTCGTCGACGGCGGTTCCATCGCCAAGGCCGCGGTCGGCCTGAACGTCGATGGCATCGACCCGTACTTCGGTAACGGCACCGCGGGCGCCACCGTGGTGGATGTCGCCAACCTCACCGTCAACGTCAGTGGTGCGACCTTCATTGGCGTTCAGGCCACCAACCTGGCAGGCACCACCCCGCAAATTGCCCCGGCCTTGCCCAACCCGGGCCGGCAAAACGTGGTGACCAGCAACGTGACCATCAACCTCACGGGTGGCTCGGTTAACAATGCCGTGGCCAATGCCCAGGACGTGCGGGCATGTGGCACCGATGCCACCTTCCGCGCCACCATCAACCTGCTTGGCAGCATCACGGGAGCCTCCAAGCAGTCCCAGGTGGGTGCCAACGGGTTTATCGTGGACGCACGAGCCCTCCGCCAGTGGGACTTCGGAACGACGGCCCAAGGGGCCGCTGGTTACACGCCGTTTGTCCCGGGTTCCCCGACAACAACCGTCAACTCGACGACCGGTGTCGGTTTCGTGGGTAATAACCCGATCTTCTTCTCGCAGGCTGTCGGCACGTTGCTGACCAAGGACATCGTCCGAGGCGGCTCCACCGCGCCCGCCACCTTCCACGTGCCGGCCGCAGCAGGCACCTACACGCTGACGTTCAACGTCGGTTGGACCATTGGTGGCCAGCCCGCGACCACGACCGTCGGTGTGACTGGCAGCAGCCTGGCCTCCCCGGTCGCGAGCGTGACCCGCTCCACAGTCGGTAATGGTGTCATTGCGGGCCCTGCCGCGAATAACACCATCACCATCACGGGCGTGACGCTGTTGTCCGATGGATTCCTGAACTTCAACTTCAGCACCACCGCCTCCAACTGGGTGGTTTCCGGCCTCACCGTCAACCGGATCAGCTAACCTTCTGGGTTCCGTTTATGAACCCCGTGACCCCGCAGGTTTAACCTGCGGGGTTTTTTCGTGACCGGTGAAGCTCTACTTCAACAATTCTCCGTCTGATTCCCAAAAGTTCTACCGAGTGGAGTTGACACCACTTTCCACCTCGCTATTTCCATTGGCCTTGAGCGAAGCAATCCGCATCCGGCGGTTGGGGGAACATTCCGCCGGGCAAACATCCACGTGCGTCCACGCCATAAGTGGGACTTCGCGGATAGCGGTTCGCCAGGATAACGTCTTCGATCGTGATGTCAGGGGGGCAGAAGACATGCCACGTTTGATTCAATTGGAACGCGGGTCCGTCCATCAGCGAGGAGAATCTCGCCATAGCGTTTTGTCGCGGCGGTGCTTTGTCGCATTCCTGGCCACGTTCGCCTGGCTTCCAGGTGCGTTACACGGGCAACAGCTGCCGAGCATTCCGGTGGTGCCCGTGGCGGCTCGCGGGCCCGCTCCTGTCACGGCGAATAGCCCTACCATCATCACGCCGATGGCTGATCCCACAATCTTCCTGCCGGCGGCTCCCACCGGCCCAGCCCCGGCGGCGGCTCAGCTGCCTCAGAACATCCCGCAGCCCATGCCGATCGCCGCACCGTCGGCACCAGCTGCTGCCCCGGCCCCGGCCACATCGCCCGCGCCCGAGGCCGCTCAGCCCGCCACTCCCTTCAGCGGCATCCTCAGCGACCCTCGGCTTTCCGCGGCGCCGCCCATGCTGGGAGCCACGCCGGTGCCCACGCAGGCCACACGCGACAAGATCAACAAGCTCGTGCAGACGCTTCTTGACCCGGAAAGCACCCTCGATCTCATTACCAATCAGACACGAGTCCTCGTGCTCAAGGACGCCCCCTTCCGCGTGCAAGCAGGCGACGACAGCGTCCTCGGCCTTACTCTCGTGAACCCCAAGGAAGTTCTCCTCCAGGGCAAGAACGTGGGATCGACCGTCCTCAACCTCTGGTTCGGAGACAAGGACGATCCCGCCCGGCAGGTGACCCTCACGTATCTCATTCGCGTCTTCCCGGACCCGCAAGCCCTCGCCCGCATGGAAGCCGCCTACAAACAGCTTCAGGACCAGATCAACGACTACTTCAAGGACACGTCGATCCGGCTGAAGCTCATTGGCGACAAGGTCGTCGTCAGCGGCCGGGTTCGCGATTACATCCAGGGCCAGCAGGTGTTGCAAATGCTCCGGGCCGGCATGGGAAGCCAGAACGGCCAGGGCTCCGGCGGCAGCGGGAATAGCGGTAACCGCCAGAACCGCGGGGGCGGAATCGCGGCCCAGGTGCCCCTCCAGCCGGGAGCTATGATGATCGATCCGACCACCGGCCAGGCGGTGGCTCCGAACCTCGCCAACTTCCAGAGCATCGGCGGCCCGAACGTCATCAATCTCCTCGAAGTCGCTGGCGAGCAGCAGGTCATGCTCCGCTGCGTGGTCGCCGAGGTCAACCGAGCCGCGGCCCGAAGCATCGGCCTGAATTTCAGCGTCAAGAACGGCAATGGCCTCACGGTCTTCTCAAACAACACCGGCCCAATCACCCCCTTCAACCAAGGTATCGGCGGCGGCGGCATCGGCATCGGCGGCGGCGGTGGCGGCGGCGGCATCGGCGGCGGCGGCGGCATCGGCGGCGGCGGAGCCATCGCGAATCTCACCGCGATCTTCAATGCGGGCACCGTGCCCTTCGCCATTCACGCCCTCCGCACCATGCAGTATGCCCGGTCGCTCGCCGAACCGACGCTCGTGACGCTCAACGGCCAGACGGCGAACTTCCTCGCCGGAGGCCAGTTCCCGATCCCGGTCGTCAGCGGCAGCACCTTCAACGGCCTTCAGGGCGTCCAGTACGTTCCCTTCGGCGTGCAACTCAGCTTCACGCCTTACATCACTGATCGGGACCGCATCCGCCTGCAACTGAGTGTGAACGTCAGCACTCGCGACCTGAGCACCGGCTCGAACATCGGCGGCTCGTCCGTCGCCGGCCTGAACACCCGAAGCGTCAACAACACCGTGGAGCTTCGGAATGGGGAAACCCTCGCGGTCGCCGGGCTGATCGAATCGAACAGCGGTGCGGATTCGACCCGCATCCCGTTCATCGGCACGCTGCCCGTGGTCGGACCGCTGACCGGCCTGACCCGGCACAACGCGGGGGAGAAGGAACTGGTGATCTTCGTTACGCCGGAACTGGCTCGACCGATCGACCCGGAGCAGGTCATCAAGCTGCCGGGCTATGAGATCCTCGACCCCAACGACCTGGAGTTCTACGTGTGGGGCCGCATCGAAGGCCACTGCAAGGACTATCGCAGCCCCATTCGCACGGATCTTGGTCGAATCCAGCAGTATCACCAGATGGAATCGAACCACATGTCCGGCCCGACGGGGTACACGCCGCCGTCGCCATGAGCGAACCAATGCGGAACTCGGAACTCAGAATACGATCGCCAACGCCCGTCGGGTGCAAAGTTGCGGCCCGGCTTATCGAACAAGGAAGCGGACATGCGACGGACACGACAGCTTGCCCTGACCGCCTCTTTCGGTCTGGCCGTACTTTCCGGGTGCGTCGGAACTCGCAGCGAGAGCCTGCTCGATTTGAGGCCCACTCCAACAGCAGCACCGTCGTCCGCTTCGTCGCCACCCAGTCAGGAAGAGCTTTCTTCAAAGGAATCCGCGTCCTTGAGCCTTGCCATGGCGGAGTCGCTGGAGAAGCAGAACAAGGAATCGGAAGCCCTGGTCTATTACGAGAACGCCCGCCAACTCGATCCGGCGCTGAATGAGCGGGCTGCTCGCCGCCTGGCGATCCTGTACGATCGTCACGATCAGCAGGCCAAGGGGATGATCGAGTTCCAGCAGCTACTGCAAAAGTATCCCAGGGACTCGTCGCTACTGAACGACGTTGGGTACAGCAATTACAACCGCGGCCAGTGGAAGGAGGCGGAAACGTATCTCCTGCGGGCCACGAAGGCGGATCGTACAAATAAGCGTGCCTGGATCAACCTGGGAATGACCCTCGCCCAGCAGGGCAAGTACGACGAGGCGTTCGTGGTGTTCACGAAGGCGGTGAGCTCGGCGGAAGCCCACGCGAACCTGGGGTTCGTCAAAGCCTCGCAGCCGAATCGCCGGGCGGAAGCGATTGAGTCCTATCGGCAGGCTTTGACGATTGAACCGACGCTTGAGGTGGCACAGAAGGCGCTAAAGCGGCTCGAAGCCCCGGAGACGACGCAGCGTGTGCCCCTAAATCTCCCCTCCAGCTGAAAATTTTCCGAAGTCTTGAGAAATCTGTTCACAGCTTAAAACTTGTCTCAATCGCCCACAACTTCAATTCCCTTGGCGCCGCCTTATTGGGTGAAATCTCATAAACCGCTCGTGTTCATGTCGCTTGGCGTGAATGTTCGGTTCAGTTCTGATAATAATCACAGAGAATCAAGGCCTCTCCTGCGGTTTGGCACGAGAGTTCAAAATGTCCCGGTTCGGGAGACACCGCCGTCATGAGGTCTGGTCGGTCTGGGTAATCCGGGAAATGGACAACCTTGAGGAAATATGTGTTGAACTTCTGGGTCGGGGCGTTTAAGTTACTGCAAGTTCTTCACCCGACTCGCAACCCACACACACCGCGTAGGCTCGGGCGAGGATGGTTTGTCCGGTTTTTTTCACTCCATTGAGGTACTGCCCCAATGTCCAAGCTTATGTCCAAGTTCTGGCAGGATGACGAAGGTGCTGTCATCTCCGTTGAACTCATTCTCGTGATCGCGATCCTGATCTTCGGGATCATCCCGGGCCTCGTGGCCCTGCGGAACTCCGTCATCGCCGCGTTTGTCAACATCGGCAACGCTCTTTCTGCCGTTGCCATCAATGTGAACGTCAACGGCATCGGCGTCAACGACCCGATCAACGGCGTCCCTGGCCAGGGTATCTCTGGCGTTGCTGGCTTCACCATCACCCAGACCCCGACGCAGCTTCTCCAGACCGTCGGCGTCAATCCGACCCTGCCTGGCAACATCGGCACGGCCCAGGTCGATCCGATTGCTCACCTGGCCTTCCCGACCAACTGATATCGACATCGGTCGATACGGTTTGACGGATCAGGCATGAAGCCCGGTGCCGGGAGGATGATCTCCCTCTGGCACCGGGCTTTTTTCACTGAAATGACCTGACATGATCATCCGCGGAGTAGCCGTCCTCATTCCTACACATGGGAGGACCGATGCTTTGGCCTGGGTGCATTCCGAGTTTTCGGATCGCCCGCCTCAGTTTCGTGTTATCGAGGGGTCGATAGCAGGAAGTACGGCACTGTGTCTTGAATTGATCTTCTGACCGGAATCGTGATGCAGGACTTGCTGACTTTTCCGTTTCCGAGTCCGAGTACGACGCTTGGAATCGTTTTCTCCTTGTTGCTGCTGACCCCGTTGGCGGCGGCGTCCTGGATCGACCTGAAGACGCTGCGGATCCCGAAACGCTTGACGATCGGCCTGTTCTTCTCCGGTGTGGTGGTAAGCCTTGTCCGGGGCGCGTGGCTGGGAGCACAAGGCCAGTCGGTTTGGGTTCTGGGTTGGTCGTCAGTGGTGCCCGGCGCGATCGAAGGATTCTTGTTCTCGCTGTGCGGCGCCCTGGTGGCCTTCGTGGTGTTTTTCGGCCTGTGGGCCACGGGAATCTTCTTGGGCGGGGGCGACGTGAAGTTGGTGACGGCGACAGCGACCTGGCTGGGCCCGTGGGGCGTGTTGCTGGCGGCGCTGTGCAGCCTGGCGGTTTTTAGTGTGATCGGCCTGGGCCGGATTGCGTATGAAATCTCCCAGGGCGTGATGCCGTCGCTTGCCCCCCGGGCAAAGGATGCGAAGCGTCAGGGTAAGGCCGGACGGAGCCGAATCAGTTATTCGCTCTCGTTCTGCCTGGGAACGGCTGCCGTGCTTGCGTATGCGTTACGGCACGAACTGGGCTGGGTCGGCCCCATCGGTTCTTGAGGACGGGAATCAGCCGACTGTGACGCCGTAGACATTGAACGACATCGCTGAGAATATGCCGGAGTGACACCGTGAGAATCAGCTTTCTTGCCGTTGTGGCCGTTGCCCTGCTCGTCGGTCTGGGAAGTGTCGTCGCGATTCGATCCTTGGGGCTCCTCGGCACGCCCACCGTCCCTTTACTTCAACCTATGGGAGCGCCGCCTCCGCCCCTGGAATTCGTGCTGGTGGGGTTGCGGCCGCTTTACGCGGGCGATCCCATCATGCCAGGCAACATCGGAGCTCGACCGCTGCTGCCCTACGAAGTGGAAGAGTACAACAAGCATCGCGATGAATACCTTCCGGGCGTCCCTGCTGGGGCCTACTATCGATTCGTGAAGCAGGATATTCCTGGCAATCAGCCGCTCAAGAAATCGGACCTCGAAGACATCCATCGCCCGGAACCGATTCACACGCGGCTGCTGCCCGGCAGCCGGGCTGTCAACATCGAGGTCAGCAAGAACCACTCCTCCGGCGGCCTGATTCAGCGAGGCGACTGGGTTGACGTCTATCTCAACACCACCGTCGCTCGCACGGACAATCCCAACTCGCTGCGCCGGACCGGCCTGGTGGTGGGTCGGGCGCATGTGGTGGCGAAGCGTGATTCGCTCGTCAACGTCTACACGCCGATTCCGGAGAACGTGGCCTTCACGCTGGCGATGAACCCTTATCGTGCCGCCCTTCTCGAGTTTGCTCGCACCGTGGGAACGATCGTGCTCGAACCCGTCTCGCAGGAAGAAAAGGCTCGACTCGACAAACTTGCACTTGAAGCAGAGAACGACCTGGCGAAGGCGGAATTGGTCACCATCGGGGACCCCACGACCCGCGAGGCGATGGAGGAGAAAGAACGCATCGTCCGGATGAACGTCAGTGGCCTCGCGATTGGTGCGGAAGACCTGGCTCGTGCCCTGCAACTCAAAACGCTCGAGCCGCCCGTTCTCCAGAGGCTGCCTCGCCCCACGGAAATCGAAGTTTACTCAGGCTCGGGAAGGTCGCGGTTGCTGTCGTTCTCGAACATCCGGTCCGACGCGATGATGATGATGCAGCTGCCGGCACCCGATTATCTCTTTTCAAAGCCGGACGATCACTCGGAGAGGGTCCCCGTGATTCGACCCAGCACGGCTTCTCCGGCTCCGATGCGATTGACGCCGCCTCGATGAGGCACGTGATCGGATCGGGGGCATTCCTTCCACTCCTCAGATGAGTTCGAGTCGATCGCATGACGAGCACGAACGTACCGTCGGGAGTTGCGGCCGCCGATCCCCGTTACACGCGGTTCAAGGATGCTCTGCACCGCACCGTCGTTGATGTCGTCGATCTGTCGGTTCTCCATACCTGGTCCGAAGAGCGTTTGCAGTCCGAGATTCGCGACCTTGCCCGCAAGGTCGCCCGGGACATGGACCGCAAGCTGCCCCCGGAGTGGATCGACAGCGCCACCAGCGATGTTCTCGACGAAGTGTTCGGCCTCGGCCCCGTCGAACCGCTTTTCCGTGACAAGACGATCTCGGAAATCCTCGTCAACGGTCCGGATAACGTCTTCATCGAGCGCGACGGCCTCCTTCAGCGGGTGCCGATCCACTTCACGGATAACGCCCACCTTGTCCGCGTGATCCAGCGTGTGGCCTCGCGCGTGGGCCGGCGTATTGACGAATCCAGCCCGATGGTGGACGCCCGCCTGGCGGATGGTTCGCGCGTCAACGCGGTGCTCCCGCCGCTGACGATCGACGGCCCCGTGCTTTCCATCCGCCGATTCGGTTCGATTTACACCGCCGAAGATCTGATCAAACGCCGCTCGCTGACCACGGAGATGGCGGAGTTCCTCGAAGCCGCCGTCGCGGCCCGCATCAACACGCTCATCTCCGGCGGCACCGGCGGCGGCAAGACGACACTGCTCAACGTCCTCTCCGGCTACATCGGCAAGCAGGAACGCCTCGTCACCATCGAGGACACGGTCGAGCTTCAGCTTCAACAGAAGCATGTCGTTCGCATGGAGACGCGGACGGCGAACATGGAAGGCTTCGGCTCCGTCAACCAGCGCGACCTGCTTCGCAACGCTCTCCGCATGCGGCCTGACCGCATCATCCTGGGCGAGTGCCGCGGCGCGGAAGCGGTCGACATGCTCCAGGCGATGAACACGGGCCATGAAGGCTCGCTCACCACCGTTCACGCCAACGACACCAAGGATGCTCTCAACCGCCTCGAATTGATGGTGGGCCTCAGCGGCATGGACGTGCCCACGCCGATCCTTCGTGGATACATCGGCTCGGCGATTCACCTCATCGTCCACGTCTCCCGGCTTGCGGGCGGGGCTCGAAAGGTGACGCGAATCTCCGAACTCGTCGGCCGTGGGAAGCGCGGCGGCTACGTGGTCCGCGACATCTTCCACTTCGACCAGACCGGTGTCGAGAATGGCCAGGCCGTCGGCGTTTTCCGCAGCACGGGCTACGTTCCGAAGTTCAGCAAACGGCTCGCCGCGATGGGCCACAAGCTGCCGGAACGCCTCTTCGCCCGGCGCGATCTGCTGGCCATCGGCGCGGGCCCGGCATCGAGGGATGAACCCACGATCGCCGCCGCCGAGATCGCCGAAGCCGAGCCGATCGATTTCGTGGCGGACGCGGATTTCTTCCTCCCGCCCGAGGGAGATCAGGGATGACCCCGTTCGCTCAGGTGGTCTTCACGCAGCCGATCCTTATCGGCGGAATCGTCATCGCGGTCATGTTGGCCGTGCTGATCTCGTATCTTGTCCTGGCTTCTTTCACGTCGCTGTTCCGACGCAAGTCGGCTGAGAAGACGCTCGTTGAACGTGCCGAGGAACTTCGCCCGGCTCGCGGCCCCCTGGAAGGCCTCGATAGCCGTTTCGCACGCATGGTTCGCGGCACCATGTTCGGACTCAACGCCGAGGGGGCGATCGGCTGGATCCTCATCGCCGGCGCACTCGCCGCGGTGATCGCGTATGTCATCACCCCTGATGAGATGGTGGCGATCCTCGCGTTTCTCGTCGGGGCGATGCTGCCCCTGTTTCTCTTCGTGCTTTACTCGGGCCGCCGCAAGCTCGCGATCCAGGAACAACTTCCGGATGGCTGCTTCCAGCTGGCCCGCTCACTTCGCTCGGGCCTGGCTTTGCCGTCGTCGCTGCACGAAACGAAGAACTACCTACCGGAGCCACTTGCGGGGCTCTTTGAACGCCTCTCCACGGCGTTGAGCCTGGGCGAATCGACGGACGCCGCCCTGCTCCGCGTCGCGGACGATGCTCGCGTGACGGAGTTCGACCTGCTCACAGCCGTGATCGCCACGAACGTCCGCAGCGGCGGCAACCTGCCCGCGATGCTCGATCGGCTCGCTGCCTCCATCCGCGATCGCAATCAGTATCGCGGCTATTTCCGCTCCGTCACGGCGCTCTCGCGAATCAGCGGCTTCTTCCTCGCCATGGCCGGCCCGGCGGTCGTGCTGCTGTATCTCGTGTTCCAGCCGGACTTGCTGATCAAGTTCGTCTACTCGCCGCTGGGGCAAAGCCTGATCCTCGGTGCCGTGGTGCTTGAAGTGATCGGCATGATCTGGATGTTGTGGTTGTTGCGCGGCCAGGATAACTACTGAGACCGAGACCGATGGATCCGCAGCTTGCGGCACTGACGCTGATCTTCCTGACCACCGTGGGGGTGGCGGTGATCCTGTTTGCGCCGCTGGTGGTTTTCTATCGCCGTGTCGACGATCTGAACCCGAACCCCGTCGGCTATGTGTACGGCGCGGTCACTCCCTCCGTGGGCGGTTTGCTGCCGACGTCCGCCGACGGCCGCGAGTCGATTCGCAAACTGCTCCTTCTCGCAGGTCATTACCGACCGACCGCCACGGCCGATTACTTCGCTCTTCGCGCTGTGCTGACACTCGTGCCCATGTTTGCCTGCTGGAGCCTGGCCTTACTCACCACAAGCAAGATCTCGATCGCGTTCTTCCTGGTGGGCCTGGCGCTCGGTGCTCTGGGCTACAGTATCACACGGCTGCTGATCCAGATGCAGGCGAATCGGCGTGAGGAAGAAATCCGCCGTGGTCTGCCGATGTTCATGGACACGCTCGGGCTTGTGCTTTCCTCCGGCGCCACGCTGCCGGAAGCGATGCGCCGGGCCGCCGACGCCATCGAGCGTGGGTATCCGGAACTGGCTCGCGAGGTCCGCGTCGTGGTGGCCCAGGCTGAACTGCGAAGCATGTCTCACGCGCTGGAGGCGTGGCGTGACCGCCTGCCGATCCCGGAGCTTGGCAGCCTGGTGTTCCTGCTCAGTCAGTCGGATCGCCTGGGTACGGATGTGTCTCGCGGCTTGTGGGAACTCTCCGCGAGCTTCCAGACCTCGACCCGACAGCGTGCCGAGGCCGCAGCGAACCGCGCCAACTTCTACATGCTCTTCCCCACTGTCTTCTGTCTCATGCTTGCCGCCGGGATCATGCTGATCGGGCCGGGCCTTGTGCTGCTGGATGAGTCGCGTGGGGAACTCAACCGCGCCCTTGAAGACGTGAACAAGAACCAGCGTGATGCCTCCAAGCCACCCCCCACGCCGCGAGCCTCCGTGCCGTCATCGTCTTCCTCGAGACTACCAGCAGTATCGCCTTGAGACGAGCGGAAGAAAGAAACTTACCACAGAGTCACTGAGTCACTGAGTCACTGAGTCACTGAGGACACCGAGTTCAGAGTGAGAGAATGAGGGGATTCCGAGAAAAGATCTCTCAGCGTTCTGGCGTCATTCGATGGCGTTATCCTTGTCGAACGCACCACCCGTTCTTTGCCTTCCTCCCTCCGATCTTTGTGATTCTGTGGTAAATCTCTTCCTGCTTATCGCCTAAGTGAATCGACATCGCCCTGGCTGAGGCTTCACTCGGCCAGGGACCTGGCAACCCACATTTCCCCAAGAGCCCCCCTGAGCCGTGGTCTCGGAAGCTGGTGTTGACCGACTCGAAGGCGTACGCTATTCCGCCGGGACTATGAAGCCATCCTATGGGATTCTTGTTGCCATCCTGGCGCTCGGGGTGGGGCGCGTCGACGCTCAGCCGACACGCGTCCCCGTGTTGCCGCTCGTGCCGCCTCCGCCCGAGTCGATGCCGCAACCGCTGCCGGCCCCGAAGCCGCTGAATGGACCGGGCGTGGCGCGAACCGGCGTGCCTGCGGGGCGATTCGCGCTCGTGAAGGATCAACGGCTCATTGAAGGCGAGGTCTTCCTCGCACAAGACAATATCACGATTCGCCGCGGCGCGATCGAGACGGCCGTGCCCAAGATTGATGTCCTCTTCATCGGGAACTCGCGTGAAGAGGTCTACGAATATCAAAGGAAGTTCGTCGGCCCGGAGGATGTGGAGGGGCGATTGAAACTGGCCAAGTGGTGTGCCTTCAGCGGGCTGCGTGAATACGCCCTCGCGGAAGCCCGGGCGGTGACGTTGCTCGACCCCATGAACTCCGCCGCGGTGCAGATGGTGAAGCTTTTGGAAGAGTCGCTTCGCAAGTATCCGCTGCCCGGCTCGAAGTCGGCACCGGCCACGATACCGCCAAGCACCGTGCGCCCGGTGCCGTTGGAACCGTTCGCGGCGGGCCTCACGCCGGCCCCTGTGGTCCCGGCGATTGTGACGCCAGCCCCTGTGATCGCCCTTCCCGCGAAAACGACACCACCCGCAACTGTCGTAAGCCTGCCCGCAAGGGCAACGCCGTCCACCACTGTGATCGCCCTTCCCGCGATAGCATCGCCGCCTGTCACCACACCCCTGGAATCCGACGTGCCCGCGGGGATCGCAATGGCGTTCCGGTCGAGGGTGCAACCGGTGCTCACGAACCTGTGCGTCAGTTGCCACGCCCGGCCGGAGGCCATCGGCTTCAAGCTCGCTCGCATGCCCGAGTGGGACACGAACGAGGTGATGGTTCGACAGAACATGAAGGCGGTGCTGGCCCACGTTCGCAATGAGAACCCCGCGTCGAGCCCGTTCCTGGTGATCGCTCTGGCCCGTCACGGCGGCATGCGTGAACCCGCGTTCTCGAGCGATCGAGCCCCGGGCTATCGCGCTCTGGTCGACTGGGTGCAGATTGCGAGCCCTTTCGTGCCCGTGGCGAAGAAGGCGGAGGCGAGCCCGCTGCCGAACGGCCCGGTCTCGCTGCTGCCTTTGATGCCGAAGCGTGTGGATCGCTCGACGCCTGCCAAGGCTCCCGACATCGTGCCGTTGCCGCCGGTGAGTCGTCCGCCGCTGCCAACCGTCTCCTCTCCGTTGCCGCCGGTGATGCCACGGCGACCGACGCCTGAGCCCTCGAAGTTGCCGAGCGTACCTCCGCCTCCCGGCGTGTCGAAGGACACGGTCAAGGACATCGTGGTGCCGGTCGTGGGGCAGTCGAAACCTGTGGAGTCCTCGGTTCTTGCCGCGAGTGCGAAGAGTCCGCCGAGGAATCATGCGTTCCCCATCGTGGGGATGACGTTCGCCGCGGAGAAGGAAGCCGAAAAGCCGAAGGGGCCGAATCCGATGAACAGCGGCGCTCCGGTTGACGAATTCGATCCGTCGCTCTTCAATCGAGCCGCCCATCCGCAGAAGAAGTAGTCCAGGTTATCCGTTCTTGATCGCGGCGTTGCCCCTTTGGGCTCAGATCTTCCAGCGACTCGCCTTCAACGACAAGACGCGGAGCGAGGCCCCTGTGGACCTCGCTCCGCGTCATCGCGATTCGGCACCCTTCCCTTTGCTCACCTTCGAATCGGCCGAGGCCCCGCGTTCGTGACGTTGTTGTTCACCAGCGGCTTCTGCGGCACGTTGGGCGTCACTCGCGTCTGCGACTTCGGCTCGAACGGCTTCGTGTCAAACTTCGGCGTCGTCACACGAGGCTTCGTGTCAAACTTCGGCGTCGTCACCCGAGGATCCAAAGGCCTCGTGTCAAACTTCGGCGTCACCACGCGAGAATCCAAAGGCCTCGGATTGATGACAGGCGGCGGAGCTTTCGGGTTGATCCCCGTATTCTTCGGCTCTTGCTGGGGGAACTTCGGAGGAACCTGCCCGGTTGGTCCCTTGGGCCCCATGGGTCCCTTGCCGTCCTGATCCTTGCCCATCGGTCCCTTGGGCCCCATGGGCCCCTTGCCGTCCTGATCCTTGCCCATCGGTCCCTTGGGCCCCATGGGTCCCTTGCCGTCCTGGTCCTTGCCCATCGGTCCCTTGGGCCCCATGGGTCCCTTGCCGTCCTGGTCCTTGCCCATCGGCCCCTTGGGCCCCTTGCCGTCGTGATCCTTGCCCTTCGGATCCATCGGCCCCTTACCTTTGCCGTCTTCGCCGGGGACGTCCTTGATGATGATGTTGTTATCCTTCCCATTGGCGCTATTGATCACGATCACTTTTTGGTCCGGGGCCCGTTCGACGATGACCTTGTTCCCTTTGCCGATGCTGCTGGCATCGATGATGACCGTGCCACCGGGGTTCGCCTTCACATCGATCGTGTTGTTACGGCCATTGCCGCTCCCCTTCACGATGACGCGATCCCCTGCATCCGGGTCGATGGTGATGTCATTGCCCCGGCCGTTGCCGCTGGCGTTGACGATCGTTGTGTCTCGCTTGCCGTTCTCCTTGATATCGACGTCGTTGTTCCGTCCGTTGCCGACGTTATCGACGACGGTCGCATTCTTGATGATCCAGGCATCCGCCGTTCCCGCCATTCCCATTCCGAGGGCCGATGCTGCCAGGAATCTGCTCAATCGTAACATGGTTGTCTCCGCGATCTTTGAGTGTTGGGTCTTTGCACACCACTCCCAGCGGAGGCGTTCGCGAAGTGTTACCGAATTCCCTCAAGCGGTCAGTGGAGACGACAAAGCCCCCCTGGCCGCGGGTGCGACAGAGATTTTTGGCGAGACAGGGTTGTGCAAGCGATTCCCTGGCTGCCAACCGCCAGCGAGAAGCTATCAGCCAATCGAAGAATGAAGCCCTGTTCAAGTGTCGGACCAGGTGGCAACATTCTCTCCGGCGAGGTGCAGCGGGACCATGCGAAAGTCTACCCTTCCTGAAATAATGATCGAAGCCGGTACCCGTCACAAGCCGTAACATAAAGCCACCTGCCCTCCCCGGAGCACTTTGATGGACCTGACGCGAGCCCTGGAAGAATCGTCCGCCCCTACCCTGCCGCCGGAAGCGTTCGATCGCGTTCGGGCCGCCCTCGACCAGGGGCCGCTGGCGGCGGTGGACACCCTCATCGCCGAGCTTCGCCAGGCCGAGGACTTCAACAATCTCTTCTACGCACTGCTCCTGAAGAAGCGTGTCGAACTCGGGGTCTCGCCCTTCCCGACCGGCCCGGCCTCGGAGCTTCCGCCGGAGACGCACGAGCCTTACGAACAGGCGATTCGCGAGGCCGGTCGGCACGTGGGTCAGCTTTACCTCGACCGCGGGAACTTCCCCAAGGCCTGGGCCTTCTTCCGCATGCTCAACGAGCCCGAACAGGTGCAGCAGGCCCTTGAAAGCTACACGCCCGGCGAAAGCGACGACATCTCCCCCTTCATCGAGATCGCCTGGCAGAACGGCCTGCTGCCCAAGAAGGGCTTCGACCTTATCCTCGAACGCCATGGCATCTGCTCGGCGATCACCACGGTCAGCAGCTCGGACCTGAACAACAACCCCGACCTTCGCGACCACTGCGTCGCCCGGCTGATTCGCTCGCTGCACGAGCAACTCTCGGAACGCCTGAGAAGCGATCTCGAAGGCCGCGGCATGACCGTGCCCGCGAGCACAAGCATCACGGAGATGGTGCGGATGCACCCGGAGTTGTTCGCGGAGGATGCGTACCACGTGGACACCTCGCACCTGTCCAGCGTGGTGCAGATGAGCCTGTACATGCCGAAGGGGCCGGAACTGGAGAAGGCTCGCGACCTTTGCGAGTATGGCAAGCGGCTCGCTCCGGGCCTCAAGGGCCATGGCGAGGCTCCGTTCGAGGAGACCTTCGACGACTACCTCGCGTTCCTGGATGTGGTGGCCGGCGTGAACGTGGACGCGAACCTGGCCCGCTTCCGTGAGAAGGCGGCTCGCGAATCCGCCGAGGGAAGCAGCTATTCGTCCCAGGTGTATGTGAACCTGCTGGTGCGAGCCGGCCGGGAGCAGGACGCCCTGGCCGCCGCCCGCGAGTTCCTGATCGCGGAGAACGAGCAGAACCTGATCTGCCCGGGCGTCACGGAGTTGGCTCGCCGCGTGGGCAATTTCGAGGCGGTCTCCGAAGCCGGCCAAGCCCGCTCCGACGGCGTGCAATTTCTCTCGGGGCTCCTGGCGGCACGGAAGTGAGACTAGGCTGACGCGGATGCGAGTGGCAAGAATCTAATTAATGCCCTCGCTTCCAGCAGGGCCATTAGCTCCGGCGGGCCTTTATGCCTGCACAAGGTGAAACTGTGATGTTTGGCGGTGCTCCCAACAATGGCTGCAAGCCGAAGCGAAGTGAGTACGTGAAGGGAAGCTTACGCTGCTGGTGCGAATCGCAACCAAGATGATCCAGCGTAATCTTCGCTGGCTTCGATTCCAATCCATCTTCGGTTAAGTTTCTCTGCGATGGCGCCTGTCGTGTTGCTGCCTGCGAATGGGTCCATCACCATGTCGTGCTCGTCGGTCAAGAACTTAATGAAGAACTCGACAAGAGACTCTGGCATTACCGCTGGATGTGCTGTGAGTCCTTCCGCTTTGCACCTTAGGTGATAAGCTCTCCTGCTTGACGTGTTTGCGATCGGAAGGACGTCGAGCAATTCTTTGCTGTTCGGCGGAGTCAAGACGTTTGGAGGAATCGATCCGCCATTATTCGCCATGAAAGTTTCGTGTCCTACTCGGTGTTCGGAGGGTCGATTGCCGCCGTTGTAAGTGCCTCTTGTCAGCATTTTCTGCATGCTCTGGCTGTACTCAGTCAGCACCTTGCGATTGTCAGCCTTGGGATTCGGGGTCGAAGACAACCACCAAACTCTAGTGAACGCATCCTTTACTCTGACGCGACGAACGGTCACCCATTCCGCTGGCGATGGCAACCGCGCCGGGTTAAAGCAGATGAATTCTTGACAAAGATGGAGGTTCGCGGCTTCTTGAAATGCGAGGAGAGCTTTGATCCCAGCGGTGGACATTGTAGGAAAACCTCGATTCCACCCATTCCCAACTTCTATAACGATCGACCCATCTGGAGTAAGGAACTCGGTCCACAGTTTTGCGAATCCCGAGAGCCATTCGGAGTAGGGTTGCCCAGTTAGGTTCCCATATTTCTTTTCGCGGGTGAGTGGGAATGGTGGTGAGGTGAAGATGAGTTGAACTTTATTCTTCCACGCAGCCATTCGACTGCTGCCCAATACCTCTTCACAGTTGCCGACGAGCATTTGCCCACAGGCAGTCTTATAGGCCAGTGTCATCACATCATCCCACGGTAACGAGTAGTATACCGCGGAATAGACGCAGGAACGATTTGCGTCAATAGCAAAACGGAAAAGGGATGCACCGGAGTGCGGAGTTTCTCCGTTTTCAGATGAGTTTCACGAACTGGACTAGGTGGCAGGTTTGTAAACGGATTGCTTGCTACGCTCGCCCTGTAGCACCCGTTTGCCGACTTTCCTAATT
>Ga0105044_10001943_pt1 | contig 28025 bp, 25 predicted proteins | sample MAT01_FD_78092 | JGI IMG/M metagenome (GOLD analysis project Ga0105044, IMG submission 78092) | Freshwater microbial communities from Lake Fryxell liftoff mats and glacier meltwater in Antarctica - MAT-01 | ecosystem: Environmental > Aquatic > Freshwater > Ice > Liftoff microbial mat | place... | reverse complement strand
TCGGGTGCGGCACATGAAGCCCTGACCGGTCCGGTCGTTGCAGCCAAAGCAGGTCTGGTTACGGCGCGAGGGCATGCCGGTGTACACTCGCGCGGATGAACGGCTCAGGCTGCCCTGACGAGGGAAAACGCCCGCCTGCCGGCGCAGTCAAGCGACGGCCAACCGTGCAAATGCAGCGGTGTAATCGACTTGCGCGCAGCGCCCAGGAGAGCAATATGCACCTCGGCCAGCAGCAGCCAACCCTGCGGTGCCACCAACCCTGCGTGCACTATTGCCAGCCGCATCAAAATAAAGCCGCTACCCACACGGACAGCCGCCGCACAGTTGCCAGATGAGGGGGCATGAGAACCCCGTCCTCACGCCCTCACCCAATTCCCTCATCGCTTGGCAGCAACAGATAGAAGCAGCGGGTGACAGAAAGCAAAGCAACGGGTGAGTCGGAAAAAATTTGTCCAAGCCGCGTCCGTCTAGATATTGCCCCAGTCACTCCAGAAAAATTTCTTCTGAGACTGCCGTTCGGCCAGCTTTGCGTTTTGACCCGCGCCCCGAAGTAGCCGGATATTCGCATTGAAGAGCCTGTCAATCTCTTTTTTTCCTGCATCATTCTGCCTTAGCTGTTCAACGCGGGGTTCGGGCTCTTCACCAGATAACGGCGATACAGCGAACCCGGCTTCAGGAGTAAGTCTCGGACCAACGGCGGATCAGTTGTCCCTGCAGGCGGCGGGCACGGCGGGTCCAGTCCTTGACCCCCGGCGGATCTTCCCGCTGTCCCTTGGGAATACGGTCCCGCCGGGGGGCGTCGGCGGTGAAGATCGCAAAAACCAGCTCGCGCTTGCCCGGCTGCTGGATGTGTCCTGCAAGGGCCGAGACGAAGTTCAACGTCCCGCTTTTGGCCATGATCCGGGCAGGATGGCCCGCAATTTCGTTGCCCTTGTCGTCGCGCATGGGATAGCTGCGCAGCAAGGGCACCAACCCGTTACCGGCTTTTCGTGCCCAGACGAGCGTTCGCGCCATCTCCAGCGCCGAGACCCGGCTCTCTCCTCCCAGACCAGAGTGATCGACAAAACGCGGCTCGATCCCGATCCGCGCTTCAGCCCATCGGGCCATTTCAGCGCCTGAGGCCACGAGCCCCTTTGCCCCCGAGGCCGACAGCCCCACCACCTCGGCGGTGAGGTTGGTGGAAAAGCGCAGCATCTCGCGCAGCATGTCGGGCAACGGTTCGCTGTCAACGCGGCCCAAAAGGGTGCCGCCAGCGCCTGCGCTCGCCATCGTCGGTTCCGGCAAACGGATCCCTTGTGCTGCGGCCAGCGTGCGGAAAACCTCGACGGCATAGCGTGCAGGGTCACGCACCGGCAACCAGCGGCTGCCTTTGGCGCCAAGCGCACCGCTCGCGACGGTCCAGCTTTCGATGCCGCCGGCATGCGCATAGGTGAACAGCGGCGCCTCACGCCGGGCGACGGCCACGCGCACCACCTTGACCGCCGGCAAAAAGCGCTCACCACGGGCATCCACCGCCGTGACCCAGCCATCCCCGCCCCGCCGCCATTCAAAATAGGCGCGATTGAAATTCAGATTCAGTCCGGCGATTGCCGGGTTGTAGCCCACCTGTTCCGGCTGATCCTCTGCGATGCGGTCCAGGGACGGCAATGCCCCCGCATCCACAACAAGGCGCCCGGTGACACCGCGCAGACCCGTTTGCGCCAGCCTCGCCGCCAGATCGCCGAGGGCATCGGTCTGCAGCCCGGGATCGCCGCCCCCCACAAGGATCAGATCCCCCTGCAGAACACCCCCTTGCACCGGCCCGGTGGCCACCACCCGAGTTGAAAAGCGGTGCGCGCCACCCAAACGTTCCAGTGCAAACAGCGTCGTCATCGTCTTGAGCACACTCGCCGGAGGAAGGCGGGTGTCAGGCGATTGCGCCTCCAGGATGTTTCCCGTAGCGGCATCGGCCACAACGTAGCCCACCGCGCCGCCAAGTTTTGCCGCCTCGATCAGCCGGGGGCCCTCGGAGACGCCTCCTGCGGTGCGCTTGTTGCTGACGCTCTGCTCGGGCCGCGATGGAGGGAAGGGAGAGCGGTCGATCTGCTCGGCCAGAGCCGGAAAGGCCGCCGAACTTGCAAACCCCGCAAGAAGACTGCGCCGCGAGATCATTCAGGCCTCCCCCTTCGCCCGACACAAAGTGCCATCTTAGCGCAAGTCCATCCGTACCGGCAGTTCATGGCGTCCACTCGCCCCGCGCCCGAATGTCGCTGGAGGAGGCGCGGTTCATCGGCATGTTGACAAAACACCATGCCGGCGGCTTTCGGTTGCCCAACCACTCGCCACGGGTGATCCGGTCCACCCGAAAGGCGCGCGCAGCGACCGAGAGGCGCCCGGCTACACCCCATCCGGGGCGGGCAAGCACCCCCACGGGGACACGGCGCAGAATGTCGCGCCAGCGGTCCCACCGGTGGAACTGCACCAGGTTGTCGGCCCCCATCAGCCAAACGAACCGCACCCCGGGGTAGATCGCCTGCAGCGCCTTCACCGTGTCCGCAGTTGCTCGCGTGCCGAGCCGCGATTCCAGATCCGAGATCACCACCCTGGGGTGGCGCATGAGGGCGCGTGCGCGGGCCATGCGCTCGGCCAGGGGCGCGGGCGGGTTCGGCTTCAACGGGTTTCCGGTACTGACGAGCCACCAGATCCGGTCCAGGCCCATCCGGCTGATGGCCTGTTCGGTCAGATGCACATGGCCGCCATGGGCCGGATCAAATGATCCGCCAAGCAGGCCGATGACCATGCCCTTTGTCGCAATGGGAAAACCCGCCCGCATTCTGGGCCCTTCGCTGCGTCCAGAGCGGCAGTTTTGACCACCGGCCGGGCAACTGTAAAGTGTGAATGCCTTGACCGCCGAAAAGTAGTTGACTAAAGTCAGGTAATTTTCCAGAAATGAGTCAACCATGCTGGATGCCATCGCACGCCTGCGCCGATTCAATCGCATCGTCACACGCGAAATCGGCCTACTCGACACGTCTTTCCTCGGTCGGGGCCGCCCGTTGGGCGCCGCGCGCGTTCTGCAACTGGTCAGTCCTTCCGGGTCCGACCTTGCCGATATCCGCACGGCGCTTGCCCTTGATACCGGGCTCCTCAGCCGCCTCTTGCGCGGGCTCGAAGACGAGGGACTCGTTACTGTCACCCCCCATCCCGAAGACCGCCGCCGGCGCGTCGCCAACCTTACCCCGAAAGGCCTGATCGAGATGCGGGCCTACGAAGCTCTCGCTCACGCCCGCGCCGCGCAGGTCCTGCAGCGCGCCGGAAACCGCGTGTCCGAACTCGTGGCCGCGACAGACCTCATCGCCAGTGTCATGCTGCAGGATCAGATTTCGATCCGGGATGCTGACCCGGATGATCCTGCCGCACACTTCCTTTTCGGCGCCTACTTCCGCAGCCTTGCAGACACTGTCCCGGTCATCACGGCCGATCTGTGCAGCCTTCCGGACCCGGATGCGCCGACGCTTCGCCCCCCGGATGGCGCTTTCCTGATTGCCTGGTCCGATGACATGCCCATCGGGTGCATTGCCTTTTGCCCGCTGGAACACGGTATCGCCGAGGTGAAGCGTCTTTGGGTCGACCCCATGGCCCGAGGTCAGGGCCTCGCTCGCAGGCTGATCCTGGCAATCGAAGCACGCGCCCGCGACACGGGCATTGTCCGCGTGAAACTGGCAATCGACAGCGGGCGAACAAACGCCATTGCCCTTTACCGCGCCATGGGATGGGCCGAAACCGCGCCCTACACCGGCCTGCCCGCCGATACCTGGCTGACCAAGCCGCTGTGACCGCCGCGCGCCTTCTGCTTACCTGTCTTCGCCACGCCTGACCTCGACGATGATCCGCGGGCCCGGATAGTTGGCATGCAAGCTCCAGAAGTTCCCCCGGATCAGGTCCAAGGGTCGCTCCGGACTGCCCGCCGCAGCATCCGAGCGCAGGGTCAGGATGATATCCGACAACACCGCAGGATTGTCGCGGAAATAGGAATGACCCAAAGAGCCTCCTGCAGCTTCGACATCAATGAAGGTCACATTCTGCGTCCGCGTGAGCTTTTGCCAATCATCCTCGCTGAACACCTCGGGTGAAAGGCGTCCGATCCGGGTGCCCGTAGCCAGAGCCTGCGCAAACCTCAAAGCCCTGTCGAGCGGATTCACGTAGACAGTGACCGCCCCTACCGCCGCCGCGGTCCCTTCCGCCACCAGCCTCTGACGGACCACCCCGAAATCAAGGTCCGGTGCCGCCAGGATCAGGTTGTGGATCTTCAGCGTCTTGCGGGCATCTCGCCCCCCGCCACGCTCGAAGATCGCCAGTTCCCGCAGGCCAGTCGTGACAAGATCCGCCCCCCGCGAATGTGCCACGACATGGATCTTCTTCAGCTCCGGAATTGCGGCGAGGGAGCCGAGGAACTCCCTGAAATGAAAAGTTGAAAACTCCCCCGACTCCCGATCCTTGAAATAGGCAGTCAGCCCCGGATTTCCCGCAGGCCAGGAATAACTGATCGGCACTCCGATACGCCCGGAATAGTGCCACAGGCTTGCGGTCGTGGTGATTCCGTCGCGCAACTCGCTGTTACAGCCATGGACGAAAATGATGCCCTCAGGCCGCGAGGCGACGCGCAGCGCAGCCACGATTTCGTTTTGCATGCGTGCAAGGTCGGCACTACAGCGGGCGTCAGTTGCGGCGTCCGGGGCGCTTATGGTCCCCTGCATGATCGTTTTTAGCGGCGTTGCCGGGAACCTCACCAGTTCCTGGTACTCTTCGGTCACGAGGCGCTCGCTGCGCCTCTCCAACATCTCGCTTCGTGCCACCAACCCGCGTCAGCTGTCAAAATCGCCAAACCGCACCCGCGCCCGCCCGAACGCCATCGACTAGGATCTTTCGTGCCCATAGTCGACGAGCTGATCGCCCGCATATTCCGGCTTCCGGTCAGTCACATAAAGGATCGACGGATCGACCGACCGCAAGGTTGTCGGCACACCTTCAACGGGAAAGGTATTTCCAACCCGGTACAGTGTCGGCGCGGGGGCCAGCTTGATCGCCTGCTCGCAGGCCGAATTCAGCAACAGCAATGCCAATCCCGCCATCAGTTGCCGCTACATCCACCCGCGTTCCGCTGCCGCCTCATGAACACCGGTTCCGTCGCAGGCAATAGCGCAGTTTTCCCGCTTCACAAAACCGATAACGCCGCTGACAACGACATCTGTCGACCCCGTGACCCAGACCGATTGCCCTTTTGCCTCCACGCGACTAAGAAAGCCCGGACACCAGCCCCGGAGGACCGACCATGGCCAGCTATCAATATGTCTACCACATGGAAGGCGTCTCTAAGACCTACCCCGGTGGCAAGAAATGCTTTGAAAACATTCACCTGAATTTTCTGCCCGGGGTGAAGATCGGGGTCGTCGGCGTAAACGGCTCAGGCAAGTCCACGTTGCTGCGGATCATCGCAGGCCAGGACACCGATTTCAAGGGTGAGGCATGGGCAGCAAAAGGGGCAAAGGTCGGCTATCTTGCACAAGAGCCCCACCTGGACGCCACGCTCGACGTGAAGGGCAACGTGATGCTGGGCGTGGCCAAGGAACAGGCGGTCCTTGACCGTTACAATGAGCTTGCGATGAACTATTCCGACGAAACCGCAGATGAGATGGCGCAGCTGCAAGACCGGATCGACGCGGAAAACCTGTGGGAACTGGAGGCGACCGTGGGCGTCGCGATGGACGCGCTGCGCTGCCCGGCCGACGACGCCGATGTAGAGACGCTTTCGGGCGGCGAACGGCGGCGTGTGGCGCTGTGCAGGCTGCTACTGGAAAAACCCGACATGCTGCTGCTCGATGAACCGACCAACCACCTCGATGCCGAGAGCATCGCCTGGTTGCAAAAGCACCTGATCAACTACAAGGGCACCATCCTCGTCGTCACCCACGACCGCTACTTCCTCGACGACATCACCGGCTGGATCCTCGAACTCGACCGCGGTCGGGGCATCCCTTACGAGGGCAACTATTCCGACTGGCTGGAACAGAAGGCCAAGCGGATGCAGCAGGAAGCCCGCGAGGACAAGTCCAAGCAGAAGGTGCTGGAGAAGGAACTGGAGTGGATCCGCGCAGGCGCCAAGGCGCGGCAGGCCAAGTCAAAGGCCCGGATTTCCAAATACAACGAGATGGCTGGCCAGACCGTCCGCGAGCGGGCGAGCGTCAGCCAGATCATCATCCCCAATGGCGAGCGTCTGGGCAACAAGGTGATAGAGGTCATCGGCCTCAAGAAACACTTGGGCGACAAACTTCTGATCGAGGATCTGACCTTTACCGTCCCTCCGGGCGCCATCGTGGGCGTGATCGGGCCGAACGGTGCCGGCAAATCCACCCTGTTTCGCATGATCATCGGCTCCGAGATGCCCGACGAGGGCACGATTACCCTGGGCGACACCGTGCAACTGGCTTACGTCGACCAGTCCCGCGATGCGCTGGACCCCGGCAAGACGGCCTGGGAGGAGATCTCGGGCGGATCCGAGGTCATCCACCTCGGCGATCTGGAAATGAACAGTCGCGTGTATGCCGGGGCCTTCAACTTCAAGGGCACGGATCAGCAAAAGAAGGTTGGGCTTCTGTCGGGGGGCGAGCGCAACCGCGTGCACATGGCGAAACTCTTGCGCGCGGGTGGCAACGTGCTTTTGCTCGACGAGCCGACCAACGATCTCGACGTGGAAACCCTGCAGGCGCTGGAAGCGGCCATCGAGGATTTCGCCGGCTGCGCCATCATCATCAGCCACGACCGGTTCTTCCTCGACCGGCTTTGCACCCATATCCTCGCGTTCGAGGGCGACGCGCATGTGGAATGGTTCGAGGGCAACTTCGAAGCCTATGAACAGGACAAGGTCCGGCGCCTCGGGCCGGAGTCAATCGAGCCGAAGCGGGTGAAGTACAAGCGGTTCAGCAGATAGGTCGACCAGGCATGGGCCCGCGACCAACTTGCCGCACAAGGTCAGCACGCCTCGTCCTGCGGGTCCCTTCCTCTGCCGAGCCAAGCGTGCAAAACGGCGGCCAGAACCGGCTGCCGGGGACACCGCTTTCAGCGGCGGCCCCCAGCGAGGCCCGTTTCGATCTGGCGGATCACAACTCTTTTGGCACCGACAGCGCCGCAAGCGGGGTCGCCCGCACATCGCGCAACAGCTTGATCAGTCCTGCCACCTGATATTCAGCGGTCGCTACCCCCTTGGCGGCAGTCGCGATAGCGGCATTTCCCACCGTGCCCGCAGGGTTCAAGTCGCTGGAGATCCAGCCATAACTGACCGAGCCGACCGGCGGCAGCCCACCAGCCTCGGCGGTAGACCGGAAGAGCCGCGCTGCAGCAAGATCGACTGTCGCAGGCCGGAAGGCCAGCATCAGCGAAGTTTCCATATCCCCGCCGTGGATGCCATAGGTCAGCTCTTCAGTCGGATACATGCCGCCCGGCACGCCAAAGCTGGTCCACTGGCATTTCACCGCCAACACCTGCGCCTGAACCCGCAGTTCGCGCGACAGGATCGAGACGAGGTCAAGGTTGCCGCCGTGGCTGTTCACGATCACGATCTTGCGGATGCCGGCACGGGCAATGGACAGCCCTATCTCGACCCATGCCCGCAGTGCGGTCTCGGCAGTCAGGGTCAGCGTGCCGCGTGCCCACAGATGCTCGTTTGACTTGCCTACGGCCTGAACAGGCAGGATGCGCAGGTCAAGGTCACTCGGGCAGTCGGCCATAAGCCGCGCGATCATCCCGTCGGCGATCAGCGTATCGGTGCCCACCGGCAGATGCGGCCCATGCTGCTCGATCGCCGCCGTGGGCAGGATGGCGATCACCCGCTCGGGGTCCAATCCCTGAAATTCAGGGGCACGGCAATCGGCCCAGAACCGCGCGCTCATGCGGGCACCCCGCGCGGCGCGGGGGCGCGGCCACCGATCAGCCGGTCGAGCTTGCGGGCCACAAGGGCCAGATGCCGGGCACGGCTGACAGGGGTGGAGCTGTCCATGAGATACTGCGCCGCAAAGACCCGCCGGTGGCGCGGCGCACACAACAGCCCGACCCCCGTCATCAGCGTCCGCCGCCCCGGCGCCCCGATGAAGGCGGTCAGCCACCAGCTCGCCCCGCAGGTGGTGAATACCCCCAGCCGGGTGATATGGCCAAGGCCGGGACGGATGTTGCGGTTTGCGGCATCGGGCATGAGGAACGCCACATCGGGCAGCAGAACCCGATCCAGCCAGCCTTTCAACACCGCAGGCAACCCATACCACCACGTAGGATATACAAAGATCAGTGTGTTGCACCAGGTCAGTGCTGCCACATCTTCAGCAACTGGCAGCTGATTTGCGGGACACTCAAGATACCGCTCCCACTCCGCTGTTGTCAGCGTCGGCTGAAAGCCCCGCGCATAAAGGTCGATCACTCTCACTTCGGCCCCCGCCTCCCGCAGTTTGCCCAAGACCAGATCCCGGATTGCCGCATTGAAGCTGCCTTCCTTCGGATGGCAATAGACGACGAGCGCGCGCATCAGAACTGCTCCATTTCCCGCGTAACCCGTGCCATAAACCCGTCTCGCTGCGCCTTGGTGGCGCGGTTCATGTCGTTTAGCGCCAGATAGCGAAAGCGTTCCGGACGCGCGAGGTAGCGCATCGTGCGCGTCATGAACCGGCGCGGCGGATCCCCGGCCAGAAAGGCGCGCCAGAGGGTAGCGCCATAGGTGGTGACCACGGCGATCTTGCGAATATGCCCCAGGTTCGGCGCCACCAGCCCATTCTCCAGTCGAAAGCTCACTCCCGGCAGGAATACCCGGTCAAAGAACCCCTTCAGGATCGCGGGCATTCCGAAATTCCACACCGGGTAGACGAAGACCAGCGCCTCCGCCGCCATCAGCCGGTCGACATAGCCCTGCACCGGCGCGCGATTGGTGGCCACGGCGTGATAGCCCCGCCGCTCGGCCGCCGTCAGCACCGGGTTGAACCCCTCGGCGTTCAGGTCGCAATCATCTACCTGCCAACCCGTTGCCACAAGGGCCGCCACTACCCGCCCATGCAGCGCGGCTGAGAAGCTTTCCTCGCAAGGATGGGCAAAGATCACCAGAACCCGGCTCACGCCAATCCCCCCGTCTGCATTTCAATCTGGCACAGATATCCACTCTGCCCGCGCCGCTTCCCCGCCGAGGGCGAGCCATGAGCGCGTGTCATTCGGCTGCCCTCATCCCCTTGTATTCGTAAATGCTTTCATAACGGAATCCCGGCTCGTCCCAGGCGATCATCTTGCCCGGGTTCAATAGCCCCTTCGGGTCCGCCTCGCGCTTGAAGGCCAGCTGCGTTGCATCCGCGGACTGCCGCCCGCCCTCCTCCAGCGTATAGCGGTGCGGGTTGAACACAAAGCATCCCATGGCCTCGTGCTGGCGCACGATTTCGTCCAGCCGCGCTTCGGTGGTGAAATTCACCAACGTGAGGCCTGCGAATGCCATCCGCCCACCCACACGCATCCCCTCCAGATGCTGGATCAGTTCGCCGGGAAAGGCCGCCCGAACGGCCTCGATCTTGGCGGCATAATGGTCGGCGTCATACAGCACCTGCAGATAAGTGATGGACGCATCCACCTTCAGCGCGCGCAGGGTGGTATGGTTCCACCCATATTCATAAACCGGCCCCGGCGCGCGCGGCCATTCGGTCATGTCCGAGCGGTAGACGACCTTCGCCCCGGGATAGCGCGCAAGAAACGTCAGAAACCCGTCCATGGACTGCGGTGCGATCATAAGGCCGATCAGATGATCACCTGCGACCACATGCGGCGCCACGCGCTGGAAATAGGCCTGCGCTGTGGGTGCCTCATAAACCGAGATCAGCTTTTTCAGAATACCGTCTTCGTGCCCCAAGGCGCCCGAGAAGGCCACGGCCGTAGCAAATTCGGGGTGGGTAACAAAGATTTCTACCCAGTCATAGGTGGGCGCCAAGGGCATTTCCAGCTCGGTGATGATCCCGTTCGTGCCATAGGCATGGCTCACGCGGTGCAACTCCTCGCCCGTGAACTCCAGCACCCGCGGCTCTGCCTCGGCCGGCCCCACCCGCAACCGCAGGATATTGCCCAGATCGCGCAGCACCCCCCAGGTGCAGGACCCGACCCCGCCCGACCCACCACCGATGAACCCGCCTATGGTGGCAGTGGCGTAGGTCGAGGGATGCATCCGCTGCTCCTGCCCCGAATGGGCACGGGTGGCCGCGTCCAGATCCTTGATCAGACAACCCGGCTCCACGATCACCCGTCCGGGATGGATCGCCTTGACCGCAACCATGTTTTTCATGTGCAGCACAATCCCGCCGGCCAGCGGCATCGCCTGCCCGTAGTTGCCTGTCCCTGCGCCGCGCACCGTCACCGGCACGCCCTCGCGGTGCGCCACGCGCAGAACCTCGATCACCTCGGCCTCTGACGTTGGCGAGACGACGAAATCAGCGGTCAGATGATCCATCCGGGCCTTCAGCACCGGCGAATACCAAAAGAAATCCCGGCTCTTTGCCCGCACCGATACCGGATTCTCGTCCATCTCCAGATGCGACAGGGCGGCTTTTGCGGCGGCGAGGGTCATTGCGGCTCCATCAGAGTGTCAAGCTCGGCATGGTCGGGCAGGGTCCGGTTGATCTGCCGCCCCCCGCGGATCACGATCCGATCGGATTGCGGGCGGGCGAAGAACTCGTTCCAGCTGCGCGCACGGAAAAGGACGATGTTATCCGGGTCAAGCTTTGTACTCAGCCCCATCGCCCGTGCCGGATTGGTGGTGAAGGCCGTCACCCAATCTGTCCCTGTGTGGTCCAGATGCCCGATCCGTGTCGCTTCGCGCATCACTTCGACCATGTCCAAGTCGCCATAGGCGTAGAACGGATCGCGCGTGTTGTCAGATGCAAAGCTGAGGTTGATCCCCCGCGCCTTCATCTCATGCACCAGCGTGATCCCGCGCAGTCGCGGCGTTCGGTGGACGTGGCGGTCTTGCAGGTAAAGGTTGCACATCGGCAGACTGACCACATGAATTCCCGCCCGCGCCACAAGGTCCAGCGTTGCGAGCGCCTCTGCCTCGGGCATCGCCGACAGCGAACAGCAATGACCAACGACCACCGGCGCGGCAAAGCCCGTCTCGATCACCGTTTCGGCGATCTGGCGCAGGGTGTTGTTCGCGGGGTCCAGCGTTTCGTCCACATGAAAATCGGCCTGCAGCCCGCGCGCTTCGGCCACGGCAAAGAACAACCGAATCCGCGCGGCGATGTCGGGCAAGGGATAGGTCACCATTCCCAGCACGCCGCCGCTTTCTGCCACGATATCGGCGGTGCGGCCAAAGGGGCCGTCAGCGTCACACCCCTCGGCCCCGATCAGGCAGGCCGCTTGCAGATCCACCCGCTGCGCCCATTCCGCACGTTTGTCGCGAAACACTGCAAAGCTGATCGCATCCTGCGGCGGGATCGCGTCCAGATGCGTGCGGATCGCCGCCGTGCCATGCGCAAAGGCGCAACGCAGCGAAAACTCCATCCGCGTGGCCACGTCCCGCGCCGACCAGCGCGCCGACCGGTCCGTCCCCACCGTGGTCAGCGCGCCCATGAAGGTGCCGTCCGGATTGGGGCTGCGCGGCCAGATGTGACCTTTGTCCAGATGCGTGTGCATGTCGGTGAAGGTCGGCAGCACCATCGCCCCGCCCATATCGACCACCGGCCCGCCCCCAGCCACCGCAAGCGTGCTGCGCACCAGATCGCCCTCCTGCCCCATGAGGCAGGCCGGAACCGACACATTGGCCAGCGTCACCGGCCCCGTAGGCAGGATACGAAAATCGCTCACGACTCTCTCCGGATGGCGCTTTCGTGCCACTTGCGCAACATCAGGTGCGACACCAGTGCCGTCAGCGCGAATATCGCCACCCCCACCACCCCGATCAGCAACAGCGCGGCAAACATTCGCGGGATGTTCAACCGATAGCTCGCCTCAAGAATGCGAAACGCAAGCCCCGACCCGGCCCCCCCGGTCCCCACCACATATTCCGCCACGATGGCACCAATCAACGCCAGCCCCCCCGCGATGCGCAACCCGCCCAGGAAGTACGGCAAGGCCGAAGGCAGTTGCAGAAAGGTCAGCCTCTGCCACCGGCTTGCGCCGTAGATCGAGAACAGATCGCGCAGGTTGTGGTCCGTGCTCTTCAGCCCCAGCGAGGTATTTGACAGCAAGGGAAAGAATGCAACGATCCAGGCGCAGATCAACACCCGCGCCGTCGGGTCCTTGACATAGATAAAGATCAACGGCGCGATCGATACTATCGGCGTCACCTGCAGGATCACTGCATAAGGATAGAAGATCAGCTCGGCAAAGCGGCTCTGGTCGAACAGGATCGCCAGCAGCACACCGCCTGCGACGGCCACTGACAAAGCCATGACAGTGATGCGCAACGTCACCAACAAAGCATCACTCAGCATGTCCCAGTCCGTCATCAGCTGTTGCCAGACGCGAAACGGCCCGGGCAAGAGGTAATGTGGAATCTGATACGCCGTGACCAGCCATTGCCAGATCAGCACCGTGCCCACCATCACCAGCATCGGTAAGAGCCATCGCGCAACGGACTCAACCTTCCGGGCCCTCGCGCGGCGCGCCTCTTCGGCGTCGTAGACATCGTCCGCACGGGTGTCGGTCACGCTCATGCACCCTCTCCCATGGCGGTCAGCAAGGCCTTGGAAACCACACTGGTATGCGCGGCATATTCGATCGAAGTGCGGAAGGCCATGTCGCGCGGATAGTGCGCGCCTACCTGCAACTCCTCCACCACGCGGCCGGGGCGCGCGGCCATCACGATGATACGGTCCGACAGGAACACGCTTTCAAAGACCGAGTGGGTGACAAAGATCACCGTGCAGCCGATCTTGGCCTTTAGCGCCAGGAGGTCGTTGTTCAGCTTCTGCCGGGTGATCTCGTCCAGGGCCGCAAAGGGTTCATCCATCAGGATCAACCGCGGGTTGGTCACCAGCGCGCGGGCGATGGAGACGCGCATCTTCATGCCCCCCGACAGCTCACGTGGATAGGCATCGGCGAATGTTTCCAGCCCGACCAGCGCCAGCGCCTCGCGGATCTCTCCCCGGGCGGAGGCAAAGCTGCGCTTGCGCAGCCGGAATGGCAGATAAACATTTCGCGCCACCGTGGCCCAGGGCATCAGCGTGGGTTCCTGGAAGACCACGCCGATGTCGCCACGCCCCTGTCCGCCCTCCCACAGGATGCGGCCCTGTGTTGGCTGCATCAGCCCCGCGATCAGTCGCAGCGCCGTGGATTTCCCGCAGCCCGAGGGCCCCAGCAGCGAGATGAAATCCCCCTCGTTCACCGTCAATGACATGCCTTTCAGGGCAGAAACAGTGCCACTGAAGACCTTGAGAATATCCTTCATCTCCAGCACTTTCTTGCGCTGGCCAAGAGGCAGGGTCGGGCGGTTGAGCAAATCTGACATGGCAGGGAAAGGGCGGCCCCTCCAAAAAGGGCCGCCCTGAATGCCTTTACTTGGCAGGCTTCAGGTCAAGCCCTGTGCCCTTGTTCACAAACTGCAGCGTGTAGGCTGCCTTCCAGTCCAGCCCCGCAGGCATCGCGCCCGCCGTGACCATTTTGTTGTAGAAGTCCTCCATGTGCGCGTCCGTCATTGCGCCCACCCCTAGGGTCAGCGTATCGCCTGAATCCACAATCCCGTTTGCCTTCATCGCCTCCAGAGCATAGGCGATGGCGTCGTCCGTCATCTCGGGGTTGTCTTTCTTGATCAGCGCGTTCGCAGCGGTGTTGTCGTTGTAGATGTAGTTGTACCAGCCCTTGATCGAGCCATCGACAAAGCACTGCACCACGTCGGGGTTCGTTGCGATCGTGTCAGCCATCGTGTCGATGGTGGTCGAATAGGCGCTGTAGCCCGCATCTGCAATCAGCCAGACATCGGGCTTCCAGCCCGCTTCCTTCTCGACGAAATAGGGTTCCGATGACAGGTACCCCTGCATGCCCCAGGTGGAGTTTGCGATCAGCGGGGCCGCGTTGAAGGTATAGACTTCGCGCTGGTCCGGCTTGAAGCCGTAGGCCGAGATCATCCAGGCCCAGAAGTTCAGCACACCGCCGTCCGAGATCAGGAACTTGTCAAGCTTGGTGAGGTCGGCAAAAGATGCTGCGGCCCCGGGATGGGTCAAAATGACCTGCGGGTCCTTCTGGAACGCGGCCGCGACCGTCACGATCGGTACGCCTTCCTGCACCGCAGCTAAACCGTCGAGCGTAGAGCCGCCCATGATGAAATCCACCTGCCCCGCCAGCATCAGCGCCCGGTTGTTCACCTGCGGCCCGCCCGGAAGGATTGTCACATCAAGACCGCAGGCGGCATAGGTGCCATCCGCAACGGACTGATAAAAGCCGCCATGTTCAGCCTGGGCGACCCAGTTGGTCCCAAAGGTAACCGCGACGTTCTGCGCCAGCACAGGCGCGGAAAAGGCCGCAGTCGCGGCGAGAACGGTTGCGCCAAGAGCGCGGGCGTGACGTGACATCGAAGACCTCCTGCAGACATGATTCTTGTGATCCTAGCCTAGGCCAGTGCGCCCTCACCGCGAGCGCCGCCGCAGACTTTCCGCCCCCTTCGCGCAACATTGGGGAAATTTGTCGCAAAGTTGGGTCGTTTCTGCACAGATTATAGGCATTTCGCTGCGCTCCTCCACCGAAAACCCGCCTTCGCACCGCGGCAAGACCTTCTCTTTCCCTTTCATTCTGGTTCGAATATCCCCGGGGGACGCCCGCAAGAGGCTGGGGGCAGCGCCCCAATGCTTTCCGCCCAGCCATGAGGATACTTGTATGAAGATGCTGTCCCCCCCCGCCATCGCCCCCCCCTTCGCAGCCTACGCCCATGGGGTGGAGGTTCCTGCCGGAAAGCGGCTCGTCGTCACCTCGGGTCAGCTGGCCCTTGCCGCTGACGGCACGGTGCCCGAGGGTGCCGAGGCGCAGGCGCGCCTGTGCCTTGCCAATTGTGCGGCAATTCTGGCCGAGGCGGGGATGGGGCCTCAGGACGTGATCCGCATCAGCACTTTCGTCACCGGGCGTGATCATATGGCAGGCTATATCCGCGCCCGCGACGCCTGGCTGGCCGGATTGGTGCGCCTGCCTGCCTCCACACTGGTGATCGTGTCGGGATTTACCCGGCAGGAGTTTCTGGTCGAGGTCGAGATGACTGCCGCAGGCTAGGCCCGGGTACTGAGGCCGAAGGAGGGGGCGCTGCCCCCGGCCCGGCCGGGCCTCCCCCGGGATATTTCTGAATAGATGAAACGGTTTGTCGCGTAAGTCGAACGGGCATCTAAGGCAGAAGTCCTTCGAGCAACTTCTGCGCTTCTGCGTCCAGAAACTCTTGTGCCCTGCGGCGAGCAGCGGCTTCGAGGTCTTCGCCTGGTTGCAGTTCCAACCCGAGTTCCTCGCGCGCTTTGGCTTCGAGCCTCGTCTTCGCCTCTGCCTCGAGTTCCTTGGCGCGGGCGCGGGCCTTTTCTTCCAGTGCCTTTACTTCTTCTTCCATCCGCTGGCGCGCGAGGCTTTCCAGGTCGAGGCTGAACTTAGGCTTGGCCCAGGTTCCGGTGATGAGAAGGGGCACCATGATCCCGCCGGTGCCGTCGGCCTCGGCCAAAGCCGTGGGGCGCAGGCCGTAGTTCAGCGTGCGATTTCCGATGCCGATCGTGCCCGCGCCGGTAGCGGTCAGCAAGGGGGCCGCGAGCTTCAGGTCAGCGTTGCTGAGGACGCCGGTTGAAATTGAAAAGCTGGCCGTCACGCCGTCGAAGATAGTCTTTTGCCCCTCACCCACGAAATTCGGGTCAAGAGAGCGCAGCATTCCTGCTATGTCGAGCCCCCGCAATTCTCCTTTCCCCAACGACAAGGATCCATCGCCTTTCAACCCCTGCATGAGTGCTGCCATGGAATTGCCGACACCGAGGAACTTCAGCCGCAGGTCACCCTGTCCTATCAGCCGGTCATACCCGGCCAAGTCCGCGAGCAACCGCTCCATAGCGATGCGCGCAAAGGTCAAATTGCCCCCCACCGACAACCCGCCCCGGCCATTGGCCACGAATTGTCCTGTCACATTGCCGCCATAAGCTTGCAACTCGCTGATGTCGAAGACGGCGCGGGCGCGGTCAAGCGTCATCAGAACCCGCGTGGTGCCAAGGGTCAAGGCGCCAAGGTCGATCGTATCGGCCGCCAGCGCCACGGAAGCGTCGAACGCGCCGAGGGCAGAGGCGTCGATCTGGTCTGTGGACCAGCCCGAGGGCGCGGCAGAGGGAGAGGCTCCGCCCCCGTTGCCTGCCGATCCCGCCGCAAGGCTTGCAAGGTTCAGCGTGCCTGCGCTGATCTGGGCCGTGACCTTTGGGCGGGGTCCGCCCTGAGTCATGTCAAAATCGCCCGCGAGCGTATTGCCATCCAGCCGGATCGTTGCACTCCGCAAATAGGCCGAGCCGTCCGCTGTCAGCGTGATCTGCCCCGCCGCGCCGATCATTTCCGCACCGAGACCGACGGGCAACCGCGGGGCGGCGAGGCCTGCAAGGCCCGCCGCGCGGTCAACATCGCTCACAGTGAGGGTAAATGCGCCTTCTGCCGCCAAAGGTCCTACCCCTGCGCGCCCGTCAAAACCGAGAGTCACGCCCGGCGCGGAAAGCGCTATGGTCATCGGCACCACGCGCCCTTCGGTCAAGGCGGAAAACACCCCTGCAGTCGCCGAAATTTCCATCGGCGCGCCATTCATCATGGCGCTGCCGGTCAGCGTGGCAGGGCCGGTGAAATCCGGAATTGCAACCTCGGCTGCCACGGCATCCAGCGCGAGGCGCGTTCCTGCCTGATGGTCGATGAAGCGGAAGGTGCCCGCCGAAATCATGCCACGGGTCAAGGTGTAAGAGCGCCCCACACCCGGCGTGGCGGTCGAGACGGTGCCCGCCTTTCCTCCGCCGCCGAAAACCCAGTTCTCCCGGCCGTCCTTGCTGCGCTCCAGCACGACGCGTGGTGCGACCGCCTCCACTCCAGTGATGCGGATCTCGCCCGCGATCAGGGCGGCCATGTCGAGATTGATCTCGAGCGCGTCGGCCTCGAACATCGGGCCTTCGTCGGACCAGTCGGCATTGGCCATGCTGACAGGCCCGGTACGTACGCCGAGGGCGGGCCAGAGCGTCGGCTCCACCGCGCCGGAAAGCACCAGTTCTCTCCCCGTCAGTTTGCGGAACTGTTCGGTGGCAAGACCTGCCACCCGGTCAGACGGGATCAGCGCTATGGCACCGATGCTCACCACACCCAGCATCAGAAGAACTGACACAAGACCAATGATCCAGCGCATACCATCCTCCCGAAACATCACGGATATCAGGACTCTACGCCCCGCGACGCCGTCGCCGCAAGCGCGGCCTTGCCTCCCGGCATCAATTCGCCGGGAGCGGGATCAGTTCCTCGTGACTGCGCGCGAGCGCATGCGGGCCACCGTCTCGCGCTCGGCCCGCCTGCAAAGGTTCGGAGGTAGCCCGGCTTCCATCAGCATAAGGTCTGCAAGCACCATCTCGCCCATCCGTTTGAAAGCCACATCGAGCGCGCCCGCCCGATGCGCAGAGAGCAGGAACCCGGGGATCGTCCGTACCGGATGATCAGCGGGCATCGGCTCTTCAGGGAACACGTCCGATGCAGCAAGAATATGCCCCGACCGCACCGCAGCCATCAAAGCCGCAAAATCCACGACATCGGCGCGCGAAAGAAGGATAAAGGCCGCCCCGGGGCGCATCACGGCAAAAGCCTCGGCCCCGAGGAAGCCGCGATTTTCGCTGGTGACGGACGCGGTGACAAACACCACGTCCGAGTTTGCCAGAACAGTTTGCAGATCTGCAGGCCGCGCGCCCGCGTCCCGAATGCGCGCCGCAGGAAGCCACGGGTCATGGATCGACAGTTGCGGGCGAAAGCCTGTCAGAACCCGCGCTACCGCCCGGCCCAGATCGCCGAAACCGATGATGCCGACCTCTGCCCCGGACAAGAGCCGCGCCTCGGCATTGCCGTCGCCGCCCCAAGCCTCACGCCCCGCGCGAAAATCCGCGTCCGCTCCGTGGATGTTGCGCAAAAGGCTCAGCGCGAAGCCCAGACCGATCTCTGCTACCGGCTCGGCAAAGACGGCGCCGGTGGTCAGCAAGTAGATGCCGCGCGCAAAGGCCGCGTCGTAGGGCATATTGTTCAGCAGGTTGCTTTCCACGTTGAAGATCGCCCGCAGCGAGGACATCCGCGCAAGGGTCGCTTCGGTCAACGGGGGCTGACCGATGATGTAGCGTGCACTGGCCAGCATCGCATCCGGCAGATCGGCCAGCGTGTCATCCGTCGTCTCGATGATCCGGCAGGTCTTGTGCAAGTCGGCGAGCAGATCGGACGCAAAGATCAGCGGCAGGGTCCGCGGCAGCGGGCAGGACATGATCAGCGGCTTGTCGGTCATCCGGATACTCCGTTTTCCTTACAGTACCCGGTGCGCACTCCGGGGCAAGGGGCGCGAGGTTCACGGCCAGATGCCCGCGAAAAAGCGAGGCCGGGTCGGGGCAGACCCGCTGGTTTCGACGCGAGCGCCGATATCCGTCACGTCTGGGGCCCGTGTCAGCGGGACAGTCCGAGGATCGTCCGGGCTTCGGCGCAAGTGGCAACCTTTCGGCCGTAGCGCTCGCACAATTCTGCCACGCGCGCGACAAGACTGGCGTTCGAGGGCGCAAGACGCTCGCGGTCCAGACGCAGATTGTCCTCAAGCCCGGTCCTTGTATGGCCCCCGGCCGCGACACACCATTCGTTGAGCTCGATCTGATGCCGACCGATGCCTGCCGCACACCATTCGGCGCCGGGCAGCAGACGGTTTACCGTCCGGATGTAGTAGTCGAACACATCGCGGTCTGCGGGCATGGCGTTCTTGACGCCCATCACGAACTGCACATAGAGCGGCCCCTTCAGCCGACCATCCTGCGCCATCGCTGCGGCCTGATGGATGTGGCTGAGGTCGAAGGCCTCGATTTCGGGCTTGATGTCATAGGCCAGCATTTCGGCGGCCAGCCAGTCCACCAGATCGGGCGGGTTCTCATAGACGCGGCTCGGAAAGTTGTTGGACCCCACCGTCAGAGAGGCCATGTCCGGACGCAAAGGCAGCATCCCGCCGCGTTCCTTGCCCGCCCCAGACCGACCTCCGGTCGAGAATTGCACGATCAGGCCGGGGCAATGACGGCGCAGACCTTCCTGCAGACGTGCAAACCGCTCGGGGTCCGAGGATGGCGTCTCGTCTTCCTTCCGTACATGGCAATGCGCTATGCTTGCCCCCGCCTCCCAGGCTGCATGCGTGCTTTCCACCTGTTCGGCCACGGAAATCGGCACCGCCGGATTGTGCGCCTTTCGCGGCAGTGATCCGGTGATGGCTACACAGATGATGCAGGGCTTGGTCATGCACGCGCCAGCACAAAGTCGAATTCCGTGTCTAGGAACGGGCCCGGGAACCCAAGCGCGGCACATCGCGCCGCGTCGGTCACCGGCTTGAACTCGGCCATCAGGCTTTCCTTCACGCCGAACACCGCATCAGAGTTGATGTAGGGGTCCTTGGGATCGAAGATGTGAGTTACAAGGCGGGCATAGCCCTCCGCCTCGATGATGTAGTGCAGATGCGCCGGGCGAAAGGGATGCCGGCCAAGACTTGCCAGAAGCTTGCCCACAGGACCATCATCGGGGATCGGGTAGAAGCTCGGCTTCACGCCGCGGAAATGATAGGCGCCGTCCGGCCCGGTCCGGAACACGCCGCGCAGATTGAAATCGGGCTGGATGCCCTTTTGCTGCACGTCGTAAAAGCCGTCATCGTTGGCCTGCCAGACATCAATCTTGGCCCCTGCAATCGGATTGCCCTCTGGGTCGAGGATGCGGCCATGCACCCACATCGGCGCGCCCTTCTGGTCCAGACAGATGTTCGCCCCCATCGGCAGTTCAGGCGCGTCGGCCACGTGAAAGGGGCCCAGAACCGTACTTTCCGATGCGCCCGAGGGTTTTCGGTTGTTGATCGCATCAACCAGCATCGACACGCCCAGCACGTCGGACAGCAGGATGAACTCCTGCCGCCAGTCGGTGCAATTGTGGCCTGTATCGGTCAGGAACATGATCGCGCGATACCATTCGGCCTCGGTCGGCTCGATCTCCTTCACCGCCTCGTGCAGCTTGCGGGTGATTACCTCCATCACCGCCCTTAGGCGGGCATCCTCCGCCTTGGCGTTGCGCGCGGTCACAACCTTTTCCGAGGTGCCTTCGGTGAAGTACCCGTTTTCATGTTCGGCGGTCATTTCATTTCCCCAGGACGGCGGTCATGACGCGGGCCAGATCGGCGCGCGGGTTTGCGGTTTTTCCGGCGCTGCGCCAGCAGACGTGGTGGTCCGGGCGGACCAGCAGGCATCCAGCATCGCTGACCTCGCGCATGCGGGCCCAATCGCCACTGTGGTCTTCGATCTCGCAGCGCGGGCCGATCTTCACGAGGCGGATGTCGAGGCCATGCGCCTTTGCCACATCGGCAGCGGCCTCGGCCCAGGCCTCACCGCCAATGCCGGTCAGCAGGGTAAAGCGGCCCTTGCCGCACAGATCGAGGGTCGAGCATTTCGTGCCCTGGCGGTCGAACACCCAGACATGCGGCAACCGCGCGCCGGGCCAGGTGGTGGGGGCGTAATGCAGCTCGGCATCGCGGGAAAAGGCCGGCTCTGCCTGCCCATCGGTGACGATTGCCCCGGAGGTGTAGCGCTGGTTCATTTCGACACCGTGGCAGTCGAATTCATACTTCTTGAAGGCGATGGCCTGCCGCAGGGCCTCGCGCTGCGCTTCCGCCGCGGGGGTCGCATCGCAGCGCGCAATCATGTTGCCCTCGATCTTGTCATGATCCATGCCGCCATCCATCCCAAGCGCCGCAAAGATCGGCCCGAACTCCGGAATGGATTTGTTCGCACGGGTGACGATCTGCTTGGCAACCGGAGCACGTTCGTCGGAATAGCTGTCCAGCAGTTCCGGCATGGCTTGTCCTTTGAGAACCATTGCAAGCTTCCAGGCGAGGTTGAAGGCATCCTGAATTGACGTATTCGAACCCAGCCCGTTTGACGGCGGATGGCGGTGCGCGGCATCCCCCATCACAAAGATCCTGCCGTTCTGCATGTGAGTGGCATAGACGTTGTTCACCGTCCAATAACTGATCGCGGTCAGCTCGATCGCGATATCGGGGTCACCGACCAGCTGGCGAATGATGCCTTTGGCCTGATCTTCGGTCAGTTCGGGTCGGGGCTGCTTGATGTCATAACCCCAGATGATCAGCCATTCGTTCCAGGGCCGCACCATGCGCACCACGCCCATCCCGATGCCGCCGACGTTTGATCCGGGCTGCATCACCCAGTAAAGTACCGAAGGGCGGTGGGCGACGTAGCGCGACAGATCCATCTTGCACAGCAGGTTGATAGACCCCGCCACGCCCATCTGCCCTTCCAGCGGAATGCCTGCATGTTCGGCCACCAGACTGTTGCCGCCATCTGCCCCCACAAGGTACTTTGTGCGGACCACGACCTCCTTGCCGGTCAGACGGTCCAGAAGGGTGGCGGTCACGCCGTCTGCATCCTGAACATGGGAAAGATACTCGCAGCTCATCCGCGCCTGCGCCCCGCGCGCACAGGCGGTCTTGAAAAGCAGGGGCTCCATGAAGGTCTGCGGCAGATCGTTCATCGCCGTGGGCGAAGAAAGCGCGTGCTCTGCCGCAGACTCCGGCGCCGTACCCCAGGTGGCAAGGCGCCCCAGTTCCTCGCCCGCAATCGCGCTGCAGAAGATGTTGTTGCCCATCAACTCTTTCGGGGTTGCGTACATATAGGCCTCATGCTCCACCTCCGGGCCAAGGTCCCGCAGCACCTCCATCGTGCGCTGGTTGGTGATATGGGCGCGCGGGCTGTTGGCCAGCCAGCGGTAGCGGTTCACCACAAGGGTTTCGACGCCCGAAGACGCAAGAAGCGCCGCAGTCGAACTGCCCGCAGGCCCGGTGCCGATGATGAGAACGTCGGTCGTGATGTCAGCCATGGCTTGATGCCTCTGTTGATATGGAGTCTGTCGGGTGCTGGCGCGGGCGGATACATGCATAGAAGCGACAGAGAAGCCGTGCTGAAGTGCGCCTGATCATGGCGCTGCCTTCCCATTTGTCTTGCGGGGCGTTGCACTGGGGTTCTCTACGACAAGCCTTCGCTGCACCGCAAAGAGTGCAATCTGCGTACGGTCGGCAAAAAGCCCCCACAGCCCGCGCGGGGCAAACAGCATCACCACGATGGCGATCAGGCCAAGGGCGAGCAGGTACCACGAGCCGTAATCGGCAAAGGCGGTCTGCAGGCCCCAAAACACGATAACGCCGACGATCGGGCCTTCCAGCCGTCCTATCCCGCCAATCACGACGATGAAGATCACGTAAGCCGTCCAGTTGGTGACGCTGAAGGCCGCGTCCGGCGAGATGCGGGCCGTCTGCACGTAGATGAGCGCGCCCACGAGCCCCGTCATCGCGGCGGCGGCCAGAAAGACCAGCCATTTCAGCCGGACCGCATCCACCCCGACCGAGCGCGCGGCGTTGTCATTGTCACGTACCGCGGCCAGCGCCAGCCCGTTGCGCGACCGCAAGAGGGCATAGATCGCAGCCATCGTGCCCACCGCCAATGCCAGCGCCAGCCAATAGGCCAGCACATCGCGCGCCGCAGCATCCCTGAGCCCGAACAGGCGGGCAAGCGCGTCAACACCGATGATGTCAGCCGTAGCCTCACGCGGCAGCGACGTGCCGGTGCCGCCACCCAAGGTCTTCCACTGCGCGACCAGAAGGCGTGTGACCTCGGCGATAACCCAGGTGCCGATGGCGAAATAGGCGCCCTGCAGACGGAAAGCGAAAAAAGCCATCGGAACAGCCAGCACCAAGGCCGCGACCCCGCCGAGAAGGATCGCTGGCACCGGATCCCATCCCCACAGAATGACGCCTGCGAACATAGCGTAGGCCCCGATCCCCACAAAGGCCTGCTGGCCGACCGACACCATGCCGCCGTAGCCCGCGATCAAGTTCCACACCTGAGCAAGCGTCAGCATCGTCAGGATGAAGAACAGATCCTGGATCAGGCTGCGCGAGGCAAAGGCAGGCAGGATCACGCCAAGCCCGATCAGACCAAGGGCCGCAACCCCTGCAAGGGTGCTGGCGCGGGTGCGTGCGGTGACCGTGACCTGCATCATCCCTCCCTCGCCCTAATCGACTGCACGGGGGAACAGGCCGCGCGGACGCACCAGAAGCACCACGAGGAAAGCCAGATGCCCGGTCAGGACCTGCCATTCCGGGTTGATCTGCGCCCCCACAGTCTGCGCCACCCCGATGATCGCCCCACCCAGAAGCGTCCCCCAGAGCGAGCCGAGGCCGCCGATGATCACCGCCTCGAAGGCGTAGATCAGACGTGCCGGACCAACCGAAGGGTCAAAGTTCGACCGCATCCCCAGATACAGCGCCGCAATGGTGACTGTCACCATGGCAAGCCCGGTTGCGATGGCAAAGACCGACCGTGGGTCGATGCCCATCAGGCTCGCCGTCACGGCATCATCCGATGTGGCGCGGAATGCCCGGCCAAGGGCGCTGAAATAGAAAATCCGGTTCAAGGCAAAGATCACCAGCACTGCCGACGCAAAGGTCAAAAGCGGCATGATCCCCACCGTCACCGGCCCCAGATCAATCGATGCACTTTCCAGGGCGCCTGCGCGGATGCGCCGACTGTCGGCCGAGAACACCTCCAGCATGCCGTTCTGCAAGGCCACCGACAGACCGAATGTCACCAGCAGGGGGGGAAGGATATCCTTCCCCAGCACCCGGTTCAGCACGAACCGCTGCAAGGCCCAGCCAAAGGCAAAGAGCGCGGGCGCCGCGATCAGCGCGCAAAGAAATGGGTTGAGCCCGGTCAGTTCCACCACCACCAGGATAAGGAAGGCCGCAAAGATGATCAGATCCCCATGCGCAAGGTTCACCAGCCGCATGATGCCGAAGACAAGGCTCAGCCCCGCCGCGAAGAGGGCGTATAGCCCCCCCAGCAAAAGCCCCTGCACCACCGTGTCCAGCCAGATCATGCCGCCTCTCCAAAATAGGCCGCATGAACCGCCTCGCGGGTAATCCCTGCAGCGGGTCCTGCCAGTGTAACCCGCCCCTCCATCAGGCAATAGACACGATCCGCGACAGACAGCGCACGGGCAATGTCCTGCTCGACAATCACCACCGCAGCCCCGGTTTCGCGGATGCGGGGCAAGGCTGCGTAGATGTCGCGGATCACCACTGGGGCAAGGCCCAGGCTGATCTCGTCGCAGAGGAGAAGCGCGGGGTTCGACATCAGCGCCCGCCCGATTGCGACCATCTGCTGCTGGCCCCCCGACAAGGCGGTTCCGGGCGACAGGCGGCGTTCCTTCAGGATCGGAAACAGCTGATAGACCGTCTCCAGCGTCCAGCGCCCGTCACCCCGCCGCACCTGCCCGCCGATCAGCAGGTTTTCTTCAACCGACAGCGACGGAAAAAGCCTGCGCCCCTCCGGCACCATGGCGATTCCCCGCCGCATCACCGCATCGGCAGGCATCGCACCGATGGCCTCGCCCATGTGCATCACCATGCCCGGCACATTGCGCAGAACCCCGCTGATCGAGCGCAGAAGCGTGGTCTTACCCGCCCCGTTCGCGCCGATGATGGCGACGCACTCCCCGGGTCCGACTTCGATGTCTATGCCGAACAAGGCCTTGAACTGGCCGTATGCCGCTGTCAGGGCATGGGTTTGCAGCATCGCTCAGACCTCCAGCCCCAGATAGATTTCCCGTACTTCCCTCGATGCCATGATCTCGGCCGGCAGCCCGATCCCGATGACCTTGCCGAAGTCCAGAACCAGCAACCGCTCCACCACTGAATTCAGCGCATGCAGCACATGCTCGATCCAGATGATGGTGATGCCCTTGGCGTGCAGCGCCCTGATCGTGGCGACCAGAGCCTGGCACTCCCCTTCGGTCAGACCCCCGGCGATTTCGTCCAAGAGCAACAGCTCTGGCCCCGTCGCCATCGCCCGCGCAAGTTCGAGCCGCTTGCGGTCCAGCAGCGACAACGACCCCGCGAGGTCATTGGCCCGTAGCAGCAGTTCCGTGTCTGCAAGGATGGTCGCGCAGTCTGCCTCAACCTCGGCTTCGCGTTTGCCCTGACCAAAGGCGGCGGCGGTGAGCAGGTTCTCAAAAACCGTCAGCCCTTCGAACGGCTGCGGGATCTGAAAGCTGCGTCCCACGCCCATGCGCACCCGGGTCATTGCGGCCACCCGCGTCACGTCCTGGCCGAGAAAGCGGATGCTGCCACTGTCGGGAAGGTAATTGCCGGTCACAAGGTTGAACAACGTGGATTTTCCCGCGCCGTTCGGTCCGATGATGCCCAGGGCCTGGCCGCGAGGCACAGAAAAGCTGACGGCATCGGCCACCTTGAGGGCGCCGAAGCTTTTTGAAACACCGATAAGTTCAAGAACCTCTGTCATCTGAAGCTGCGAGGCGGGTTGCCCCCCCGAACTGGCCTTCCGGGGGCATGCCCGTCAGGCCAGCGCCTCCAGCGTTCCAGCTACCGGAATGTTCGGCGCCGTCTTGTTGTCGACGATGACCAGCGCGAAGGTGCCATCGGCATTGCGGCGCCACTGACCGCCCACCAATGGCGTCTTGCAGACGTTGGCGGCGGCAAAGGGCGGCAACCCGCCGCCGTTCCACGCGACCTTGCCGACCATCGTGTCCATGTCAGTCGCGGCAATGGCCGCGGCCACTGCGGCGCCATCGGTCACGTCCGATACGCGACCCATAACGTTCGACGCCACTTCGAACAGCGAATGGATGAAGCCGATCGGCTGGGTCCAGGGGCGCCCGGTCCTGGCGGTAAAATCTCCAGCCAGATCAGCCGCCGATTGCCCAGACACCGACGAGGTGAAGGGATGCTGCGCGCTCCACCACACTTCGGACGACAGGTTGTGCCCCGCCTCGCCCAAAGCCTCGACCGACTGAGGGAAGAGGATCGCCTTTGCAACAGTGATGATCTTGGGGTTGTAGCCCTGTTGCAGCGCCTGATTGCGAAAGGTGGTGAAGTCAGGCGGAATCACGACGCCTGTCACGATATCGCAGTTCGCAGCCTTGAATGCATTGATCTGCGCAGAGAAATCATCGTTCAGGTTCTGATAGCGGCCCGGATCGTTCAGGGAGTAGCCTTGGGCTGCAAAGCCCGGGCCGACGCCTACGTTCGGGTCCCCCCAGGCGTTGCCGTCCCCGTCGTTCGGAAACAGGCCGCCCACCAGCTTGTTCGTCTCGATCTGGTTCCACATGTTCAGGAAAACGGCGATGACGTCTTCCAGCCCCCAGAAGTAATGGAAGGCAAAGTCAAACGGCTTCCAACTGGCAGGGTCGCCCGGGTTGCCCTGCTGGCCGATGAACCAGGGCTGCCACGGCGCCATGGTCGAGATGACCGGCATCCCTTCGGCCTCGCAGGTCGTGGCGACAGGGTTCGTCGTCTCTGGGGTCGAGGCCACGATCATCAGGTTGATCTCGTCATCAACGATCAGTTCCTTGGCCACTGCCGCCGCGCGGTTCGGATCGGACTGGCTGTCCTTTACGATGACCTCGAAGTTCTGCCCGGCATTGGTCGCAAGAAAGCTTTCGATGTTGTAGGCATCGCTTTCAGCAAAGCCTGCAAGCGGGCCCGATTGCGGACTGACGTAGCCCACACGGATCTTGACGCCCTGCGCGATGGCGGGCGCAAAGAGGCCGGGCGTAGCCATTGCAATGCCGGAAGCAGCTCCGGTGCGAAGCAGCAACTGTCTTTCACGCAGGTTTTTTATCGCCGTAGTCGGTCTGATCCCTCATCATTGCAGCAAGGATCGTGAGGAGTTTTCGGGCGCAGGCGATGATGGCGACTTTGGTGGGTTTTCCGGCGGCTTGCAATTTCTCGCGGTCGGCCCTGAGGGTGGGGTCACAGCGCGACGCTACGAAGCCTGCAATGTAGAACGCGCGGGTCAGGTCGGCGCGTCCGCCCCAGATCCGGCGTTTGCCGCGGTGCTGGCCGGACTCGGTGGCGTGGGGCGCAAGGCCCGCGAGGTTGGCCAGTTTACGGCGGTCCAACCGGCACAGTTCAGGCAGCCGGGCCTGGATCACCGCCGCGATGGTCGGCCCGATACCGGGCATGGATTGCAGGCGCAGGCTGTCTGCGGCCAGGGTTTCATCAGCGGTCGTCAGTTTGGCAATCTCGGCCTCGACCGCCTTGCGGTGCCGCACCATCCCATTGATATGGCTGGTGATCTGCGTCCTGACCCAGGCGTTGTGGCTTTGACCCAGGCGGTTCCGCTCGGCCCCGATCATCGCCACCAGATCGTCGCGCCGCGCCACCAGTTCGGCCAGTTCCACCCGTTCGGGCGGGGTGGGCGGGGTCGGATGCAGCTCCAGCGCCCGGCCCATCCGCGCCAGCATTTCAGCGTCGACCCGGTCGGTTTTGGCCAGCTTGCCGGTCGCGCGGGCATATTCCCGGGCGTGGCGCGGGTTGACGCGGGAAAAGTCGGCTTTGAACCGGGTCAGCGCCTCGGTCAGCGGTCTTTCGTAACCGCCAGAGGCTTCCAGCACCACGAGACAGCCTTTCGCGCCCTTGGCAAACCGCGCAAGGGCCTGTTTTGTCATGGCAATCCGCTCCGCCTTCCCGCTGGCGAGGTAAAATACGTCAATCCAGTTTTTGGCAACATCGACGCCGATGATATTCTGTGGCAGAGTCATGATCCTGTCCTTGTTCTGCGGGATCAGCCGTTCATGCGGCCTTCCCAGGCAACTGTTCAGGTTAGCAACAGACGGCAGACGAGCCCCAAGCTGCGAGACGGGCTGCAAACCCAAGGATGCGTAGGGGGTCTCGTCTGCCAGCCACTCTATCGCAGAATTCAAAGAGACAAGGATGCGTC
>Ga0105044_10001936_pt1 | contig 28074 bp, 20 predicted proteins | sample MAT01_FD_78092 | JGI IMG/M metagenome (GOLD analysis project Ga0105044, IMG submission 78092) | Freshwater microbial communities from Lake Fryxell liftoff mats and glacier meltwater in Antarctica - MAT-01 | ecosystem: Environmental > Aquatic > Freshwater > Ice > Liftoff microbial mat | place... | reverse complement strand
TATGGATGATGAATCTATGGATGATGAATCTATGGAAGGTCATGCGTGAGGGGATCTTGCGGTGCGGGACTGACGCTCGATTCAAGCAGGTTACATCCATGGCATTGGGATCTGAGATTCCAACACTGAGGTCTAACCTTGACTCCTCACTCTTGTCTTCACTCTTGTCTGGTTCAGTATGATTGTGGCTTATTGCGGTACCGCTGATGTGATTTCTGAGGGTTTTACAGAAGAAAAAAGTTGTTAAAATCGGGAAGATGACTACATCGGGCATAATCCATGTTGTTGATCGCGTCCATTATTGCTTCTGCTCACTTAGCCTCGATTCATAAGCCTCGGTTCACAAGCCTCGGTTCACAAGTCCCGCCGCCACAACCAGTACTCTTTGATCGTTCCTCTCCTCACATTCTTGGGCTTAGAGAGTTGCCTGTGCGATCGCTGAGATTTTCCATCCTCAGACCGCTACCCCAGCGCTGATTTTCAACCCTCGCCATCCATGCATCAGCCGTACCTCGCCACGGGAACGAGCAGAGTTTTGAAATAGCAGAGTTCTGAGGCCGTAAAGTTCTGTGATTCTTGTAGATTCGTCATTTTATTGCTGTAGCCATCCCAGTTAAGACGCCCGTTTAGATGGAGCCTGTCGAAGCGCTTACCCTGCGACAGGCTCAGGATGGATGAGGCATTGTTGACGAGGCATTGCTATGGACAGTGACTATAGCTCTATCTAATCAAGCCATATCAGGGCGTTCTTTCCCCTTTCGGGGCTTCCCGATCCTTCGTAATAGTGCTGATTGCTTCAAGCACTCCTGATGCATCTCGGCTAAGGTTCACTGGTTTGCCAACTGAGGATTTCACCGATCGAGAGCCTGGTTTAAAGGCTTTTTTTAAAAAAGTTTGAAGAGATGATCTGCGGCCAAGGGTTTCCCGGTTTCTGGATTGGGGATCCTGTACAAGTAAGTCTCAGGATTTCGTCTGACCTAGCAAAACTCAGTATCCCAGCCGGTGGAAAACCTAATTATGAGCCTGCATCGTTATGATCGGATGAATGAAGCCTTGTTAATCTTGGTGATCTGCGATTGCTCTGCGTAGATCTGACCTGCTAAAAGACGTTTTGTTACCTGTTGTGAGTTCCCCATGGTTTTGGCTAGTTTGTTCTTGGTGTTTCAGTGTATTGGGTGGGCCATGGGAGGGGGCGATCGCCCTCTCCCTGCCCTTGCTGTATGGCCCCGGATCTGGTCGTCCATCCCTCTGTTCCTAGGGCACTTACCGGAATCCTCAGCTTCTTCGCTGTGGCTGGGGTTTGTGGGGTTGGGGTTGGGCTTAGCGCTGGCGGCTGGCGCACCATTGGCACGGCGGCAGTGGCAACGCTGGCGAGGGGGCGATCGCCCATCTCATCTGCCGTATCCCCTCAGTTCTGCGGATCTGACCCAACAAACCCTGCAAAACTGCACACAATTGCTCGAAGCCTTCGACGACGTTGCGGCTCTAGTGGCTAACAGAAACGGGGAAGTGTTGCTATGCAACCAGCAAGCCCATGAGATTTTGGGGCACTCCTCCGCTCAAATCCTTGGTTCAGAACCTAAGTGGTTTGGCATGGCAGACCAGTTTATCGACGAGCAAGGCCATGAGCTAGCCCCAGATGCTTTTCCGGTGCAACGGGCGATCGCCCAAAAACAAGCCATTCGCGGGGTGATCTTAAAGCAACCCTCCCCCACCGGAAACCCACGCTGGTTTTCCGTTAATGCCGTTCCTCACCGCTCTGCCACGTCCAACACAGGAGACGGAGACATTGACCTCGTCATTTGCTCGCTCTGGGACATCACCCAGCGCAAACAACTAGAGGCAGCGCAGCAGCAGCAACAGTCCCTCTTTCAGCAATTAGTCGAAAATATTGAATCGGTGTTTTGGCAACGCAACGCCAAAACCCAGCAAATCACCTATGTTTCTCCGGCCTATCGCACCATTTGGGGGCGTGAGGAACAAGACCTCTACCAAAATGTAACCACGTTATTTGAAACCCTGCATCCAGAGGATCGCGAGTTTCTCCGGATGACCTTTGAACCCCCCCCCGTGGAACCGTTTCAGATAGAGTACCGGATCCTGCGCCCTGACGGAGAAATTCGCTGGATCTGCGATCGCGGATTTCCAGTGCTGGCAGAAGACGGCACCTTAGACTATGTCACAGGCTTTTCCCAAGACATCACAGAGCAGCGACAGACCGAGCGAACCTTACAACACATTGCCGAGCGAGAGCATGCGATCATCCGCATCATTTTGCATATGCGGCGCACCCTTGACCTCGACCAAATCTTTCGCACCACCACCGAAGAACTGCGCCAGACCTTGACCTGCGATCGGGTTGTCGTCTACCAATTTCGCCCTGACTGGAGCGGAGCCTTCGTCGCCGAATCGGTGGGGAAGGGTTGGCTGTCGTTAATTGAAATTTTCTCCGATGTTTCTGTATTAGAAAGCGCCACCACGAGCGATCGCTGCATCGTCCGCCACCTCAACGAGGACCAAGACCTCATCCAAGACACATTTTTACAAGAAACCCAGGGCGGAGCCTATGCCCAGGGCTTGCGCTACCTCAGCGTCACAGACATCTATGAAGCGGGTTTCGAAGACTGCTATCTCAACCTGCTCAAAAAATTTCAAACCCGCGCCTACCTCACCGTTCCTATTTTCTCCAACGACCGTCTATGGGGGCTTTTAGCCTGCTACCAAAATGATGCCCCGCGCCATTGGGATACCAATGAAACCAAACTTGTGACTCAAATTGGGGCGCAGTTAGGCATCGCCATCCAACAAGCCCAACTACTCCAAACGACCCGCCAACAAGCCCTCGCACTAACCGCCGCCAAACAAGCCGCTGACGCCGCCAACCGTGCCAAGAGTGAGTTTTTGGCCAACATGAGCCACGAGTTACGCACGCCCCTAAATGCCATCCTGGGGTTTGCCGATATGCTCTGCCAAGACCCAGACCTCCCACCCACCTTCCAAGAACCCCTCACCATCATCGACAGCAGTGGCCAACATTTACTCAACCTGATTAATGACATTTTAGAAATGTCGCGCATTGAGGCCGGACGTGTGACGCTTCAACCCACGGTTTTTGAGCTACCTGCCCTCTTGCTGGAGTTGCAGCAGTTGTTTCAACTGCCTGCGAAGCAGAAAGAAATCACATTAGAGGTAACGTGCGATCGCCAGATCCCCAGTCGCATTTTTGCTGACCCTGGAAAAATCCGCCAAATCCTCATTAACCTTCTAGGAAACGCCCTCAAATTTACTGCCCAAGGCTCCATCCGCCTGACCGTACAGCCCGTTTCCACCCCAGAGTTAGCTCACACATCCCCGATCAAAACCCATTCCGCCGCCTCATTTTTACCGGGCAACCCACTTTGGCTAGAATTTGCAGTGCATGACACTGGCATTGGCATTGCCGAGGCCGATCAAGCCGTCTTGTTTGAAGCCTTTGGGCAAACCAAATCTGGGCAACAGGCCGGAGGCACCGGGTTGGGGCTAACCATTAGCCAGCGCTTTGCCCGGTTGATGGGCGGTGATATTCAAGTCGAAAGTGTGTTGCACCAAGGTAGTTGCTTCCGCCTCATGATTCCTGTAGACCAACTAAACACTGCAATGCCCAATCCCAATACACCGTCCAACCCTGTCAGCCCCGAGATCGTGATGCCCTCACGCCACCGAATTTTGGTTGTAGAAGATAGCTTCCCCAACCGCCTCCTGTTAGTTAAATTGCTGCAATCCTTGGGCTATCAATCTATCCGAGAAGCCGAAAATGGCCAAGTTGCCCTCGATGTCTACCAAGAATGGCACCCTGATCTCATTTGGATGGATATGCAAATGGCCGTCATGGATGGCTATACTGCAACAAAAGCCATCAGAGCGACCCCGCTTGGCGGTAAGACCGTAATCATCGCCCTCACCGCGAATGTTTTTGAAGAACAGCGTCAATTGATGATGGATGCAGGCTGCGACGACTTTTTGCGAAAACCCTTCCGACGAGAAGAGTTGGCCGAAAAACTGCAACGCTTTCTACCTTGCCCAGTCAGCACTCCGACCAACCTGCTCTAGCTAATCGCCTGACGCTTCATCTGTCAGGTGATGCGAGATCTTCAGGCGATGCGAGATCTATGGTTGAAGGGTGGTATACCCGACAGCCCAAGTTTGACTGCGCTTAATCTTTGACTCCTGTGGGTCAGTTCTTTGCTGGTTGCCATGAGGCCAATGAAGTCTATCAACGATTTTTGTAGGAGGACAAGCTGGCAGTCAGAGCTTCTAGAGAAGAGAAGCTGTGAACCAGGCTAATAAGCGCCCCGTTTAGCCAACACAACCCCTACGGTTTGGAACAGGATCTTGAGATCAAGCCACAGCGACCAGTTTTCGATATAAGCGATATCTAGCCCTACCGCGCGATCAAAATCGGTAATGTCAGAACGGCCAGAAACCTGCCACAGCCCGGTGATGCCGGGTAGCACCTCATGGCGCAAATAGTGGGCTTCTGAGAAACGCTCAACATCGCGGGTCGGGAGTGGCCGTGGCCCAACCAAACTCATTTCCCCCAATAAAACGTTAAACAATTGGGGCAGCTCATCTAAGCTATATTGCCGCAAAACTTTACCAACACGGGTGATGCGGGGATCATCTTTTAACTTAAAAAGAACTCCATCCTTCATCTCGTTGCGGGCTTCAAGCTCTTTTTGTAGCTTTTCGGCATTGGCCACCATCGTGCGGAATTTCCAGGCCTTGAAGGGTTTGTCGTGCAACCCTACCCGAGTCTGTCGGAAGAAAATAGGGCCTGGGGCATCCACCATGATGATGAGGCTAATGGTGAGCAAAAGCGGGGATAACACTAGGATCAGAAATAAAGAGGCACAAAAGTCAAAGCTCCGCTTTACCCAAAAATCACTGCCCGTAATCACAGGGGGCGGAAAGGTCAAAGAGGGCTGGCCACCGATGATCCATAGCTCAGACTTAGGCAAGATTGGATCGACCCCGGCGGGTAGGATATGAACCGTGATGCCTGCGGTTTGGAAGTGCCAGCAGACAAACATCCGATTTTTGATAGCCTCCCAGGCGATGAAGACCTCGGCGACTCCCATTTTGCGAATTTCTCGTAGGGTTTTTTCGCGACGACCCCGATCGAGACAGTGGCTATCTGCGATGCCTGCGATTCTATAGCGGCTCTCTTCTTCTACCAGGCGGACGGCTCGGGCAGTATCTTTGTTGGCAATGATGAAAACGGGGTAGCAGATGACGCCTCGTTTGCGCGATCGCTCCACAGCCACTTCTACTAAAAACCGGCCAGCGCAGACCAGCGCTACGCTAAAAACCCAAAAAGACAAAAAGGTAGAACGGGAAACAAAGCGTCCGGGTTCATATAAGAACGCCGTGAGCAACACCATAAAAACAGCTAAGGATACGGCCTGAGCTAGCGCAAGGTAGTCTCGGCGGTTGTTGCCTGGGGCGTAGAGACCTCTGGCCGTAATCACTCCAATGCTAAGGACAAGGATGAGTAATAAGAACAGTGGGCTTTCTCGCCCTCCTGTCCAGGGGGACGACATATCGGTGCCAATAAACCGAGCCATTCCCCAAGAAAGGGACAGCACAAACGCATCAACCAGAACTAAGACGCAGATCCGCAGCCATCCGACAGTTGCGCCTCGGCGTAATTTTGCGAACCCGGGCGATCGCAAATCACTTCTAAAATCCGCTTTCTCTGCCGCAGACTTGATATTTTGAATCGATGAAGAACGCATGACCTTTCCCTTGAAAATTTCAATGCCATATCTGCTTAGCCATGTCACTTTAGCCATGTCACTTACAGATCAGCGCTCGGTCTTTGGGGTAGGTAGACGTAGATAGACCCAGAGCCTCATGTGCATGATGGAATTTCACTGAGACGAAAAGGCTGTCAACCAGGACTAAAGACTGTGACGGGGAAGCGCTGGAGGGACTCGTGAGGACGCGGCAAGGTGTCGCTAAGTGTCGCTAAGCAATCTGTAAACTTACTAGTAAACTCAATATTAATTGTGAATTTGCTATGAACTCTAGCCTAATTTACTGAGGCTTGGTACGTAGATCTCGTAGTCCATCACAGAAACTTCATAAAATAGCCAAACTCTGTGTCATCCCTTCACGGTCGAGGCTGAGAAAGCTCATTTACCCGTTGAGACAAAAAATATCACTCTATGACCTCAGTATTTCTGCGGGGAACGCAGTAAGGGACGCGATACTGGGCATTTCCTAATCGAAAATGATTCAAGTCAATGCTGGGTCAGTGCTGAGTTAATGCTGGAATCTGACGATGCTGTGAGATAGACAATGCTTGAGATAGTAGAAGAGCAACCGAACTGAGGTGGTTAACGTTTCAACTGCTGTGGCATAACCCATGGCTGGTAATGCCATCGGGCTAGGCCATGCTAGGGTCAGGCTTTATCTTTTTTTCCTCGGTTAAAGCCTCACTATTTTTCAACAAAATAAATTTACTTTATGCAGGTATTCTTTTGGATCGTCATGCGATCGCCCCATCTGTTCCCCTTAGGATCGTGGGGTTCCGCTAAAATCTGGGGAAACCGCCCTCGGTTCGCGGGCAGCGTTGAATTTGGATTCAGGCACAAGGCACATCTATGATGCATGGTTACATCCCCCCCGACCGATTTTATCCCTACCTCACATGGCAAGAGATTAGCGAGATGCCCGATCGCGCCAATGTCGTTGTGTTGCAGCCCATTGGCGCGATTGAGCAGCATGGCCCCCATTTGCCCTTGATTGTAGATGCGGCGATCGCCACTGCCGTGGTCGGCAAAGCGCTGGCTCAATTGGATGCGAGTATTCCTGCCTATGCCTTGCCCCCGCTCTACTACGGCAAATCTAACGAGCATTGGCATTTCCCAGGCACCATTACCCTCAGCGCCCAGACCTTGATCCAATTACTCATAGAAGTGGGTGAAAGCCTTTATCGAGCGGGTTTCCGGAAGTGGGCCTTGGTCAATGGCCACGGGGGGCAACCGCAGATCATGGAAATTGTGGCGAGAGATTTGCATCAAAAATACGAAGACTTCTTGGTTTTCCCCCTTTTCGTTTGGCGCGTCCCCAATCTACCCCTCGACGATATTCCCGAAAAAGAAAAAGAATTTGGCATCCATGCAGGCGAACTAGAAACCAGCGTATTACTGTCTCTGCTGCCGGATCAGGTGTATATGGATCGGGCGGTGGCCGAATATCCCCACGGCCTACCCAGCGATAGTTTACTGAGCATGGAGGGCGCATTACCCTTTGCTTGGACAACCCGCGACCTGAGCCGCAGTGGGGTTTTGGGCGATCCATTACCCGCTACCGCAGAGAAGGGCGATCGGCTTCTGGCGGCTGTGATTGCCGAATGGGTGAATGTGATCGCGGATCTACACACCTTCCAGCAACCCCAAGCCTGGAAAGCCCACTCAAATGCTGACAGTTCGCCCGTTCTATAATTCTGCCCAGAGTGATACCTATCTGGGCAGAAAACCTAGATGGACGATGCTTCTTTGACTCCATTGCAGATCTATCTAGCTTCCCAGAGTCCTCTGATCTCGGTAGCAATGCTGGCAGTTCAATTCATATAATCCTTGGCAAAATCTAAGCCTTGCAAGCCCACCTTGCCCTAGCTAACATTTGCCCATGAGGAGAACGGAATGAATCGGCTGATCGCGTTATTAGGACTCATTTTCTTCGTTGGAATTGCCTATCTCACCTCTGTTAATCGCCGAGCCATTCGGTGGCAACCCGTTTTATGGGGCATCGCCCTGCAGCTTATTTTTGCGCTGCTAATTTTGCGAACCCCAGCGGGGTTTGTCGTGTTCCAATTTCTGGGCAACGTCGTCACAGAATTTTTGAACTACACCGATGCTGGAGCCTCCTTTGTCTTTGGCGAAAACTTTACTGATTTCTTTTTTGCCTTCAAGGTGCTGCCAACCATCGTGTTCTTTTCGGCCTTTATTAGCTTGCTCTATCACTACGGCCTGTTACAGAGGGTCGTGCAGTTTTTTGCTTGGATCATGCTACGCACCATGAAAACCTCTGGGGCAGAAAGTTTGTCAGCAGCGGCCAATATTTTTGTGGGGCAAACCGAAGCACCGCTTCTGCTCAAGCCCTATATTTCTTCCATGACGCAGTCTGAACTCCATGCTGTGATGACCGGCGGGTTTGCCACCATTTCGGGAGGTGTTTTAGCGGCATTTGCCTCGTTTGGGATCCCGGCTGAGCACCTGATTGCGGCTTCAGTCATGTCGGCTCCAGCCGCCCTCGCAATTTCTAAGCTGATGTTTCCTGAAACGGAGGAATCGGTTACCCAGGGAGAAGTGGCCTTAACCGTAGAGCGCACTTCTATCAATGGCATTGATGCTGTCACCAGCGGAGCCTTGGACGGCTTGCGCCTTGCCCTCAATGTGGGAGCCATGATCATTGCCTTCTTGGGCTTGCTGGCGGCTTTCAATGGTCTCCTCGCAGGGCTGGGTAGTCTGATCGGGATCGCCGATCTATCCCTCGAACTCATTTTGTCGTTTGTGTTAGCCCCGGTCGCCTGGTTGATGGGCATTCCTTGGGCAGACTGCACCCAAGTGGGTGCCTTGCTCGGCAAAAAAACAATCCTCAACGAGTTCATTGCCTACTTAGATTTGCAACAACTGATTGCAGATAATGGCATATCTGAGCGGGCTGTTGTGATTACAACCTATGCCCTCTGTGGGTTTGCCAACATCGGCTCCATTGGCATTCAAATTGGTGGCATCGGCAGCATTGCACCCGATCGCCAACCCGATCTCGCCAAACTAGGGGTTCGGGCGATGGTGGCAGGAACCCTCGCCTGCTTCATGACCGCCAGCATCGCTGGAATGTTGCTTTAGGGTCTTTTTGCTTTAGGGTCTTTTTGCTTTAGGGGCTTTTGCTTTAGGGGCTATTATGCGCCATCCTCACAGGCTGCGGAACATCCCAGTGGCCAAGTGACATTCAGCTAGCCATGGAGCTATAGAGAAAAAGGCTCCATGGCTATGGCTGTGAGGATGGCTTCATTGGAGATAGTGACTAGAAATATCTTCCTTTCTTAAGCCAGGGTAAACAACGCCTTAGAATGAGAGTAGGACTAGGTAAATATACACGGTGGCGGCGATGGCAAATGATCAAGCCCAAGTTTCTCATTCTCTGTCAGATCGAGAACTCCAAATTGTTGAACGTGTAGCCGCCGGGCTCACCAATCAAGAAATTGCCGAAAAGCTTGAAATCAGTAAGCGCACGGTCGATAACCACATCAGCAATATTCTAACCAAGACAGAAACTGGGAACCGGGTTGCGTTGCTGCGTTGGGCGTTGCAGTGGGGCAAGGTCTGTATTGATGAGGTCAATTGCTGTGTGCTGCCAACGGCGGGTAGTGCGATCGCCCCTACCCCCGCCCCCACCACTCCCGACAGTTCCGAAGAGGTCGTGCGGTGATTCCTCCAGACGCTCAATCGTCTCCTGTTAGCCCGCACTACATCACCAGCCCTACCCTACCCTTGGCGATTTACAAGGAAGTCGTCACCCATCTTCGTCAAGTAGCTGGAGTCGAAGCTGATGTACTGCCCCAAACCTCTACCCAGTTTGAGTATGGGCAAAGCCAAATTGGCGGTCTATGGTATGCCTTCGTTGAGGGCACCGAAGCCTTGGCTCGTCCGCGAACTGAGGAAATTTTGCGATACTATGGCGATCGCTTTGGTGCTTGGCAACCCCTCACGCCATCCACCGTCTCTTAGAGGGCGTTTGAAAAGTCTTCTGGGGTCGCTTGAGCTATCTTGACTACTGAAAAACTGTTACGAAAAAATGAGGGTTTCAAAGATCGAGGTTATCTGTACAAGTCACCTTTGCTCATCAAACCGACCCTTTTATAGCCATAGTCATGAAGCTTAGGACAGGCCAGCTTCATTCCCGTGGAAATGGGAATATGGGTTGCACGCCGCTCAAGATGGATTCCCGCCTGCGCGGAAATGACCGAGAAGTGTCCTATAAATCATGGCTACCGCTACAAAACATCCTCTAAAAAGTCTCAGTCTAAGCCCACACAAAGATATTCCATTGCATCCTTTCTAAATCGGATGCGATGGGATATTTTTTGAGTTTTCGGCCTTGAAGCCTATGACTTGAGGCGTGAGGCTCAGGAATCGTTTGCAGTATGCCTGATAATTCCTGAGCTTTTTGGGGTTTAGTAATCGGCGTCTTCTTCGTATTCAACGACCTTACTGCGCTCTGGGATGTTGACCTGAGGGGCGCGGTAGGGTTGGGGGTTTTCGTCGTCTTCCCAGACATCGTCTAAGTCGTCTTCATAGACAGCCTCATAGGAAGGTGTGGGTTCGGGCATCCGACGCTCGTAGCGAGCCTCCTGGGGCTGCTGCCAGGGTTCTTCATACTCGTATTCTGGTTCGGGCTGGCGAAGGGGTTCTCGAATGGGGCGGCGCACTGGGGGCGCTTCATCCCAGGTATCTTCATCCCAAGTGTCACGGGCAGGGGCACGGCTAGCCTCTGCTGGCATCCGAACGCCTGTGCCCAGCTGATTTGAAACCGATGTGGGCATGATGTATTCATCATCCATATCGCGTTCCCAGGGGGGGCGGCCAATGCCAACCCGCTCTAGGATACCAACGCTGAGTTGCATCAGCTTTTGCTCAGCACCCTCAAATACAATCAGGCGATCGGGGCCACTGCTCACGACCTCATCAATGGAAAGCTCGTAGGTGCTAACCACTTGGTCGGGGATGAAGGGCAACCCTACGGAGGCGATGACGATGGAAACGAGGGTGCCATCTTCGGGGTCAAATTTGAAGCCTCTCACCCGACCCAGCACTTCGCCATTTTCGGTAATGACTTCACAGCCGATCAGGCTGCTGTAGGCTTCGGAATTGAAATCATCTTCGAGGGCAGAATCATCATCGACGAGGATGACATCGCCAATTTGCCGAATGTTGTCGAGCAGCATGGTTTGCTGGATGCCAGACATGACGCCAGACAGGATGTTTTCTCGGAGGCCAAAGGCGACGACTTCACGGCGATCCACATCAACCCAAATCTGGCTGACCACTCCCAGTCGTTTTCCGGTGTTGCGGGTGATGATTTGAGTTCCCAGAAGTTCGGAGCGTTGGCGAATTTGTTCAGAGGTCATGTTCGAATCCTGATCTCGGATCGGGCGATGGGAGTCTTGGGCGGGGGAGAGCACTGAGACGACGAATCTTTAGGGGTGATTCGTCAGCGGATGAAGCAGAAGGATTCTGCGGATTGGTCAGTATTCTATATTAACGGACGCTCTCGCTACTAGGGGTGTCAGAATTAACTCGATGCGCTGGCGTGGAGATTTATCCCCAAGACTTGGGTGTAAGCCCCCCGAGCTTGGGTAACGCCAATCGTGCGGTCAGCCGATTCAATCATTGGGCGGCGCAGGCTCACTACGATGAACTGAGCTTGTTGAGCCTGGTGTCTAATCATTTTAGCTAACCGCTCTACGTTTGCTCCATCCAGGAACATATCGACTTCGTCAAAGGCGTAGAAAGGGGAGGGGCGATAGCGCTGGAGGGCGAAGATGAAGCTGAGGGCGGTGAGGGATTTTTCGCCCCCTGACATGGAGGCGAGGCGGCGCACGGGTTTACCCTTGGGATGGGCAACCAGGTTGAGGCCACTGGCGAAGGGGTCGCCGGGGTCATCGAGTTGGAGATGACCGTCGCCATCTGAAAGTTGGGCAAAGATGGTTTGGAAGTTGGCGTTGACGGCATCGAAGGCTTCTTTAAAGGCTCGTTGGCGCAGGGTGGTGAAATTTTCGATGCGTAGCAGTAGTTCGGTGCGCTCTTCTTGCAGGGTCGAGAGCTTTTGGCTCAGTTCTTCGAGGCGGGTTTGGGTGCGCTCGTGTTCTTCTAAGGCCAGCATGTTGACGGGTTCCATGGCCTCCATGCGGCGTTGGAGCGATCGCAGTTCTCCTTGTAATTTCCCTAAATCGCTCACATCTTCGGGGATCTCAGGGAGCGGATCGGGGAGATCGGTGTGCTGGGTGGCGAGTTGATCCTGTTGTTCTTGGAGGCTTGTGCGGCGCTCGGCTTGGGTTTCTTGGAGGCGATCGCGCTGCCATTCTTCTTGTTGTTGCTTGAGCTGTAGCTCGCGCAGTTCGCGCTCAGCCCGATCGCGCCCATGGCGGGCGGTGGTCAGCCGCTCATCGACCGCCGCCAAGGCATTGCGGAGGTCGAGAATTTGCTGTTCTAACTCGGTTTGTTGCTGCTGCAGGGTGGTGTGCTGGTTGAGGGTTTGGGTTTGTTGGTCGCGCAGGGTTTGCACCTGCTGTTGCTGTTGCCCGAGGCGTTCTTGGCTGCGCTGGTGTTGATTGTCTAGGTCTTGTAGTCGCTGCTCGGCGCTGCGGAGGGCTAGTTGGCGATCGCCCAACTCTGCCTCTTGCTGGCGAATCATCGATTGGATCTGTTGCCACTCGCTGTGGGTTTGGGAGGCTTCCATCTCCGCGAGGGTGTGGCGCTTTTGCTGTAACTCGGCTTCTAGGGCTGGGAGTGCTTGCTCTAGGGTGTGTAACCGTGCCTGAGCGGCGCTCAGTTCCTGGGATTGTTGGGACAATTGGGTGCGGGTTTGGCCTTCCTGGGTGACCAGGTTGCCCAGTTGGGTGTGCCATTGCTGTGCCTGGATTTCAGCCTCTCGGTATTGCTGGCGGGCTTCGAGTAGGGCGTCTGATTGTTCGTGGTGCTGACGACTGGCCTGGGCGATCGCCCCCTCACACCGATCGAGAATCCGATCTAGCTCTTGCAGGCGATCGCGCAAGCTATCGGCCTCCGGTGATTCGCTGCCCTGCATCGTCCCAAACCGCAAGCTTCCTCGCCGCTGAGACACGCTACCCCCGGTCATCGCGCCACTGGTTTCTAGCAACTCTCCATCTAAGGTGACAATGCGAAACTGCCCCATATGCGGACGCGCCGCCGCCAAGCTCTCAAACACCGCCGTATTGCCAAACACATAGGCAAACACCTGACGATAGCGATCCTCACAGGCCACCAGATTAACCGCATAGTTGACGAAGCCCTCAGGGCGCTGCCAGTCGGCCATCTTCGCCAGCCGAGGTGGCCGAATTTTGGTGAGGGGCAAGAAGGTCGCGCGTCCGGCGCGCCGCTCTTTGAGCAGGGCGATCGCCGCTGCCGCCACCCCGTCATCTTCCACCACCACATTCCCCAAACGCCCGCCTGCCGCAATCTCTAGCGCCATCTGGTAGTCTGGCTCCACCCGCCCCAGTTGCGCCACCAGACCACAGACCCCCGGAATCCCCGTTTGCAAAATCACCTGAGCGGCTCCAGTACCTTGGGCTTCTTGGACTGCCTGGGTTTGGGCTTCTAGCCGATCGAGTTGGCGCTGCTTCTCGCGCTGCTCTTGGCTGAGCCGTGCCTGGGTTTCTTGCTGAATCTGAAGATCTTGGGCGACAGCCGCCACCGCAGTGGCCAGGGTTTGAATCTGGGCTTGGTAGGTGGTGCGCTGCTCCTCGGCGGCGGTGTGAGCGGCTTGCTTTTCGGCAATGGCAAGGGCGATCGCCTCCAAGCTATCGCGATGCTCTTGGATCTTTTGTTGCAATTGCGCGATCCGTTCTTGCAGCCGTGCCTGTTCTGTACGCTGGGGTTCGAGGGTATGCCCGAGGGTTTCGATCTGGCGATGCAACGCGGCCTGCTCCTGCACCCACGCCTCCGACGCAGCGGCGATAGTATTAGCCTGCTCTCGGTTTACGTCGAGAGCTTGCTGTCCCTGATCCCGCGCCTGCTGCAGGTGCCCTAATTCCTCTGTGGCTAGCCGCTGCCGCTGCCCTGCCAGCCGTTCTAGTTCTTGGGTGAGTTCTAGGCCCCGTTGTTGGCCTTGGTGAATTTGCTGCGCCACCTCCCGCTGCCGGGTCGTCAGGTCTTCCTGTTGGCGCAGCACCTGGCGCAACTCGGCTTCACGGGTGGCTAGGATGGATTGTAGCGCCACATGCTCATCTTCTCCAAGGGCTTTTACTTGGGCGCTGATCTGCTCTAACTCTGCTGTTTTTTCGCGGGTTTGAACGGTGAGTTGCTGTAACCGCTGGGCGAGGTCAGCGAGTTGGCGATCGCCCTCCCCAATTTGCTGCTCTAGCACCTTCACCTGCTGCGCCTGCGCCCGCCACGTGAGCACGGCTTCCCACTGGGTTTTCGTTTGAAACTCCGCCCGCAGCTTTTGATAGCGCTCAGCCTTAATCCGATCTTGGGCAAGGCGATCGCGCTGGGCGGTCAGTTCGCGCTCCACGATATGGAATTTTTCTTCATGCTCTTTCACGGTGTCGAGCTTTTGCCGCGCTTGCACGATCTTGCGATCGAAGGACGCGACCCCAGCCAACTCATCAATAATTTCTCGCCGCTCCCGGGGATTCATCGAAATGATGCTGGTCACATCCCCCTGTAGCACCACGTTGTAGCCTTCGGGATAGATGCGAAAACGGTGCAATTGCTCGTGCAACTGCGTCAGGGTGCAGGGTTCACCATTGATAAAGTAATGGGACGTGTAGGTGCCCTGCTGGGTGACTCGTAGTTTGCGGGTGACACTCCATTCTTCAAACGGCAGGAGTTTTGGCGTCTCTGCAAGACTGTCATTGCCATTCCCTCTCACGTTCCCATTCCCGTTCGTGCCTTGGGCGACCTCTGCCCCGTCACTGGAAGGGGTCAGCCCGCTGCCATTGGGATCTAGTGACTGCAACCCGCCCTCGTCGTCTTCGGATTGCCGAAAATCTTCTAGGTCTAAGGAAAACGTGACGGTAACACTGGCTTCAACGGTAGATCGCCCCCGACTGGCCACATTTTGGTTGACCAGATCGGGCAACCGATCGGCGCGCATTCCTTTAGACCCTGACAACCCCAGGGCAAACAGCAAGGCATCCAAAATGTTGGATTTGCCCGACCCATTGGGGCCAGACACAACGGTGAACCCAGACAACAAAGGCACCTGGGTCGTTCCGCCAAAGGATTTGAAGTGGGATAGCTCGACGCGCTTAATATGCACAGAAGGGCTGCTAAGGGGGATGAAGCGGGAACCGGGTTTATCGAGAAACGCGAAGCCCCAAAAGACCAGCGCTAATGGGAAATTTTGGGTGAGAGCGGGGCCACTTGGAGAGGAGCGTCAGGGGATCGGGTGCCCCAGAGCGGTCTTCACCTGGGCTTAACGGAAAACTGGCTGAGACGAATGATGCAACGAGATCCCCTTGGCCGATCATACATGGGTAGACAATACAAATTTACTAATTTATCGGAGAAATAGCTACAATTTTTTACTCAATCCTACATTTAGCGTTTGTAAAACAAATTACCCCACTAAAACCCATACTTTTATCATGGTTTGCTGCAAAGAAATCGTTTTTCTAGAAGCGCGATCCAAATCTCCTCGGCTGACACCCTAGAAAAGTCTAGAGCATCGGAGTCGAAGGAACGATGCAGCATCCCTCAAGCTAGGGCGTACAGAGTAAAGATGCGGGATCAGATGCGGGATCAGATGCGGGATCAAGTTACTCCGCAGATAGTGCGGATTTAGGCGAGAACGGTTGGAAAAAGAGACAGGGGCGATCGCCCTTTCCTGCCTTACCCCAACCGCCCCCCTAGGAGCCGCTGCCGCCTGTGACTGCCGTGCTGTCTGTTAACCCAATCTCCGATCCCCAGCCCCGTTGGATCTGTTGCCAACTTGGGGCGCGGGAGCATTACAGCATTCCGCGCGCATTGTATGGGCTGGGGCAGTTGCGAAGCCTCGTCACCGATGCTTGGATGCTGCCCGGCGATTGGGGGGGCCAGTTGCCTGGCCTGCGCCGCTTGGGCGATCGCTTTCATCCTACCCTTGCCACGGCTCCTGTCACGGCTTTTACCCCAGCGCTGCTGCGGTTTGAGGCCACCCACCGCGTTTGCCAAACGCCGCATTGGCTCCGCACCGTTGCCCGCAACCAGTGGTTTCAAGCCCATGCCGGCACAGCCTTGCGCCATCTGGCGGCCACCGATCCCCGGCCTCACATTTTGTTTAGCTACAGCTATGCCGGGTTGCAGTTGGGGCAAATTGCCCAAGAACTAGGATGGCCCTTTGTGTTGGGACAGATTGATCCGGGGGTTGTGGACGAACAGCGCTGGCAGGCTGTACCCGATGCCTACTGGGATGATTGGCGGGCAGAATGTGCCTTGGCCACACAGATTCTCGTCAATTCTCCTTGGTCAGAGGAATCTCTAGTGGCCGAGGGGGTGCCGCCCGAGAAGTTGCGGGTGGTGCCCCTTGCCTACGAGCCTGAGGGGGCGATCGCCCAAGCCCAACAAACCTTTCAGCGTCAGTATCCGGCGGTGTTTTCGGGCGATCGCCCCCTGCGGGTGCTATTCCTCGGCCAAGCCATTCCCCGCAAGGGCATCAAAGAGCTGCTAGAGGCCGCAGAGCTGTTGCAAGGCCAGCCCGTCGAATTTTGGATTGTGGGAGCCGCCAGTGTCGAATTGCAAGCCGCCTATCCCAACCCAGTCATTCGCTGGCTCGGAGCCGTGCCCCGCAGCGCCACCCATTCCTATTACCAGCAAGCGGATGTGTTTCTCTTTCCGACCCATTCTGATGGCTTTGGGTTAACCCAACTCGAAGCCCAAGCCTGGAACCTGCCGCTGATCACCTCGCGCTTCTGCGGTTCTGTGGTGACGGAGCAGGGCAACGGATGGGTGTTGCCGGAAGTCACCCCAGAGGCGATCGCCCACATCCTCCGCCATTGCCTACAATTCCCTGCCTGCCTGACCCACGCCGCCGCCCACACCAGCCATGCCCCCGAATTTCGCCTACCACACCTGCAAACGACCTTGCAGCAACTGACCCAGGATCTCCTGCCATCTAGATGATCCCCAACGGTCAAAGCTCAGTTACATCCCAGTTGCAGCTCGCTTAAATCCCAGTTAAACCCCAGTTATTGAATCCCAGTTAAATCCCAGTTATTGAATCCCAGTTATTGAATCCTAGGCATTGGATGCCTCCAGATCCTAGGCATTGATTCCCCCAGATCCCAACCATTAACGCCCAACGCCCCCACCCTTCCATGGCCCCGGCTCCCCTATGCCTATTTTCTATTTTCCAGAACTCTGTCTGGCTCAACTCTTAGCCTTAGGCTGGAGTAGCCACTGGTTTTTACGGCGCAACGACGAAATTCCCCTACTCATCAGTGGGTTTCTCTTCTATTGCGGAGCCTTCCGCTACCTTGCCGTCATCCAAGGTTGGTCGCGGGGCTGGGTGCAGTTGCAAAATTTTGGCTTCACGGCCATCACCGAGCCTGATGCCCTACAAGCCTTGTTTCCCATCGTCTTGGGAGAATTGTGCATGCTGAGTGTCTATGCCTATGGGCAACGCCGCAGCGTGCCTGTTTTGGCGACTCGGCACCAGACCGATCCAACCGCTGAAGGCAGTTTATTGCGATGGCTGCGCCCTCGGGTGTTGCTGTTGGGGCTAGGGATGCTGCCCCTAGTCGTGCTCACGCGATCGCGCCTCTTGGCTCAAATCCTGTCGGGTCGTTCCTTGGCCTTTGGCGTGAGTGGCTACCTTTACCTGTTTCCCTTAGCGTTGGTGGGGGTGGCCGTGTTGCTGCTCTGTGTTTGGAAGCGCGGCGGATTTTCGTCTTGGTCATCGCGGCTGGTCGGAACCTTGCTGCTGCTGGGGTTAGCTCAACTGACCTTTGGCCCAGCGGGGCGCTTCCAGTTTTTAGGATGGTTGGTCGCTGCTGGGGTCATTGTCTCCTCAACCTATCGCCCCCGCGTCCGGCTAGTTATATTAGCCGGGTTTGCCGCGATCGCCCTGGGCTTATTTGCGATCGCGGGCACCCTGCGCGGCAACGACCTTAGCGACCTAGATTTTCGCCAATCGGCTTGGGAACGCGCCTTCTCCGCTGAAGATGCCAATATGTTGGATGGATTTGTGCTGTTGCAACAGGTCTATCCTCGCCAACTCGACTACAGCGTGGGCGGCGAGCATTTAGAAATCTTGCTGCGTCCTATCCCCCGCGTCCTGTGGCCGAGTAAACCGGTCGGTGGCTATATGAACAAGCTGGGGCTGATCACCGCCGAAAGTGGCTTTACCCTCGGCATTTCTCCCACCTTATTTGGCTCGTTTTATGCCGAAGGCGGAATCCTCGGCATTTTGGTTTTTGCTGGGTTGTATGGCTATGTTCTGGCACGGCTGATCCTTTACAGCAGCCAGTTGCCCCCCTTTGCTGGGTTGTTGATCCGGGCGATCACCTGTGCCGCTCTCGTTCCCCTCCTCCGAGGCGGTGACCTCCCTGGCATCTACGCCTGGATTGGGATGGCCTTCTGGCCATGCTTCTTTGTGCTGTGGCTAAAACGGCGGGAACTTAAGGGGCGATCGCCCACTCCCCAGGCTCCCGTCCCACCTTTTTTCAGATCCCACCGTTGACCATACTGCCAAGCGCCAAAAGCCAAGCGCCAACGGCCAGAAGAATAGACCACCGGAGAGTTTAGGCGGAGGGTTTGAGGTAGTTGGCTAGGGCTTCCACCTTATCCCATGCGGCTCCGCTGCGAAGAATCTCTTGGGCGAGGGTGATCCCTTGGGCGATCGCCCCCACTAGATCCCCCTCGGGTAGCCGTCCTGCCACCTTGAGGGCGATCGCTGCATTAAATGCCACCACCTCCTGCTGTGCCTTGGTGCCGCGCCCTTGCAGCACCTCGCGCAAAATTGCCATATTTTCCGCCAGTTCTCCCCCTCTGAGGGCAGCGGTCGGAGCCACCGTTAACCCCACCTCCTCTGGCCGAATGAGCGCAGAAACCACCTGCCCCTGAGACAACACCGCTAGCTTCGTCGCATCAGCCAGCCCCGCTTCATCTAAATTTTCGAGGCCATGCAAGACAATGGCCTCGGCCATGCCCATCTGATGCAGCGCCATCGCCACGACCTCCACCAAGTCGGGGCTAAACACCCCTAGCACCTGTCCAGTGGGTCGCAGCGGATTTACCAATGGCCCCAATAGGTTAAACACCGTGCGCACCTTGAGGGTTTTGCGCAGGGGAACCACCGCCTTCATCGCCGGGTGCCAACCGGGGGCAAACAAGAAAGTGATCCCCACCGCCTGTAGGGCACTGTAAACCTGTTCGATGGGGGCGCTTAAGTGAATGCCCAAGCCCTCTAGCACATCGGCAGACCCCACCTTGCTAGACGCCGCCCGATTACCATGCTTCGCCACCGGCACCCCCGCCGCCGCCGCCACAAACGCCACACAGGTCGAAATATTGAAGGTTGAGGCTCCATCGCCTCCAGTACCGCAGGTGTCAATACGAGGACTGGGCAAACTTGCAAAGTCAAGATCCATCCCCGCCGATTGGCTCTGTAAAACGGTGGCCATCCCTGCCAACTCACTGGCCGACACCCCCTTCGCTTGGATGGCCGCCAAAATGGCTCCTGACAACACCGGCGGAATAGCCTCCGCTAGCCAGCCTTGCATCAGTTCTGCAGATTGGTCACGGTCGAGCGATCGCCCCTCTAAAAGCTGCCGCAGCAAGCTCGACCAATCCTTCTCTTCAAGGGAAGACGCATTGGGGGTTCCGGTCGGGGTAGCAGGGAAAACACTCATGGCAGATCAGGTAACGGTAAATAATGGGGCTGTGAAATATCGCTGCGAATATAGCTAGGATTCTGTATATCACCAAACGTGGGCTTTGAGAATCAATCGCGTATAACGGTAGAAAGAGCCTAGAAATGCGATCGCCATCTGAGAATCCTTAAATCTGGCCGTTATACTAAGTTAGGCAAAATGTTAAGCAAAACCTATAGGTTGATCAACTGGCCTGATCAACTGGCCTGATCAACCCATAGCCTCATTCCACTCATCGTTTAGGCAGAACTAGATGCAGCAGATTTAGATCCGGCAGAACTAGATCCGGCAGAATTGAGTTCGGTAAATAGTCTAGTCAGTTTAGTCCGTTCGTTTAAGTAAAATCTCTAACCGTTCCTCTCGGCTTCCTCCAGTTGCTCTCTGAAGATTCTCGGGAGCCAACAATTTCCAGTAGAGCTTATCCTCATTTGTTGCTGATCCCTCCGCCCCATGTTCGCTTCAAACTTGCTGTTATTCAAATCGTTTTCTCAATTCAAGTGCCATCCATAAGATCATTTATACTGCCAAGGAAAAGAGTCTATTGAACGCCTACGAAGACACCCAGTCTAGTTTTGAGCGCCAACTCCGAAGTGTGCAACGGGATGTACTGCGAATGGGAGCTTTGGTTGAAAACTCTTTTCTGCTAGCACGCCACGCTCTGTTTGAGGGTGATCTTGACGCCGCCAGGCAGATTGCAATCCAAGACAAGCAAATTGACAAGTTTTATCGCCAAATTGAGCTAGATTGCGTCAATCTCATCGCCATCCGCTCTCCAGTGATTGAGAGCTTGCGTCTGCTGAGCGCCATCATGCAGCTCATCCGCGATTTAGAGCGCATTGGCGACTATGCCAAAGATTTAGGCGAAGTAGCAGTGAAACTGTTCCCCTACCCAGTCCATCCCTGCATGGTACGGATTCGGCTCATGTCTGATCGCTGCCGCGCCATGCTGGCCATGAGCCTCGCGGCGCTATCTGACCTCGATGCTGAATCAGGTCTCGATGTAAAGCAGCGCGATGATGACGTTGATACCGACTACGAAGAGGTTTACACCCTATTGACTCGTCAAAGCAATGACCAAGGTTCCATCGAGCAGATTGTGTTGATGGTTCTAGCTATTCGCTACCTAGAGCGGATGGCCGACCATGCCACGAATATCGGCAAACGGGTTGCCTATGTGGTTACGGGGCAGCGTTAGGCGCTATCAACCCACTGGGTTTTCTCAAACACAAATTACATTTCCAAAAAATGAATCTTAAAAGCCTATCCATCCATCGCGTTTTCCCCAAACGACTGATGGATGGATAGGCTTTATGGAAGACAGATTATGGGAGGCAGATGATGAAAGATGGGCAATCCAATGCCCGGCCTGTCTGTTAAGACCTCGCTTTGCCGCAAGTCCCAAGGGTAAATCTCCTGTGGGGCAAAATGGCAAAATTTTGCATTTTTGCCAGCACTTGCTGAGTCTGGAATGCTCCTAGGCCAGCACTAAGTCGGGCATGAGTGTGAGAATTTCGACCCCATCTTTGGTGACGGCAACGGTATGTTCAAACTGAGCCGATAGCTTCCGATCTTGGGTCTTGGCTGTCCATTTGTCATCCATTACTTCCACGTCATAGACCCCTTCGTTGATCATCGGCTCGATGGTGAAAACCATGCCGGGTCGGAGCTTGCGCCCTTTTCCAGCAGTGCCGTAGTGAGGAACTTGTGGGGCTGTGTGGAAGATACGGCTGATGCCATGCCCCACAAAATCGCGCACCACCGAAAACCCCTGGGCTTCGGCGTAGCTTTGAATGGCTGCACCGATGTCTCCAATTCTGGCACCGGGCTTGACGACAGCAATGCCCCGCATCATGCATTCTTCTGTCACCTCCACGAGCTGCCGTGCCAAGGGTGAGGGCTTTCCGACGATGAAGGTTTTAGAGGTGTCGCCGTGGTAGCCATCGACTACGGGGGTGACATCAATGTTGATGATGTCGCCTTCTTGCAAAATCTGTTTAGCATTTGGGATGCCGTGGCAGACCACCTCATTGACGCTGGTGCAAATTGATTTGGGGAAGCCATGGTAGCCCAAGGGGGCGCTTTTGGCTCCATGCCGTTGAGTCCACTCTTCCGCCGCATCGTTCAGCTCCAGCGTATTGATCCCTGGTTTGACTAGGGGTTCAAGGTAGGCTAGCAGCTCGGCGGCTAGTTGCCCCGCCTGACGCATTTTGTCGATTTCGCGGCTCGAAAGTAAAACGATGGTTTCGTTATCCATGAAGCTGTATTGTTAAGTCCTTTTTCTACTTTACCTGTCAGATTTTCAGATGTTCTGGTTCTATCTTGGCAAAAGGGATTGAAACGAGGCCGTTCAGTCAATTTTTCCAAACATCTTCAACGAACTTATCTTGACTCCTCCATCTTGACTCCTCCATCTTGACTCCTTTACCTCGACTACTCCACTTGTTCTGAGACATCAAGCCACAGATCATCGTCGCCGTAGTGAGCTGTTTTCACCCACTTCAAGCGTTTGGGGCGAATGGAGATACGGAAGGTGGTGCTGGCGATGACGGGGATCCAGTGGAGCATGTATAACGCCCCTTGGAGAGATTGGAAGAGGGTGCGCCAGTGGGGAACTCGGCTGGCGGAAATGCGGCGCAGGCCAGCGTACATCCCGGTCATGGTCATTAAGACGGTGAGGGTGGTTAGGGGCATGAGGATGGGAAGACGGTTGCGGGCGATCGCCATCACTAGGTCAGGCACCGCCGCCTGGGGCACGAGATACTGCACCGTAAAAAAGGTGAGCATATCTAATGTTTTGCGCGTTCCTAAGCGGTTGCGCGCGAGCAGTCGCCAGTAGTCTAAATAGCGTTGGTAGCCGCCTTCTGCCCAGCGGTTGCGTTGGTGCCATAACCCTATGGCCTTGGTCACCCCTTCTTCTTCAACAGCGGGATCAGCCAAAAACTCAATGTCCCATTGAGCGAGGTGCAGCCGCAGGGTGAGATCTAGGTCATCGGTGATGGTTTCTTCATTCCAGCCGCCACAGTCTTCGAGGGCGGTGCGCCTAACAAATTGGCCGTTACCCCGCAACTCTCCGAGGCCGCCCACGGCGATCCGCTGGCGCTGAAAAAAGCTATCGACCCCCATCTCAGCCACTTGCCCCCCGATCCAAAAATTACGGGAGTGGGGCCGGGTTTCGGCATGGGCGATCGCCTTTCGTACTTGCACAGAGCCAACGCGATCGCGCCCAAACAGCGGCAGCATCCATCGCAGCAAATCGGGCGAAACGCGGGCATCGGCATCAAACACCCCAATAAATTCGCCACGGGTCATCGGCACGACTTGATTTAACGCGCCTGACTTGCCCCCCGTCGCATCGGCAGATCGTCTAAACACTTTCAGTTGAGGGAAGTCAGATTGGAGCCGCGCCAATATCTCAGGGGTGCGATCGGTGCTGTAGTCATCAATCACCCAAAGCTCATAGCGATGGGCGGGGTAGTTGAGATTGCACAGGCCGCGCACCAAGGAGCCAATCACAGATTCTTCGTTTTTGGCCGCCACCATCAACGACACGAACGGCAACTGCTCAGGGTCTTGTTCTGTTAAGGGATCGGGCAGCGCGCGCGGCACCGCCACCAACATCCGCAGCACCTGCATTCCTACCAACGTTGTGATCGCCCATACAACCCAGATACCCCATGAAAAGAGGTGGAGGGCAATGGTGCTACCCCAAATGGCCATCAGAACCATGGCCGCTTTGCGGCGGCGTCCGGCCAACCCACGATAAAAATGTAAGGCTGTTTCGTGGGTATCGGCTAGGTCTGTTGTCAATGCGCTGATGGATTCTAGCTCCGAGAAAGAATCATCAGATGACCAGGGATTGTTTGGCATACGTATGTATTTCTGCTCCAGTGCAATTGGGCAGCCTGCGTGAGAAAACTCTAAAGACAGCACGGACAAAACCAGTCGTTTCTGTCAAGGAGGGCGATCGCCAGCCAATAGAACTAACCATGGCAGAAGGCCATCTCAATACTTGGCGACGCGATGCGGCACCGATGACCCAGAGGCAACAAAACCCAAACCCGATCAGACCAATGGAGTAAATGGAGGCAAGCGAAAGGCAAACTATTAAGGATAAACTGGCTACGAAGAAAAGTTAGACTCAGTGCGCCTAGGCAACCCTTCCAAGCAGATCTCAACAGAGATAACTGCTGGCTTAGAAGATCGTGGAAAACCACGAACCCTCACTCAATTTTGATAGCTCTAATCAGGGTGCGGCTCGGCTTTACACCAGAACGCTTGAGATCAGAGGGTTTCGGTTTTAAAAAGAGAGAAGCCTTTGGCATCCTCATAAAAAAATGATAAAGATAAAAATTCTGCAGTCATAAACCATATCATGCTGTGCAAAGTCTAGACTCCGCACTATCTCAGAATAACAAGCTGTGTCCAGACTGCACGCCTAGATTTAGCCGAGATCACACGCTTCTAAACGATAGAATAAGGCTCAAGGATGCTGTAAGTGTCCGTAGGTTCCCAGGAGATCAAAGAGCCGTCTGAGCCGCTGATTAAGGGGCTGATTAAGGGGCAAATATCTGCGCCCATTGGTTTCAGGCTTAATTCCTGATAGCCTTTTGAAGGCTTTTGCAAAACCCTCTGAGGCATTTCTGAAGACCTATGGTTTGGACTCGTCCTGATGGCCGTTTGGCCAATCAATTGCGCCCTGTTCGTTTTGAGCGGCAATTTACCCGGTTTGCGGCGGGTTCGGTTTTGGTGCATTGCGGAGATACCCAAGTGTTGTGTACGGTGTCGGTGCAGCCAGGGGTGCCGCGTTTTTTGGAAGGCCGAGGTCAGGGATGGCTCACGGCAGAATATCGCATGTTGCCAGGCGCAACTCCCCAACGGCAATCTCGAGAATTGATGAAATTATCGGGACGAACCCAGGAAATTCAACGGTTGATTGGGCGCAGCTTGCGTTCGGCGTTAGACATGGAGGCTCTCGGTGAGCGCACGCTGTTGGTTGATGCGGATGTGTTGCAAGCAGATGCAGGGACGCGCACAGCCTCGGTTACGGGTGCCTATGTGGCTCTCCGGGATGCCCTAGAGGGGTTGGTGCAGCGTGGAGAATTGGCGCGATCGCCCCTCAAACACCAAGTCGCAGCGGTGTCGGTGGGCTTGCTGGGTGGCGTTCCCTACCTCGATCTCTGTTATGAAGAAGATGTCGCAGCAGATGTTGACTGCAACGTGGTGTTGAATGAAAATCTGCAACTCATTGAATTGCAAGGAACCGCCGAAGAAGATAGTTTTTCGCGGCAACAGTTGAACCAAATTCTCGATGTGGCCGAGCAGGGGATTCAAGAACTTATGGCTTTGCAGCGGCAAGCATGGCAATTGGAACCCTAAAGCCCTTTGAGGGCTCACCCGAATTTTCATCCCCCTTACCCTGAAATCTTGGCGAGGCCTGTTTTAGATGGCCGTCTGGATGATGTGTGCGACTATCTGCTTCTGACTCAGGGAAATTATGTTTTTTTGAATACCCTTAGGATGGATGGGGTTGGGGAGCCTTGGCTTGAAGGTGGGATGGGTTGTGTGCTGGCATCCTAATTTTTTCAAGCGCCGCTTCAATTGTGCGTCATGTGCGTCAGCGTGCATCAACCGTGTTTCTTACGGAGGGGAAGAGCGATGGGTGCTTTATCTGCCGAGGCTTTGCCGGCTGGTTCCCTAGCGACTCCAATCTAGGAGCTTAAAGAAATCCCCAAACCCTTAAGCATTCACTGACAAATTTTTAGCTTCTGTCGCCACTGATTCCATGCTGTCTGTTGCCATGCTTTTGAGCAACTGCTGCGCCTCGGGGTGTTCTGGGAAATGCCCGAGTGCTTGCACGACTCGATAGCGAATTTGCCAGTCAGCATCCGTCACAAAAGGAGCCAGCAAGGGCACGGCCCGAGAATCGCGCAATTCACCCAGCGCTCCGATCGCCGCTGTTCGTACGAGTTCATTTTCAGATTTGAGGGCTTCTGTGAGCAGATCAAACCCGCGAGGATCTCCAAGCTCCCCTAGGGCTGCCGCAATACTGAACTGAATCAGCCACTCACTGGTTTGATGGTAGAGGGCTTGCAGATCTTCAAAGGCCTCGGTCAATTTGAGGGCACCCAACGAATCAGCGGCTGCTGCTTTCACATCAGACTCTGGGTCATTGTGCAGGCGATCGCGCAATAGCCCCAACGACACCTGTAAATCCTGCGAGCCTAACGATGAAAGCTGGCTGACCGCCGCATAGCGAACCCGCACATTGCCATCGTTCACAGCGGGTTGAATTAACTCAAACGCAACCCTAGGCTCCAGTTCTCGAAGTTGGTTGACGCCCCGCAAGCGCTTGCCAAAATCCTCATCCTCTAGCAACGCCTTCACCGATTCTGCAGTCACACTCATACCTTCACCCCACAGTTCCATCAACCCAATATCCTATCGGTCTGACAAGTTGACGCTACCCATCGGTTTTACTGGGTTGTCCCACCCATTGCGCCTACCTGTTTCCCATCCGCCACAGACTACATCGTCGCTGCCATATGACGGATGATATCTCCCCGCGTCAGCACGCCTAAGAGGCGATCGCCCTCCACCACCAAGACCCGATGCACATCCCGTTCATGCATCAACTGGGCCGCATCCTTCAATAAACTTTCTGGCGCGACCGTTATGAGTTCCTTTCGGCGTGTCACGCGGGTCATCACCTCGCCTACCGTTTGCCCCAGCGACTTGTGCAACTCTCGTTCATATTTGCTGGGGTTTTCTAGAAAGATCACGCTATCGAGCAACATGATGTAAGCCGGAGGCGTTACCCCAGACTCTTGCCACATCAAATCCCCCTCCGAAATCACCCCGACCAACTTGCCCGCCTCATTTTGCACAGGCAAACCGCTAATCCGGCTTTCTGCTAATATCCGAATCGCCTCATTGATCGGAGTTTCAGGTGTCACCACAATAGGATCGCGGGTCATGACCTCAGCAACCGTTGTCGTCATAGGGGGTTCAAAAAGTCCAATTTGTTAAACCATATACGCCTTATTGTAAGGAATCATGGCAATCGGACGATATGGGTTCACAGGTTTTTACACAGTCGTGCCCATATCGGTTTCGCATTCAGCCCCAATTTCGCCACCTCAACGGCTCAAACCCTCAGAATCTCGCAAAAAAACGCGGCATCTTCAAAAAATTGCTCTATCGTTTGGGGCATATCCCTTTCGCAAGTGCCCTGATCGTTTTGACCGATAAGCACCCTGCTCCCCGAAATCGAACCCTTCAACTGACAGAGGAAGAGCGATCGCACTATCGCCAGCATCTGCTCACCCTCGACCAAGCGTTGCCGCCCTCGGCCTTGCTAAATCGCACCCTTTGCCAAAACCTATTCGAAGCACTTCCTTACCTGCCCGATCACTTTGTTGATCTCCTCATCCTCGACCCCCCCTACAACCTCACCAAGCGGTTTCGAGAGTCTGTCACCCATCGCCAATCGCTCACAGCCTACCGAAACTGGGTCGAAAGTTGGCTAGCTCCCCTCACCCGTACGCTCAAGCCCACAGCCTCGATTTATCTCTGTGGCGATTGGCAATCTTCCCTAGCCCTCTATGAGGTGGCCACCCAGCATTTTCAGGTGCGCAACCGCATTACTTGGGAGCGCGACAAAGGCCGCGCCGCCCGCCGAAACTGGAAAAATAATGCTGAAGATATCTGGTTTTGCACCGTTTCATCCCAGTATTATTTTGACCCCGAGGCCGTTCGCCTCAAACGCCGGGTCATCGCGCCCTACACCCACGCCAACGGCCACCCCAAAGATTGGCAGCGCACAGCCCAAGGTAACTTTCGCCTCACCGCCGCCTCTAACCTATGGACTGATATCACCATTCCCTTCTGGTCGATGCCCGAAAACACCGAGCACCCCACCCAAAAACCCGAAAAATTAATGGCCAAGCTGATTTTGGCTAGCACTCCCCCTGGGGCGGTGGTCCTCGATCCCTTTTTGGGTTCTGGCACCACTTCTGTGGTCGCCAAGAAACTCGATCGCCAATTCGTAGGTATCGAACTCGACGAGCACTACGCATGCCTCGCCGAAAAACGCCTGCACTTGGCAGAAACCCATCGGCAAATCCAAGGATACTGCGATCGCACCTTCTGGGAACGCAACAGCCAGCCCTGGGCTTCTACCCCTACCGCCCACCCCAGCTAGTTCTGCCCTCCCAATCTGAACCTGAACCCGCAACTTGACACTCCCCGGCGTGAACGCACGGGGATTCTTAATTCAGCGACTGACCTTTAAGCACCGTATCTCTTGTGAGCAATCTTCAAACCTTTCAACCGTGAAAAGACACTAATTGACGAGCCTGATTTACAGCAACCCCAGAGGGTCTATCTCCAAAAGCGTACTAGGATATGCCCTAGAGTTTGGGCGTGCCCCG
>Ga0105044_10001935_pt1 | contig 28080 bp, 22 predicted proteins | sample MAT01_FD_78092 | JGI IMG/M metagenome (GOLD analysis project Ga0105044, IMG submission 78092) | Freshwater microbial communities from Lake Fryxell liftoff mats and glacier meltwater in Antarctica - MAT-01 | ecosystem: Environmental > Aquatic > Freshwater > Ice > Liftoff microbial mat | place... | reverse complement strand
GTCCAAAAATGTACTCCCGGTTCACCACCTGCGAAACGCAGTGAAACCGATTGTGAGCACTTCCCGGCTGACCCTTATTTCGACCCTGGCGCATGCCCCTAGTTCAACCCACCCCATCCCCTCCCCGCTATCGCCACATTTAACCAATCGGGGCGTACGACAGACGGAAAACCTCCTCCCCCTCCCGTCAGAGGGTCTCGTCCCGTCAGAGGGTCTGGCACCTGGTTCAGGCACGCGTCAGAGGGTCTGGCACCTGCTCCCTCGGGCACCTGCTTCACTTCCCCGCTCGACCGGTCCAAAAATGTACTCCCGGTTCATCACCCGCGAAACGCAGTGGAACTGATTGCGGGAGTTCACGCCTCCCACGCCTCCCGACCAAGGGACAGACCCTCTAATGGAAGGATTACTAAGGGATAGGCCAATTGGCGGGGGATCGGTCGTTTGACTCGCGGCCGTTCGACGCGGGCTATCTGACGGCAGGATCGGGAAGTTGACTGCTGGCTGTTCACGTGTGGGTCGTTGCGGCATGGTGGGAGGCATGTCTGACTTGCCTCGCGTGGCGGTTCTGGGCGTTGGTTCGCTCGGAAAGGAACACGCTCGCATCTACGCCGATCTAGCACGCGGCGGCGTCTGCCAGTTCGTCGGGGTCTATGACGTCCATAGCGAATCAGCGAAGACCCACGCCCAACGGCACGGTGTCCGCGCTTTTACCAGCGTGACGGAGGCGGTAATGGCGGCCGATGCCCTGAGCATTGTCACGCCGACCCCGACTCACTTCGCCCTCGCCATTGAGTTGATGAAGCAGGGGCGCCATGTGCTCGTGGAGAAGCCCATGACGGATGATGCGGATCAGGCTGCTGAATTGGTCCGGTTAGCCCATGAACGTAAAGTCGTGCTGCAGGTCGGCCATGTTGAACGGTTCAATCCGGTCTTCGCGTATCTCGAATCCGTCGCCACCGAGCCGCGGTTCGTGGAATGCCATCGGTTGTCACCGTTTCCCGCCCGAAGTACGGACATCGGCGTAGTTCTGGACCTAATGATTCATGATCTGGACGTGATCTTGGCGTTTGTTAAGTCCCCGGTGGTCAGCGTGGATGCCGTAGGGATTCCGGTCTTGAGTCGAAGTGAGGATATTGCCAATGCGCGGCTCCGGTTTGCCAATGGCTGCGTGGCCAACCTCACCGCCAGTCGCATCAGTCCCGAACGGATGCGCAAAATTCGAGTCTTCAGCGGCGGGGCGGCTCCGACCTACATCTCGCTCGATTACCGGGCTCAGGAAGGGTTCATCTACCGGTTGGCACGGAGCGGCGAGCAGGAGAGCTCGCTTTTGAAGAAACTGCTGTCGGCGAAGGATTCTACTATCGTCAGCGAATTTGCCGGCAAGAAGATCGTGCGTGAGCCGGTGCCCATCGCGAAGGACGAGCCATTGAAGCTGGAGTTGACTCATTTCCTGGAGTGTGTGCGCGACCAGCAGACTCCTAAGGTGAGCGGGGCGCAGGCCCAGGCGGCCCTGGAAGTCGCCTTTGAAATCACCCGCCAGGTCGCGGAACGACGGTGATACGGTCTCGTCGAATCGGGACTCTGACTGTGAGATTGCTGCCGGCGAATCCTCTGCCAAGAATGCGTCCATGACCCTCATCTCTGATTCCCGGTGTACGGAATACCGGGCGGTTGGCCATCCCGAGAAGCCGGCGCGTGTCCAGCGAACCACCGAATTGCTGAGAGATCAGCAAGCCTTGACACTGGCTTGGGTGGAACCGTCGGCCGTGACTGAGGAAATGCTGCTGCGCGCCCATTCGCCGGGGCATCTACATCGGTTAGCGACCGCTCAGGATTTCGATGGCGATACGCCGTTCTTTCCGGGGATTGGTGATCACGCCCGGCGCGGTGTGGGCGGGGCGATGCGAGCCCTTGAATTGGCGCGACAGGGCAAACCTGCTTTCAGTTTGCTACGTCCGCCGGGTCATCACGCGACCCGCGATCATGCCATGGGTTTTTGTTATTTGAGCTCCCTGGCGATTGCCACGCTGCAGGCCCGCGCTAGTGGGGTCGAACGGGTGGCTTTGTTCGATTTTGACGTCCATCATGGCAATGGAACCGAAGATATCGTCGCGGGCGTCGAGGGAGTGACCTTTGCGTCCATTCACCAACATCCCTGCTATCCCGGCACCGGAACTCGCGACGCCGGGGGGAATTGCTTCAATTATCCCATCGCCCCGGGTACGCCGCGAAATGAGTGGAAAAAAATACTGGGACAGGCTTTGGAACGTCTGTTGTCCACTCGGCCAGAAATCATCGGAGTGTCCGCTGGATTCGATGCGTTCGTGGGAGACCCCCTCGCCAATGGGACCCTAGAACGCGAAGATTTTCACTGGCTGGGTCAACGCCTTCGCGCCACGGGTATCCCCGTGTTCAGCCTCCTGGAAGGCGGGTACTCGCTGGATCTTCCGGATTTAGTGCTGCAGTACCTGCTAGGACTGTCGGGGAAATGAGTTCGGGCCGGTCGGGCCAGCGGAGACCAGCGAATTGACGCTCATAAGCGAGCACTAACATCTGCAGACTCAGCGTCAGCGTAAACAGGAACCCGACCCCGAGGAGCACCAATCCAAATAAAGCCAGCGTGCTGGTCACTAACAGGAACCAGGAAAATCCCCAGGGATGTCGGTAAGCCACGCGGCGGCTGAGTTGCATCGCTGGCCAGAATTCCAAACCCTTGTCCAAAATCAACAAGGGGGCGAAGAGCCAGGCAATGACCAGGTAGAAATAGACACTCATTCCCGCCAGGCTGAGCACCGCTCCGGTCAGGACGACCACGATCGACAATCCGGGCGACATCCAGAGGGGCATCAGGCTGGGATCAATCTGCAGGACGAAGACCATGCCGAGCAAAGCGGCGAATCCCACTAAGGCCGGCAAGCCAACCGCGAGCAAGATCGCGGCTTGAACCGCTTGTCCCAGGATTAATTGTGGATACCGGGGTCCGAAGGCCCGGAAGATCGTTTTCAGACTCAGCGCCTGTCCTCGGTGTCGTTCCAAGAGCATGAGTAGGATCCCGGTTTGGAGGGGCCCGAGAACGAGGAATCCAGCCAGGCTTCCGACTACCGGGATCAGGAGGCTGAAACCGATCCCGAGTGCGTATGCTGCACTAAACAGCACGGCGGCGAGTGTGACCTGGAGCAATAGGGGCCACGGTTCGCCTTGAAACCAATCCCAGGCCGCCGCCGAAAGGGGTCCCACCGGAGTCGTGAGGTCCCGTTCGAAGATCTGCTCCACCGACACGCCTTCGGTCAGTTCCGACGGCAGGGTTCCCCAGGGAATCCAATTCGACATTCCCTCCCGCCAGACCAGGGTTTCAGTGCTGACGTCCCCGTGCTGCGTCAGGTTCTTAATCTCGGTCGCGGTGACGGGACCCAGAATGGAGTTATCGCGGACGTAGAACCAGGGCATGCAAGGGGGTGATGAGGCCGACGAATGGTTCTGGGACCGCACCTTCCGTTACCTGGTTGGTCGCTTAATTCAAATTAGGTGCGAGGAATAACTGAGCGGTTGGATCGTTAAGGGTCGGATCAAAATACAGCAGGTTGCCATCCGGACGCGTGATTTCGAGCATCGGACCTTGGACTGGTTTATCCACTTGATCCAAGGAAGTCGCCCGATCCACCCGCAGAATTTGGTCCGGTTCTCCGCTGAATTGGAAGAGATTATCAGAAGGAGTGCCGGGATACCGGACGATGTTTACGGCATTTGAAAACGGACTCACCCGAGTTCGGAGAATTACTCCATCGACTCCGGCAGTGACCAGTCGGCCCGCCCAGGTGGCGGTGGCATAGAGCGACTTTCCGGTAATAAGGCCGGGGTCCAAAATCCAATCCACGGCGTTGGTACTGGTCAGGACGGTTCCCTGATTGCCGACCACAAACCAGGTCCCATTGGCCCACTCGGCATCATTCAGCCAGGCAGTGGTTCCAGTGGTTCGGAGCGTCCAAGTTTCGCGGTTGGTGCTGGTGAGAATCGTACCGCCTTCACCGACCGCGACCCAGGCTCCATCACCACCGCGACGAACCCGATAGATCCATTGGGCCGACGGCGACTTTTGTCGGGTCCAAGTAAGGGCATCAGGACTCGTCAAAATGGTTCCCTGGTCGCCGACGGCCACAAAACCATCGGCGGACGCTTCGAGTCCACTTAGGAAGGCAGTGGTACCGCTGACCCGCCGGGTCCAATTGGTTCCGTCGGTGCTAGTGGCTAGAAATCCTTGATCGCCGCCCACGACGAATAGGGCTGGTGTGGCGCAGATTGCCTGCAGGTCCTGGTCGGTCGGCGAATTCGCGGCGTACCACAAGAGTCCGAGGGTATTGACCTCGTTGGTGATGAGTACCTCACTCACGATGGCGTTGTTGGTGAGTCGGACGCGCTCGATAAGCGGTTCATAGGCGACCGGGCTGACCGAGATTAAGCCGCGGCTTCCCACGGCAACCAGGCGTTCTGGCTGGGTCGCGATACCCAGGTAGGTGCGATCTGCCGCATTGATGGGTGGAAGTGAAGGGCTCCAAGAGACCCCGGCGTCCGAAGTGAGCAGGGTTGCGTAGTCTCCGGCGGCGGCAAAGAAGGTGTTCGTCGTGCGCGTGGACAGGTAGTTGGTCTGCCCGTCGGTCAAGGCGGCCGTCACATTGGTCGCGAAGGCGGTGGCGAGGGTGAGATCAAAGAGCCAACTTCGGGGCGGACTGGAGAATTCGTTCCAGGTCAGGGAAAGGCTCGTGGGCTCGGCCGAGACGGTCCGTCCTGTCCGACCGCCGAATAGAAAGCGCGTTCCATCCCACAACGAACTTAGGTAGATGGCAGGTGGAGGGCCGTCCGTGGGTTCGTTGCTGATCAGCGAAGACCATCTATTGGGTAGTTTGCTGGAGAACCGATGCAGTTCTAAATCGCCCGCCACGATAAAGAAGTTGGTGGAGGATCCGGAGGCTGTGATCAGGTCTCGGATAGGTTTGCTGGTAGGATCCACGAGCGTCCAATTTTGGCCGTCGGCCGAGCCGACCAGGACCGTCCCTTTACCGTCGATAGCGTCGCCCGCGATGACAAATCCGTCGCCGGTCCAGCCGCCCTTGTTCAAATTGGAACCTCGTCCCCCGGTCACCGTTTGCTGGGTCCACCCCCGGCCATCTGGGCTGGTAAAAACGCCATCAGCGTCACCCACCGCCACGAACGTCCCACCTCCCCAGATGACGCCTCGAAGCCAATGGTTGAAGGACACCGCTTGGCGGACCCAGTTGGTGCCGTTCTCGCTGCGATAGATTGCTCCGTTATCGCCGACCGCCACAGCGACGGTGGGCGAGGTGGCCACGCCTTCAATCCAATCCTCGGTTCCGAGGTCAATCCGATTAATTTCCTGCGGGTCATCAGCCCAAAGGATCGTGCCTTGTTCACCGCCGACCACTAGCCGGCTGCCCAGAAAGGCCGCTCCTCGCAAGGCCTTCCGAGTTCCTGTTTCCCGGAACTCCCAACGCGTCAGGTCGGTGCTGGTGTAAAGTTGTCCATGATCGGCCACCTGCACATACAGTTGATTGGGGAGGGCGGCTAAGCCGGCGATGTTGTTGCCATGAGGAAGTGGGTTGGACCAGCGCCACGTTCGGTCGGCCGCCTCAAGAACGTTCAGTCCCCACACGGCCCAGGCCCCGACGATCAGGCCGAAGGCCAGTCGGCGCCAAAACGAGCGCGAGTTGTGAACGGACAGGTAATTCACGAGTAATCGTAGCGATCCGAATTGCTGGCGGCAAGATGCTGATGCTTATGGTTGAGATTCGTTTATTCAAGGAAGCCGTTGAGCGGTCTCTGTGGACTGATTTGTGGTGAGAATCGCAGAGGAATGGTGGAAGGACAGCGGAGACGAAACTCGGCGGCGATACAATTGGGGCGACTGCGGCGTTCACGAATCACCTTTTCGCGTGAGGGCACGCCCGGTAGGACAACGGGACGTGACACTAAAATACCTGAATCACTGCCGGAAGTTGATTGATGTCGTAGCGGGGCAGACAGCCCTCATCGAACAAACGGCCGATTGGTTTGCGGCGACAATTCTGGCGGGCCGGATGGTGCATTTGTTTGGTTCGGGTCACAGCCGGATTTTGGTGGAGGAGATGTGGCCTCGGTATGGCTCGTTTCCGGGATTTAACCCGATAGTTGAACTCTCCCTGAGTTTTCACAATCTGGTCGTGGGCGCCAACGGCCAGCGTCAGGCGATGTTTCTGGAGAATGTTTCCGGCCTGGCTGTTCGAATTCTGCGGAACTACGATCTTTCCCCGCTCGAAACCGCCCTGGTGGTGTCCTCCAGCGGATGCAATCTGGTGCCCATCGAAATGGCCGAAGAGTTTCAGCGCCGGGGGGTCAAAGTGGTCGCCATTATTTCCCGAGCTCACAGCGAGGCAAGCACCAGCCGCCGAGCCGATGGAAAGAAGCTGCAGGACTTCGCTGATCTGGTGCTCGACACCGGCGCACCTGTGGGGGACGCGATGATTCAGGTGCCGGGATTGGACACGCCGGTCTCACCAGGGTCGACGGTGGGAGGGTGTTTGCTGGTCAATTCGATCAAGGCTGAAGTGGCGGTCCGGTTGACCGCGGCCGGGCAGCCTCCCACGGTATTGACGGCCGGGGCGCTGGTGGGGTCCGAGCGCGCGACCGAGCTGTTCGAAGCGGCTTATGATGAACACGCTCGCCGGTTGGCCAAGCTCTACGAGAATCTGGGTCGCGCCCGCGAATAATCCAGTCTGTTTCCCCCACTGCACCAATCACGGGCTTGCCCCCACCCCGGCCATCAAGCGCAGGAGACCCGCTTGACTGAAGTGTTCGCGCGGTACTTCACCGACCATTCGACCCAGGCGCAGAACCAAAATGCGATGACTGAGGTGCATCAGTTCGGGGAGTTCGCTCGAGATCAGTAAAATGGCAGTTCCGGCAGCGGCCAGTTCGAGCAGGAGTCGGTGGATCTCTGCTTTGGCCCCCACGTCGACCCCGCGGGTGGGTTCATCGACAATCAGGATCGGGCAGTCCCGAGCGAGCCATTTGGCCAGGGCGATTTTTTGCTGATTGCCGCCACTCAAGCCGTTTACCGGGGCGTCCAAGGAAGGGGTTTTGACTCGGAGGCGCGAAAAGAATCCGCGAGCCAAAGCACGTTCTGCCGGACGTCGGACGAATCCGGCCGTGGAGACGCGGTCCAGAGCGGCGAGGCTGGCATTCTCCCGGCAGGTCAGGGGTAGGATCAGTCCCAGTCGTTTGCGATCCTCGGGAAGAAATCCCAGTCCTTGCTGGAGGGCGGCGGAAACACTGCGCGGTCGGAGAGTTTGGCCCCGAACGGTGATGTGGCCATGGGCGCGGTTATCCAGACCGAACAGTGCCTGGGCGACCTCGCTCCGGCCGGCTCCGACCAGTCCGGCGAATCCCAACACTTCACCGGCCCGCAAGTGGAAGCTCACGTCGGCAAACCGCCCCGGGGATTGTAGGTTTTTGACCCGCAGCACTTCCTCGCCCGGGGTTTGCACGTCGGCTGCGCCGGTGGAAAGATCCAACTCCCGGCCAATCATCTGTTCCACCAAACGGTCCTCAGTCGTCGCGGAAATGCGTTCGGTGGCGACGTGGCGTCCGTCGCGTAAAACCGTGACGGCATCGCAAAGGCGGAAAATTTCATCCATCCGATGCGACACATACAACACGGTGATGCCGCGACGCTTGAGGTCGGCCAGTAAGGTGAACAGATGCTCGGATTCGGCGACCGAAAGTGAGCTGGTCGGTTCATCGAACACGATGATTCGGGCTCCCGTGCCGACGGCGGCCGCGATTTGAAGAAGTTGCTCCTGCCCGGTCGACAATTCGCCGACTCGGCGATCCACCGAAAGGTCGGATCCGATCGTGGCGAGGAGTTTTTGGGCCTGGAGCCGAAGCTCGCCCCGCCGCAACCAACCGGCGCGGGACGGCAGTGAGCCGAGGCAGAGATTTTCGGCGACCGTCAGGTTGGGACAAAAGGCCAGCTCTTGATGCACCATGGCAATTCCGAGCTGACGAGCGATATGCGGATTAGTGGGACGGATGACCTGACCTTCGAGGTAGATTTCTCCCTGATCGGCCCGTTGAACTCCTGCCAGAATTTTTCCGAGAGTACTTTTACCGGCTCCGTTCTCGCCCATTAGGGCATGGCAGGTGCCGCGCTCGACCTCAAAGCTGACTTTATCCAGCGCCAGGACGCCGGGATAACGTTTGCAGAGCGCATGGAAACGGAGGAACACGCGCGAGAATTTAACCGGAGACCGCCGAGGCGTCGAGTGTCGGAGGCCTCCGGATCGATCCACTACGCCAGGGCTGGTCGAGCGAGAAACAGTTCCTTCAGCCAAGCCCAGGCTGCCCGTAGGCCAATGGGCCGGACCTCTGTGAATTGGTAAAGCGCCGCCAGAGCATCTTCGTGCTGATTGCAACGCGGGGGCAGGTTGAAAATATCGGGAGCGTGTTCTCCTTCGACGCGGAGGATTTCCGAATGGATCAGGCCGCGTCCGATCACGTATTGGCCGGGCGGCAGGATTTCCATCCGAGCGGGCAAGATCAGCCAAGGGCGCCAGGAAAAGACGAGGTTGCCGTCAGTCTTACGGGACAGAATGCCGAAAGCCCGATGGGGGGCTTGGCCGATCTTCTGTGCCGTGAACATCCAATTGCCGGAAGGAGAAGGGGAGAAGCGCATCCGGCGAAAGGTCAGAATATCCCAGGCAAACACGGTACCAAAGACCACGGTCCGAAAGGCCCAGGGCGCGAGCAACAGGCACAGCAGAAAGATGATCAGAGCCCAGGCGGCGCCGAGGCGTTCATCCAGGAACTGAGTGCCTACCACCGAGGCGAGGACGGTGGTTCGGAAGGATTTCAGCACGGTATCCACCGTGGTAAAGGGACTGACGAGGACCAGCACATTGATGGTGTGCGACACCAGCCAGACCACCGCATAGATCACCAATGCCAAGGGAATCATGATCACATCACCGAGGCTGTGAAGGCCGACTGCGGCAAAGTGCAGACCGGCCAGGTCCAGCTGGGAAGACAGGTTGGGTTTGAGCTGTTCGAAGACTTCGGCGGCGATCGGAATGATGGCTCCGGTGGCGATGATCGCGCTGGCTTTGTTCTCGAATAGTTCCAGGACATCGAAGGGCTTCTTGAGCGAGGTGGGGATGGCCGGTCCCAGGGAATCCTTCAACAGGCAGACGCCAACAATGGTCAGGGCCACCGTCCAGAACCAGGGTTGAGCGTACCAACTTAGCCGACCGCGGTCCTCGGGTTTGGTTCGGTAGTATTTGTAAGCCCCCATCGCGCCGACTCCCAGCAGCGGAGAGATGGCGATGCCGGTGACTTGGGACAAGGATTCGGCCGCCCGCACGCCTACCGATGTGTCCTTCTTAAAGTCCTCAACTGCGGCGGCGGCGAGACCTTCCGCAGGAATCAACCACGCGACGATCAGCGAACAGATGAGTAATCCGCGAAACCACCGTTTCATAGTTAGGTAACGCTGCCGCGCTCGGCGCAGGGTGGGAAGAGGAAGTTTCGGGTCAGATTCGAATCGCTGTTTAGGCGCGGGCGTCCGGAAGCTCGATCAAGCTCATCGATTCGCCGCCCTGGTGTTCGGAGGGGAAGGCTTAGGTTCGAGGCCCACCCTCAATTCCTTCTTTATTCCGGCTTTTGCCGGGGATTCCTTTGCCTCACGCTGTGACTGCACATGGGCAACGTGTTTGGTCAGCTGTTTCGCATCACCACTTGGGGCGAGTCCCACGGAGGGGGCGTCGGGGTCGTGGTGGATGGCTGCCCGCCGCGGCTGCCCCTCACCGAGGCTGATGTGCAACCGGACCTCGACCGGCGCCGTCCGGGACAGTCCCGGATCACCACTCCGCGCAAGGAGTCCGACACGGTTCAGATCCTGAGTGGAACCTTTGATGGGCAAACGTTGGGGACGCCCATTTCACTTTGGGTCAAGAACGAGGACTTTCGGCCCGAGGCCTATTCCGAGATGGCCACCAAGTTTCGGCCCTCGCATGCCGATTACACCTATCAGACCAAGTATGGAATTCGGGCCTGGCCCGGAGGTGGAAGGAGCAGCGCCCGCGAAACGATTGGTCGGGTCGCGGCCGGGGCGATTGCGAAGAAATTGTTGCGGATGCGCTGGGGAGTCGAGGTGCTGGCGGCGGTAACCCGAGTGAAGGATTTGGTGGCCGACTTGGATGTCGAGACCGTTCGGCCCGAGCAGATCGAAGCCAATATCGTCCGGTGTCCCGACGCGGCGATGGCGGAGCGAATGATTGAGCTGATTGAAGCGGCGCGGCGAGATGGGGACAGCGTGGGTGGAATTATCACGGGGGTGGCGCGGGGGGTTCCGGTGGGCTGGGGATCGCCGGTGTTTGACCGCCTCGAGGCGGATTTGGCCAAGGCGATGCTGTCGCTGCCGGCTACCAAGGGATTTGATATTGGGAGTGGGTTTGACGCGGTGAATTACACCGGAACCCAGCACAACGATGCCATGCGGAATGTGGAGGGACGCGTACGCGCCCTGACCAACCGCAGCGGTGGGGTGCAAGGGGGAATTTCAAATGGGGAGACCCTCTATTTCCGCGTGGCCTTCAAGCCCGTCGCCACCGTGATGCACGAGCAAGAGACGGTGGATGCCGAGTGGCAGAACACGACCCTGAAGGGACGCGGGCGCCACGATCCGTGTGTGTTGCCGCGGGCGGTACCCATGGTCGAGGCGATGACGGCGCTCGTATTGGTCGATCAGGCGTTACGTCATCAGGCGCAATGTTTGTAGGGCCGGGCCAGCCGTTAACCGCCCCCGAGTCGGAACGATGCGCTCCGCCGTTCCCGATCGGGGTGAAGTTTCCGACGGGAATCTGGGGGATAGGCCTGGAGAATCTCCACGCGTCCCTCCAACTGACTGCGTCCCTTGGCTGCGCTCGGGTCCGCGGGGACGGCGTCGTGCACCATTCCTAACTTTTTGGGCCGTCGCTGCCTGAGACGCGGGATTCGAGGGGTGAACTTTTCACTTGGGGATCGGGTGCCTTCGGTGGCTAATCCAAGTGACGTGTCGAAGAAGCCAAAGACGCCCCGACTTCGGGTTGCCCCCGGTAAAGCGCCGCCGGAGTGGTCTCAACTTATCGCTACTTCGGCCCGAACGGCTGTGCAGCAATTTCACCGTCAGCTCAAACGCTGCCGCCACCGGCAAAATCCGGATTTGGTTCACGATCTTAGAGTGGAGTCCCGGCGTTTGAGGGTTTGGTGCGATCTGTTGGTTTCGGTTAAGGCAGGTCCTTCCGTGCCGGCGGCGCGGCGCGAAGTGAAGCGACTGTGGCGCTCACTCGCTCGTTTGCGCGACACGCAGGTGCAACTCGAGCTGCTGCAGCAGATGCCGAAGTCGGCCGGCCGTGGCGTGATCTTTTGCCGGCGGTGGTTACGACGGGAGGAAACATTCCAATCGGCCCGGGTCCTCCGGCGCTGTCGGCAACTGCATCCGATGCGAATCTCGGCTGGAATAATCGAGGGCGTGGAATCGATCGGAAAATTACCCCGGGAACGCGCGGATGATCAATGGCTCGAGCGTCAGGTGCGTCGCTGGGTGGGACGACTGGTCCGAGCGGCGGAGCAAGCCCACCGTCGAGTGAACGCCCAGCGTCCCATTACGCTGCACCGGCTGCGCATTTCTCTGAAACAGTTGCGGTATGCCCTGGAGGCGCTAGGAGAGTCGACTTCTCCCCGAGGTCGAACTTGGTCCGTGAGTTGGTTGCGGAATCTGCAGGGGTTATTGGGCGAGATTCAAGACGCCGAAGTCTTCCTGGCCAGATTGAAGGAAGCGGCGATAGAGCATCCTCGGCACGCGGCGGAGTTGCCGCGTCTGGAGCAATGGCTAAGGCGGCGACGGGATTCCCGAATCCGCCGAATTTTGCGGCAGACCGAAGAATTGAGTCGGACTTTGGCCGAAGTGCGGGGCCGGTGGGCTCTGCCGGTATTCTCGGATTAGTGCATTTCCACGGCGCAGTTCCCGAGTCCGCCTCGGTAGTAATTGAACTGCACATTCGGATGGCCACCCAAGAGGGACATGGGGACGGCGCTGTCCTGGAATTTCTGGGAAATCATCAGCGCGGTAAGGCGTTGGCCCAGCGGGTTGTCGTGGGTTCCGGCGTGCCAAATCGAGACCTTGTCGGCCAGCCAGGTCTCGACTGGACCTACGGTAATCGCCTGGGTTGGGACCAGGGTGATGTTTCCCCCACCGCTGGTCCGAGCGTTCTGCGCCAAGGTGAGCGGATGGAGATTCACGATCCGGGTAGCCAGCTTGCGGTACTCGGCTGGCGGGGGCGGTTCGTTCTTCCATTTGCCGCGCCGGGGAAGGGGATCGTTGAAGGCCCAGTGTTTGATGTCGCCCTGGCCACCCTGCATCACCGCACAGCGAACCCCGGCCTGCCAGGTGGCTCGAAACGCAGCGGTGTCGGCCTTGGGGAAATGCAGGTTCGCTTCCGGCGGACGCAGCCTGCGGTCGATCCGGTGGAAACACAGTTCGCGGTCGGCACGTTCGAAGCTTAACGGATGCGACACCGGAACTTCCCGGCCAGTCTCCGTATCAAACCATTCGTCCATGCCCCAGAAATGGGCGGAACCGAGCGAAAGTTCGAGGGCATTGACCAATCGGGCGACCAGCGGGAGCTGTTCGGTTGGGCCGATTGGGCCACAGATGCCGACCGGATTGTCGGGGGTGCTCTGGCGCCAAGCGCTGATGTATTCGAGGGCTTCGGCGAGGTAGAAGTCCTCCAGGGTGTCGTAAAACACCACTTGGAAACCGGGTCGGGAAAGTTTGCCGAGTTTCTCCGGGGTCAATTTAGCGGCGTCGGCAATAAGGGAGAAATCGAGGGTGGTGTAGTCCCACCAATCCGGGGCGATGGCGCTGAGTTTACGAGGCATGGGAGAGCGATGTGTGAACGTTGAGGCAGGTGGGGCAGGATCAGACGGTGCCGGAGGTAATCCCAACGCCGAGGGCCTCGGCCAAGGGATCACTTTCCCGCGCACTGAAACCGAGATGGAGACGGCGACGCCATCCCTCGGCGTGTTCGAAGGTGCCCGAAAGTTGACCCACTCGACGCGAGAGTTCGTCCATGGTGGCGAGATAACTGTCCATTCCTTGGGTGGCGTCGAGCCATTCCTTTTGGCTGCGATGACAGGCCAGGGCAGCGCGTTTGGTGAGGTGAACCGAGGTCGTGTCGACGAACAGATCCGGTTTGATGGGCTCGCGCAGTGGGGTCACGAGCCCGTGCGGCATAGCGTGGTAGACCGTCAGTTCGTGTTCCACATGTGTGTGTCCGGGTTCGCTCCAGAAGTTTGGCATGTCCCGACCGAAGGCCGCGGTGACGGCTAGTCGGCAGGTATTGGTGTGGTCTTCCATGTAGTCCACCGGCGAATGGGTCAGCAGGATGCGGGGCTGAACCTGGCGGACGATCGCTGCGGTCCGGCGCAGATTGGGCACGGTATACAAAATCTCCAGATCGTCGCAGAACGGCTCGTGCCAGGTGGCGCCCAAGAGGGTGGCCGCTTCTTTAGCCTCGACTTCTCGAACCTGGCGCGTCTCGGCGGCTGACAAGGTCATGCTGCCGAGATTGCCGGAGGAAAGATTCGCATAATGCAGATTCCACCCGGTGGCACGCAGGCGGAGCAGGGTGCCGGCAAAGTAGAATTCAATGTCATCCGGATGGGCGGCAATCGCGAGGACGCTAGGCATGGGCGGTCAGGTCGTTGAGTTTAGCTAAGTTTGACCGGCTTTCCCGTCGCGGCGGATTGGTTGGCAGCGAACAGAACCTCGTGTGTTTTCAGGGCGTCCTTGAAACTGGTCAAGGGCATGTCCCGGTTCTCGGATAGCGCGTCGAAAAAGGCGAGAAACTGGGTTTGATAGGGATGATCAGTGACATCACCGGAATCGAGCATCTTCATGGAAAGCTCGCTCCATTTGTGTTTGTTCGTGTGCAGTTTGTGCGAATGAAATTTCTGATCAAGGAGGCTGCCTTCGCTGCCGACCAGATGGGTGTGGAAATAGTAAGGCTGCAGGCAGTCCACGATAGCGGCGCATTTGCCGATCTTACCACTCTGGAACTTTAGGAGGGTAACGCTGCTGGTGGAGTATTCGTAGGGTTCGAAGATTGGGCTTTTCGAGCGTGTCTCGTAACTGGTGACTTCGGCGACATCGGTACCCAGACAGAGCAACAGGGCATCCAACGCGTGGCATCCCGCGGTGAGGAGCGCGCTGCCGCCGGCGTCTTTGCGGGTGTTCCACCGAAACTGGCCGTACCAGGGTCCGATACCGTGATAATAATCGATCTCGCCGTAATGCAGGTCGCCAAGTAGGCCCTGATCCAGGACGGCTTTGGTCACCATGAACTGACTCGACCAGCGGCACTCGAAGCAGACGCACGTCTTCACTCCGGCCTCGCGGATCGCCTTGTCCATGGCCAGACATTCCTTCCAGGACAGGGCGAGGGGTTTCTCGATGATGAGGTGTTTGCCCGCGCGGGCGGCCGCGATGACGTGTTTGGCGTGGTCCTGGGGATAGCTGCACACGCTCACGGCATCCAGTTCCGGGTCGGCCAGCATCTGCTTGAGATCGCTGTATCCTTTTACGGGATGGCCGTATTTCGCGGAGAGCGCCGCCTCATCCAACGGCCGGGCGGAATAGATCGACGTGACGCGGGCTTTACCGGTGGCGTTGATTGCGGGGATGTGGGCGGTCGCGACCCAACCGTGCCCGATGACGCCGACGTTGAATGGTTTCATGGAAGTGATGGCGAAGTCTGCGAAAACAATGCGGCGTGGCGCCGCGGAAGGCCATGGGATTTGTCATTCCGCGCTCGGAATGAACTCATGGCCGTTATTTGAGCAGGCGGTATTTGCCCGCGGTATTGAAGGCTCCGATTTCCGGCTCCTGGAATCCGAGGGTTATCACCAGATGTTGGATCCCCAGCGCTTCCAGGGCGACCAGTTGCTCGGCCGTTACGGCGGGATCCAGCCGCGGCTCTAAGACGAAGGTCTCGGTGGAATTATGGTGGCCCGGAGAAAAGGTCTGCGCGGCTGCCGCGCGCAGGATGAGCGGGGACGGGGTCAGACCTTCGATCCGGGATTCGACGAATCCAAGGTTGGGCGCGGTATAGCCCGCCGACGGTCCCTTGGGTGGTTCTGGCCAGTAAAATCGAGTGGCCATTCGGATTGAACCGGAGGCATTGGTGACGCTCCGGTTTTGTTCCAGGCTGCGTGCATTGATCACCGGTCGCGGTACCAGGATGACTTCGTCGAGTTGGGTGAGTCCGGGTCCTTCCCAGCCGAAGGAAGGCTGCGCGGTGGCGTAACTCACGCTGAGGTTCTGGTAAAAGTCCCGTTGGGTCACCCACGGGGCCTGGGGAGGAGTCGTCTGCCGGACCACCGTGGCCCGCACCGAAAAACGCCGCTTCGTGGTGCCGCTGCCCCAAGACCAGCGATCAATCGTCGTATTATTCTCCAGGACATAACTGGCCTCGGGCCACGTGGACGGCCCCTGTGTCAAGTGCACGGTTTCGGTCCCGTCTCGGAACATAAATTCGGCGTCCCGCAGGAACGAGGATTTCAATCCAGCGGCGTCGAGTTGGCGCGGGTCGGATTCCAAACGCAGTTCCGATTTAGCCCGATGTTTGGCCATGGGTTCGCCATACTCACCTTCCTGAACCAGCCAGACGACCGGTTCGTTCAGCAGGAAGGAAGCGACCGGGGCGGAGGGTTTGGGGAGTGGGAGGGGTCGGACTTGTTTTACCTCCAGCACACCGGGTCGCATCCGCTTGTACTCGAAATCCAGGGTGAACGACTCCTTGGCGGGAAAGAGTAGGGCGTAACCCTGGGTAACCTTCACCAACAAGTTGGCCAACGATCGGTACTCGGATTCCCAGGGCATCACTGAGTCGCCCAGTGGGACACGGGCGGAGGATTGGGTACGATTCAAGGCCTGAAAATTCCCGGACTTATAGAAGGTCACAATTTCCGGTCGGGCGGCGCTGTCGGGATTCGTTACCGATTCCGCGCCGAGTTGGGTCACGAGTTCGCCTTCAAAATTCTCCGAACCGAAGGAATCGCGGTACGAGAAAGTCGCGACCCCGTTGGCTAATTCATCGGTGTCCGGAAACGAATGATGGACCAAGATCGCCAGGCCGACTTCGGCTTCGTTCACACTTCGGCGCAGACGTTCCAGAAACGCATTCTCATTATAGAAACTGGCATAGACCTTCTGGATCGCCCGGAACACACCGCGCTCCTTTGGTTCCGAGGGATCACACTGCGAGGGACCAGCCGTGTCGTCGTCGAGATCATCTAGAAGGCAGCCGCTGAAGCTGTCGTAAAGACCGGCACCGGTGAAATCCTCGCTGTCTTCGACATTGGTAGAACTGCGAAAGCGGATTTTGCGGGTGCCGTCGAAGCCAGCATTGGTGAGGGCGCCGAGAAGTTGCGCGCGCAGAGTAGGCGAGAACACCGCGGTATCGGTGAAGAGTTGACGGACCGTTTCGAGATCGGCGCGCAAGGAGGCGATAGTCGGTGGATAGGTATAGGCGGATAATCGGGTGGAGATGGCCGATCGTAGGGTGCTGCCGGTGGGTAAAGTTTGGTCGAGAAAGTCGTCCCAAACATCGAACGTAAGGGCGATCGCGGGTTGAGCATGGTCGGGAATCGTACGTCGGAGCAGTCCATAATTGGCCGCTTTACCCCCGACGTAGCGCGCATCGGCGGGGACGAGGTTTTGCACGTTGGTGGTGTAGCGCCCGGTGCGTTGTTTGGGTGGATAGTGGAGCGGTGGAGTTTGTTTGAGGGCGAGCAACGCCGCGCGGAGATCGGGGGTGAGTTGGCCCGCGACGTCGATGACTCGGACCTCGGCCCAGAAATCTCCGGTCCGCAAGGCCACTTCCCGTTGGTCCCAAGTCATCAAATTGGAACGCGTTTGGGGATCCGCGAACCAGACAAAGGGAACGCCAAAGCCTCGCGCTAGAATCGCCACATGGGAATTGGGAGTCGCCGGAGTCAGGGAAATAATTCCCGCCACATAGGGGATTTCGGCGGGCACCGCTTCGGTCAGCAGGATATCCGTGGGCCGCAGTCGTCCATCTGCGTAGGCGGCCTGAATTTGGGCGGCGGGCACGAAGGCCAGTCGGCCCACGGCCCAGCCCTCGCTGTAGCGGGCATCCAGGGTCAACCAGCGATCGACCGCGGCGAGGCTGAGACCTCGATCGGCGAACCAGGTGAGGTTCTCTTCCGCTACCGCCGTCTGCTCAAACGTAGGAATATAAAAATCACGGGCTCCGGCCGGCGCACCGATAGCGGCGCGGACCCGATCGTACCACCGGACGATTTCTTCGCGGGGAAAGTCCTCCTGACCGACGAATTGAATTCCGAACTCATACCCAAAGGCGTTCGGGGAAATTAGTAGGGCGCCCAACACCGCCAGTTGGTTGCTCCGGAACAGGGTTCGTTGATCAAACTCCGACCGGGTCATTCCTTGGAACGTGGGCAGGCGTAGTCGGGCGAAGTCGTAATGAAAGGGATACTTGGCACTATCCTGAAACCACACCCGGGTTTCATCGCTGAGCAGGAGGGCGAACTTGATCCAGCGCACTTTGGCCTCGCCGAAAGTGAACGTCTCCAGCGGTTCATTGGCGAAGCGATCGTCGGGAAGGTTGATCCAGTTTTTGCCGTCATCGGTGGTGGTGCGAGTCCGGGAATCTAGGCGGAAATAGCGTGTTCCCACCGTGGGGGCGGTGGTGTCGGTGAATCCGATGGGTCCGTCGTGCAGCACCGCGGCCTCCTGCCACGTCAGGAGATTGGTGGAGGCTTGCAAGACATGAACCGAGTTGGATTTCCCGGGTGATGATAGATGAATCCAGCGGTGGGAATCGGGACGAGTGGCGGCGAGAGGGAGCGACTGAGCTTCATTGGAGTAGAGTCCGCTGAAGAGGACGAGGAGACCGACCACTAATTGGAACTGAACGACGAGCGGGCGCATACGCCCCGAAAATATGAAGCCCGTGACCTGAGAGCGCAACGCTGAGAAGCCCTCCTGTGGCGCGTCGTCGCTACCACTTTAGGAGAGGGGGTACGCTGGGAAGGCGCCGACGGGTGGGCGCGTGGGGACGTTCCGAAATTAGAGGCAAGCCGCGCGCACACCCCAGGTGGAGAGTGACCTTATTTCGGGAAGCGCTTATCGGGATAATTCGGCCGAGCCGGAATCGGGCGGGGATCGCGCGCGATGAGTTCCTGCAGATGCTTTACGGCGGCTTCCAGTTGGGCGTCGCGGCCTTGGAACGTGGCATGGGGTAGGTTGTCGACGACGATGTCCGGATCGACTCCATGCCCTTCGATCAACCACTGACCTTCGGGACCATAGACGCCCAATTCGGCCGCGCTGGCCATGCCGCTGTCGACCAGCCAGCGGCGGGCACTGAGCCAGATTTCCCCGCCCCAAGTGCGCGTGCCAATTACCTTGCCCAGACCCAGTCGCTTGAAGCCTTCGGCGAACGCTTCGCCATCACTGGCCGTGCGCTCATTACAGAGGACGACGACATGCCCTCGGAACGCGTACTGCATGTTCCAGGTGGGATTGCCGACCCGCGGTTGCCAGTAGAACCACGCCTGGCGCAGCAGCTTGCCGAGAATCCAGGAATCGATGTTACCCCCACGATTGTTGCGGACATCGATGATCAATCCCTGACGGTCGAAAACGGGGTAAAATTCGCGCGCCCACTCGGCGATGTTCTCGGTCCCCATGGCGCGCAAATGAAGATAACCGAGTTGGCCTTTCCCTAAATCCTCGACGGCCAACCGGCGGGTGTATTCCCAGTCGTCGTAGCGCAGATCGGACTCGCGTTCGTTGGTGATCGGTTTCACGACCACCGGGCGCGCCACGTTGGTGCCGCCGGTCTTCACCTCCAGCAAAATCTGACGGCCGGCCTGGTTGCGCAAGAGCAGCTCAAGTTGAGGCTCCGCCAAAGTGGGCCGTCCGTTGATCGCGGTAATGAGGTCACCCACTTGCAGGTTCACTTCGGGCCGCCGCAGGGGGGCGAGCGAATTGGGGTAATTCGGGTCGCTCTGGTAGATGCGCTCAACCCGCCAGCCTCCCGCGGCCTCGTCACGGGCAAATCGAGCGCCCAGCGCCGCGGGATTGATCTGATCCGATCCGTCGCGTTCGTCGCCGTACCGCACAAAAATGTGGAGCGTCGATAACTCGGCCACCATTTCAGCGATCACGTCGCTAAGTTCCGTGCGGTCGCTGACGCGGTCGACCAGCGGCAGGTACTTCTGGCGGAGGGCGGGCCAGTCGACTTGGTGCATGCCTCGGTCGTAAAAGTAGTCGCGAAGCATGCGCCAGGATTCGGTGAAGATTTGCCGCCACTCTTCGCGCGGAACGAGGGAAAAGGTCCAGCCGTCCAGATTAAACTTATCCTCGAGTTTGGCCGGAGCGCTGGCATCGCTGGCAATCACATGGAAGTTGCTGCCTTTGCGGATTAGCAGCTTTTTGCCGTCACCCGAAAGTTCATAACTGGTGATTTCTTCGACCAGCGTCTTGGGCTTGGGATCCTTGTGGGTGATTTCCACTTGGCGCAGATGGGATTTCGGCTCGAAGCCGGTGTCACGGGCGAGCCAGAGCAGATGTTTCTTGGTGACTTGCAGTTGGCGGTAGTTGCCCGCTGGTACCGGAACTTCGAAAAGCCGGGTTTCGAGTCCCGGGAGATCAATCACCAGCGGTTTGATTTCTTCTTTCGCCGAGGTATCACCGGTGTCTTTGTCTTTATCTTTGTTCGCGTCGGCTTTCTTCTCGTCGTCCGGTGAGGACTGGGTCTCGGTCGACTTCTCCTCTTTTGGCTTTTCCCCTTTGGCCGGCTTTTCTGGGGTCAATTCCGTTGGGTCGCGGAAGGGCCATTCGGCATCGCGCTGCAGGGCGAGCGCGAAGATCTGGGTGGTTTCGGTGAAATAGGGATCGGGTTGTCGCGGACCCCAGGGACTTCCCGCCAAGGAGCGTAGCTGACGGTCACTCAGGAAGTAGAGCCAGTGGCCGTCGGGCGACCAGGCTGGACTGTAGCTGTCGAGTCGATCGCTGGTGACCACGGCCTTGGCTCCCTCCGCGGCCTGGTAGAGGTGAATTTGGGGATACCCGTTGGTGGCGGACGCCACATAGGCAAGCCAGCGGCTGTCGGGTGACCAGGTGAGGTCGATGATGGGGTCATTCGGGTTCTCCGCGATCAGTTGCGTGGTTCCGGAGGCGAATTCAAACAGCCATAACTTCTGGTCCTGGTCGCTCCAAGCGAGGCGTCGACCATCCGGAGAGGGCACTCCCTCGAAGCGAAAGACGGTGCCGTTAGTGGTGATCTGCTGGGCCGGGCCGAGTCCATTGGCCGGCAGGGTCCAGAATTCCAGTTCCAGGGATTCGTCGGAGAAGGCGAGCAGGTTCGTGCCGCCGGGGAGAAACTGGGCTTCCCGATAGCGGACGTCACTGCGGCGAGGCACTTCCACGAGGCGCTCCTGTTCCAACGGTGCGACAAAAATCTGGCCACGGGCCGTCAGGGCCAGGCGGTCGCCGGTGGGCGAAATTCGGGCCGAAGTGAGGTAATCAAGCGGTCGCTTCACCCATTTCTCCCGTTGCTGATCGAAGTCGGTAACCAGGGTGATGTTCAGGAGCGTGTCCGTTCCGGTGGTCAAGTTGAACACATGCAAGTCACCGGCCCGGGAATAGACGATGCGGCCGGCCTGAAGTGAGGCGGATTGCACATCGAATCCGGCGTGGCGGGTGTGTTGTTGGAGATCGGTACCATCGGACTTCATGGACCAGAGGTTCATGATTCCGTCGCGGTCGCTGATAAAATAGACACGTCCGTCCCACCACATCGGATTCCGGCTGGTGCCTTTGAAATTGGTGGCGAGCGGGACCGCCTCCGCTTCGCCTGTCGTGAAGCGCCAGAGATTTTCGATCCAGCCGCCTTCGTATCGTTTGGTGCTGCTGCCTTGCTTGGGCAGACGCGTGAAAATGAGGGTTTGATGGTCCGCAGTGAATACCCCCTCCGCGGCCTGGGCCAAGGGCAGTAGTTCGCGCGCGCCGCTCTTCGGATTCAGGCGGACCAGTTGGGAGCTGGGTAGGGTCGAATGTTTGACCGTTCGAAACAGGATCCGGTGGTCGGGCGTCCATCCTGCGATTTTTGGTTCGCTGCCATCGAAGGTGTGTCGAGTGGGCAGGCCGCCGCTGGCCGGCAGGGTGTACACCTCACTCGGGCCCTCGTATTCGGCGGCGAAGGCGAGGGTGGTGCCGTCGGGGGAAAAGGCAGCGTACTGTTCGGTGCCCGGATGCGAGGTGAGGCGTTGGGCGGCTCCGCCGGCGGTACTGACTTTCCATAGATCGCCTTCCGCCGTGAAGACGACGGTATCGCCATGCAGAGTGGGGAAGCGGTAGTAGCCGCGCGGCGTTTGGGCGGAGGCCGCTAGTCCGAGAAAGCAAAGGACCAGGAGGAATTCTCGTCTCACGATGAAAATTCTATCGGTCTCGACCGGAAGCGGGAAGCTCACTCAATTGGGAACGGCACCCGATGAGAGTGGGTGGCGCTCCCAATTGGCTCCTGTCGGAGGCGACGATGGGACGTCGAAAGTGGAGGCTTCCGGAAATATTCGTCCCGATCTGCCTCACTTGGAGTCGATTTCGAGGATCCTTCGTTTCCAGGTATCGCAATTGCTTAGGATTGCCTAATCGCGTGCGCAGTAACTCAACCAACTCGACGTTTTCTAAAGCGGTCCACCGGTTCGGCGGCGTCCTTTTTTGGGGGCTGGCCTGGGCTGGTTCCGGTTCGACGTTCGAGGTTGTTGAATTGGGCGGCGCCCCAGCCGTGGCTACCGACATTAATGACCAAGGTTTGGTGGTCGGATTTACCTCTCAGGGTGGATTCACCTTTGGTCCTAAAGGGTTCGTCCTTTCCAAGCCCAAGGCCCGGTTGCTGGGGGAAACCAGTGCTGTGCCCTGGGATCCGGGGGTGACCTTCGCCTATCCGCTGCTCCAACTGGAATGGCATGGGGTCAATAAGGCCGGACGCCTGGTCGGGTCGGCCGTTTTGAGTAAAAAATGGAGCCCAGTGGCGCCCTTCGTCGATACGGCCCGCTATCCCATTATCTGGGATCGAGTGGGAGAGGCGGTCGCGCTCAACCTGCCGAATAGTGTGGCTCTAGATGTCAATTCCGCCGGGACGATCGTCGGCTCAGGAATGACTGCCTTCCGCGTCGACCAGCGCACCAATCTGGTGGATCTAGCACCCAGCGGATTGCGGTCCGCCACTGCCATTAACGATTGGGGCGTCATCATTGGGACCCAGGACGGCCCGGAATCGGGCCTCCGACCCGCCCGGTGGATCGCGGGAAAAGTCGATGGCTTGCCCGGTTTTGATTCCGAGAGCGAATTGGAAGGTTCGACTTCAGCGCGGGCGGAGTCGATCAATGGGGCGGGTCAGGTGGTCGGCTCGATTTTTTTATCCGCTCCGGAACCCATGACGTCGTCTTCGTCGTTGGGATTTTTCTGGTCCAACGGAACGACTGAGATCCTCGAATCTGCCAACAGCCGATTGACGGAGGCGCTTGACCTCAATGCGGCCGGCACGGTGGTGGGTCGGTTCGAGGTGAATCCGGGAATCTTCCATGCCTTCATTTACCGCGACGGCCAATTGACGGATCTTAACTCCCTGATCGTGGGCGATGATTGGGTGTTGCTCGAGGCGCGCGCCCTCAATGGAGCCGGTCAAATTGTCGGTCACGGCCTCCACGTGGGCGAACCGCGCGCGTTCCTCCTGAATTCAGTACTGGTAGAACTAACTGCGCCCCTTGTCGTCACCCAGCCGGTGGGCGGGCGATTTAGCGAGGGTGAAACAGTCGTCCTGAAGTGCGTGGCCGAAGGTACGGTTCCTCTCTGGTACCAATGGCAGCGCAATGGTCAAAACCTCGACCAGGAAACTAACGCCGTCCTTCGCTTGATGGACCTGGATTCGGACGACGTGGGGATCTATCGGGCGGTGGTGAGCAACCGAGTAGGGCAAACGTTCACCGAGGAGGTTTCGGTGATGCTGGTCGGTCCAGAGGTTTCCATCGCCCAGTATGTCGGGCTCACGATCACTGGGGTGGTCGGTGCGCGGTATCAAATCGAAGGCGCGCCGCAACTGGCGCCGGAGGATTGGGCCGTGCTCCACACTCTGGTCCTGACCAATTCGCCCCAGCGGTGGTTTGATGTGGAGACCAGCACCGCGATGTTGCCGCGCTATTATCGGGCGGTCCAAATGCCGCCGCCGTGAGGCGGTTCGCGTGGGAAAGTGAAGGGGGTGGGATGGAGACTCGTGACCTCGTCTGCTACCTGCCGTAGCAGACGACGTGAGGAGTCACTTTTTACCTCGTCTGCTACGGGGGATTGGGGACGGCTGGGCTGGACCCGGGCGGTGGTGAGTGGATGATTCGCGCAATGAATGTTTTGCGACTTGTCGGGCTCGTGCTCCTCGGTTGGAGCGTTTGGGCCGCTGAGCCTGCGACCCAGACGAAGGAGTTAGGGTCGCGGTGGCCGGCTGGGGAGGTGGACACTTGGCGGGGGCATCGGCGCTACAAGTTTCCTGTGGAAGGCGCGACCGCGTGGGTGATTGAGCCCAAACAAGCGGCTCCGGGGCGTCCCTGGACGTGGTGTTTGGAGTTCCCGGATGCCTTCACCGAGCGAACGGGAGTTCCGGCCTTGTTGGAAAAGGGGTTTCATCACCTGCATCTCGAAGTCGGGAACACGTTCGGTTCGCCGCGGGCATTGACCCAGTTCGATGCGTTTTACCAGGTCCTCACCCATCGAGGGTTGGCGAAACAGGGGTCGCTCATTGGCATCAGTCGGGGTGGACTCTATGCGTATAATTGGGCGGTCCGCGCACCGGAACGAGTAGTTTGCATTTATGGCGATGCGCCGGTGTGTGACTTCAAGAGTTGGCCGGGAGGTAAAGGCAAGGGCAAGGGGAGTCCCAGCGACTGGACCAAGCTGATTCGCGACTACGGATTCCCCGACGAAGCGGAGGCCCTGGCGTACGGCGGGAATCCTGTGGATCAGTTGAAGCCGCTGGCGGCCGCTCGGGTTTCGCTGATTCACGTGGTGGGTGACACGGACGATGTGGTGCCCGTGGCCGAGAACACCGCTCTCGTGGAACAACGCTATCACGAATTGGGCGGAACCATCCTGGTCCTGCACAAGCCCGGTGTCGGGCATCATCCGCACGGGTTGGATGATCCCACGCCCGTGGTCGAGTTCATTCTCCGGAGCACCGAGGCGGCCCTGAAGCGGTAAGTGCGGGCGGGGCGGGGAAGGGGCTAACGGCCCGGTTCCGCCGGGGAAAATTCGTCGGCGTGATAAGAACTGCGCACCAACGGGCCGCTGGCGACGTGGACAAATCCCAAGGCTTCCCCCTCCGCGCGCAGTTCCGCAAATACTTCCGGGCTGATGAAATCCTGGACCGGTAAGTGGCGCAAAGTGGGCTGGAGATATTGTCCTAAGGTCAAAATATCCACCCGGGCTGCCCGTAGGTCAGCCAGCGTCTCGCGGATTTCCTGGCGAGTCTCACCCAGGCCGAGCATGAGACCGGACTTGGTGTGCAACGGGGTTTGCGCTCGCTCTTTCGCCAGTTTCAAAACGGTCAGGGAACGGTCGTAGGTGGCCCGGTGACGGACCTCGGGGGTCAGTCGGCGGACCGTTTCGACGTTGTGGTTGTAAATGTCCGGACGGGCGTTGAGCACCAGGTCAATAGCCCACTCTCGTTCTAAGAAATCGGGGACCAACACTTCGATCACAATTCCAGGATTGAGCGCGCGGACGGCTTCGATCGTTTGCCGAAAATGGTCGGCTCCGCCGTCTTTCAGATCGTCCCGGGCGACGGCGGTGATCACCACGTGCTTGAGGCCCATCCGTCGGGTAGCTTCGGCCACCCGTTGAGGCTCATCGGATTCCAAGGGAAGGGGCTTGGCGGTGTCGACTGCGCAAAACCCGCAGGCGCGGGTGCAGCGATCGCCCGCAATCATGAACGTCGCGGTCCCCCGGCTCCAACATTCCCAATGATTTGGGCATTTGGCGCTTTCGCAGACCGTGTGCAGTTGCAGGTCGGCCAGCAACACGCGAGTCTTGGTAAACGCGCTGGTGCTGGGCAATTGCACCTTAAGCCAGGCAGGTAGGCGCGGACGCGGGCTGATGGGGACGGAGGTGGGCGGCGGAAGTACGCCGTGCGGTGGGGTAAGTACGGCGTCCATCGAACGAGGGGAACATTGCGAGCGGGAAACGGTTTGGCAACCGCCAGGTCTCGGGAACATCGGTTGACCCGTGGGCCCGACTCCCTAACCTGAAGCCCGCTTTATGAGCAAACTCGACGAAGTGTACGCGAAGCTGCAGGTAAAAACTGGAGGAAAGCTGGCCCTGATCGTTCTGGACGGTTTGGGGGACATTGCGACCCAGGAACAGGGTGGGATGACCCCGCTCGAAGCCGCCCGCACACCTAACCTTGACGGATTGGTCGGCCAAGGCTGCGCCCAAGGCCGCATGCTCCCCGTGGCTCCCGGCATCACTCCCGGCTCGGGCCCGGGACACTTGGGGCTGTTCGGATACGATCCCATCGAGTGGGAAGTCGGCCGCGGCGTGATCGAGACCTTGGGCCTGGGAATTGAGCTGAAAAGCGGGGATGTGGCAGCCCGCGCGAACTTCTGCACCTTGGACGCCCAGGGTATTGTCACGGATCGCCGGGCCGGCCGGATTGCCACCGAGATTTGCGAACGCCTGTGTCAGATCCTGTCGTCGAAGATTAAGAAGATCGGCCCTAACCAGGTCATGATCTATCCGGGTAAAGAGCATCGCTTCGTGGTGGTGTTTCGCGGGGCCGGACTCCAAGGGCCATTGACCGATACCGATCCGAACCGTGAGGGATTGCCCATTGCGACCTCCAAGCCGGTGGATCCCACGAATGCCGGGCAGAAGAAAGTGGCCAAGCTCATTGCCGATTTTTACGCGGTGGCTCTGCCGCTACTGAAGAACGAAGTGCCGGCGAATGGATTCCTGATGCGCGGCGTGGCGCATCAGCCGGAGATTCCCACCTTCGAACAACGCTATGGACTGAAGGCGGCGGCGCTCGCGGTTTATCCCATGTACAAGGGGCTGAGCCAGCTCGTGGGTATGACCAAGATTGAAGGGCCGGAGACGATTGAACAGCAGTTTGAGCGGTATGTGAGCGAGTACGAGAACTACGACTACTTCTTCATTCATTATAAATACACCGACAAGGCGGGCGAGGACGGCAGCTTCGCCGCGAAGGTGAAGGCCATTGAAGACTTTGATGCGGCCCTGCCGATCTTGCTGGCGCGCAAACCGGATGTCTTAGCGATCACCGGCGATCATTCGACACCGTGCGCGGTTAAAGGACATTCGTGGCATCCGCAACCGGTGCTGCTGCATTCGGCCTACAGCGGTTCAGACAAGCTGGATCGCTTCACGGAAACCGGAGCCAACTCCGGTTCGCTCGGCATCTTCGAGGCGAAGTACCTCATCCGACTCATGCAAGCGAACGCGATGATGTTCGATAAATATGGGGCCTGAGGTGGGTTATGAAAGCCATCATTCTCGCCGCGGGCAAAGGGACCCGCATGAAGGAACTCACCCACGAACTTCCTAAGCCCATGCTCCCGGTTCAAGGCCGGCCGATCCTGGAGCATATTCTGGAAGGTCTGCTCGGGGCCGGCATTCGCGACGTGTGCCTGATCACCGGTTGGAAAGCGGAGGTTATTGAGAACCACTTCGGCGACGGCTCGCAGTTTGGCGCGCGGATCAGCTACGCCCGCCAAGTGGTCCAGGATGGCACCGGCAAGGCCCCGGAACACGCTCGCGAGTTTGCCGGGGATGCGGATTTTCTGCTGACTTACGGCGATATCCTCGTCAAGCCCGAGACCTATCAGCAGATGCTGGCTCGCTGGCAGGAAGATGATTTCAGCGGCCTCCTGACCGTGACGGAGGGACAGGATGTTACGAAGGGCGGGCTGAATTTCTTCGACGACCGCTTTTGTTTAACCCGGTTGGTGGAGAAGCCGAATCCGGCCCAATTGGAAGAACTCGCAACTACGGGTTGGCTGAAGCCCGGGGCACCGGTCTGGTACAACGCGGGAATTTATTTGTTCCGTCCCGTTCTGTTCGAGTTTACCGCGCGGCTGCAGAAATCCCCGCGCGACGAATATGAATTGACCGACGCGATCTCGGCGATGGTAGCGGCGGGACATACCCTGGCCGGCTTGAAGATCGAAGGTCGCTGGGTCGATGTGCGCGATCCCGAGGTGTTGGCCGCATTGCAGGGATGAGGGGCGGGCTTGGACTTTCTCGCGTTTTGGTCGGAAAGAATCGACGACCGAACTGGTGTCGCGAACTGTAGCTCTGCCTAATTCTGCGAGAGCGCGTGCAACAAATCGCTGTCGCGCAGATACACTTTGGGCGATTTCACCTGCCGCTTGCCCAAGTTCTCGAAGACCCTGCTCATGGAAGGTCTGTCCCGAATGGCGCTGTCCCGAATGGCGCTTAGATAAGGCCTAAAACTTTTTTGGTGAGTGGTTTGCGACGACGAGTGTCGGGCAGGGTTCCGAAAATTCTTTGGCGAGCGAGTTTCTGCCTGCGGTCGAGCGCCGATTCAAGCTCACGCCAGTTCTCAATGGCCTCCTTCAACGCCTCATATTGCTCCTTGGAGAAAGCCACCGAGACGGTCTTGCCGCGCACCTTGCGAGTCCATTGATAGCACGGCCCGCCCGCTCCGCGACCGCGGTCCTGCACATAGCCTGGCGAACGGTGTCTGCGGTTTTAATTGAATGCGGTGACCCAGTGTCATGCTAACGAGCGAGGATAGCTTAGGAGGTGATTCCGGAGGGAAATGGAAATTGGAAATGGGGTAAGAGCTCTGAGAGGGTTTGAGGTCGGCCGCCGTATTTCTATAAGCCTTACAGTGAGCTCTGGAGGCCTGGTGGCGGCCT
>Ga0105044_10001931_pt1 | contig 28089 bp, 19 predicted proteins | sample MAT01_FD_78092 | JGI IMG/M metagenome (GOLD analysis project Ga0105044, IMG submission 78092) | Freshwater microbial communities from Lake Fryxell liftoff mats and glacier meltwater in Antarctica - MAT-01 | ecosystem: Environmental > Aquatic > Freshwater > Ice > Liftoff microbial mat | place... | reverse complement strand
GTTGACGCTATGCAGTTTTTAGATAATGGCATCCGACCTTTTGCGGGCTCTATTTTACGTTTGGAAGGACACGCTCAAAATGAAGCCGCTTTTAGCCCTGCACAGGACAAAACTGAGTTGAGTCGTTTTGGTGATATGAGTTTTGCTTGTATGCTGCAAGTACTGATGCCTCTATTTATTATTTTATTGTGTTTTAATGCAGTGAGTGCAGACAGAGAAAACCAAAATTTAAGTTTATTGTCTGCACAAGGCATGTACAATAGCCATTATTTGTGGGGTAAAATCTTAGCTTTTTACTCCGTTGTTCTAAGTCTTTTAGTTATTGGCTTGATGATGCAGCTAATTGCGTATCAAATTTTTGCCAGTGCAGCAGGCACCTTATTTATTGATAAAATAGTTGTTTGGTTTGCAGTATATGCTTGCTTTTTATTTGTATTAACTGGGGTAAGCGTATTGGTCAGTGCCTGGTTCAAAAAAAGCAATAGTTCAATGCTGATTCAGTTGGCAGGTTGGGTAATACTAATGATAGTATTGCCAAAAATAACTGCAAGTGCTGGTGCAGGTTTATATCCAATTGAACACAAAGCTGAATTTAATAAAGCAGTTAGAGAAGATAGAGAAAAGGGTATAGATGGTCATAACCCAGAGGATGAACGCGCTAAAAAGTTCATGGATTCTGTGATTGCTCATTATGAAATTGATACCATCAAGGTAAAGGATGTGAATGCAGCCCTGCCAGTGAATGTAGATGGATTGGTAATGCAAGCAGACGAAGAATATGCCAATATGGTATATGATAAACATTTTAAACGCATTAGAAAAATTATTGTACAGCAAAATAATATCAGTAGATATGCCTCCTTTGTGAACCCATATTTTGCTATTCGCAATGCATCTATGGGAATTACTCAAAGCGATTTTAACAGCCATTTGAATTTGCTGAATGAAGCAGAACTATACCGCCGGTACCTCATTAAAACGCTCAATGATAAAATGGCTTATGGAGGAAGTAAAACCGGCGATTGGGGTTGGAAAGTGGATGCCAGTTACTGGAATACCATCAAAGATTTTACCTATCCTAATTTAAGCCTTTTGCAAAGTATAAAAGTAAATGTTGTGGAAATAGCAGCACTCTTTTTTTGGTTGTTTTTGTTGGTATTAGCTGTTTTTATTACTTCAAAAAAATTAACGATTGTATAATATGCTTCAAACAATTTTAAAATTCGAATACAAACAATTACTACGCAATAGGGGTTCCATAGTTGCACTAATTATTTTTTGCCTTATCGGCTTGTTTTGTATAATGCAAGGGAAAGCTGTTTATCATTTTCAGCAGACTACAATAGACAGTGCATTGGCTAAAAAAGAACGAAACTTCGCTTTTGTACAAAATATTTTTGATACACTAACCTACAAAACGCTCGAAAGAAATAGTATTGAAGAACCATTTGTACTAGAATGGCGGTTACAGGATGTTGTAGCAAAAGAAAGTTCGCCGCTGAGTATTTTAAGTATTGGGCAAAGTGATATTTACACCCCTTTGCTGAGTGGACACTTCAACAATGAAATATTTAAAAATAACTTTACTGAATTCAAAAATCCTGAGCAATTACTGGCAGGTAATTTAGATACTGCCTATTTTGTTTTGTTTCTTTTTCCTTTATTGCTACTTGCGCTTTCTTACAATTCGCAGTCTGCAGAAAAAGAAGCAGGTATATCCCCTTTGCTAACTGTACAGGCTACATCAGTTACCTTATTTCAATTATATAAGTTGTTGTTTCGATGGCTGGTTGCATTGGTACCGGTATTGCTGACGGCAACGGTGTCTTTTTTTATTTTAAACAGTCTCCCAGGTTTTTCTTTGCTGGCATTTATACAATGGTGGGGTATTGCTTTTCTCTATGCAATTTTCTGGTTTGTAGTGGTTCTATTGGTACAAAAATTTCATTTCAATTCATTGGTTAATGCTATAACGTTGGCAGGCATTTGGGTAATGCTATTAATTGCCATACCCGGATTTTTAAATACCTGGTTCAACTATCAATATCCCGCAACTAACAAAACAGAAATAGCTGAGTACCGTGATTATGATTACAAAGCATGGGACCAGCCATCAGCATTTCATAAAAACTATTTGTTTACTGTTTATCCGTCAATGCAAAAAGATTCCCTGAAATTAGATTCCAATAACATTCGAAGCTTTGGTTATGCAATGCAGGTAATGGAAAAAGAAAAAGCTTTGCATGAGGGTATTACAAATAAGGCCAGTGCACAAGCAAGGGCAGAGGAAAATAGTTTTTGGTTAAACCCAATCGGCGGGGTAATGCGCTCCTTCGCTACATTAAGCAATGCGAGTTTAAAACAGCAGCATCAGTTTGAAAAAGCCGTACTACAATATAGAGAACAAAAGTTAGCGTATATTTTTAAGAATGTGCTCTTACAGCCTCATTTTACGAAAGAACATTTAAAAGGGATGCCGGAAGTACAAGCTTCCAAACAAGCCCATAGTAAGCTAAAGTTTTTGTTGCCAATAGTATTGCTAACAATACTTTTACTGATTATTTCATTAAGAAAGGAGCAAAAGAGTTATGTTCTTTTTACTATTTAAATGCTTTGAAAAAAATTAATAGAACGAATTTTAAAATCATGATTACTAAAATAATATTACAAAAAAAGGTAGCCGTCTTTAAAATAACTGCTACTATAATAACCTGTGTTACTATTTGTTATTTACAAAGCTGTAACAAACATCACAAAGCAATTTCAAATTCTTACAAAAAAATGAATCCAGTCGAAAAACAACTTGCTAGCGGTTTGTTGTTAACGGCGCTGGACCATGAAGCCCTTTACACACTCATGGATACACTCAAGCCCATGAGTAGCGTACAATATTATAGAATGCCTTTGTATAGTATAAACGAACAACAAAAAGATTCTGCGCAACAGGCTGTTGAAATCATACAAAAAGTAATAAATAAACTTAGCGTGGGCGATTTTCAATTTGTACTAAATCCTTTTGAAAAGCCAGACAGTATTTATCGTAACATGGAAGTGTATGTATTTCGTAAAAGCAGCTTAAAAAAGGTACTTAGAAAATATGCCGATTTTTATTACAAATGGGGGTTGAGTCCTAATGCCAATGCGGCCACCGTTTTAGCCATCACCGAATATGAAAAAAAATATGACCGCTGGCGTAGTTATGGTTACCTTTTTGGCTATCCTGATTATGCAGTTGATTTTTTTGTATCGGCTGGCATGCAACAAGACAGCACGAAAGAATTTGTAAAAAGAGATTTTTTTCAGATACCTGTTTACACAAATAGTGCTGGCCATTTTACTTATGCTATGCCCAAAGGTTTTATGCCTTCACAAACAGACTCGAGTATTTACAATAAAGCAATGGTTACACTTCTTAAATACAAACGCATTCGTGAAAAATTTGCTTCCAAAGAAAAATTAAACACAGTTAAAATCCTAAAAAAAATTAAATAGAGCACCCTCCTTCAAGTGTTAGAGAACTCTTAACTATCAATAACGAGCCTTTAATAGGGGGTATTTGCATGAAGACGATCGCATGATTTAGAATTTTAGACATGTGTAAAAAACTTATTATTTGCTTAAGGTTCCCCTACTTACTTTAATTTAAAAATATAAAAAAAGCTAACCATGTTAACAAAAAAATTACCTGTTACCGTATTGAGTGGTTTCCTGGGTGCTGGAAAAACAACGCTTTTAAACCATGTGCTACACAATAAAGAAGGTTTAAAAGTGGCCGTTATCGTAAATGATATGAGCGAAGTAAATGTTGATGCTCAGTTGGTGAAAAATGAAAACACACTTAACAGAACAGAAGAAAAATTAGTCGAAATGAGTAATGGGTGCATTTGTTGTACGCTCAGAGAAGATCTTTTGATTGAGGTGGAGAAGCTAGCCAATGAAAATCGTTTTGATTATCTCCTGATAGAAAGTACCGGCATTAGCGAACCCTTGCCAGTGGCACAAACTTTTTCCTACCAAGATGAAGAAAAAGGGATTGATTTAAGCAAGATAAGCCAGTTAGATACGATGGTAACCGTTGTAGACTGTTTCAACTTTATAAAAGACTATTCATCCCTTGAAACGTTGCAACAATCAGGCGCCAGCGACATGGAAGGCGATTCTAGGACAATCGTAAACTTACTGACGGAGCAGATAGAATTTGCCAACGTCATCATCCTCAATAAAACTGATTTGGTGAGTAATCATGATGTCGATATGCTGAAATCATTGATAAGAAAACTAAACAGTGATGCTGAAATTATTAACAGCATCTACGGCAAAGTGCCACTAAACAACATTTTAAACACAGGGTTATTCGATTTTGATAAAACTAGCCAAAGTGCAGGATGGATAAAGGAATTAACCCAGGAACATATTCCAGAAACCGAAGAGTATGGGATTTCTTCTTTTGTTTTCCGCGATAAACGACCTTTTCACCCACAGCGTTTCTGGGATTATCTCAATCAGGGGTGGCATGCTAATATCATTCGGAGTAAAGGACTTTTTTGGATTGCCAGTAGAAAAGCGGACGCGCTCAACTGGAGTCAAGCTGGTGGAAGTTTAAAAGCAGACCGCGCAGGCGTATGGTGGTGCAGCATGTCTTATGCCGAAAGAATCCGGTACAGCGGTTTTGTTGAGAATCAGAAAGACATAGAAAGTAAGTGGGATCTGCGGTTCGGCGACCGTCTGAATGAATTGGTGATTATTGGGCAGGCGATAGATAAATCACAAATCATCAAGGAAATGGAAACTTGCTTATGCACCGATGAGGAAATTCGTGATATGGAAGTTGGACTGAGATTCAAGGATTCCTTTCCAGTATTTGATTAGAGGATAGACCATTCGCCTCTGTATTAAAAAAATAGTGAGTCAACTTCGTCGCAAATAACCACTTTGCGTCGAAGCTATTTTTTCTTAATTGAGCACTACCATCATCCTGCGCCATATTTCATTGTCGAAACTCGATAATGCCTGCGACACCGGTGCATTGGATGCAGCACCGTGCCTGATTACGACCAGATCACGACTTTTCACTACATATATTTTTTTGTCTGCAAAACCCAATGCTGCCTTCAAATCCGAAGGTGCGTTTGGCACCAAAGCACCCGGAAATGATTGGCCAAAACTGCCTGGTAATACAAATGATGATTGGCCATTTAGCCACCATAAATATCCATAAGCTGGATTTAAATTTTGTGAGGAAGACATCATCTCCGTAAAATAACTGCTACTATTCATCAAAGTATTGCCATTCCATTTTCCGTCAGACAGCATCAACAATCCAAATCGGGCCATGTCTCTGCCGGAGCATGACATAGACGGCCCGCCACCGGGCTCCACATCCCAAAACGCATTTTGCATCCCAATTTTATTCCACAGTTGTTCACGGGTATATTGGTCATTTGTTTGCCCGTATGCAGCGGCCAATATTGCATAAATTTTATGATATGCCGGGGTGTTGTAATACCATTTTGTTTCAGGATTTGATTCATACAACAAGGCATCTGTTAACCCACTCGCCATCGTAATTAAGTGTTTCACTGTAATTTGGTTCTCGCGAAACAATGGCGCCAACGACCATCCAGTTCCAAGATAAGTGCTCACTTTTTCGTTGATATTGAGTTTGCCTTGTTCTTGCGCCAATCCAATCAAAAAAGCGCCAATACTTTTTGTAGAAGAAAAAATTCTTTGTGAAGAAGTCGCCGTAAAACCATTCCAATAATTTTCAGAAACTATGCGCCCTTTGTATAAAATCATGAACGCCGTAGAGTTGTTAATTCTTACATATTCCAACAACTCGTTCAGTTTGGTAATATTCCATCCCAAAGCGCCGGGGGAAACTGTTTCCCATATGCTTCCGGTTAAAGGGGGATAGTAATAGGTACCAGGTGTAACAGGAGGGACTGATGTTGGATTATCTTTTTTACAAGCGGTGAGTAGCAAACTTGCAAATAAGAACATGCCTGCAATGATACGGATATTCATACAATTAAATTTATTCTTAGACATCAGTTTCAGTAATAGTTTAATCCGGTTTAAAATATATTCTTCACTTAGTTTGTTACAGAATTTACGGAGGGAAAAATCGATTTTTCATCAAAACCGCTAAAAGAAGATAATTGTTGGTTAAACCCTTTTATATTCTATTTTTAGTTTACTAAACGAAGCCATATGAAATATAGTATTCAACTATGGGTAACATTACTTTTTGTAGCTGCATTTTCTTGCAAATCGGGTACATCTTCAACGCCAGAGCCGCCTGTAGTAGTTCCCTTCCAATTTGCCAAAGGTGCTGATGTAAGTTGGATCACCCAGATGGAAGCAACTGGAAGAAAGTTTTACAATGCCGCTGGTGTGGAAACAGAAGCCATTGCACTAATGAAATCTTTTGGGATGAACACAATTCGAATCAGGGTATGGGTGAACCCAGCAGACGGCTACAACAATAAAGCAGATGTGCTGGCCAAAGCCATTCGAGCCAACAATCTGGGCATGCGGATCATGATCGATTTTCATTACAGCGATACTTGGGCAGATCCTGGAAGTCAAACCAAACCAGTAGCATGGGCCAGTCAATCCATTGCTGCATTAAAAACTTCTTTAGCGGATCATACCCGTTCTGTGCTAGCTGAACTTAAAGCAAATGGCGTCACGCCAGAGTGGGTGCAGGTAGGGAATGAAACCAATGATGGCATGTTATGGCCCGATGGCCGGGCTACGGTAAGCATGTCGAATTTTGCCCGGTTAATCAATGCCGGCTATGATGCAGTGAAAGCAACGTTTCCCAATGCCAAAGTAATTGTTCATATTTCTAGCGGAAACGACAATGGATTGTTTCGCTGGATTTTTGAAGGATTGCGAAACAACAACGCTAAATACGATGTGATTGGCATGTCGTTGTATCCAGAACCCAATAATTGGACCACCCAAAATTTTTTGTGTCTAGCAAATATGAATGATATGGTGACTACTTTCAACAAAGAAGTGATGATTGTAGAAGTGGGTATGAGTTGGGATAGCCCGAACGAATGCAAAGCTTTTTTATCTGACCTGATTGCCAAAACTAAATCTGTGGCCAATAACAAAGGGCTGGGCGTGTTATATTGGGAACCTCAATCTTACAATAACTGGCAAGGTTACACGAAAGGTGCTTTCGACAATAGTGGAAAACCAACCGTTGCTATGACGGCCTTTGCCAATTAGTATTTATAAAAAAATAAAGAAATTATATGTTTGTAAGAATTGTTTCCTCCTTGCTGCTGGTGGCATTTGTTAGCGCTGCATTTACACAATCGCCTAGAAAAAAAACAAATATCGACAAAGGCTGGAAGTTTGCTTTAGGGCATGCAGCCAATGCGGAGAAAGATTTTAATTACAGCATCTCTACTATCTTTTCAAAATCGGGTGCAGCACCGGGTACCGCTATTCAACCGGCATTCAACGACAGCGCATGGCGAGGGGTAGACCTACCACACGATTGGGCGGTAGAACTCCCTTTCGTAAACGTAGATAATTTTGATGTACAATCGCATGGTTACAAACCCGTGGGTGGATTGTTTCCGGCCACTAGCATTGGCTGGTACCGCAAATCATTTCTTGTACCCGCTGCCGATAGTGGCAAAAGATTTGAATTACAGTTTGATGGTGTTTACAGAGATGCCAATATTTGGGTTAACGGATTTTATCTTGGCAACAACAAAAGTGGCTATGTAGCGGTGAGTTATGACATCACCGATGTGATCAATTTTGAAAAACCCAATGTGGTCGTTGTACGGGCCGATGCTACCCAATACGAAGGTTGGTTTTATGAGGGTGCTGGTATTTACCGCCACGTTTGGTTAAACGAATTCGACCATGCACATATCAAAACGCACGGCATATTTGCTTATTCAGTTATTAATGGCAATGGCGCCAACGTGTTTGTGGAATCGGATATCAGCAACGAAACTGCTATGGCGGCTGAATACACTGTTCGCAGCGTACTCAGCACTAGAGATGGTAAAAGAGTAGCCGTTTCCAAAGAACAAAAAATAAACATCGGTGCTGGTTTGTCTCAACAAATAAAACAAACATTACAAATCAATCATCCCATCCTATGGGATCTGGAGAATCCGTATTTATATAGGGTAGGCGTAGAGTTGATGCGCAATGGAAAAATGATAGACGCTCAACAAATCAAGTTTGGTATCCGCAGCATTGTCATTCAGCCCAACGGTCTTTTTTTGAATGGCAAACAAGTCAAAATTTTAGGCACCAACAACCACCAAGATCACGCAGGATTGGGATCGGCACTGCCCGATTATCTTCAATATTATAGAATTGGGTTGCTGAAAAATATGGGCAGCAATGCTTACAGGACCAGCCACAATGCCCCTACGCCAGAATTGCTCGACGCTTGTGATAGCCTCGGAATGCTGGTGATGAGCGAACAAAGATTACTCAACAGTGGTGCTGAATCCATGGATCAATTTGAGCGATTGGTGGTTCGTGATCGGAGTCGTGCTTCTATTTTTATGTGGAGTATCGGTAATGAAGAGGGCTGGATTCACACCAACAGTTATGGTAAACGCATTGCCCAAACTTTTATCAACAAACTCAAATTATTGGATCCTACCAGAACTTGTACCTACGCTGCAGATGTGGCCAATGTGTTCAATGGAGTTAATGAAGTAATTCCGGTGCGTAGTTTTAATTACAGGCAGTTTGCAGTAGAAGATTACCACAAAGACCATCCCAATCAACCCATCATTGGAACGGAAATGGGCAGTACGGTTACCACACGTGGCGAAGTGCGTACCGACAGTATAAGAGGTTATTTACCCGATCAGGATATCACAGCACCCTGGTGGGCGAGCACGGCAGAAACCTGGTGGAAACTTGCAGCACCGAACGATTTTTGGTTGGGCGGTTTTATCTGGACGGGCTTCGATTACAGAGGTGAACCCACTCCATTTAAATGGCCCAATATCAACTCCCATTTTGGTGTGATGGATGTGTGTGGCTTCCCAAAAAATATTTATTATTATTACAAAAGTTGGTGGACAGACAAAGATGTACTGCACATTTCTCCGCACTGGAATCATGAAATAGTATGGGGTAAACCTGTACCAGTGATTGAAGTGTGGGTGAACAGCAATGCAGACAATGTAGAGTTATTTTTGAATGGCAAATCGCAGGGCAAAAAAGAGATGCCCCGCAACGGTCACCTGAAATGGCCGGTATCGTATGAGCCCGGAAAATTAGAAGCAGTGGCTTTTAAAAAAGGAAAAAAACTCACCGCAAAAGTTGAAACCACTGGTACGCCCACTGAAGTAGTGATGACGCCGTACAAAACTACGATGATGGCCGATGGAACAGATGTAACCATAGTGAACATCAGTGTGGTTGACAGAGAAGGAAGAGAGGTGCCTGATGCCAACAACATGATTCGTTTTGAATGGGAGGGCGACGCAAAAATTATTGGGGTTGGCAATGGCGATCCCAGTAGCCATGAACCTGATAAATGTGCAGATGGCGCCTGGCAACGTAGTTTGTTCAATGGTAAATGCCAGGTGATCATCCAATCTGGAACTGCGCCCGGCATCATACATGTTGATGCCAAAGCCGCGGGGTTGTACAAGGGTAGCACCGATATTATTACCGTGTCTCCAGCCTCTGCTGCCACTATTACCGTCGATCCAACCTATCAGTTAAGCGGAGAAGCAGCGAAGCCTAGAAAGGTAGACCAGATGCTGGGTGCAGATATTTCTTTTTTACCTGAACTCGAAGCCAGGGGTATTCAATTTTCTGACAAAGGCATACAAAAAGATGCCATCCAAATTCTGCAATCACATGGGTTTAATTATGTGCGCCTGCGACTGTTTCACAACCCATCCCTTGACAGTGGTTACTCGCCTGGTAAAGGGTTTTGTGATCTTAGCAACACACTGGCCATGGCCAAAAGAGTGAAAGCTGCCGGAATGAAATTGCTGCTCGATTTTCATTACAGTGACTATTGGGCAGACCCAGGAAAGCAATACAAACCAGCTGCCTGGAAGGGATTGAATTTTACAGATCTGAAAAAAGCAGTGTACGATTACACTAAAGATGTGATGATGGCTTTAAAAGCACAGGGTACTTTACCAGACATGGTTCAAGTGGGCAATGAAATTAATCATGGTATTGTTTGGCCAGAAGGGAATGTAGCGAACATAGAGGGTACTGCTCAATTGATCAATGCAGGTACAGCCGCGGTAAAAGCAGTGCACCCAACGGTGCAATTGATGCTACATGTGGCACTGGGTGGGCAAAACCATGAGTCGGTATTTTTCATCGACAACATGGTGGCAAGAGGCGTACCCTTTGATGTGATTGGGCAATCGTATTATCCCAAATGGCATGGCACGTTGAGTGATTTAGAAAACAATTTGAACGACCTGAGCCACCGATATAACAAAGACATCATCGTAGTAGAGTATTCTGCATTAAAAAAGGAGGTCAATAAAATTGCTTTCGAAACTGCAGGTAGGAGAGGAAAAGGCACTTGCATCTGGGAGCCGTTGAGTACCTGGGAAGCGATCTTTGACAGTGATGGAAAATCTAATAGCCATCTGGCCGAGTACGATGAGCTGAGTCAAAAATTTCTGGTGAAATAAAAAACAAATTGCTTTTTCCTTTCATCTGAAAATAAAAAACATTTTTGTTGAAACTTTCCACCAGAAATGTGGAAAATCTTTCATAGCATGAATGTTTGTTTCGGCATTATGACCTAACTTGAACTTTCACTAAAAAAAAGGAGGTATTCATGCAATCTACAGATCAATCATGGACGCCTTCGGTTATTTTCGCATAACCGGGCTTTCTCCAAAAAATAATCTGGGCTCCAATGAGCCAAAGCCATCAGTAGTACTGGTGGCTTTTTTAGATATGTGAAACGGGAAGCGTTAATATTTTTTTTTGTCTTCGTGTTTTAGGTTTTATATTGTGTTATTATTATCAGAAAACCTCTCTTTTTATGGATTACCAAATTATCATATCATTACTAACATTGATTGCACTAGAAGTGGTTCTAGGAATCGATAATGTGATATTCATTTCTATACTTGCTGCCAGGCTTCCGGAAGAACAACAAAAAAAAGCAAGGCGTTTGGGGCTGTTGTTGGCAGCAGGGCTCCGTTTAGGTTTGTTGTTGGTGATATCGTGGATTTTAAAACTGGACCAAGACTTGTTTACTTTATTTGGGAAAGGTTTCTCGGGAAAAGAGCTGATTTTAATCTCTGGCGGATTGTTTTTACTGTACAAAAGCACCAAAGAAATTTATCACAAAATGGAAGGGGAAGAGGGCGATAAATCCAATAATTTAAAAGTAAATACCTTTTCAGCGGTGATGGTACAGATACTTATCATGGATCTAGTTTTTTCGGTAGATTCAATCATCACCGCCGTTGGAATGGTAAAAGAAGTATGGGTGATGTATGTTGCAGTAATTATAACCGTGGCCATCATGCTGGTGGCAGCAGAACCCATTAGTAATTTTGTGAACAAGCATCCTTCCTTTAAAATGTTGGCACTTTCCTTTTTATTGTTGATTGGATTCTCTTTACTGGTAGAAGGTTGGGGGGCAGAAATCCCAAAGGGTTATATCTACTTCTCTATGGCATTTTCTTTATTGGTAGATGTATTGCAAATGAGGATGAACCGAGGCAAAAAAGCCAAGCCAGTTGAAATTCGGGAGCACTACAGCAGCGAAGAAGAAAATAGTTCAACAAAGATTAAATAAGCAGTACCATATATTGAAGGGGATGGGATATCTGGATGAGTAATTTTTTTTGATCCATCACATTTATTTCAATAACATATTTCACTTATTGATGGAATACAAGGCCCTGAACTTTTTTTAAAGTTATTAAGTTGGTGGGGAAACATTAGGGAAATAAAAACAATCACTATACGTTATACCCACAGGCTCAGTTTTTTAATTGGGTGAATTTTTTATAATGAATAGATAATCAATCTTTTAATAAAATTTTAGCTTGCTTTTTTCGGATGTAAAGGTTAGCTTTGCGGCAAATCAGCAAAATAGATTATTTTAAATTGTTTGTAGGACAAGACTCAAAGACAGGACCGAAACAACAGCACTATCAAAGAAAAACGGAAGCGTAAAACACACAAGACAGAGTCGTACATACGTGTAAAACCGACAATTTGCGTATGAAAAACTTAATGTTCATGATGGCTGCCGCCATTTTTAGTTCGGCAATTTCACTAAATGCCAAGGGGCAAACTTCACTAAAATTTATTGACGGTATCGAGCTAAAGCCTGCAGTTTCAGAATTTAGTACCGCGCTGCCAAAACCTGAAGTCAGCATCATTAAACCCACCACCACCCCAGTTAAAAAAACGACAGTGGCGGGTACTTTGGCTACAGAAGCATGTGGCAAAATTCAATTCAAGTATGCTCAGTTGCTTGATATCGAAATAGAATCAATCGTAAATTTTACCTTGTTTCAGTTTGTAGAAGATTGGTGGAGCACTAGTTATAGGTACGGAGGCACCGGCAAAAACGGCATCGATTGCAGCGCCCTCACAGGATTATTGTTTTCTACCGTTTACGGAGTAAGCCTTCCTCGAACCGCCAGGGAACAATATTCAAAAAGTAAAAAAATAAAAAGACAATATCTCACCGAAGGAGATCTGGTATTTTTTAATACCCGTGGCGGTGTGAGCCACGTAGGAGTGTATTTAACCAATGATTATTTTGTACACGCCAGCACCAGTAACGGCGTTACCATCAGTAGTTTAAACGATGCTTATTACAGCAAAAGATATATTGGCGGTGGTAGACAAGTCAGTGAAACAGAAAACAATTAATTTTGGTAAAAGCGATGATCTTAATAACATAAAAATAGGCTGTTTTCGCAGCCTATTTTTATGTCTCAAATTATTTTTGTTGAATGTAAAAGTTACGATCTACTTTGAAGGGTAGATTCTGCGCCCACTTTATTTTTTTCCATTCATTAGTCGGATGAATCCATTTCGTTTTTTTTCCATCGCCGGTGGAGATGATTTTTACGGGCATGTCAAAACCTTCCACAATGTTGCTCCAACGGTAACGCATGTGTTTCCCTTCCCGTGCTGTTTCTAACAAAGGCACTTTTATAGTGCGCAGGTATTGGTCAAATATTTTTGAAAAATCTTTTCCCGCAGCATTGCTCATGTAGTTCTCTACCTCAGCAGTGGTTACGGTTTTAAGATAAAAAGTTTTATTTAAACCACGTAATATATTCCTAAATTTTTGGTCGTTGTTTACGATTTGTCTGATGGTATGCAACATGTTTCCTCCCTTATTATACATATCGCCACTGCCTTCTTTGTTTACACCATAGATGCCAATAATAGGCATGTCATTGATGATACCTTCACGTAACCCAATCACATAATCATTACCCGCTTCTGTACCATAAAAATAGTCTGTAAATAAGGATTCGCTGTAATTGGTAAATCCTTCGTGCACCCACATATCTGCAATGTCTTTGGTTGTGATATTATTGCCAAACCATTCGTGTCCGCTTTCATGAACAATAATGAAATCAAATTTTTTGCCCCAACCAGTTCCGCTGAGGTCGTTGCCCATGTAACCCATTTGATAATTGTTGCCATAAGCTACGGCGCTCTGGTGCTCCATACCCAAATGGGGTGCTTCTACCAGTTTGTAGCCATCTTCGTAAAAGGGGTAGGGACCAAACCAATGCTCCAGCGCCTTCATAGTTCTGGTGGCGTCCAGAAAATGTGTTTTTGCTTTTTCAAGATTGTAATCCAATACCCAGTAATCCATATCCAGCAAACCTTTTTCACCGGGGTATTTTTCATCAAAATGACTGTACTTTCCAATGTAAGGAATGATGTTATAGTTGTTGATCGGATTGGTGACCTGCCAACTATACTGGCTTAGTCCATTCCCCATCTTTTTCTGATCGATCATTTTTCCGTTACCTATGGCCATCAAACTATCGGGAACGATCATACGAAGTATGGCACCGCTGTCGGGTTCATCGCTTTGGTGATCTTTATTGGGGTACCAAACGCTGGCGCCCAGGCCCTGGCAAGCAACAGTCATCCAAGGATTTCCTTTTTTATCTTTTTTCCAGATCCATCCGCCATCCCAAGGTGGGCGTCTGGCTTCTACTGGCTTGCCATGAAAATACATCGTCAAGCTGGCTGGGCCTGGTTTTATCTTGTACTTCGCTTCAGGGTCGCGGTAGGTAACCCAATACACATTGCCCTCTCTGGCGAACGATAAATATTGATCGTTACTTACAATGCTGTCAATTTGCATTGGTTCCTGCAAATCTATCTGCATCATTTTTGCACCTTCGTCGTAAAAGCGCATAACATTTTTCCCCTTGATGGTTTTGCTTGCATAATCAGGTTGCACCGTGATGTCATAATGCAACACGTTCCAACCAATTCGGCCATAACCAATACTGCCCCTTAGCGTATCTTGCCTTGTCATGACTGTTTTTTGATTCAATAGTTGTGCGTTGGTTGACAAAGCAGTACTGAAATATAAAATGGCGAAGGCGGTTTTAGTAAAACTCTTCATACAAGGTTTATTTGATAACTCTAAAAATACGCATTTAAATACATCCAACTAGAACCTTATAGATTGATGGCGATTAGTATTCGTTTATCTAATATATTTCACCTTTAATTTATTCGAGCTGCCAATAGTAGCGCCGATTGATGCCTTGTTTCCAGTGTATCGGCTGTATATTTGAATGATCTGTTTAATTCATACAGAAATCTGCCTCGCATTGTATAAATTGAGCCTACAAATAAAATCAATCGCTATTGATCCGGTTTACACCATGTATGTTTTGTTTCATCGCCGTTATTTGCACGTTTTCCTGCAATAAGAAACAGGCTTCCGATAAAACCATTTTTCGTTACAATGAATCCAGTGGCATAGCTTCACTAGATCCGGCTTTTGCCAAAAACCAGTCCATCATGTGGCCCGTTCACCAACTCTACAATACATTGGTAGAAGTGGATGACAGCTTGCGTATTCAGCCATCTCTCGCCAAAAGATGGGAATTTAGTGCGGATAAAAAAACTATTTTATTTTTTCTACGTACAGATGTCTTTTTTCATGATGACCCTGTTTTTAAAAACAGCACAGGCCGCAGGTTAACAGCTTATGATGTTGCTTATAGTTTTCGAAGGATCGTAGATCCCGAAACAGCCAGCCCGGGCGCATGGATATTCAACAACAGGGTGGATACAGCTCAGCCTTTTGCAGCACTGAATGATACCGTTTTTCAATTAAAATTACTGGCGCCTTTCCAACCCATTTTGGGTATTCTCAGCATGCAATATTGCAGCATTGTACCAAAAGAAGCCGTGCAGCAGTACGGCAACGAATTTCGCCGCCATCCCGTTGGCAGCGGACCTTTCCAATTTGTAGCGTGGGTGGAAGGGCAGGCCCTGGTGTTGAAAAAAAATGAACACTATTTCGAAAAAGACAGTAGCGGTTATGCGTTACCGTATGTTGATGGTATTAAAGTCAATTTTTTCGACAGCAAAGCGACCGAGTTTCTGGAATTCCGCCAGGGCAGATTGGATTTTATCAACGACATCGACGCATCTTTTAAAGATGAAATATTAACCAAAACCGGTCAGCTCAAAAAAGAATGGAAGGGTATCATTCAGCTTAATACAAGTCCATACCTCAATATTGAATACTTCGGTATATTGGTAGATACCAACAATGTTTTATTAAATAATTCTCCGCTTAAAATAAAGCAGGTGCGCCAGGCAATCAATTATGGCATCAACCGTAAAAAAATGATGTTGTACCTGCGCAATTCTATTGGAACTGCTGCAGAAAGTGGTTTTGTTCCGCAAGGATTGCCCAGCTTCGACGCGGCTGAAGTAAAAGGGTACCATTACGACCCCGTAAAAGCCCGTGCATTGCTGGCCGAAGCAGGTTTCGGCAATGAACAAAGCATACCTGCCGTCAAACTCTTAACCATTCCTATATATACCAACCTTGCCAGTTATGTGGCCAATGAATTAAAGCAGATCGGGGTTAATGTGCAGGTAGAATCTATTCAAAAGAGTTTGCTGCTAGAACAAACCAGTAAAAGTCAGGCAGTTTTTTTTCGCGGAAGTTGGATCGCGGATTATCCCGACGCTGAAAATTACCTGAGTGTTTTTTACAGCAAAAATCCAGCGCCTCCCAATTATACCCGCTATAAAAACAATGCCTTCGATGTTTTGTATGAAGAAGCTTTGCAAGAAGAAAATGATTCTTTGCGGTATATATTGTACCGGAAAATGGATCAGCAAATAATGTTGGATGCACCCATTGTTCCGCTTTGGTACGATAGGGCGTTACACCTCGTGCAGCCCACTATAACTGGGTTTAAACCGAACGGGCTTAACATGCTTGAATTAAGAAGGGTACGTAAGCAATAAAAAAATTGGATGGTGGTACCTTTTAGAAGATACTCCCATCCAACTACAATTGTTATTGCCAGATATGATTTTATTGATCTTTTTTTAATTTGTCTTTGAACACTTTTCTAAACTTTTCAACTTTGGGTTTAATCACAAACTGGCAGTAAGGCTGGTTGCCGTTTTGATTGTAGTAGTTCTGGTGATAATTCTCTGCTTTGTAAAAAACACTCATGGGTTCTAACGTGGTAACAATAGGGTTGCTGAAAGCACCACTCTTGTCAAGCTCTGATTTGTACTTCTCCGCTGTCTCTTTTTGTTGTTGATTGCGATAGAAGATCACACTTCTGTATTGTGGACCCACATCGTTGCCCTGTCTGTTGAGCGTTGTAGGATCGTGTGTTTGCCAGAAAATCTCCAGCAGTTCGTCGTAAGATACTTTTGTGGTATCGTAAATAATGTTAAGGCACTCGGCATGGCCTGTAGCACCTGTTCCAATTTGCTCGTAAGTAGGGTTGGCCACATTGCCACCGCTGTAACCACTTACAACACTGATCACACCGTCCACATCTTGGAAAATGGCTTCGGTACACCAGAAACATCCGGTTCCAAAAGTTACCGTATCAGTATTGGTGAGATTGTCTAAAACAATGGGGTTATTGTTGGGTTCGCTCATGTTAATAGTGTTCGTTTTTTTATTGGCACAACTTGTTAGGCTTATTAAAGCAGACACGAAGAGTAAAAATGTTTTTTGCATCATAAATGGTTTCTTACAAATACGTAATATTTGTTAAACAGATTTTAGAAAGGATTGTTTTAGGAAATTGATAACATCTTCAATTAAAATCGCTTACCTGTTTTTTCAGACGGCTCATTGGCATAAAACTTACAAACAAACCTGATTGATATCTGACCTCTTAAAACCTGTCCCCCAATGAAAAGGTTCCTGAGAAATTCTGGCGGAGTAGAGTAGAAGTGGCATTCTTTGTAGCGAGTTAAGAAATCCATCTATACGAGAAGTTATTTGAATCCTCCTCCGGCTTTTTTAGGGGCTGGAGTTGGCCTGGACGCTGGTGGTTTGTTCTCGATGTTGCCTTCGTTGATGTTGCCATTTTCATCTCTGAGTGGCATTGGCACGGGAACGGCTCCTTCCGGGGTCATTTCCGTAAATATTTTATTGATGTACACCCAACGGCCATCCATCCATTTAAAACCTTCGTAATCACCATCACCAACAAGGGTCCATTTTTTGTTTGGTTGATTAGATTCTGAAATGAGGTGTTCAAAAACGATCATGTCCATATCCTTGTCGAACGTTAGTCGCGGACTTGCATTCTTTTTGTATTCCATGATAAACCTAGCCATCTTATTGTTATAACCAAAGCCGCTGGCAATGCTGAACTGGCGGCTGCCAAATAGGGGTTTACCATTGTCGAAACTCAGGATCTCAATGATTTTCTTATTGCTGCGGATATTATTTTCATCATATCCGAGTAGGGTGTAATAATTTTTATTTTGATGCGATGTTTGAATGATGCGGTAATACACAGCGCCCATCCAGCCCAGATTATCGGCGATGGTGTCTGCTTGATTTTGAGTGACATCTGATTTATCGATCAAAGGAATCAACTTTAAGGAGCCATCATTGGTTTTCATTTGAATAGCACCATGCTGCCGTATCACATTGTCGTTGATGATCAACTGCCAGGTAAATATTTTGAAACTACTATCAGGTGCAAACAATTTTGAAACAGCATACAAGGAATCGAATTTGTAGGAAAAGGAATGCTTCGTTTTCAATGCCCGCACTAGCACTTTTGTAAAGATGCTGTCTGCCGCAAGACGGTCTGACGGGTTGATGCCCTGCACAATTTTATCTGACAAAAGCAGCAGACTATCCTCTTTTTTTTGAAGAAACTTTTGGTCAGTATTGCCGATCTGTGCATGTACACAACCATTAAAAAAAAGAGTAATAAAGCCAACCAGTAATATCTTCATGTTCATAAAAATAACCAAAGATTTTGCATTAGAAACATTCCAGAAGATACTTACCTGAAATTTAACGAAAGCTTATAGGCTTAAACTGCCTCCAATAAAGCGCTCACCATTTTTTTCCAGCTAAATTTTTTCTTCTCTTCCTGTATAAAAGGTAGATACGGCGTTGCACCCGTTTTGAAATACAACTCAATTTTTTCTGCAATCGATGCTGCATCAGGCGTAGCTACTAAGCCCACTTTGCCGTCGGGTACCATCGCAGCCAATCCTCCAACATTGGTGACCAACATGGGAATTTCGAAATGATAGGCCAATGGCGTTACTCCACTTTGGGTGGCATTGCGGTAAGGTTGCACCACTAAGTCGGCAGCACATAAATAATACTTGATTTCACTATCTGTAATAAAATGCGTGTGTAACAGGAGTTGATCGCTGATACCTAACTTTTCGATCAAAGCCTCCAACTCTTTTTGGTCTTCATAAAATTCACCTGCTACCATCAATCGCAACGATGGCATTTTATCTTTCAAGATAGCCATAGCGTGCAATAAAATATCTAGTCCTTTGTACTTTCTGATAAAACCAAAAAAGAGTATCAGCGGTTGCTTTGCCGATATGCCCAGGTGCTGGCGGGCTTCTAGCTGAGTTATTTTTTCTCCGAAATTATCATAGAGTGGGTGGGGGATGAAGTGAGCTGGTTTTGTTGTATCAAACAACCGAAGGTCAGCTAAAACTTTTTGACTCATACTGATAAAGGCATCTACGGGCTTGATGAAATAAGCCGTAAAAGCATTGTCGCCCACTCTTTTTTCGTGCGGTACCACATTGTCGGCGATACAAACCACTTTACTGTGTTTATTTTTTTTGGCGATACGCAAGATGGTTCCAAAACAAGGACCCATAAAGGGCAACCAGTAACGCACTACAATCAAATCTGGTTTTTCTTTACGCAAAAGGTTACCGACTTTTATCCAGTTGAAAGGATTGATGGAGTTGATCAACACTTTGATGTTGAGCCCTTCGGGAGCTGCTTCATCTGAATATTGGGACGTACCCGGAAAAAAGATGGACGGATATTGCAACGAAAAAGTGTAGATGGTTACTTCATGTCCATCATCTATAAAAGCCCGGGCCAACCTTTCGTTGAAAGTGCTCATACCTCCGCCTCTGAGTGGGTAAGCCGGACCAATAATGGTGATTTTTTTTTTCATGTTGATGTATGGCCTATCCCTTCAACAAAACAACTGTCTTTTGTTAAATAACTAAAAGCGATGATGTAAATTTTGCCAGATGGAAGGTAATTTTTCGAAAAAGAACCTGTTACAAACCTGTTTTTTCTTCAACAAGGTAGCTATTTCTTTCTGCTGAATTTCTAGAGATCAACTCGCCTAGAAAGCCTGCCAGAAATAACTGTACCCCAATAACCAACGAAATAATGCCAATGTAAAACAACGGTCTATCGGTCATATTGTATTTCTGAAAAGCAAATTTTGCAATAAACAGGTAAGTCCAGATCACCAAACCCATAAAAAATACGACACTGCCCCAAAGTCCAAAAAAATGCATGGGCCTTTTTCCAAATTTGCCTACAAACATGATAGAAAACAGGTCTAAAAAACCATTCACAAATCGTTCCCAGCCAAATTTTGTTACACCAAATTTTCTGGGTCTGTGTTCTACCACTTTTTCTCCGATTTTTCTAAAACCCGCCCACTTAGCAAGGATAGGAATGTAACGATGCATTTCTCCGTACACTTCGATGCTCTTTACAACTTTTTTGCGATATGCTTTTAGTCCGCAATTAAAATCATGCAAATAAATACCCGAACTTTTGCGAGCTGCAGCGTTGAATAATTTTGAAGGCAAGTTTTTGGTAATGGCATTGTCATAACGTTTCTTCTTCCATCCGCTTACAAGGTCAAACCCTTCTTCAAGGATCATTTTTCTAAGTCCAGGAATTTCATCCGGACTGTCTTGCATATCTGCATCCATGGTAATAATTACATCACCTTTTGCGGCTTTGAAACCCTCATTGAGCGCAGCACTTTTGCCGTAATTTCTTTGAAATTTAATGCCTTTGATGTTGGGATTGCCGGCGCGTAATTTTTCAATCACGGCCCAGGAATCATCTGAACTGCCATCGTCAATCATGATCACTTCATAACTGCATTGCTCTGCCGTTACAACGCGTTCGATCCACGCTGCCAATTCGGGCAACGATTCTTCTTCATTTAATAAAGGAATGACGATTGATAGATCCATTTTTTATTTTTTGTTAACCAAACAGATCCGTTTCTATTGGTTGTTTCATTTATTGTTGTTCACCCGATCATCCATTTAACACCATTTTCAGGCTGATCTGTTTACGATCAAAAGCTGCTGATTTTGGAATCATCCGATTTTAACCCCTCGCATTTTTCAAAAACAAACTACCAATCAAGCTGGTAACCGCTCCAAATATGAGATAGGTTACCGTAGTGATGGAAATTGTCATGGGCATAAATATACTTCTTAATTTGGCTGAGTTCTCCGAAATTTCTGCAGGTGTTTTGTCGCCTGCTTGCAAAATCAACGCTTCATTGTCTTTGATAACTTTTTCCAGAATCTGCGGATTCAATTTGTAAAAAACGGCGGTATAAATGACCATTATCAGGGTAATAATGATAAAAGTTCTGAATCCTTCGGCAAAATAATCTTTGAATTTGGCATTCACTGCTTTGGGCGAATGATGAAAACCGAGCAAGCTCCAACCCACCCCTCCAATGAATACAACAATCACCCACATTTGGTAAGGACCATTGGGTTCAACATGCAAACCGTAATAGAAAACGATTGACATCAATACCATCCCCACTCCGGCGATCAATCCTTTGTAAGTTGCCTTTAATTTCATCCTATTGGTTTAAGCTGATTTGGTTTTTGTTGATAATGCCCAACACTTTTCCCTTGAGTTGCTGACCAGCAAAAGCATTGTTTCTGGAAGCGGACTTACTATTTTTCTCGTCGAATACAAAAACTTCGTCTGGCGTAAAAAGGGTTAAGCATGCTGCAACCCCTTCTTTTATTTCAGGGAGGGGTAATCCAACGATAGCTCTGGGAGCTACTGTCATCATGTTGATCAAATCATTGATATTGTGTTTAAACAATCTAGCCACTCCAAAAACTGTTTCCAAACTGGTGCTGCCATATTTTGCGTATTCAAACTCGCAGGTTTTATCGTCCCAATGCTGTGGCAAGTGATGTGAGGCAATACAATCTATATCCCCATTCTGAAAAGCTTCCCGCAGTGCAGCTCTATCGTCTGAAGTTCTCAGAGGAGGATTTAATTTCAGGTTACTATCATAACTGTTCAAGTCTTCATCACAAAATAGGAGGTGTGCCGGTGATACCGAAAATGTAAGCTGTAAACCTTCTTTTTTTGCAGCGCAAATTAATTCGATCCCTTTTCGGGTACTCACACCCGTTAGGTGTAAACGCGATTTGCTGTATTTCAATAATTCTATATCTCTGGCAATCATGATTTCTTCTGCTATGGCTGGTTTGCCGGGCAATCCAAGTTGAGTACTCACTATCCCTTCGTTCATTAAACCATGCCCACCTATGCTTTTATCGTCCGGTATTTGGATAATGCAAGCTTCGATCGGCAAAACGTATTGCAATGCTTTCAGTAACAAGCCCGGACTTTGCACGGAATGAATCCCATCGCTGAATGCTACGGCGCCACTGGCATGCATGTCATACATTTCTGTTAACTCCCTGCCTTCTGCATTTTTAGTCAGGCTTCCAATTGGCAGGATGTTTACTGGTAATGCCGCTGCTTTTTGGCATATATATTCTACAACTGATTTGCTGCTGATCAATGGTAGGGTATTCGGTAAAATCATCACTTCCGTAAACCCGCCTGAAGCTGCCGCCTTTGCCCCGGTTACCAAAGTTTCTCTGTGCTCCAATCCCGGGTCGTTAAAATGGGAAAACAGATCCATCCAGCCTATGCTTATGTGCAGGCCGGTTTGCTCAATCCTTTGATCAGCTGATTCGGTAATGTCGTCAGCAATTTTTTCGATAATTCCGTTGTGGAGAAGAATGTCTTTTACTTGCCCGTGGTGTGCAGAAGAAGAACAGATGATGTTGGCATGTTTGATTAAAACCTTCATGTTGTATATGGGATTGCGCAAATATCATTAAAAAATCTGACGTAAAACCAATTACAACTATTTTTTAAGGCAGCCCCTGAACTGCGGTGATGGCACTTTTTATCTGTAACGGCGCAATTTTTTGCCCAATTGAGTCATTTATCCAGTTGTTGTACCCATTAATAAAAGACATTCAGCACAATTCAAAAGACCTTAGAGAAATGCCCCCACTATCTCCATGGGTGGTGTTGAACCCACCAAGTTGGGTGCTTTGATTCTTACCTTATTTATGTGTTTGACCAGTTTTTTATAAAAAGTTAAAGTGATTGCAATAACACGTTAAAAATCCTGGCTCGGTATTGAATATTGTTTTGATTGAGGTAATTTACAGCTATATGAAAAAGTCATTTTTATCCAGGTCAATTTTGATGCTTTTACTGATCTCGCTTTTGTCCGCTTTTACGGTTTCAGAAGAATTATCATTGGTAAAAGAAGTTCATTTTTATACTAATTCATTTAGGAAGTCGCATGGATTAGGGGCACTTTCGACAGACGAGCAGTTGAATGCCATTGCCCGACAACACAGCGAAAATATGGCTGCAGGAAAAATTCCTTTCGGCCATGCCGGCTTTGATAAAAGAAGCAAACTGGTCGTTACTGCTCATCCTGCCATGAACTATTTTGCAGAAAATGTTGCCAATGGTCCTGCTTCAGGTAAGGAAGTAGTAAAACTCTGGGAAAATTCTTCCGGCCACCGCAAAAACATGTTGGGTAAGTACACGCACATTGGCATCGGGATCGCAAAAGATAAAAACGGGAAAAGATACTACACCCAAATATTTGGTGGTTAATCAAGCCCTAATCTGGTATGATGTTGATAGGAAGAATGATCTCAAATCTTCCTTTTGCTGAAGGGAATTGTAAGTCTACATCTAACAAATGACTGTAGCGAAAACCTATGCTGCCAGATAAAGCATTCCAAATTTTTCCGTCAAAATAGATCTCGGTTCCTGTACTGCGGTTAATGATATCCGTTAGTTTGCCATTTACTCTCGCTCTTGCACTGTTGTGATCGTAAAAAAGGTTGGTTCGGATTCGTTGTATGAAAAAGATATTTCCAACACCCAAATCGGGATACAACAATGGTATGTGATAGTTCACTCCCCATTTAAACATACTTCTGGTATTTAAAGTTTCGTAACCTCTGGCGTATGCAAAATTGTTGCTAAAAAAATCGGGTAGGGTATCTCTTTTCTGGAACGCTGCATTCAGCACCAAACTATGGTTTACTCCAATTCCCGGGAAATAAAATGCACTGTTTCCGATCAATTTACCTGTTTCAAAATAATTAAATCCTTTTCGGTAATTAAGCGATACCGATTGCGCCCATCTTGGGTGAATATGTTGCAATGCTTTTCTACTTTGTTGCGTAACATTAATAAAAGCATTTACGTGTTTGAAGGATGTATTTTGCCAAATATTTTTCCCGATTCCCAAATAAGGGATCTGTTCCAGGTTATAGGCTGCTCCCACATTCACAAATTTGAACATTTTTCCATTATTGAAAGTCAAGGGAACATAAAAGCCCAGGTTGGCTTTGGCTGAATTAAACTGAATGCCACCCGTGAGAGAAGTGTCTATATTTCTGTTGTAATTATATTGCAGTCCCGCCCTCAAAAATGGGAATGCGCCTGCGTATATAAAGTTGTAAGCCAAACTGCTACTGCGTTCGTTACGGTTGTATTCGTAACCCAAACTGTTGCTGAAACTGCTCAGCACATTATCTCCGTACAAAGTGTAACCATAAGTGGTAGCCGATATCGAAGGCCTGGCACTGTGGAAATTAAATAAGTGAAATGACTTTTTGTAACTGGAAACAGCCAATGGGTCATCCTCATTTTTTGGGTCGGATAAAAGCGCATGTAAGTCCTTGCCGTTCGTGTTGATGGGTGCAATGCTTTCGGCTTGATCCAACACCTCTTTCCAAAGTAAATCTTTCCCATTAATTTGTTGCAGTAAGTAGCCGTCTGCCGTAAACGCACTCGCGATCATATCGCCACCACTGTTGATGCCAGGTTGGTAAATACCATTCACATTATCACTTAATAAAAACTGTTTCCCGCTTTTTAAATCGAGCGCAAAGGCTTTATCGGCAGTGGGCAAACCATTTTTTCCGGTTTGCATTTTTGAAAAGTAGACCGTATCGTTTTTTATGGTTGGATATCCCAACACATCATAACTGAAGGCGGTGAGCACTTGGGTTGTTCCATCCGTAAGGTTTACTTTTACCAGGGCCATTTTTCCATCAGGATGCCTTACCGCACTAACGGCGATTTCCGCGTTGATGTATTTTGTTTGAGTAAAAAAGTAATTGTTCGGATTGGGGATAGCTGCAATGGTAAAACCTGTAACAGCATCTATGCGATGCAATTCACTGGCACCTCCGGGAGCTACCTGAACGGCAAGCAACTCCTGGCCAGATGGGTGAATGTCTGGCGAAAAATATTTTGTTTGTTTGGTGATATTCTTTTGTTTGCCGCTGGCTACATCTATGATGCGTAGTTCGCTGTAGTCTTGATTGCCACGCAGGGCATCTTTTCTAAATGCCGCGTACACAATTTTTCCATTTCGGTACGAAAAATAATCGTCGATGGCATTGTCTTTTACCCGAATTTTTTTCTCCTTCCCATCGCTGATCAGGTAAAAACTACTGATCTCTTTGTACGATGATTTGCTGACCAGTATGCTATCGCCCCCAATCAAAACTGGGAAACGGTATGAAACCACATTGTTTTTTTGAGTAGGGGTGAGGTAGGTGTTATTTAAAATGGGTTGGTTTTGAACAGCCGTTTTTTCTTGAAAATACTGCAACGCATTTTTTCTGAAAGTTGAATACGAAACTCCGGCATGTGTTTGTATAGCCTGATTAAATGCATAGAACAGGCCTTTAAAACGCACCGCATCCTGGGTTACTTTTCTCCAGAAATCTTCCCCGTATTTTTCATACCCGTACGCTACCAACATATAACCCAATTCATAATGATTGGGTAAATAATCTTTCAACGAGCCACTGCGGAGCTTCATCCAGGTGTACTGTTTATTTTGCAACCAGAGCGATTTCATTCCGTTGTAAAATGATGGCATTCTTCCCCGTCCTTGTTTACTTACAAGGGTTTCCTGCCATACGGCATCTCCTTCAAAAAAGTAGTCTGGAACTGTGATGCCATTGGCCAGTAACTGGCCCTCCTGCCCCAACAAAAAAGAAAATACTCTGGTGAGGCCGTTGTTGAAATTGCTGAATTGCTGCATGTGACGATTTTCATGAATGATCAGGTTATCGTCCCATCGAATGCTTCCTGTGGTAAAATTATTCTGATCGGCGGTCATGTAAAACTCACTCATCAAAGGTGCCATGCGTACGTATGCATTGGCCACAATGGTGTGGGGTTGTAACACAATATTCCATTTACGGGAATTTTTCCCGATGCTGTATAAAGTAGTCGTATCAAGCTGTTGATTGATTTGGTAAATTCTTTTCGCCAGGCTGTCAAGCGATTCTGGAAAAATCACTCTTGATGAGGGTCCGTTCACCTGTTTCCATTTTAAATGGGAAGGGTTGCCACCTAATTGCTGGGCAAGGACGTTCGAGGAGGTCAAAAGAGCAATAGCGGCAATACCAATCTTTAGAAAATTTTTATTCATTCCGTAAATTTAAGCAAATACCTCATTTAATTTATTTAGTGTTACACCCGAACTCTTTCTAATAATTGGCTGGGTAATAAACCAAATTCTTTTTTAAAAGCCACGGCAAAATTATTTACGCCGGCATAGCCTATGATCTGTGCGGTATCGCTAACATTGTGTTTGCCTGTTTTCATGTACTCATAGGCAATCGCCAGTCTTTTCTTTTGCGAATATTCAAAAGAACTGAGTCCATACACTTTTTGAAAAAGGGTGATGAATTTTGTTCTCGACATACAACTGATCCTGCTCAGCACTTCTACACCGGGGAAGGGTTTCATCAAATGATCATTGATATATTGTTCTGCTACTTGTAGCATTCTAACGTCTTCATAACTGGCAAATAAATACGGACTCTCTGCATCTTCTTTTGTGAGAATATCCTTTAAGAAGCTCTCCAGTAAATTTAGTATTCTACCATCGTAATATAAGTGCTGTAGCAAGGTGAATGCTTTGCCTTCGAATACTTCTTTGAACAATCGGTTTTGTTCCTGACTTAAAAATTCTTTTCTAAGATTGGCGTCCTGATTGATGAGATAGCGCAGAAATTTCTCATTGCTCACCGAATCGTGTAAAATATTTTCTGCCCAGTTTTCTTTCATCATCACCAATATCACTTTCACTTCAAGGCCCGGTTCAATTACCACCACTTCATGTGAGCGGGTGCTTTTGCATTGTACAGAACCAAGGCTGTTGTTGTTAAGTATGATCTCGTTGCAGGTGTGCTGGTGCACATTACAGCGTGCGAAGGTGAAATCCTGAAATGTGGTGGTTACATGATTGGAAACAGTAGGGTAGCGATTGAAAACCATTTTTTGTTTTGCCTTGTAGTGTGCCACTTGGTAAGACATATAGTCATTGATCTTAAAAAATTTACTTGATCCTTCAGCTATATGTGGAGGATAAATGATTTGATTGTTTACAAAAGGTACTTGTAAATTATTGGCCAACAAGCCTGCGTACTCAAATAAATCATTGTACTGGAAACTCAAATTAAATTCACTGTTTTGTGTTTGCATTTTAAAATCAATTGGTAATAATTATTTTTCCAGTTATCAAAATGGTTTGATCTGCCTGAATGATTCTATATAAATAGGAACCTGGAGGCCATCCGGATGTGGAAAGGTTGCCAGCTGATCCTATTGGGATACTTTTCAGTAGTTGACCATTTGCATTGAATAACTGGATTTGATTTCCAATACTGATGTCTCGTAATTTGAATTGGATGCGCTCACCGCTGCGGGCAGGATTAGGATAGAGCCAAATATTTTCTCCTGCATTGCTTATTATAGACACAATATTGGTGAAAACAACGCTTCCTGTTTTTGTGTAAATACGTGCCCTGTAACTGTTTAATCCTGGTAATGGATTATTGTCTGTTGCCGTGTATAGAGAACTTAAACCTTCAACAATCGCAGCGGATATTTTTTTTTGATCATTGTTGATTGGGAATATTTTTTCAAAAACGATGCTGTCTGTTAATGAGGGAATACTTAAACTCAATTCCAGTTGTATGCTGTTCGCGAGATCATTTGCCAACAATGTATTGTAGAAACAAGCCACGCCCTGTTCAGAAGGTTTGATGGCATAGGATCTGGTGGCATACAATCCGTTGGATAATATGGGTTGCACTGCAAATACTGTGGAAGGTGATCGGTTGTTGGGTAAACGAATGGTTGTACCATTGATGATAGCAATGGATTTTAGATAGGCACTGTCTGTAAGTTGAAAAACCTGGTAACTTTGT
>Ga0105044_10001928_pt1 | contig 28106 bp, 21 predicted proteins | sample MAT01_FD_78092 | JGI IMG/M metagenome (GOLD analysis project Ga0105044, IMG submission 78092) | Freshwater microbial communities from Lake Fryxell liftoff mats and glacier meltwater in Antarctica - MAT-01 | ecosystem: Environmental > Aquatic > Freshwater > Ice > Liftoff microbial mat | place... | reverse complement strand
TGTGCTGCAGGCACTGCGTCGCGTTGCCGCACGTGTCGGTCGCGACCCATGTGCGCGTCACGACGCCCGCGCCTCCGGGCCCGCGCGCGAAGGCGTCCTCATGGCTGACCGCGACCGAATCGCTGCACGTGTCGTCCGCGCTCCCATACCCCGTCGCCGTGGGCGACACGTCATCGCCGCACTCGACGGTCACGTCGGGCGGGCACACGAGAGGAGGCGGGGTAGTGTCGACGACTTCGATCGTCTGCACGCAATCATCCACGATGTTGCACCCGTCACTCCCGACGAAGGTGCGCACGATGGTCAAGCTCGCCTCGCAGCCGCGCGTGATCGCGTCGTTCGCCACGACGCTCACGGTGCCGGTCGCCGGGTCCACCGCGTCGCCCATCCCGCGGGTCGCCGTCGTCACGTCGGCTCCACACGTGATATCGGCCGGGTCGTAGAGCGCGGCGAAGCTCAACCCGCCCGCGTAGGTGTTGGCGGCGCCGACGATCTGGCCCGCGCTCGAGATGTCGGAGGCCTCAGCAGTGTCGCCACCTGGCAGCGCGCCGAGGTCGATCAGTCCCTGACCGGGGTCCCACAAGAAGGCGCGTGTCCCCGACTGGCTATCGGCGACGCCGACGACCTGGCCGCGATCGTTGATTGCGCGCGCCTCCGAAAAGGTCCCGCCCACCAGCGTACCGAGATCCCGCATGCCGAGTTCCGGATCCCAGAGGAACGCATGCCCCCAGAAGCCGTCGCCACTCGACCGACCGACGACCTGGCCGCGGTTGTTGATGCCGAAAGCCTCGGCCGTGTCGCCGCCGGGCAGCGTGCCCAGGTCGACCATGGCGCTCGCAGGGGCGTCGCCTACGACCGCATCAGGGGTCCAGAGAAAGGCGCGTGACCAGGACGCGACGCTGCTGGAGCGGCCAACGACTTGTCCGCGGTCGTTGATGCCGTTGGCGAGACTGTCGGTCCCGCCGGGTAGGAAGCCGAGCACGACCCGGAAGTCCTCCGTGTCGACCGCGGCCGTCGTATCCCACGTGACGGCGACGTTCCACGTCGTGTCGCTGCTGGAGCTACCGGCGACCATGCCTGCCTCGTTGATCGCGCTGGCGTTCGCGCTGTAGCCCCCTGGAAGCAGACCGAGTTCGACCATGCCCGAGTCGGGATGGTAGGCGAACGCGTGGTCGGCATAGTCGCCGACGTTCGAGGTGCCGACGACCCACCCGGCCTCGTTGACGTCGTTCGCGGAGCTGTTGGTGCCTCCGGGCAGCGTGCCGAGGCTCTGCATCCCCTGAAACGGCGTGTAGTGGAACGCAACCCCGCCCACGCTGCCGACGACGGCGCCATGGTCGGTGATCGCGCGGGCGCTGCTCCAAATGTCGATCGACCCGATCAGCGCCCAGGTCGTGCTCGTCGACTCGACCTGGGCAGCGGCGGGGCAGAACGCGAACGCTGGCGGGACCGAGTCGACCTCGGCGATCGTCTGGACGCAGGACGCGACCCCACCCGCTGCGTCCGTCGCGGTGATGGTCCGGGTGACGGTCCGGGTCTGACCGCAGCCGGGCGCGATGGCGTCCTCGATCGCGACGTGAGCGTCGCGCGAGACCGTGGCGCCCTCGCTCCAGACGAAACCCAGGCCGGCGCTGTTGCCGACGACCCGGGCGCGCGCGTCGAGGCTCGTGGCGACAGAGTCGTACGCTCCGGGGAGGGCGCCGAGGTCGAGGATGCCCGTGGACGGATCGAAGAGGTAGGCGCGCCGCGCCCCGTTGCTGGATCGGCTCCCAACGGCTTGTCCATGGTCGTTCAAGGCCGAGACCGTAACGCCGATCCAATCGAAGGGGCCGCTCGGGTCGAGCTCCGTCACGCCGCCCGTCGGAGCGTAGATGAAGGCGTGCTTTTGGCCGTAGTTGTACGTCGGCCAGATCTCGCAGGTGACGGCGACGGAGCCGTGGGCGTTGATGTCCGTAGGCGCGCAACCGAACCTATAGTAGGCGAGCACGTCGTTGTCGCGGCCGCGCGGCGGGTGGAGCGCCATCACGGCATCCGCGATGTGCGGGTCGGTCATGACGCCCGTCGCGAAGTCATAGATGAACGGCCGGAATTCGACATAGCCTGACCTCGGGTGGTGCTCCGAGTCACCCACGACGAGGCCCGCGTCGTTGATCGCGAAGGCGCGGCTCCCGGTGCCTCCAGGCAGGACGCCGAGGAGGGTCGTCGACCCGGTCGCCGGGTCGTAGACGAAGCCGCGTGTCCAGCTCTCACCCCCGGGCGAGGCGTCGCTGAGCGTGATGCCGTCGACCGTCCCGACGACGCGCCCCGTCGCATCGATGTCGTTGGCGGTCATGTTGTAGGCACCCTCGGGGAGCGGCAGCGCTTGCATGGTCCCGACGCTCGGGTCGTAGATGAACGCGCGCTGGTCGGAGCCCCCGACGATCTGGCCAAGCTCGTTGATCGCCAGCGCCGTGCTCGAGCTGACATCGGTGGAGAGACCAAGCGTCCCGAGGTCCGTAACAGCACCAGTCGACGGGTCGAAGACGACGGCGCGCGATGCACAAGACGTGTACCAAGGGTAGTCGGGGTAGGGCGTAACGAACAGGTAGGCGCTGCCGACGATCTGCCCCGCGGCGTTGATGTCACTGACGGCGCCGCCGCAGCCGGGTGACAGCTCGCCGAGGGCGGTCATGCCGAGGATGGTGCCGACCTCGACGGTCGCGTCCGCGGGACACATGATGGAGAGCGGCGTGAAATCCGAAGCGTGCGCCGAGCGCGACGCGACGATCGAGACGGCGAGCGTGGCGCTGTGAAGCCAGAGCGATGATCTGAGAGGGGAGCGGAGCATCGATGGTCCTTGGTCGCAAGGGCTGTAGCGGACTCAGGAGACGCCAGACCGTGCAGTCGGGCCGATGCTGCTCGCGACCTGCCGGCGCCCGGTGAGCGCGTCGCGGCACGACCGATGAGTCAACGTCGCGATCCGCGCTTGCCTGAGTAGGGTGGCTAGTGACGGGCCACTCCGCGCTCTTAGTTCTCTCACTGCCTGCACGATATCCAACGTTCGTAGTAAGCCGCGGCCAACCTCCATAAGGCCTTGGCATGAAACGCGCCCCCGCCGGTGACGCAGGTCCTGCCTCGCTGCAACGTGCCTTCTACGACGGGCGTAGTATAGCCGCCCGATCGGGAATGGGGTCACCTCCCATCCACTCGCAGGGAGACCGAGCGAGCCGACAAACGGCTCCGTCTCCGCGAAGCCGGGCCACGGGTCCATGCAAGCCAACCATCAGTCGAGCCCATAGAGTGTCAGCCGAACGCAATGCACAAGCCTGGCGCGCCGCCGTGCGCGCGACCCGAGTCCATCCTGACCCCGGTGCGTGGCGGACCCGGCTGGCTGCCCATTTGTATGCTGCAACCCGCGGTACTGGCGTCACCCACCTCACCGTCGTGACCTGCGTCCGAGACCGACCCGACCTGTGCGACTATGGGTACTATCCCAAGCGCGAAGTCGCCCTTGGCGAGCTCGTGTTCAGCCGCATCATGCCTCGCCTCCTCGCCGAGTGCAGGGCGCAGTGGGACGAGGGCGTGCGACGCTACGGGCCGATCGTCCCGGTCTTCGAGGTGTTCGGTGGCGGACCTCCGGACGGTCCGTTCCGCAGGGGGTGCGCCGCCGCTTCAATCGAGTGCGCGCTGCTCGGCGGCTTCTGGGTCGACAGCCGGCTCGTCGGCTACTTGATGATCGCGGGCAGTGGTGACGAGAAGACGCTTCTGGCGCGTCTCGGGCCTGACCTCGAGCGCGTCGTCGCGGACACCGAGAAGACACTCGCGTTCGTGGCACGCCTGAATGCCGAGATGACCCGGGCCGAAGAGGACACCGGGGCAGCTGCGTCGGAATTGTCGAAGCGCGAGCGAGACGTTGCCGCGTTGGCGGCGGAGGGCTACAGCGATACAAACATCGCGGCACGGCTCAGGATCAGCGAAGGCACTGTCGGTGCGCATCTCCATCGCATCTACCGGAAGCTGGGTGTGCACAATCGCATCGGCCTCGCGCAGCGCCTGGGCTTGTCGCGCCCCCTGGCGAGAGACAGCGTCGATGTCTCGGGACCTCATGTGCGAGCCGGCCTGGCATTCACGAGAGTGGGGGACGTGCTCAGCAACGGTGGTTTGGGCGACGAAGATCGCTGAAGCAGACCGTCGCGTTCAGGAGTGTCATGCAGTTGGCGGCGACAGGAGTTACGAGCGGCGTAGGCATGCGAATGGCCGAGATGGTGCGGGCACGAGGACTGCGTCTGCGTGGCCTGGTGAGGGATCCGGCCAGCACCCGCGCACGGCACCTCGCGGCGCTCGGTGTGGAGCTCGTCGTGGGCGACCTCGGCGACCGCTCGGCGCTGCTGCGCGTGGCGCGCGGGGCGAACGCCTTCGTGCACATGGCCGCCGAGGTCGGCGACCGCGCCAGTCGCGTCCGTTGCGAGCAGGTCAATGTCGAGGGCACCCGCAACGCAGTCGTTGCCGCGGGCGAGGCGCCGGCTGCCACGGGTTCGTGCAGCTTTCTTCGGTGGCGGCCTATGGTCGCACACCTGGCGCGCGCGTTTCCGAAACGCAGCCGTGCCGGCCTTCGGGCATGCCCTACGACGACAGCAAGTGCGCCGCTGAAGCGCTAGCGTTCCAGCTCGGCGCAGCCCGCGGCATGGTCGTAAGTGCCATACGGCCACCGATGATCTATGGCACTCATGACCGCAATTTCATCCCCCGCCTCATCGCAACGCTCCGCCGCCATCCACCACTACTCATCGATGGTGGGCGGGCCCCTTGCAATATGGTCTGGGCAGACCATGTGGTCGAGGTGATGCTCCTCGCCGCCGCCCGACCCGAACTCGGTTGCCAGGCCTTCAATGTCGTCGACGACATCGACGAGAGTCCGCCGAGTTACCGTGAGGTCATGGACATCGCCACGCGGGCACTGGGGCTTCCCGGTCCGAGGTGGTCGCTGCCACGATGGGCGGCGCTCGTGTTGGCACACGCGCTCGTGCAACTGCATCGCGTCGGAGGTGAAGCGCCACCTTTGACGCCCTGGGTGGTGGCGTCGCTGACACATGACGTTACCTATGACGCAGGCAAAGCCGTGCGACTCCTTGGCTGGCGTCCCCATCAGCGCTCGCGCGACGGCCTGGCCGACGCCATTCGCACCCTCGTTGCCGCTGCGTGAGGATCGCGCCACGGACGACAAGGGTTTACTACGTACGTCGTACTGTTCTCCCGTATCACACAGGGCGAAGCTGGCTGGGTTGCGTGGCGCCGGAAGTGGCCGTGAATCGTCGACCTGCCATCCTGACTGCCTTGAGTGTCTGGGGTTGTAGCGGGGATACGCCGATGCGGGATCGCGACACATCCACCACGTTGGACACGGACGTCGAGGCTGTGCTCGATGCCGACGCGCAGCTCGGCGACGCGGGCGACGAGGCTCCGACAGACACAGAGCCAAGAGACTCAGCACTCGATTCCGCGGCGGATGCCGGGCCGGATGCTTGGCCGGACGCGCTCGATTCGCAGGAAACGGACGTGGCCCGTCATCACGAGCTGCGGCGATCGGATCGTTGCGGGCGAGGAACTCTGCGACGATGGCCACGTTTGCGCCGTCGACGGCTGTGACCGTTGCCTGCCCGAGTCGACGCTGGTCCTGACGCGCTTTGCGATTGTCGCCGGATCCGGCTTCGACGTCGATGATGCCGACGGCGACGGCGACCGGTCCACTGGGATCGATAACCGACCCGCTGAGCCGGCGATCTTCTCGGCCTCGCTGACCGCGTTCGTCGCTGACTTCGTCTCGAGAGGTGCGCTTCTGCAACTCGTGACCTTCGGGACGGCCGACGCAGCCGAAGAGGTTGCGATCGCCATCCACCCCGGCCAGGCGCCGACCTGTCCCGCGATGATGCCGATGTCCTGGCTCGGAACCCCAGGCTCCCCCATGCACAGCACTGCGAGCGCCTTTGACGGTTGCACGCCCGCCGCTGGCAGACGTCCCTCAACAATTCCAGTGCGCCGTTGCCTTCTCCACTGGCCGTGTCCGGTGATAGTCATGCCTTGACAGTGCGTGGTAGCGCCTTCGGCATCGATAGCATGCCGGACAGTGTAGGCGTGGTCTTGCAGGCATTCGATATCACCCTGTTCGGGACCGTGACCACCGAAGATGTCACCCAGGACTCCCCTCCGGCCGAGGTCAGCCCTGGCAACTTCGTGAGCCAGCAGCTGCATCGCCGGCAGGCGACTGTCACCCGCGCCGAGGGTACCCTGGCGGGCGCGGCCCTCGACCTCCTGAGCGAGTCCGACATCGATGTCGGGATCACCACGGAGTCAGATCTCCGCGTCGATGTCGACTGCAGTCAGCGACTCGGCTGCGATGGCAGCGTCTGCAATGGAACGATGTGGGATGGCTGCAATCGCGAGACAAGCCGGGGCGAGGTTTGTGGCGACGGCCAGGTCTGTCACGATCAGCGCTGCTGTATGCCTACGACGTGCGCAGACAATGCACGCTCGTGTGCCAGCTATCCGGACGGCTGCGGCGTTGCGCTCGCCTGTGGCGGGTACGACGCCGGTCAGAACTGTAGCCCGGACGGGACCTGCTGCGCGCCGAAGAGCTGCGACGCGCTCGGCTACGAGTGCGGACTGTCGTTTCCGGACAACTGTACGGGCGAAATCGACTGCGGCGCATGTGACAGCGACGCCGTCTGCGTTCAGAACCACTGTCAATCGAAGGTCGCGCCAGCCTCAGGGGATACTTTACTCGTGTGCCATTGCAGCGATGGCATCGAGGTCGATCTGTGTACCGAGGACGCCTGCGGCGTGCGCGAGTCCGCCTAGGGTTGGGTGGGTGCCGCGCACGGTGGGCTCGGCGGCGCGGCTGCCGGACGGTGGGCGACCCGAGCTGCGCGCCGGCGTATCGCCCAGCGTGGGGGCCGACCGATATCGACTGTGATTGCCAGGATGGCAGTGCCATCGCGGTATGTGCGGCTGTCGACTGTGATGGCGTCGAGGCCGTTTTCGCCGTGCGTCGACGCCGCCTGCGGCGCTGAGGAACTTTGCGACCATGTCTGCAACGGGCGCTCAGGTGTGGGGGCGACTGGCTGTGCTGCGGAGGCACCCGCGTGCACCGGTGAAGTAGCGCCACCGCTCGGCCCCGACGGGGTCACCTGCCGTTGCAACGATGACGCCGAGATCGCGCTCTGCGCGGGCGTCGTGAACTGTGGCTCGGACCACACTGCGCGCGATGTCTGTGCGCCCCTATGCGTGAACCGTGGTGGACTTTGGTACGACATCTGCGAGCCTTCCGCGATGGTCTGCGCGCCGCCCTGACGTCCGTGGTTCGCGACTCGCTCAAAAAGGCGCGTGTGGCACCTGGTTGCGCGCACACTACAACCGGGTAGAATCCCAGTAGTCCTGCCCGGACGTGGTGGGAGCAGGACGAGAGGAGACGCGTGCACTCTTGGAGTCCGAACGATCGGAAGTCGATCGAGTTTCTGAATCAGGTCCGGCGCCTCGAGGATCCGGCGACCTGGCGCAGAAACCTGGCGCGGCTCATCGCGGAGCTCTGTGAGTCGGACCACGCGGTCGTGGCGACCTGCCAGATCGATCGGCCCGGGGTGTTCCAGCCATCTGCCTGGCCCGTCGAGAGCGAGCCCTTCGTCCAGCGGGTCAACCGCGACTACCTGCCGCTCTTCTATGAAGACCCGAGCATCGTCGCGGAGGTGCTCCGTGTGCATGGTCCGGTGGTCTCGATTTTCAAGGCGTTTACGGGCCATCCCATTCAGCCGGAGTTGATCGAGATGCATCGGGCCGAAGGCGTCGGTGACTACGCCGGCACTTGGCTCATGATTCCGAGCGGGGTCTGCGGCTTCGTGCTGGTCGGCGCGGCGCTCGGCAGCGATACGGACGCGCTTCTTGCGGCGCGGCGCGAGCGGATCCTCTGGCTCGCTGGCGAGAGCGCCCAAGCGATCCAGCTCGCCATCGCGATGGCCGAGGAGCTCGGAGTCGGCGCGGATCGATCACGGCCCGATCTGCGGGCCAGTGTCGGGCTCACGGCACGGCAGCAGGAGATCGTCGAGCTGGTCGTCAGCGGCCTGATGGACGTCAACATCGCGGCGCGCCTGGGGATCCAGGAGTCGACCGTCGGCACTCACCTGCACACGATCTATCGACGCCTCGGGGTGCACTCGCGGGCTCAGCTGATCGGACGTGTTGCCACGTGGTTCGATATGCCTTAGCGCAAATGCCGGTCACTTAGAAGTCGGGCGTCACGTAGAGCGTGAGGACGAGGCAGGTCTTAGGCCGCCGAGGAGCGAGCGACGACGGACCCGCGTGTCGTAGCGGGTAGGTCAGTGACAGTAGCCGACCATCTCGACATAGGCGCGACCGACTGCGCTGCCGGTGACGGTGGCGGCCCCCTCCCAGTAGGGGATCGGCTCGGCCTGCATCTCCTGATCGTCGGTCAGTGGGTGCAGCGCGAAGTGCAGGTCGGCGACGGTGATGTCCCAGTCCATCGGATAGGTGCAGCCTGACTCCGGGCTCTGCCAGGTCTTGCGGCCGCTGAATGTGACGTCCTCTCCATAGAAGGTCTCGGTCGTGCAGTCGGTGTTCGTCAGCTCGGCGAAGCTAAAGAGGTCGCCGCCCGGGATCGGCAGTCGCACCACCATCAGGTCGCGACCGTCTTCGAGTTGGATGGCGACCCAGTCCCACTTCGACGCCTCGGGCGCCGCGAGCGTTCCCCACTGGTGGTCGAACCACACGCTGCCCGTGACCCGCAGTTCCTCACCATCGACCGTCAAAGTGCCGGTCGCGGCTTGGCGCGGGCGCGCATAGTAGTAGGTGGTGATGCCGCCACCGTAGTCCTGGAAGCCGTTGCCATGGCGCACGACCGGGCCGCGTGGGTCGGTCAGCGTGAGTGCCAGCTTCGAGCCTTCGAGCTCGGAGGCGAGCACGTCGTTGCCGTCGTAGCCGCTGACCGCGATGCGATCGAGGTCGAACGCGAAACCCCGCTCGGGCAGCTCGCTCTCTTTTTCGAGGCCGAGCGCGAAGCCATGTGCATACTTGTCGCCGCCGACCGGCGCATCGGCGCGCGTCAGCGAGTGATGGGCCAGCACGATCCCATGGCCGACCGGGCCCGCGACCAACACCGTCATGTGGAAGCCGAACCAGCGGCCGTCCTCCGACTGGAGGTGGCCCGTCCAGTAGAACCACTCCGTCGGGGCCGAGTGGCGCGAGTCGTCGGCCGGCAACGTCACGGCGGCATCGGCAGGTAGCTCGCAGCGGCCACGCTCAGGTGTCGCTTCAGCGGTCGTCGTGTCGCCTGCCGTCGTTGCATCGACGGCGCTGACGTCGCTTGCTGTATCGACCTGCGCGTCGCGTGGCTCGTTGTCGACGCAGGCGACGAGGGCGGCAGCCAGGGCGAGCAGGGTTATCGTGGGGATGTGAGGCACGGCCGTCGCGTACCATCGGCGAACCCGGCTGCGCAAGCTGTCGGTGGGGACGCCGTCGTCGGGGAGGCTCGTGCCGCGCCGCCGCGACACGCGCAGCCGCCGGGAGCGCACAGTTCGTGACCGCCGGGCGCAGCAGGCGCGCACAGCGGCGAGGTCGTGGTCCGCGTCTGAGCAGACGGGTCACTCGTCGAGCGCTCGGAAGTCGCGCGGCATCGGGGGGTCGATCGGGTCGCCGGAAGGCACGCACGCGCACGCGGCCAGCTCGGGGAAGCGCCGCTCGAGCGTCTTGCGGTGCTCGACACGCGCGGCCGCGAGCTCGCGACCATTCTGGATAAGCTTCGCCACGTAGGTCGGCAGGTCAGCGAGCGGCGTATCGGAGAGCCGCTCTGCGGCCGCGGTTTGCCTGGTCTGTCGATGCGCTCGTAGTAGAACTGGCGGCCGTTGCGGCCCCTGTACGTCTCGCGCACGAGGGACCAGCCTGACACCGGGTCGACCACATGCTCGCTCGCGAGGAACTCGGCGTCTGTCGGACGTAGTGAGGCAACGGGGATCACTGCGACCTCCGGTTCGGGGCAATGTGCGGTCGGCGCTTCGCCAAGTGACATGACCGGGGCTGCGGCCGGGGGTGCAGCGGGTTCGGTCGAAGCGAGAGGCACGGGCTACTTCGCCTCCCGCATCAGCTCGAGGCCGTCGAGGAGCAGCTCGAGGCCGAGCTCGATGTGTTGGATGCCGTCGTGCCGTCCTGCGATGACCTCGGTGGACATGCCGTGGAGGTACGGGAACTGCACGACCGGGATCAGGTGGATGAACTGCTTTGCCGCCGCCGCGTATTCGGAGGGCGCGAACGGGAAGTTCAGCTTCTGGAGCGTGAAGCCGTAGGTGTACGCGTCGAGCGCGTTCCACGCGTGGTCAGCCATCGGGTACGAGAAGCCCGCTGCGCGCAGGCAGCCGACCGTGCTGTCCACGTAGCGCAGCATGTTCGGGCCGATGTTGGCGCGGGAGACGAACAACAGCGTCGCCCACGGGTGTCGCAGCAGGACCGGGTGCGCCGAGATCGCGCGGTCACGCATGGCCGCCCTCCATTCGTCGCCGACGGCGATGCGACGTGGATCCCTGCATTTCCGCCCGAGTCCAACCTGTTCGGCGCTCTAGTGCCGCGACCAGGGTGTTTGGATCCGCAAGTCTCTCCCGCGGCACTAGGGCGACGCGTAGCGGCGCGGGGGTCGAAGGGCGGAAGCCCCCTGTCCAATAGGGCTAGAGCCGGGACCCGCGAAGCGGTCGACGTCCGAAGGACGGCGGCGAGGCATGGTTGACCCTGCCTCGGTCGCGGCACGAGAGCGAGCACGAGGGCGCCGTATCGCCTGCGGCTGCCGTTGCTGGCTTGACCGGAGGCCCGCGCGCGCGATAGGCGCCATGGCTATGGGCGATCTCTTCGACAAGGTTTCCGGTGCCATCGACTTCCCCGCCGACGAGAAGAAGGTGCTCGCCTTCTGGAAGGAGGCGCGCATCTTCCAGAAGTCGATCGAACAGGGCGAAGGCAAGCCGACGTTCGTCTTCTACGAGGGGCCGCCGACCGCCAACGGCACGCCGCACAATGGGCACGTGCTGACGCGCGTCATCAAGGACCTGTTCCCGCGCTACAAGACGATGCGCGGCTACAAGGTGCCGCGTAAAGGCGGCTGGGATACGCACGGGCTGCCGGTCGAGGTCGAGGTCGAAAAGGAGCTCGGCATCCACGGCAAGGAGGCGATCGAAGCCTACGGCATCGAGGCCTTCACCAAGAAGTGCATCGCCTCGGTGTTTCGCTACACCGACGTGTGGGAGCAGCTGACCGAGCGCATCGGCTTCTGGGTCGACCTGCCCGACGCCTACGTGACCTACCATCAGAGCTACGTCGAGTCGGTCTGGTGGGCGCTCGCGACGCTGTTCGAGAAGGGGCTCCTCTATCGTGGCCACAAGGTCGTGTGGTGGTGGCCACAAGGCGGCACCGCACTGTCAGCGGGCGAGGTCGGGCTTGGCTATAAGACCGTCGACGACCCATCGATCATCGTGCGCTTCCCTTGGCGTGACCAGGCCGACGTCGCGTTCCTCGCGTGGACGACGACACCCTGGACGCTGCCGTCGAACTGCGCGCTCGCGGTCCATCCAGAGGTCCGCTACGCGTTCGTGAAGACCGCCCACGAGGGCCGCGAGGAGACGCTGGTCGTCGCCGAGAACCTGGTCGCGAGCGTGTTCGACAAGACGCAGTATGCCATCGACAAGGTCGTGCCCGGGGCCGAGCTCGTCGGCACCCGGTACGTCGCGCCGTTCGACTATGCGCCGCCCGAAAACGGCAGGGCCCACGAGGTGATCGGCGCCCAATTCGTCACCACGGATTCCGGCTCAGGGCTCGTGCACATCGCGCCAGCGTTCGGCGTCGACGACTTCAACGCGGCCAAGCAGAACGGCATCGGCTTTCTCTGTCTCGTGAAGCCCGACGGCAAGTTCGACGAGCGCGTGACCGACTTCGCGGGCCGCTTCTGCAAGGACGCCGACCGCGACATCATCCGCCTCCTGAAAAAGCGCGGGCTCCTCTATAAAGAGGAGGTCTATCGCCACGACTATCCGTTCTGCTGGCGCGCCGACAGTGACCCGCTCATCCAGTATGCGCGCCCCGCGTGGTTCATCCGCACGACCTCGGTCACGCCGCAGGCGCTCGCGAACAACCAGACCATCCGCTGGATCCCCGAGCACATCCGCGACGGGCGCTTCGGCGACTGGCTGAAGAACAACGTCGACTGGGCGCTGTCGCGCGAACGCTACTGGGGCACGCCGCTGCCGCTCTGGATCTGCGAGGACTGTGGCCAGGTGCATGCGGTAGACTCAGCGGCCGCCATCGAGAAGCGCAACCCCGCTGCGTTCGAGCCGTTCGCGAGAGCGAAGGCGGCCGACCCGAGCCTGTCCGACCACCTGAAGGTCCATAAGCCCTGGATCGATGACGTCGTGTTCCCGTGCGACAGCTGCGGCGGCATCGCGAAGCGCGTGACCGAAGTCATCGACTGCTGGTTCGACTCAGGCTGCATGCCGTTTGCGCAGTGGGGCTACCCGCATCAGGGCCACGACAAGTTCGCCGAGGCGTTCCCGGCCGACTTCATCAGCGAGGCGGTCGACCAGACGCGCGGCTGGTTCTACTCGCTCCTGATGATCAGCACGCTCTTGTTCGACCAGGCGCCCTTCAAGTCGTGCATCGTGTTGGGCCACGTCACCGACAAGCACGGCAAGAAGGAGTCAAAGTCCAAGGGCAACTACACGCCACCGGACAAGATCCTCGACACCGACGGCGCCGACGCGATGCGTTGGTACTTCTACGCGTCGAACCCGCCCTGGAACAATACCCGCTACTCGCCCGAGAACGTGCGCCTCGGCCAGCAGGAGTTCCTCGTAAAGCTTCGGAACGTCTACTCATTCTTCACGATTTATGGCGACATCGACGGCTTCGATCCACGCACCTCGCCGCGGCGCCCGCCGTCCGAGCGCGGCTTATTGGATCGCTGGATGACGAGCGAGCTGCACCTGGCGCTGACCGAGATCACCGTCGCGATGGACGACATGCGCCTCTACGACGCGGCGCAGCGCATCATCCGCCTGACGGACGCGCTCTCGAACTGGTACGTGCGCCGTTCGCGCGACCGCTTCTGGGCCTCCGCCGCAGCCGCGGGTGAGTCCGGCCTGGTCAGCAAGTGGGACGCCTATCACACGCTCTACGAGGTGCTCGTCACGATGGCGCTCATCGCCGCGCCGTTCACGCCGTTCATCGCCGAGACGATCTACCAGAACCTCGTGCGCCATGTGGACGCGGCCGCGCCGGAGAGCGTGCACCTCGCGCGCTGGCCCGATGCGGATGCGTCGCTCGTCGACGAGGCGCTGTCGGTCGACATGCAGGTCGTGCGCGACGTGGTCGCGTTGGGCCTCCAGGCGCGCAACGTCAATAAGCTCAAGGTGCGCCAGCCGCTCGCGCGGGTCGAGGTGATCCTCGGGCAACCGCAGCTCTCTGAGCGCGTCGAGCGTTATCGCGACCTCCTGATGGACGAACTCAACGCGAAGGAGGTCGTGCTGACTCAGGATGCGCACCATGTGAACTTCGCGTTGAAGCCGGACTTCCGTAGGCTCGGGCCGATCTTCGGGGCGCGCGTGCAGCTCGTGAAGAAGGCGCTCGAGGCGGTCGACGCGAAGGCGGTCCGCACCCAGCTCGCGACCGAAGGCAAGGTGACGCTGAGCCTCGGCGATGGGACCGAGGGCACGCTCGATGCCGAGACGGTGACGGTGACGGTGACGCCCGCCAAGGGGTGGGTCGCTTCGTCGGGGCCGGTAGGTGTCGTCATCCTCGACGCGATCCTGACCCCGGCGCTCATCGCCGAGGGACGGGCGCGTGAGGTGCTCTCGCGCATCCAGGGCTGGCGCAAGGAGGCGAACCTCGACTATGTCGCGCGCATCCGCGTCGGTATCGACGGCGACCCGGAGCTCATCGCGGCCTGCAGGGCGCACGCGAGCTCGCTGGCATCAGAGTCGCTCGCGTCCGAGGTGGTGTTTGGAAACGCGGTCCCAGGCGAGAGCCGCGACTCGGAGATCGATGGGCTGACGCTGCGGCTGACACTGGCACCTATCTGATGCCATCCTCGGATCCGGCCTGACCCGATGTTCGGGCTTTGCGGCCCCAGCCGATTCTGCTAGCGTCCGCCCGCTCAGGCCGCGCGCGGCTCGCGTACTCCTCGAAGGTGTTGCATGATCAAGCACTTCCGCTCGACGACCACAGTGGTGACGCTGGTTTCCTTCCTCGCGGGAGGGCTCAGCGGCTGTTTCAACACCTACCAGGTCGCCCCGGATGAGTTTGCCAAGCTGCAGGTCTCCGATGAGGTCCCGCTGGCCGTGACGTCGAAGGGCGGCGACAAGGTGCTGGTCGATCGCGAGACGAACATCTTCGTGCGCTCGGTCGGTGGCCGCCGTTACCCGGTGACGCCGTTCAACTTCAAGATGACCAACAGCCAGCTCGTCGCCTCGGATCGCGACACGCTGCTGGCCCTTGGTGAGATCGGCAACTACGAGGTCGACCTCTTTTCGGACACCCAGACGATCCTGCTCATCTCGGGCGGCGTCGCCTTGGTGGCGGGCCTCATCGTGGTCACGGCGATCACCGCCGGCTCGAAGTCGTTCAGCCAGCAATGACCACCCGCCGGCGTGGATGATGCCGGTGCGGCGAGTCGTTAGCAGTACCGCATGAGGACTTCCCCCGAGACCAGCGGCCCGTTGCCGTCCCGTCGCTTGGTCGAGGACCTCGGCCCGTGGCGCGGTGTTCAGCCGGGGGTCTCAGTATCGCCTCTGGCTACCTTGGCCCAGGTCTCGCCGCAGCCGGCTCCTCCCGCGCGGGCGACGTCACGCGTCTGGTTCGTGCTCGGCTGCATCGTTGTGGCGTTGCTCGGGATCGCGAGTGGCGTCTATGCCGGCATGCCGGGCCTCGTCGAGCGCGCCGGCAAGCGCGCACTGACGCGCCTGGAAGAACGCTTCGGCGTGCGCATCGACGCGGCCGCGGTCACGTGGACCTGGGGCGGCAACATCCGGGCGCGCGACGTGGTCGTTCGTGCAGGGCAGCCTTCGGTCCAAGGCGCCGACGAGGTGCTGGCGACCGCCGAGGCGCTCGAGGTCGACAGCGAGGTCGACTTCTGGAACCGGCACGTGCGCATTCTACGCGTGGCGCTGACGCACCCCGTGATGAAGGTCACACGCGATGCGGCCGGACACTCGAACCTCGATCCGCTGATCGCGGCCGCGCGAAAGCTAGGCGATGCGAAGGCGGGCGCCGGGCTCGGCGGCGGCGTGACGATCGCGCCAGAGCTGCCGATCGTCGTGATGGACGGGGCGACGCTGGCGCTCGACGTAGTGCTGCCGCCGTTGCCGTTCGGGCTGTCGCTGCCGGGGCGCGCCTCGTTCGAAGGCGGCAAGGTGACGTTGCGGCCGTCGGGTCCGTCGCCCGATGGGCACCTCGCGTCGACCCCGATGCGGGTCGAGGTCGCGTTCACGTCGACCTCACTCGACCCCGGGCAGGGCTTGTCGTTCATGGCCGAAGGGCCGCTCGCCGGGCCACCGACCCGGGTTGAGCTGCGGCCGACGCGACCGATGCGTTTCTGGTTGCAGGATCGCGTGCTCGGTGTCGGCGGGGTGGCGCTGACGGCCGCAGGGATCGAGCTCGGGCCGCTGCAGCTGTCGGTGCCGATCGCCAAGCAGGGCGGGGCGAGCGAGGTCGCGGCGGCGGCATCGTGTGACAAGGTCATCGTGACGCCCGCGCCGCAGGAGCTGCTCGTCCGGGTCGCGGCGGCCCTTCGCAAGGATGGCGAAGCCTGGACTGCGGCCCCCGACCAAAGGCCCGGAGGGCTGCCCACGGCACTCACGGCGTCGGCGCCGGGCGGCCAGCGCGCGAAGGTGGAGGCGGTGCTCGCGGCGCTCGACCAGGTCACGCTGGTGAAGCCGGTCATCTCACTGACGGTCGATGCCGCCGGCCATCACGGCTTCGAGGACCTGCTGCAGCACTTGGCGCCCGGGCTCGAGGGGCAGGGGCTGGCCGCGTCGAACGAAATCGCGCTCGGCAGCGACGGTAGCCAGAGGCGATCCGACGTGCTCGTGCGTGTGCTGACCGAGGCGAACCTGGCGGCGAGCGATCGGCTCCTGACGAGGGCGAAGAAGACGCCAAAGGTCGGTCTCCAGGAGCCGCCTGCACAGCCGCTGTCGGCGCGCCTCGCGGCACCGTTCGAGGCGCTCGAACGACTGTCTCGGCGACGGGTGCCGATGTTGGTGCGCGCGTTCGCGCCGCTGGTCCTCCAGCGGCTTGCGGTCGAGGACGGCGAGATCCTGCTGGGCGTGCCCGGCGCACAGATGACGCTCGCGGGCGTCAGCCTCGAGGCGACACACGTGGGGGATGTCCGTCACATCAAGGCGTCGTTTGCGTCGGTTGATCTTGGAACCGGGGGCGACAAGCCCACGCTGTCATTCGACGCGCGCCTCGAAGGGGCGCGCTTGCATGTCGAGGTCAACGCGAGCCTCGTGCCGCTGGGCCTCGTCGACGCGTTTGGCACAGACGCAGCAACGAAGGGTGAGGTCGTGCCGCCGCTCCTAGCACCCGTCGGGCAGCTGCGCGATGTCGCGCTGACCTTCGACGGGGACGTGCAGGGGGCGGCCTGGGAGCTCGCGGGCAAGGCCTCGTTGGTGGACGGGGTCTTCACGCATGCCTCGGTCGCGTCGGACCCGCTGACCGATCTCGCTATACAACTGCAGGGCACGTTGCGCTGGGACGCGCCGGAGGGGCGCCTTACGCTGGCGGATGGCATCGTGCAGTCGCATGGCGTGCTCGTGCATGCGTCGCTGGACATCGCGGACGCGCAGCGAAAGCCGAAGGTCCACCTTCAGCTCGACCTGCCCGAGACGCCGCTGCAGCGGATCGTCGACGCGATTCCCCACGGCTTTGCGCCGCTGCTGCAGGGCTTGCGCATGGAGGGCATGCTGCGTTGGCCGGTGGTGGTCGACCTCGATACGGCGGCGCCCGAGGCGGTGAAGATCGACTCGCGGCCGGAGGGGCGCGGCATCCAGGTGCTGACGCTGGGTGACAAGGTCGACTTCGCCGCGCTGCGGGCGACCCACACGTATGCGATAAGGCTCGCGGATGGCAGCGCGGGTCAGCGCATGGTCGGCCCCGGCACGGGCTCATGGGTGTCGCTCAATGACATCACGCCGTACCTGCCGCTGGCGCTCACGACGACCGAGGACGGCACGTTCTACTCGAACGATGGGATCTCGACGCGTGCGATGTTGGAGTCGATCGCGACCAACCTGCAGCGTGGCAGCTTCGTACGCGGCGCCTCGACGCTCACGCAGCAGCTCGTGAAGAACCTGTATCTAGGCAATAGTAAGACGATTTCTCGCAAGCTGCAGGAGGTCTTCATCGCCTGGCAGATGGCCCAGCAGCTGAGCAAAGAAGAGGTGATGGCCCTCTACCTGAACACCATCGAGTTCGGTCCCGGCATCTATGGGATTGGCGATGGGGCCTGGCACTGGTTTGGCAAGCGCCCGATCGACCTCACGCTGACCGAGGCGATCATGCTGGCGAGCATCATCCCTGGGCCACGCCGCTACTACTCGTTCTTCCTGCAGGGCGCGGTCACGCCGCGCTGGCAGTCGTACCTCGAGGCGCTCCTCAAGATCATGCTCGAGCGCGGCAAAATCACCGAGCAGGAGCTGCTTGCGGCGGCGCCGTATGTGCCAGCGTTCCGCGGTGCGGGGGGTGGCTACCAGGATTCGCCGCCGCCTGAGGGGTTCGACCAGATCCCTGAGGACGACGACCTGCGAGATGGGCCTGACGAGTAGGCGCGCCCACGCCCGCGCCCGCGCCCGCGTTCACGCCCTCAGCGCTGCGAGCAACCGTTGCACGATTGGCATGCGCAACAGCTCGGGCCGGAGGAACGCCGACAGCGGCTGCGCCAGATCGAGGCCGATGACCCGGTTTGCGTCGAGGTCAGGGTCGGTCGCAGTGTAGTCGGGCACGATGGCGAGGCCGAGGCCCGCGCCCACGAGCGCTTTCATCGTCTGGATGTGGGGCACGCGCACGCGCATGCGCCGATCGAGCGCGTGCCTCTCGTAGAATGCGTGCACTGCGCCGAAGAACGGGTCGCTCACGGCGCCGTAGCCGACGATGTCGTGGCGCGAAAGCAGCTTGGCCGACACCGGGCGCCGCGGTAGGAGGCCTCGGGGCGAGACGACCACCGGCCGTACGACGCCGAGCGGCTCGACGTGGAGGTGGCGGCCGGCCGGCACGTCTCCGACCGTCAGCGCGAGGTCGATGCGACCCGCCGCGAGCGCCTCGAGTGCCTCACCGATGAAGGCCGGGTGGAGCTCGAAGTCGACCCGCGGGAACTCGGGCGCGAGCACGGCCAGGGCCGGTGCCAGGCGGTAGACGCCGAGCATTGGCAGGGCGCCGATGCGCATCGTGCCCTGGGCCTCGGGCTGGGCGGCCTGGGCGAGGTCGACGATTGCGCGTGCACGTTCGACGATGCGACGGATGTCGGGCAGTAGCGATCGTCCCAGCATCGTTGGCACGACGCCCCGGCCCGCGCGGGTCACGAGCTCCGCGCCGAGCGCGCTCTCGAGCTGGCGCAGGCGCAACGTGACGGCCGGTTGGGTGCGCCCGAGGATCGTCGCTGCCTTGCCGACACCGCCCGCATCGACGACGAGCAGGTACGTGTAGAGGAGGTTCAGGTCGAGCTGGGCGAGCGCATCGCGCATCGCTTGCAGCATACACGTCTCACCGTTGACGGGTGAGCCTCGCGGGCGTTATCCGCACGCACGGAGGTGTCCCGATGTCCCAAGACCCGACGATCTTCTCGCGCATCATCGCTCGCGAGATCCCCGCCACCATCGTGTACGAGGACGACCAGGCGCTCGCGTTCAACGACATGTACGCGGCAGCCCCGTTCCATGTGCTGGTCGTGCCCAAGCGCCCCATCGTCAATATCGACGCAATGGACGACGACGATGTCGCCCTCTTCGGCCACCTGGTCCGGGTCTGCAAGAAGGTCGCGAACGAGGCCGGCTACAGCGACTATCGGGTGGTCGCGAACGTCGGCGCCGGGGCCGGGCAGACGGTCTTCCACCATCATTTCCATGTGCTCGCAGGCCGGCCGCTGAAGTGGCCGCCTGGGTGAGCGGGTCCGTCGCCGGATTTGGCGAGGATGTGCTTGTCCTAAACCCGTGGTAGCAACCCGGTCGAGGGCGTGTCGAAAGGAACGCACGCACCGGTCTGCGCAAGGAGAGTCGAAATGTCCGAGACCCCCGAGATCATCGCCGACGACGTGGTCGTCACCATCGATTACACGCTGCGCAACGCGGGCGGAGAAGTCCTCGACAGCTCCTCGGGCGACGAGCCCTTGAGCTATCTGCATGGCTACCAGAACATCGTGCCTGGGCTCGAGTCGGCGCTGGCCGGCAAGAAAAAGGGCGATGTCGTCAAGATCGCCGTGGCGCCCGAAGACGGCTACGGCGTGCGCGACCCGGCCGCGGTGCGCGAGCTCGAGCGCGATGCGTTCCCGCCCGACGCCGACCTGCGCCCCGGCATCCAGTTCGTGGCCGAGCTCGAGGACGGTGAGCACATGCCGATGTGGGTGCTGGCGGTCGACGACACGCACGTGCACATCGATATGAATCACCCGCTGGCGGGCGAGACCCTGCACTTCGAGGTGACCATCATCGAACTGCGCGCGGCGAGCCCGAACGAGGTCCAGCACGGCCATCCGCATGGGCGCGATGGTCACGACCATCACCATCATTGAGTGATGTTTGATCGATGTGGGCTCTGGCGCTCGTCGCGTGCCTCCTCGCTGTCCCTGAAGTCGATTGGCTTCCTGGGGCACCGAAGCCGCTGAGCGCGACGAGCCTCGTCGACGCGGGTGAAGACGGCGTCCTGGGCGTGAGCGTGCAGGGCACGAGCCTCGTCACCTGGGACCTCGAGACCGGCAAGCGCAAGCTCGCTGCCCGCCTGCCCGCCGAGACGTGGCACACGCTGAGCGTCGCTCCGCGCACGGCGGGCGAGTCCGAGCGGGCCGTGGTCGCGGCCGAGCGACGGATCGTGCTGGTCCATCTGCGCACCGGCCGCCTCATCGGCGATTGGAAGGTGCCACCGGCGGTGGCGCTGCGCGACATCGCGTGGGCGCCCGACGGCACGCGCCTCGGGCTTGTCGGCTGGGAGCTGCCGGGCCTTCGCACTGAAGGCCTCATCGCGGACCGCGGCACACCGGTCCTGTGGGTCGACGCCGAGACCGGCACGGTCGTGTCGCAGCTGCGCATGCCCGAGATGGCCGAGGCAATAAACGGCATGGCGTCGCTCGCCGACGGGCGCAGCGTGGCGCTCGGCACGCCCAAGCGTATTGTCGTCCTCGGACCCGGGCCGAACGACGCGCGCACGATTGGGATCGACAACGAGGGGGTCGTCGGCGCGACGCGGGAGGGCATCGTCGTCGTCAAGCGCGGCCTGCTCGTGGTGGTCGACCCGGGCTCTGGCAAGACCGCCAAGGAGCTCTCGCGCCTGCGCGCCGCGATCGAGCTGACCGCCGAGACGCGCCTGCGATCCGGTGGACACTGGGCAGTGGCGACGGCGCGCGGCGCGGTGCTGGCGATTGACCTCGCGCGCGGGCGCGTCATCACGTTGTCGCAGGCGTTGCTCGGGCCGAACGCGGTCGTGGTGCCGGGCCTCAATGGGGTGATCGTGCTCGGCAAGAAGGTGCTGCGCCTGGATCTGACGAGCAGCGCCCCGGCCTCGCTCATGCTCAAGCAGATGTGTGTGCGCGGCGACTGCAGGAGCGGCGAAGGTGCGCTGCAGGACCTCGTCACGAACCGCCTTTACACCGGCGATTTCAGGGCCGGCGAGGCGAGCGGGCAGGGGATCCTGCGCTACGAAGACGGCGCCATCTACACCGGCCCCTTCTTACGCGGTAAGCCGCACGGCCTGGGTCGGCTGCTGACGCCGGTCGGCGACGAACGCAAGGTGCGTGCGGTCAACGGAGAGCTGCTACCAGTTCAGTGAGCCACGCCCACGCCCACGCACACTCCGCACACTTCGCACACTCCGCACACTTCGCACAGTGCGCGCAAATCAGCGGTACCGCGGCGCGAGAGCGGCTACGCTCTCCTCAGAGGTCGCGCACGATGTCCATCACTACCGTCGTCAGCACCAGCAGCGCCGACGTGTCCGGCGACTCGCAAGCCCCGGTCGGCACTACCACTGCCAGTGGCGACGCGTGTCGCGCGAAGCTGCGCGAACTTGCGCAGCATACCGAGCGTGCGGCTCACGACTTCAATGACCTCCTGACGCTCGTGCTCGGACATGTGACGCTTGCGCAGAACGCGCTCGATCAGCACGGCGACCCCTCGCCACATCTACGGGAGATCCAGCGCACGGCAGGTCAGGCCGCTTCGCTCTCGCAGCAGCTCCTGAGCTTCGCCCGCCTGAACGCGGTGCCATCCCAGCCGCAGCGCAAGACCGAGGCGCCCTCGTCCGGCTACATCATCATCGCCGAGGACGAGCCGATGGTGGCCGAACTCACGCGGCGGATCCTGGTGCACGCGGGCCATCGCGTGCGCGTCACCCACGACGGCCGGGCCGCGCTCGATGCCATCCGGAAGGACGCCGACGACATTGAGCTGGTCGTCTCCGACATCGTCATGCCGTTCATGAGCGGCCTCGAGCTCGCCAAGATCTTGTCGGAGGAGCGGCCCGACCTGCCGCTGCTGCTTGTGTCCGGCTATCCGGAAGACGACCGTCGCCTCTCGGACGAGACGTTGGCGAAGACCCCGTTCCTGCCCAAGCCCTTCAAGGCCGCGGACCTGCTGGCCGCCATCGACGGGCTCCTGCTCCGCTCACGCGCTCGCATCGGTTAGGCCGGTCGAACCAGCTACTGCTTGAAGGTGTCGCACGCCTCGAAGGTGCCGGCGCTGTAGCCCTTCTTGAGCCACATCATGCGCTGGGCGGACGTGCCGTGCGTAAACGACTCCGGGCGGACCGCCTGACCGGCCCCTTTCTGCAGGGCGTCGTCGCCGATGGCGGCGGCGGCCGTGAGGCCCTCTTCGATGTCGCCCGGCTCGATGGTGCCGCGCTTGGCGGTGTGATGGGCCCAGACCCCGGCCAGGCAATCAGCCTGCAGCTCGAGGCGCACCGACAGCGCATTGCCCTGGCTCGGGTTCTGCTGGGTGGCGCGCTGCACCTCGGTCGAGGTGCCTAGCAGGTTCTGCACGTGGTGGCCGAGCTCGTGTGCGATCACATAGGCTTGCGCGAAGTCGCCGGGCGCGCCGAAGCGTTTTTGCAGCATCTGGTAGAAGGACAGATCGATGTAGGCTTTGTAGTCGCCCGGGCAATAGAACGGCCCCATCTGAGCGCCGGCCTGACCGCAAGCGGAGCTGACCTGGTCGCGGAACAGGACCAGCTTCGCACGTTCGTAAGGACGGCCCGCCTTCTTGAACTCGGCGGCGAAGGTCTGCTGCACGTCGTCCAGGACCCAGCTCACGAAGTCGACCAGCTTCTCCTCTTCCGGGGTCGACTGGAACGGCTCGTCGGGCGCCTGGCCCGGCCCCGGGTCCGCCCCGCCGAAGCCGCCAGGAAGGCCACCACCGCCGCCCTGGAGCCCGAAGACGAGCGCCAGGATGAGGCCGATGATGCCGCCACCGCCACCGATCATCGCGCCCGTCGACACCCGCCGACCACGACTGTCCTGAAGGTCGGCGCTTCGGCCGCTGGATGACCACTTCATGTAGAACTCCTTCGAATGTCCCCGAGGTGCTCATTTAGCACCTCGGCCGGATGTCGCGGCGAAAACCGGGCAAAGCGATGCGCCTGGCTGCGGCACGAGTAGCCGCTGACGAGGACTTGTTTGCGGGAGGCCTCGTCGTCCGGGATCCAGCGCGCCCACGACAGGTCCCAGATCCCCTTCGACTCGGCCTGATGTACGCCTTCGTGGCCGAACGCGCCGCTCATACCGCAGCAGCCGGTCTGCACGAGCTCGAGCCGCAGCCCGAGGCGCTTGAAGACATCGACCCACTGCCGCTGTGAGGCGGGCGCGAGCGTCTTCTCGGTGCAGTGCCCGAAGAGGCGATAGCTCGGTCGCGCCACGTCCACCTCAGAGGGTTGCATGTCGCTCGTCAGCCGCGCGAGCAGCTCCTGCAGCAACAGCACCTCGAAGCCGAGCTCCTTGCCAAGTGCGTGGCGATACTCGTCACGATAGGTGAGACCTACCGCGGGCTCGATCGTGACGAGCGTCGCCCCGCTCGCCGCGAGCCCGCGCAAGACCACCGCGTTCTTGGCGGCGCGCGCCTTGAAGCGACGCAGGAAGCCCTTTACGTGCAGGCCCTTGCCGTTCGGCATGAACGGGGCGACGTGCACCTCGCAGCCGAGCCGCTCGAGCAGCTCGCGCACCGTCAGCACCAGCTCGGGCTCGTAGAACGTCGTGAAGGCGTCCTGCACCAGCACGACGGACTTCTTTGTTGCCGCCGCGGTCCGCTCCAGCGTCGCCGGCTCGAGCAGGCCGAAGCCGCGCTCCTTCATCTGGCGCCGGAGCGATCGGCGCGCGATGAGCGGCGTATCGACGAGCCCCGCGACCTTGCCGAACACCTTCTGGAAGAGACGGCTCTTCAAGAAGAAGTTGAAGAACCACGGCGCCCGCGACATCGCCGAGAGCGCGCTCTCCAGCCCGCCGACCAGGTGGTCGCGCAGCGGCCGCAGGTAGCGCGCGTGATAGCTCTGCAAGAACTCGCTGCGGAAGGCGGGCACGTCGACCTTTACCGGGCACTGGGTCGCACACGCCTTGCAGCCGAGGCAGCCCTGCATGGCGCGATTGACGTCGTGCGAATAGTCGAAGCGCCCGAGCGCTTTGCCGACGCTGTTTACGACCCGCACGGGCGCCTGCAGCGCGGTCATGAAGCCACCTGCTGGCGACATCACTTCCCCCGCGGCGCCCGCGTTCGACACCTGCCGCAGCCACTCGCGCATCACGCCGGCGCGGCCTTTGGGCGAATGAATACGGTCGCGCGTCACCTTCGACGACGGACACATCACGTGGTCCGGGTCCCAGTGGTAGCACTGCCCGTTCCCGTTGCAGTCGATGGCCAGCGTAAACGCGTCCTGCGCCGGCCGCGCGATCTGTCGGTCCTGTTGGCCGCGCGTCGGCTGGTCGATGGTCGCGAGCTCGGCCCGATGCCCGGTCGGGGTCGCGATCTTGCCAGGGTTCAGGCGCTGGCCCGGGTCGAACAAGGTCTTGACCGCTTCCAGGTGCGGAAACAACGCACCGAAATGCAGCGGACTGTACTCGCTGCGAAAGCCCTTGCCGTGCTCGCCCCAAATGACGCCGCCGTACTTTGTGCACAGCGCCGCGCCCTTGTCGGAGATCCGGCGCACCCGCTTCTCGTCCTCGGGGTCACGCAGATCCAGCAGCGGCCGGACGTGCAGGCAGCCGACGTCGACGTGGCCGAACATGCCGTAGGCGAGCCCTTCGGCGTCGAGCACCGCGCGGAACTCCCGCACGTACCTGGCGAGGTGTTCCGGAGGCACGACCGTGTCCTCGACGAACGGCACCGGCTTGCGCCGCCCCTTGGTATTGCCAAGCAGGCCCACGCCCTTGGCGCGCAACTGCCAGAGGGCCTTGCGGTCGGCCTCGCTCGCGGCCACCGACCACGCCATCGGCCAGCCCGGCTCGCCGCGGTGGGCCTCACACGCGGCGGTGAGCGCCTGCATGCGCGACTCGACCTCGGCCAGCGAGCCCCCCTCGAATTCCACCAGATTGATCGCCGCAGTCTTGGGAAACGGCGCTGGTCGGAGTGGCAGATAATTGCCGACGCTCGCGAAGATCACGTCCTCACGCGCGAGATCCATCACCCGCTCGTCGATGCTCTCGATGGCCGACGGCCGCTGCGCGATGACCATCTGGGCCGACGCGAGCGCCGCCTCGAAGCTCGCGAACTCGAGCACGGCGAGCCGCTGCGCGGTGGGGATTGGCACGAGCCCGAGCCACGCGCGAGTGACGATCCCGAGTGTGCCTTCGGCGCCTGTGACAAGCCACTTGAGATCGAGCCTATCCGTCGCTGGATCCCACACCCGCTCGAGATTATAGCCCGTCAGGAAGCGATGGAGGCGCGGCAGGCCCGCGACGAAGTCAGGTCGCACCCGCTCCGCCAGCTCCAGCACCGCGCGCGGCAACCGCTCCGCGAGTGGGGCTGGCGCGTCCCAGGCGGGCAGCGCGAGCACCTCGGCGCGGCTCAGCGGACGCGTCACGAGCAGCGAGCCATCGACCAGCACCACCTCGACCGCGTGCACGTGTTGCGAGGTCTTGCCGTAGACGCGTGAGCCCTGCCCCGAAGCGTCGGTTGCGATCATCCCGCCGAGCGTCGCACGCGAGCTCGGCGACAGGTTCGGCGCAAAGAAGATCCCGCGCGCCTCGACCGCGGCGTTGAGCTGGTCGAGCACCACGCCCGGCTCGACCTCGATGATGAACGATGGGCGCAGGCTGCTCTGCCCTGGCAATGACGTCGCATCCGGAGTGACCGGGATGAGCGGCCCGATGTGGTTCATGTGGCGGCCGACGTCCACGATGATGCCGGCCGTGAGGGACTGCCCGTTGGTGCCGGTGCCGCCCCCACGGGTCGTCAGTGTCAGCCCGGCAAACCCCGCCTCGGCCGCAGTCTGCATGAGCATCACGACGTCGTCACGGGTGCGTGGATAGACGATCGCCTGCGGCAGGATCTGATAGATCGAGTTGTCGGTCGAGCCGACGACACGGGTCGCGAGGTCGTCCGCGAGGTCGCCCGAGAAGCCACGCGATCTCAGCGCGCCGAGGAACGCACGCGTCACGGTGGTCGCAGGCTCGAGCTCGGTGAGACGCGGAATCACGAGCCGCTCATAGCAAGGGCGCCGGCCGGCGTCATCCATCGCGTGCTTCCCGGGACGCGGGCGCGGGCGTGGGCGTGGGCGCACACTGCAGTCGTGTGGTATCAGCCGATAGGTGAGCTGGCTCGCACAGGAGGGTCTCGGGCCGGTCGACCTGCGCAGGAGTTCGTCTTCACCCCCGACGTGGGCCCGGTGATAGCCGACCTGCTCGCGCATCCCCACGCCCTGGGCGCCTACAACTTCGCCGGCCCGTCGCACATCACCCACCGCGCCTTGCATCCGGCGCACGCTCGAAGCACGTTGACCAACGCCACGCCCGCCCCCGACCTGCTCTTCGTCTACGGCACGCTCATGCGCGGCGAGCGGCTTGCGCACATCATCGAAGCGCAGGCGCCACTCGCGTTCGAGCGCGCCCACTGTCGCGGCGCGTTGCTCGATCTCGGCGACTATCCCGGCCTCGTGCACAACGTGGCAGGCGACAAGCACAGCGTCGTTCATGGCGAGCTCATCTCGCTCCGGGACGGCGCGGCCGCGCTGCTCGTGCTCGACGAGGTCGAGGGGTTTGTCGCCGCCGGCCATCGCGACAACCTCTATCAACGATGTCGCGTCGTGGTCACGACCGGCGACGGCCGCTCCGTGCACGCCTGGACGTACGTCCACGTGGCCGATCGGCAGGGCGCCACGACAATCGCCGGCGGCGACTGGCGGGCGTCGCGCCGAAGACCTTGAGCCCATTCGCGTTTCCGAAGGTCGCGCCGCCGGCCTTCACCTGCGTCCGGACCTCGAGCCCATTGGCGTTGCCGCCGAGCCCCGCTTTCACTTTCGTAGACACTGTCATACGGAGATGCCTCCGCAATCTGCTGACACGTCGGCCAGTTGAGACATGCAGACCGGCGATGTTGTGGCAGAGCGTCGCGCCTTCGGGGCCCGCGAGTTCGCCGTCGCCCGTTGCCTGTGTCGGGGTGGTCGGGGCCCTCCTGGGCCTCGAACGCAGCGATGGCCACGCGCGCCGCGCGCTCGGCGTTCGCGAAGTCACCGAGAGCCAAAGCATCCTGGCCACGCGCGTGGGCCTCAGTCGGGTCTCCCGCGTCTTGAATGGCGCGACAAGAGACTATCGCGCGTGCTTTTGCCAGCACACATCCCGACGGCCAGGGCGGCGTGCCCGGGCGCTTCCACGCCAGGCCTGTCGGATCTGACACCACTGGCTTCAACGCTGGCGCAGGCAACTGGCCCGACCTACCCCGGCGCGTTGACGCAGCGTTCACTGCGCCCGAGCCCGCTGGGCCCGCTGGGCCCGCTGGGCCCGCTGGGATTGACCGACACCGGATCGGTCCTTCATCCTGCTTCTGGGTGCCGCGACGGACGCGGCAGGACTTCGAGGATGGTCGGGCCGCCACCTCACAGAGGTCCTCATGTCCGAATCCCGTGACAGCCGTTCGGCGGCTGCTGTGCCCGTGGCGAGAGCCACGGTTCTTCCGCGCCTCTACTGGATGCTGCTCGGCCCAGCGTTGATTGTCGTCACCGCCGCGCTCATCACGAAGCACACCAGCTGGTCGCTTGGTTGGCGCGACATTGTCTTCTGGGGCGCCATCGGCAGCCTCATCGCCGTACGACACCTCGACGCGAAGCGCTTCGGCGGGGCGTCCGCCGACGGAACGCCGGTCACCCGCCACGATCTACGCCGACACGCCGTGATCGTCGCCGCCGCGGGCCTCTTGCTTTGGGTACTCGCGCACTCGGTCGACATCTGAGGATGGCGCAGCACTCCACCGCTCCCAGATTCCCTCCCCGCCCTGTCGACCAGTAGCTCGATCCCCTCCGGCGCTTCCTCCACGTCGAGGCGACGAACGGCATCGTGCTCTTCGCCCTGACCCTGCCCTCTCTCGTGCTCGCCAACTCGGGCGCCGCCGACGGCTCAGCGTGAGGTTTCGTGCCACCCGGCTGCCGGAGGGGGCCACCTGGCCGATGGTGTTCGGCGCGGCGATCCTCTGTGGGGTCGGCTTCATGATGGCGCTCTTCATCGCATCATTGGGACTCGAGGGAGCCGAGCGCGAAGCGGCCAAGGCGGGGATCCTGGGGGTTTCAGGGATTGTGCTCGCGCTCGGGCTCGCGGTGTGGGCGCTCGCCTTGCGCCGCAAGCCCTGACGACTGAACTCAGGCCTTGGCGCCTCGTGTGCCATGACACGATGTTCCACGACGCCAGCCTCCGGCCTATCGTG
>Ga0105044_10001927_pt1 | contig 28115 bp, 21 predicted proteins | sample MAT01_FD_78092 | JGI IMG/M metagenome (GOLD analysis project Ga0105044, IMG submission 78092) | Freshwater microbial communities from Lake Fryxell liftoff mats and glacier meltwater in Antarctica - MAT-01 | ecosystem: Environmental > Aquatic > Freshwater > Ice > Liftoff microbial mat | place... | reverse complement strand
TTCATCATCTGATCGGCGGGGTGATCGGCGGGGCTGGTACATGGATCGGGTTGCCTCAGGGATCAATCGCCTTGGGCGGAGAGCGGCTCTGATGATTGTCGTTTAGATATATAAGGTTAAGAAATCGGAAAAAAGGTTAAGGCGTGGGTGAGTAGGGGCGATCGCCCCTACTCAAAAACTTGACCGCTGGGGCGATCATCAGGCATAATCTAATACTGTCTATTTTGACTCGGATCAGGTTCAAACGCAGTACGCCGTTTCTCTAATATCGGCCTCTATTTACGCTGCTGCCTGTACGGTCGTACAAGAGGAACGCTATGAGCTACGCAATTATTGAAACGAGTGGTAAGCAATTTCGGGTAGAGCCGGGTCGCTTTTATGATGTCGATCGGATGGCGATCGAAGAAAACGGCAAGGTAACGATTGATCGCGTCTTGCTAATTGAAGACGAAGGTGAAGTTTCCATCGGCTATCCTTTCTTGACGGGTGCTACGGTTGAGGCGACCGTGTTGCGGCACATGCGGGGTCGCAAGGTCATCGTCTACAAGATGCGTCCTAAGAAGAAGACCCGCAGAAAGCAAGGTCACCGCCAAGAACTGACCCGTATCATGATCGATACCATTAACTTGGATGGGGCTTCTGCCTCTAGCGCTAAAGCTGAAACTCCCCAAGATACGGTTCCTACAGCCCCCGCTGCTGTTGCCGAACCCGTTGATTCTGCCGGATCAGCAGAAGCCTAGGGTGCTGAATGCTAGGTAGTGCTTGAGCCATGACGCTGTTGGCGCAGTAAATCTGTTACGCTATCAGCATAAAAGGGACGAGAATCTCTAGCCTAAGCGCCCAGGCAATCAGCTTTTGGCAAGTTGTGACATAGAATTTCTGAGTGATAAAGAGTAATCAGCACTAGCGGTAGGATGGTTTACAAATGGCTCATAAGAAAGGTACAGGCAGTACACGGAACGGGCGTGACTCTAATTCGAAGCGCTTAGGTGTTAAGCGCTACGGTGGTCAGGTCGTAAAGGCAGGCAATATTTTGATCCGCCAGCGCGGCACCAAGGTTCACCCCGGTGAAAACGTCGGTCGTGGCAGCGATGATACGTTGTTTGCGTTGGTTGATGGCATCGTCACCTTCGAGCGCAAAGGGAAGACGCGCAAGAAAGTGAGTGTTTATCCTGCGGTTGCTGAAGTTTCTGCCTAAGAAAATACATTCTGAAAGAAGGCTCACGATTGGATGTGTCACCGTTGAGTTGATTAATAGTCATTGCTTCCTCGGAGTTTTCTCCCTCAGAATTTGTTAAGGCAAGAGAAAACTATTGAAATTCTCCTTGATCTCCATCGATCAAGGAGAATTTTGTGTTTTGGGTAAAAAGCTGTGTTGGCAGGCCGCCTCGGCTCAATCTCTCTTCAAGGGCGGGACTGTCTCAAACCATTGGAATTGTGACTATCCCTGCCCTAAACCTACCAACTGGGCGATGCAAAATCCACAAAAGTTAAGCATTATGTAGAGTAGGCCGCATTTTTTACTAGTGTGCTTCAAGTTTTCTTAGCAGATGTTTTAACCCTTGAAGATTTTTCTGACGTTACCCCCCGAAACCCGTCGCAATCTGCTGACATTATTTGTGGCGGGGCTATTGTTCTGGGCTTCCATTGCTGCCTTGCTGCCAGTTTTGCCGTTGTATGTGCAATCTATTGGTGGCGGTGGGCAAACCATCGGCATTGTCATGGGAGCGTTTGCCATTGGGCTATTGGGTACCCGCTCGTCTTTGGCGCAACTGGCGGATGTTCGCGGGCGTAAATTGGTACTGCTCATTGGGATCGTAGTGGTGGCGATCGCCCCCTTAGGCTACATCGCCACCGAGTCCTTCTCCCTTCTGATTGGCGTTCGAGCGTTTCATGGCATTAGTATTGCGGCCTTTGCCCTGGCCTATAGTGCATTGGTTGTAGACTTAGCTCCGTCCCATAGCCGTGGCGAAGTGATTGGTTACATGAGCCTCGTCAACCCCATTGGGATGGGGCTAGGCCCAGCCCTCGGTGGTTTTCTTGAAAGCCAATATGGGTTTACCCCTGCATTTTTGATGGCCGTTGTGTTGGGCACGATCGGGTTGCTGTTTACCCTCAAGCTAAAGGAACCTTATCGAGTCGCGTCTCAGACGCCGCAGCCCTCCTTTCTGAAGTTTTGGCAAATGCTAGGGCATCCGTCAATTCGAACGCCGGCGCTAGTGTTATTGCTCATTGGTATTTCCTTTGGGGCGCTCACGACCTTTGTGCCGTTGTTGGTCAACGAAGCACAGGTGTCGTTGAATGTGGGCTTGTTTTATAGCATGGCGGCGATCGCCGGATTCATCATTCGCTTGCTGGTGGGGCGGGCGTCTGACTACTACGGTCGGGGGCCATTCATCAGCATCAGTTTAGTTTTCTATGCCATCTCGATGGCAACTCTGTGGCTGGCCGATAGCGCCCCCATGTTTCTCTTGGCTGGCTTTTTGGAAGGAATGGCCGCAGGGACATTGATCCCCATGATGGCCGCGCTGATGGCCGATCGCGCTCAGACTGATCAGCGCGGCCTCATGTTTAGCCTCTGCATGGTGGGCTTTGACCTAGGAATTGCAATGGCAGGCCCGCTGTTGGGGGCGATCGCCGCTCAAAGCAGTTATCGCTATATCTTTGGGTTATCGGCGCTCTTATCCTGCCTGGGGCTAGTGGTATTTCTCACACTGTCTAGCAAAGACCTGCGGCACTCGCTCCGGTTTGCGCTGGGGCGTGGGCGTGATGTCTATGCCCTCGATACGCTGCCGGTAGACTTGGTTAGCAAATAGCCAACGTTTTTGTATCGGTGGAATGGGCGCTTCATCTCAACCCTATCGATTGCTCTAGGTGCCTCAGCCCAATCATCTACTAATCTCAACCGAATATGCTTGATATCTCTGGCTTCTATGGGGAACTCTAGTCTATGAGAAATAGGGTCTGTGTCGTGAAGGCTATTCTTAGAAAAGAGCCTTGAGCCTGAAACCGTTATGAAGCCACTATGAAACCGTTAGATGGAGTGGGAGATACCTGAACGTTTCTTGATTACTAAGCTGCTTTGGCTTGGGTGAGTCGCTCATCGGGTTTATTCACAACGACCTATCTACAACGACCTATCTACAACGACCTATCCACAACGACCTATCTACAACGACCTATCCACAAAGATTTATAAACTCCAACGAATGCCCCTCCCAATCTCTCAAAACAGCAGAGAATGAAGATTAGCCTCAGAGCTTCTGGTTACCGCTTGAAGCCCTGTGATGCAGTTTGGTGAATTATATCGGGTCTCAGCAGCGCTAACCTTCAACCATGGTCAGTCTTCTTCTCCTCACGCTCATTGTTATTTGTGGTTCTGCTCTTTGCTCTTGCAGCGAAACAGCCTTGCTATCGGTTCCATTAACCCGGGTGCGTCAATTGGCGCAGTCTAACCGGAGAGCCGCTCTAGCTTTGCTCAAGGTTCGCGAAAAAGTCAGCCGCCCGGTTGCTACCTTGGTTATTTTCAATAATTTGTTTAATATTCTGGGCAGTATTGCAATCGGTAGGGTTGCAGCTTCGGTTTTAGGCAATGCCATGTTAGGGATTTTTTCAGGGTTCCTAACATTTCTCATTATTATCTTTGGTGAGATTTTACCGAAGACTTTAGGCGAGCGCTATGCTGAACAGATTTCGCTGCTCTTGGCACAACCGCTCATTGGCCTAACATTTCTGTTTACGCCCCTCGTCCTGGTATTAGAGAAAGTAACTGACCCGTTTGTGCAAGGGCAACGACGGCCTATTACAAATGAATTAGAAATTCAACTTTTGGCTCGCTTGGGGCATCAAGAGGGGGTCATTGAGGAAGACGAGTTGGAGATGATCCAACAGGTTTTTCGGTTGAATGATGTAATGGCTAGCGATTTGATGACGCCCCGCGTAACGGTGACGTATCTACATGGCAGTTACACTTTGTCAGAGGTAAAAGACGATATTATTGCCTCTCCCCATTCTCGTCTAATTGTGATTGGAGAGTCTCCTGATGATGTTTTGGGCATTGCCTTGAAATATGAGTTGCTGACGGCCTTGGTGCAGGCTCAAGGGGAAAGTAAAGTCGCAGACTTTTTGTATCCAGCTCGTTTTATTCCTGAGTCTTTGCGTGCCGACAAGTTGCTCAAGGCTTTTCAAGCAGGCCGCGAACATTTAGCAGTGGTGGTAGATGAATATGGAGTGATGGCTGGGGTTGTTAGCCTGGAGGATGTGTTGGAGGTTTTGATTGGTGAAATTGTGGATGAAACCGATCTCACCATTGATTTGCAACAAATTGCCCGTCACCGCCGAATTCAAATGCTCAGCCAATCTGGAGACTACAGCGGGATGCAAGTAGATTAGGAACCCGAATAAGCTGGTCTCAAAACCTAGGAACGGCGATGGTCGGGAATGGGGGTGTTGGTGAGACCTGCGATCGCCCTCAAATTCTGTATCCGCAACAGTTCCACAAAATCTAATGAAAAGCGATTCTCGATCTTGGTGACGGTTTCGATCGCCCCTATGAGATGCCGCGCCGCATCTTGCTCGGAATATCCTCGGCGAAGCGCAAATTGCACCGCCGCTTCGTCAGCCTCTATTTCTTGTTTAGAACTGCGGTTTTCTTGCCAAATTTGCCAGCTCGCCCAGCCCGTGAGGGCAGTCGCCGCCGTGATCCCCACGACATCCCCTTGCACGAGTTCGACGATGCTACTGACTAGACCCACGGCGAGCAATCCTCGCTGCCAGTCGAGCTTAAACCAACGGGCGACGGTGAGCCAGCACACTGTGCGAAGCAGCAGCATATCCCGTTGCGGACGGGTGAGATCATCCCATAGGTCGAAGTTGATGGCGATCGCCCGATTCCGGTTCCAAGGCAGTGGCGGCGCTGTGGCCATAACCTCAGCCTGGTTGGCATTGCTCACAACTTTGCAATACATCCGCCCCGATGCGGGCATTAGATCAATCAAATATGCCAGTTCAGAATCAGGAGTCATGGCAAGGGTTGGGTGGGCTACACCGCAAAAGCTGACAGTCTTTAGTCTATCGGTTCACGAGTCTATCGGTTCACGAGTCTATCGGTTCGCGGCGACGGTTTTTTACCGCGATCCCCAACAGCAATTTTTACAATGATTTCTGAACCAGAGAATTCCTAGAAACTCCCTGGTTCTTGGGCTAAATTCCCATCTTTTTGGAAAGGATACGACACTGTTTCGAGCCTTGCTCTAAATCTTTGGGATCAACTGGCTCGACTGGCTCTCTTTGATCCCCTGAATTTCCCTAATTTTTGTCTACAGGGTGCAGTGGTTAAAGGTTTCGATACAGCGGATAAACATTTCGACCCCCAGCCCTAGGGCGGTTTCGTCGAAGTCGAAGCGGGGGTGATGGTGGGGGTAGGCCAGATCTTTCTCAATATTGGCGGAGCCGAGGAAGAAGTAGCAACCAGGTACTGCTTGTAGAAAATAGGACATATCTTCGCCGCCCATGGTTTGGCAGTCAGGCACCACGCCGATGGGGGTTTCGACCACATTTTCGGCAACCGAGCGAACGAGGTTGGCGATCGCCCCATCATTAATCACGGGGGGATACAACCGTTGATAGGTGAGGTGATAGGTGGCTCCAAACCCTTGGCAAATACCCGCCACTATGTCTCGAATGCGGGTTTCAAAAAAGTCAGTGAGATTAGGGTCAAAGTAGCGCACGGTGCCATTGATCTGGGCGGAGTCAGCAATCACATTACGGGCGGTGCCCGCATGGAAGGTGCCGACCGTCACCACCCCAGACTGAATGGGGTCGAGGTTGCGGGCAATGATGGTTTGTAGTGCATTCACCACCTGCGCTCCGACCACGATGGCATCGACGGTCTGGTGCGGCATCGCGCCATGGCCACCACGCCCTTGAATGGTGATATCAAATAGCTCTACCGCCGCCATCATGGCACCGGGGCGCACCCCTACCATGCCAAGGGGTAGGTTATTCCAGAGGTGTAGCCCAATGATGGCATCGAGTTTGGGGTTTTCGAGGGCACCCGCCTCGATCATGGGCTTTGCGCCGCCTGGCCCTTCTTCGGCGGGCTGGAAGAGGATTTTAACGGTGCCATGGAGCTGGTCGCGGTGCTGGGCGAGGTGGTAGGCGGTGCCAAGGGCGATCGCCACATGGCCATCGTGGCCGCAGGCATGCATCCGCCCATCGTTTTGGGAGCGATAGGGCACCTGGTTGGCTTCCTGAATCGGCAGGGCATCCATATCTGCCCGAATACCTAGCACCGGCCCTGGGTGCTTCCCCTCAATCACGGCGACCACCCCGGTTTGCGCCACCCCGGTTTGATGGGCAATGCCCCAAGCCTCTAACTTTTGGGCAATAAACGCTGCCGTAACCTGTTCCTGAAATCCTAATTCTGGTGTTTGATGGAGGCACCGTCGCCATTCTACAAGTTGGGTTTGCAAAGAGCGGATGCTGAGGCGAATGCGGGAGGCTTCGATGGGCAGGGGTTTGAGGGTGGTAGCAACCATAGGTCAGAGTCGGTTAGGCCGAAGTAGGGAGAGATGGAACTGAGCGTGATACTCAAGGCTGTGAGATGAAATGGGATGGCGTTTAGCAGACCGTGCCTGTTCAAGCGGGCGAGGCCGATGGACGCATCCACGGGGTAGCCTTAGCGCTTACCCATGGGCTTGGCGCAGGTGCTCAAAGACACTCTTGTCGCCAATATCGGGGGGGATGGGCTGGAAGGCTTTGCGCAGGGCAAAGACCACCATCAGGATGGCGCACAGGCCGAGCAAAATTTGTTCGGTGGCAACGGGGATCAGGCCGCTGATGTGACCCAACAATAGAAAGGGAACGAGGGGAGTGAGGAGCTTCGTTTCGAGGCGATTGAAACAAAAGGCTTCTTTGAAGAAAATTCCGGTGAGGGCGGCGAAGGTAAAGCCCACCCCCAGCAGGGTGAGGGGATGTGCATACACACTGACGGCGAAATATTCAGGATAGTAATGGGCGATCGCCAGGGCACCCACCGTGCCAATGACCCAAAAACCTTGTAACACCCGATGCAACAGCGCCAGGTAAATGTGGATGCTCAGCAGGCTCACACCCAACCCTAAGGTAAAGCCACTAAACAGAAAGGAAAGGCTTTGTTGCACCACGGGGGAGGTGGGTTGCCACAGCGCCAACCCAGTGCCCACGGCCAAGCATAGCGCCGCAACCATGAGACCCGCTCGGTAGATGATGACGCTTTGGCGATCGCCCTGGGTAATTGTAAAGTCTCCAAACTGCCCCTGGTAAATCTCAGGGGCAGCGGTGGTATCGGTGGTATCTGACATCGTGTTTTGCATGGCGGTATGGCGGTAGAGACTATTATTAACGGGGTCTAATATAGCGGTTTTCAGGCTGGTGAAGTACGGGCAAGGGGCTTAAGCCCCTTGTTTTAGGGAGTGTCCCCAAGTTGAGCGCACCTCATACTTGAAGAAACCGCTATATGTGGGCTGTAATATCTGGGGATCGATAGAATCTCTGGATTGATAAAAAGCAAGTGACGAGTGTTTTGGATGCGTCATTAATGCCCAAAGTCGATATAAATAGGCTCGCCAATCACCACCCCCAATTTGGCTTGGGCGTTGCCTCCATTCATAGCCACTTCGACCCAGCCATGACTGCCCACCAAGGCCACCAAGGCATCTTGTGAAACGGCACTGTAGGTGGGTTGGCGGGGCAACCGAAAAGATCCGATCCGCACTGTCCACACCGGATGAGCCACCAACGTCGCCGGAATGTTGGTAATCAAGTTACCAAACCCGTCAATGTACTGAATACACCCAATCAGGCCATTGCCTTGTTGTTGGCAGGAAGGCAACGGGAGCCGAAGCAGCGTGTCGGGGTCGATCGTCCGTCCCAATTCCTTTAAGGGTAACCCACTAGCCAAGTAGGCTCCCACCGGAGCAAAAATATCTCGCCCCTGAAAGGTCGTGCTGGGGTTAGGGGTGCGCCAATAGCGGAGGTTGGTAAGTTCGACTACCCGCAGAACGGGTTCTTGCTCTAGGACGCCGCAAAAGAGGCCATTATCGGGGCCAACCAAGAGGGTGCGTGAGGTTTGGAGGGCGATCGCCCTTCGCTCGCTGCCGACCCCCGGATCAACCACAGCCACATGCACCGTCCCTGCCGGGAAAAAGGGCACTGCATTCATTAAATTAAACCGTGCTGCTAGCACATCTTGAGGCGGGATCTGGTGGGTCAGATCCACAATTTTGACCGTCGGATTAATGGCTGCAATCACGCCTTTCATCACGCCCACATAGCTATCTTGCAACCCAAAATCTGTGAGCAGGGTAATCAGTCGCGAACCACCAGATCTCACTCTATCCGCTCCTGGTTATAGCGTCTTCCCCACTCGTGCATGGCGTTTAAAATTGGCTCTAGGGTTCGCCCCAAGGGGGTAAGGGAATATTCGACCTTCGGCGGCACTTGGGCGTAGACCTCCCGATGCACAATGCCGTCGTCTTCGAGTTCGCGCAACTGCTGCGTCAGCATTTTTTGTGTCACACCCTTGAGGGCACGGTGCAACTCATTAAACCGCCGAATACCTTGAAACAGTTCATGCAAAATCAACACCTTCCAACGACCGCCCACGATCTCTAGGGTGGTTTCGACAGCACAGGAGAGGCGATCGCCCTCCAAAAACATCTCTCCTCGTTCCTGTCCTTGTTCCTCCGGCGCGGTTGGGTGCCCATCTAAATCCAGGGAGTTCATTGCTGCCGTTGCCCGTTCCATAGCCTAGAATCCTTGATTCATCCTATAGTTTCTTTTTGGGTAGTACCTTACTTAAAAGTGCATACTTCCCATATATCGTGTACTCACTATAAACTCTATTTATTGGAAAGATTGCAGGGGAGATCGCATTCCGCCCTTCCCTCAACGTTTCGCTCAGATACGCTAGAGCCAAGGGCTATGTCCGTTCTGGGAATAGCGTCTCCCCTAGGGTCACAGATTCTATAGTCACCGACTGTAGATCTACTGACTGTAGAGTTGCTAACCATAAGAGTCACCGATCTTAGATTGGCCTGTTTTTAGCCTAGAAATCGGTGTAGCACTTAGCTTCTTGGGGTTTGGCGATGGCGCTGTGAAACGTGGCTTCCTGGTTTCGTCTGGTTGCGATAGCGTCATGTCTTGCGACGACTGCCATCGGGCCAAAGCACTGTGAGCTGAACTCGTGAGCTGAACTCGCAAAACCCAGTGACCCCGTGTTTGGCATCCTACCGGAAACTCTGACCCAGAAGCGTATCTGAATCGGCGCTGATTCTGTAAAAGATTCAGCCTAATGATTACCCTAAGCAGGAGAACACGCCATGTCTGAACCCGCTATTTTTGATAAAAAGCCTGTGGTGATGGAGCTAGAGCCGGGCACCTATTACTGGTGTAGTTGCGGCCAATCTAGCAAGCAACCGTTTTGTAATGGCGCTCACAAAGGCACAGACTTTACTCCCTTGGCCTTTGAACTTATCACCCCAAAAACCGTTGCTTTGTGCAATTGCAAACACACTGCCAACCAACCCTTCTGTGATGGTTCCCATACGGGTCTCTAACGCCTAGGGTTCTGCGCGGGGCGACAGTCACACTACCGCGCGTGACTCTTGTAATGGGGAGTTCCCCAGCTTTGCGGCTATGGCGTGAGGGATTGGGCGATCGCCCCCAACAAAGCATCCCAATCTGCCGGTGTATTCGCCGGAAAGCGCTGCCAGTCGGCTGAACCGCGCAAATCTGCATATAGCGGTTTTCACGCTGGTGAAGTACGGGCAAGGGGCTTAAGCCCCTTGTTTCAGGGAGTGTCCCCAAGTTGAGCGCACCTCATACTTGAAGAAACCGCTATATATAGCGGTTCTTTGCCGGGTGAGGTACAGTAGACCCCGACAAAACCCTTGTTGAATAAGGCTTTCAAAAATTAACCTGTACTTCACTGAACCAGGAACCGCTATAACCCACCCGGATCTTCGTGAAAATGGAGAAACGCCTGAGACTTTCGGTAAACCGTCTCTCGTTTCTTCTCCCGCAACCCTTCAATGGCTCGGAGATCTTGCAACAGGGTTTCTAGTTGATCTAACGCAGCTGCAGTAGCATGTTTCATCGTGCCAAGGAAACTATTCCACCTAGACCGAGATCGCGCATTGACCGAGATCGATCGTTGACCAGAGCTATTTCCAGGTTCCCTCAGTTTTTCGTTATTAACCGCTATTCACTCAACCCAATCAACCCTAAGGAAGTTGCTGCATGATTACCCTACGTCCTTCTAACGAACGCGGCCATGCAAACCATGGATGGCTCGATAGCTACCACAGTTTTTCCTTTGCCAACTACTACGATTCCGCACACATGGGCTTTCGCGCCCTGCGGGTGATCAACGAAGATAGGGTTGCACCGGGAAGAGGCTTTGGCACCCATCCCCACCGCGACATGGAAATCATCACCTACGTGCTGGCGGGATCGGTCGCCCACAAAGACAGCATGGGCAACGCGGCCACGATCACCGCTGGAGAGGTGCAACGCATCACCGCTGGCACGGGCATTGCCCACAGCGAATTTAACCCCTCCGACACCGAGGAACTGCATCTTCTGCAAATCTGGATTATGCCCGATGCTGCTGATCTCACCCCCAGCTATGCTGAGCAGATCTTTTCAGCAGAAGCGAAGCAAGGGAACTGGGCGCTGATTGCTAGCAAACAAGAAACCGAGAATGCCGTCCACATCAACCAAGATATGGATCTGTATGCCACTATTCTCAGTGCAGGCGACACCCGCGCCTTTGAATTACACCCCGATCGCCATGCTTGGATCCAAGTAGCCCAAGGCAAAATTAGCCTCAACGGCATTTCCATGGAAGCCGGAGATGGAGCCACGGTTTCTAACGAAACCCTGCTCGATTTTCAAGCTCACAGCGATGCTGAAGTGCTGCTATTTGACTTGGCCTAATCGGGGTTGGGATTAGATTTGGAAATCAGGCTCTATCTCCAGTGCGGGTCTATCCTTTTCCGAGAGAACCTCCCTGGAGAACCGACAGCGACTCGGTCAGACGAGAAGCACTCACGGAGCCTGGGATGCGGGGGATAACCTTGTCTGATTCATTAATCCCTAGTCAAGAATAATCCTTAACTAAGGAGGGTGTTGGCCAAATAGCCCACACCCTTTTAGTCGTTGGTATTCTTAAAAACCCGTGAAAGCATCTCAAAAGCTTCCTTGGAGGCTGCCCCCCAAGGAAGCTAGCATGGGCCTATTTTTTGGCGGCTACTTTGGCAGGAGCGGCGACTTCCACCACTTCATCGGGGGAGAAGTTGTTGGTGTTAATGCCAGCATAGTTAACTTTTTCAAAACGCACGATAACGGAGTATTTGATACCGCTTTGGTCGATGGAGGCTACTGTTCCCACATCCTGAAACCAGTAGGATTCTGGGCGCAGAATGCGAACTTTTGAACCACGTTGAACCATGAGTACTCTTCCTTAATGATTGAATCTGATGGTTACAAGAACATTGCAAGAACAACTGGGGGCGATCGCCCATTAAGAGCCACCGCAAAACTCCAGTGAAAGATGTCAAAGAAGTAACCCCATTATGGAGGGTAAGCGCACTCTGGAAAAGGATTCCAGGGGTTTCACGCATTAAGTTTTATTGCCAAGGTAACGGGAACGGTGTGCGGCTGGCTGGCAAATCCCTAGACACTAGGGCTGGACTAGGCTTCGATCTAGCGCTGAATCATGGCTTCAAGGGCGGCTTGTAGGTCTTGGGTGAGGCTGGCAACGGCTTGGCGGCGGTTGCTGCGGTAGCTGGGCAGGCGATCGCTCACCGACAGCGGCTCGCCAATGGTGAGGAACGCCTGCCGCTTGCCCAACTGTGGGTAAGGGTAAGGGGCTTCTCCCTTGAGGCGGCTGACCATATCCCACAGCAAGATCAGGGTTTCTCCGAATCGCTCGGCACTGGGCTTTTCGCGGACATAGTTGCCCGTCACGCTGATAAAGGTTTCGACGAGGCGCATGTGCCAAATGCGGAGGTTAGCTTCTTCGGCCAAGCGATCGGCTAGGCCTAGCTCGATGGGCGATCGCCCATCCAAGGGGTTGAGGTCTTCTCGATAAATGCGATCCCACGCGGCTTGTTCAATCCGCCGACAGCGATCGGGCAAGCTTCCGGTGGGTTGTAGGCCAAAAAACTGCTCGGCCACCGCTAGTGCCGTGCTGAGCAGATCTTGCAACCGGGTCGCCAATTCCTCGTTTGATAGGGGCATGGTGCGCGGTTCGGGCGGTGGCACCGGGGCCGGTTGTTGGTAAAAGCGGCTGTAATACCCTTCCATCACGCTGAGCAAGTATTCGCCCAGCCGAAACAGGCGGTGATAGAGTGCTGCTTGTTGGGCAGGGGTGGGGGCTGATCCATCTTGCAGGGGTAGCAGATCGGGGTCGGCATCCTGGGTGATGCCGCTGTCTGCTTCCATCCGCTGGAGCACCTGTTCTAGCCTATGCCACGGGGGGGTGAGGTAGTGGTATTGCACGCCAATGGGCACGATCAGCACCGTTTCTGGGCGATTTGCCTTCGCTAGATCTTCCACGCACCAAAAGCCAAATTGGGCGATCCCCGGCTCGATGGGGCTAACAATTTCATTGTGGCCGTTGGTCGCTCCTTCGGGGGCGGCGGTCATCGGAAAGCGCCCGCTGGCAAACAGTTGCCGTATGGCGCGCAGGCTGGTGGTATCGGCTTTGCCTCGCCGCACAGGGATGCCGCCTAATTTGGCATAGAGCCACCCCACCCGTTCTCCGGCCCAGAGGGGAATGCCGCGATCATAAATAAAATGAGTGTGGGTTGGGCTGGGCAGGCTAATTCCCTGACGACGCGCCGCCGCCGGTAAGGATTGAGCCAGGAGATGAAACAGGCACTCGGGATCACTGGTGCTGGGGTGTCGAAAGGCAAACAACACCCGCACATCTCCGGCCTGGAACTGGCGATAGAGGTCTACCAATTGGCTCAGGTTTTGGGTATGGATGGCGTCGATGCCGTGGCTCCAGCGCAACCGTAGGGGAAGGAGCGATCGCGCCATCCACCACACCCAGAGCTGAAAGTCGGGTGGGATAAATGCTAACGGCGGCTGCACAGCACTCAACGATTTAGCCATAAACGCAGTTCCTACTGTCTATCCCCAAATTTCTGATCACGATCTGGAATCGTCCTATGCTTTCTCTATCGAGTCTATTTCTATAGGTCTAGCGCTTGACCTGACGGACTGGGGTGATTGATTAGGGGCGATCGCCCAGCCCACTAGCCATTTCTAAAACTAGAAGAGACAGATCCCAAAAAGCCATTTCTTCCTGGTTATATCGTCAATGCACAATCTGCAAACGGGTTGCCATAAACCCATTCCCGCACCTCTGCTCCCCCAACCCTAACCTCAGTCAACCGGCTGAAGTTGAGTCATCATTAGACTCTTCCAAAATTACTACGCCTTAGCCACTACAGCGTCATGAGGAATATCCCTAAACTCCGTATTTTCTCTGAGAGCAGTTTTAGGTCAAGGTGTGCCTGCTCCGAAGTTCCTGAATGGTGGTGGTGCTGGGGTCTGGCTGTTCAAACAGCAAAGCCTTTCCCGGCTCCAAACCTAGTTCCAGAAACGGTTGTATTTTTCTGGAGCCATTATGCGGACTGTCCTTTGAGGGGTTTGAGAGAAGGCTGAATATTCCTGAATGCTGCAATAGTTCGCAATATTTCAGGCGATTTGAATGGAGCCTCTTTGGGCTTGCTTATTCAAATCTTTAAATTAGCCCTATTTTTATAAAGATATGACTAAGCTAACTTTAGTATTTTCGGCGTTCTCTCCGTAGTTCTGCTAAGTTACACACAATTGAAAATTACTAAGCAGCACTCTACGTGTCTCGCTTACATTGTATCTACATTATTTCGTTCATATTTTTGTTCATGTTTTCTTGGCTTTTGTCGTTAAATTACGATGGCGCTCAGCTCGTTATAGCGCTTGAATGAATAAGCGCATCTTTTGGTCGGCTCATAATCAATCGATTCTTCTGCTCAAAATTCCTCGACGCGCTCAATTAATAACATCAATCAATCGATCATTAGTTTTAGATAAAGCGATGGAGGTCTGGCTTTTTTAGGGTGCTGCGATGGTCACCAGCGATTTATATTAATGACTTCGTTTCCCCTGATGAATCACCTATTGATGATTCCCCGTTGATATCGCTATAGTAGATTTCCTTTTTTAGCTTGAGGCTAGGTCTCGGAGGCTGGCTTGACCAAGTGCTTTCAATCCGATTCGTGTTCATTGCCAAGTCAGTCTGTGATGGCTGTAGAGCTTAACGACTGATGAAGAAAGAGCTTAGCGGATAAAGAGATTAGTGTAGGGATTAACGGAGAAATCTTGCAAGTTGGTATGGTTTGAGGGGTAATAGCCAAGATTTTGGCGCTCGTGTTACGTCCTAGTTCATTCACTGATTACCAAGGGAGCAATCAATGTCCCAAAAAGATGCTAGTCCGTTCAATGGTTCTTTTGCTTCTCCGGATGTGGAATCTCCGCATCAAAGTATAGAGGGGTTTTCTATTTCTCCAGACGTGGAATTCTCGCATCAAAGTATAGAGACCTCTCTCTCGACCATTGGTCAGGCGGCGGCTCGTAAGGTAGATATTATTGCTCAAATTCAAGCCTTGGTGCCGATAGGTGCGCCGGAGCCGACGGAGCCAGTGCTAATCGCACAGCTAAAGGGCTTAACCCAAGCGCTCATTAGTGCCTACAAAGCCGAAGGGTGTTTGCAGGGCGATCCCTTTTATGACGCTTGGACTCGGAATATCCATCTCTATGAGGAGGATGTCAGAACCGAACTGCGCGGTCAGCGGATTTTGGTTACGGGGGGCGAAGGCTATGTTGGTCGCCATTTAATTGAAGCATTGGCGGCTTTAGGGGCTGGCCGAGTGGTTTCGGTCGATAAGGTTCGTTGCCACCCAGATTTACCTGCTAACAGGCTATTAGATGAAGGCATGATGGGGGAAATGGCGATCGCCCACTATGCCGTTGATATGCGCGATCCTGCGACCCTAGAGCAAGTGTTTGCTGCCGAAAAACCTGATCTCGTGTTTCACTTAGCGGCCCAGCGCTTACCCGGCCTAGCTGAGATCCAAATCCACGAAACCACCACCAGCAACATCTTAGGCACCCGCAACCTCATTCGCCTCTGCGAAGCCTACGGCGTTCAAAAATGTATTTTCTCCTCCACCGGAAAAGCCTCTCGTTACTATACCGGAGAGGTCTATGCTGCCTCCAAAAAACTCTGTGAGTGGCAATTTGCCCAAGCCGCAGAGTTGGGCAAGGTCACCTATGCCATGGTGCGCTTCACCCACATGCTCAATAACAGCTCCTTCTGTGAGCAATTTGAAGACAAAATTGCCCAAGAACGCCCGATCAACGTCCATGCGCCCAATCGCTTCATTGTGGGGCAAAACATTGGCGAGGCTGTGCATTTGTTGCTTAATGCCTTGGTGTTTGCAGAACCGAAGAAGCTCAAGTTTGTGTTGTGTCGCAACCTCGGCTGGCCGACCGAAACCCTAGAGGTGGCGCTCCACAAAATTTTAGAATCAGGGAAGGATCTATTTATCTATTTTCAAGGGGTGCCCGTAGGGTATGAAGAGCCGCTGTTTCGGGGGCAAATTGATTGGGATAACCCGTCTGAACTCAACACCCTAATCAATGCCGCTGAGATCCTATCGCGCCACTTTGACCCAGTAGGGCACATGCTCGTGGCAGAACTCACACCTTTTTGCACCAAAACCTTGGGCGACCATCTGACCGCCATCGAGGCAGCCACCCAAGACCCTGAGCTACCCGAGGCTGACATCAAAAGGGTGGTTGAAGAGGCTGTTTTGGCGATCGCCACTACCTCTTTTGCCCATGTTCCCCCCGAAGTCATCCTCAAAATTCTCAAGTGGGGCATGAACCCAAATTACTGCCGTGAAGAGAAAATTCCCCCCAAGGTCTTACAAAACATCGTAATGGCCCTCATGCAGGGGCTAAACCAAGGTCTAACCCAAACCCTCGACCACTGTGTAGAATTGGTTTCGCGCCTCTATGCCCCCAATCCGGTATGAACTAGCTGCGGGGGATGGGGTGTTTTAGATTCTCCCGCACTCTTTCTAGGCGGGTGTTAGGTTGCGAGCCGCGAGCCACTCTGGGTTGTATAAACGAGATTGATAGCGCGCTCCACCATCACATAAAATCGTCACGATGGTATGCCCTGGCCTCATTTCTTTGGCTAGTTTTACCGCAGCGGCTACGTTGATTCCAACCGATCCGCCCATAAACAGGCCGTCTTTCCGCAAGAGTTGATATACGACCCGAATCGCTTCGGGGTCTTCAATTTGGAGGGCATCATCCACGGGTACCCCTTCCATATTGGCCGTGACCCGGCTGTTGCCAATTCCTTCTGTGATCGAGCTGCCCTCTAGAGTAATCTTGCCGTATTTGAAGTGGCTGTAAAGACCACTGCCCATGGGGTCGGCTAAGACACACCGCACCGCCGGGTTCTTCTCCTTGAGACAGAGGGCGACCCCGGCATAGGTGCCTCCTGTGCCGGTTGCGGCTACCCAGGCATCGACTTGACCGTGGGTTTGCGCCCAGATCTCTGCCCCCGTAGTTTCATAATGCGCCCGCCGATTGGCTAAATTATCAAACTGGTTTGCCCAAATGGCATTCTCCATCTCGGCGGCGGTGCGTCCTGATAATTTGACGTAGTTGTTGGGGTTGCTATAAGGCACTGCGGGCACCGGGCGCACCTCTGCCCCAAGGGTACGCAACAAGTCCATCTTTTCTTGGGATTGAGTATCGGGGATAAAAATTAGGCATTTATAGCCCTTGGCATTGCAAATATGTGCCAACCCAATGCCAGTGTTCCCGGCTGTGCCTTCAACGACGGTGCCACCGGGCTTGAGCAAGCCCTTCGCCTCAGCCTCTTGAATGATATAAAGAGCGGCTCGGTCTTTGACAGACCCCCCTGGGTTGAGAAACTCCGCTTTACCCAGAATTTCACATCCTGTCTCGTCACTAAAGCTGTTCAGTCGGATGAGGGGAGTATTCCCGACGGTACCCACAAAGCCGTCTGTTATGTCCATGCTGATTCTCGCGTTCGGTGTCTTTGCAATTATTAAGGGGCAGTTTACCCCGGATGGATTGTGAGCCGATGAATGGCGTCAAGGCAACGGATGGCTGGGATGCCGCCAGTCCCACCAGCTCATATACCGGCTCATATACCGGCTCATATGAAGACGCTCATATGAAGACGCTCACCTGAAAACCGGCTCACCTGAAGGCTAGGGCACTTTTTAGCTAAATACTATCGAGGTGCTTCCACCGTTCAAGCGCATCATTCCACCGCAAGTTTATCAGTCTTCAGCCCGCTGACTGAGACTTGCGGGTGCTACTGGCACGGGTGCTTTTGCTCTTGGTGGTAGACTTGGCAGCGGTTTTGGTGCTTTTGCTCTTAGTCGTTTTCGCTTTGGTGGTTTTGGCCTGAGCCTCCTTGGTGGCAGAGGCAGAGGTTGAGCGGGATGTACCGGCCTTTGTTTTTTTGCTGCCAGCTTTCGTGGCGATCGCCAACACAGCCTGTTCCATCGTCACCGATTCCTGGGTTTCACCCTCTGGCAACGGGGCATTGACCTTGCCATGGTTAATATAAATCCCGTACGGCCCTTTGTAGATATTCACAGGCTCCCCATCTGCGGGGTGCGCCCCTAATTCCCGCAGGGGTGTAGACGACCGCCCTCGCCGGCTCTTCGGTTCGGCCAATAACTCTAGTGCCCGTTCTAGGGTAACGGTCAAGACATCGTCATCTCCTTTGAGAGAGCGATAGTCAGGCTTCCCCTCTGCTCCCTTAGAGTGAACCACATAGGGGCCAAATCGCCCTAAATTAGATTGCACCTTTGCGTTTGTTTCAGGATGTAAGCCCAGCGTGCGGGGCAACGACAGCAGCCCCACCGCCATCTCTAGGGTGACATCATCTGCCTTTACTCCTTTGGGGAGCGACGTGCGTTTAGGTTTTGGATTGGCCTCCGATTCGTCTCCTAGTTGCACATAGGGGCCATAGGGGCCAATCCGTTTGTAAATCGGTTCTCCCGTGTCAGGGTGGAGTCCCACCTTATCGGGGCCTTCGGTCTTTTGCCGGAGTAGCGTCTCTACCTGTTCTGGGTCAAGGTCAGAGGGCGTCAGATCCTGAGGAATCGTCGCCTTAACCGTTTCCTCACCTTCTTCTGTTTCTAGGTAAGCGCCATAGCGTCCGATGCGAATCTTTGCCTCTAGACCTTCTAGGGTAATAGTCCGAGCTTCGGTGGGATCAATCTGGGTTTCTTGCTGTTTTACCTGGGTTTCTAGCCCATCGGTTCCTAGATAAAACGATTTTAGGTAGGGTAGCCAAGCCACATCCCCCGTCGAAATTTCATCTAGGGTGTGCTCCATACGAGCGGTAAAGCCCAAATCGACCAGATCGGGGAAGTAGGTTTCTAGTAAATTGGTGACCGCAAAGGCGGTAAAGGTAGGCACCAAGCTGTTGTTGACCATTTGGGCATAGCCCCGATCTTGGATGGTGCCAATGATGCTGGCATAGGTACTGGGACGACCTATCCCTTCGCTCTCTAAGGTTTTTACCAAAGACGCTTCTGTAAACCGAGCTGGAGGCTGGGTTTCGTGGGAAATCGCTTCTAGCTCTTGGCACTCAGGATGGTCACCCGTTTGAAGGGGGGGCAACACCACTTCTTGGCTCTCCAATGCGGCATCGGGGTCATCTGAGCCTTCGACGTAGGCGCGGAAAAAGCCGGGGAAGTCGATGCGCTTGCCCGATGACCGAAACCCAGCATCGTCTACTGCGATGTGAACGGTAATGTGGGTTTGGCGCGCTTCGGCCATTTGGGTGGCCACGGTGCGTTTCCAGATCAAGTCGTAGAGTTGCAGATCACGCCCGCTCAAACCCGTCTCTTGGGGCGTGCGGAAGGTCGTACCCGATGGCCGAATGGCTTCGTGGGCTTCTTGGGCTCCTTTGCTCTTGGTGGTGTATTGACGGGGTTGGGGGCTGAGGTAATCAGAGCCATACTTCCGTTCTACGCAATTACGGGCAGCGGCGATCGCCTGTTGCGACAAATGCACCGAGTCTGTCCGCATGTAAGTGATGTAGCCCTGTTCATAGAGGCTCTGTGCCGTCCGCATCGTATCTCGCGCCGAGATCCGCAGCTTGCGGTTTGATTCTTGCTGCAAGGTAGAGGTTGTAAACGGCGGCGAAGGCTTGCGGGTAGAGGGACGCTCTTCTAGGTTGCTCACCGTCCAAGGCGTAGATTGCAAGCGCTCATGCAACGCTAGGGCTTGCGCTTCATCGAGTAGCAACACCTCACGCCCTGCCGTAATCTGCCCAGTCGCCTCATCGAAATCGCTGCCGGTGGCAACGCGGGTTCCTCCAACGGTAATCAGCTTTGCTTCAAAGGATGTTTTGTCCTTCATTAGCAGGGCTTTCAAATCCCAATAGGCACCGCGCCGGAAGGCTCGCCGTTCGCGCTCACGCTGCACCAAAAGCCGCACCGCAACAGACTGCACGCGCCCAGCCGATAAACCAAACGCGATTTTCTTCCAGAGTAAGGGCGACAGGGTATAACCGACTAGGCGATCGAGGATGCGGCGAGTCTCTTGAGCCCGCACGAGTTGCTCATCTAAATCGCGGCAGTTTTGGAGCGCCCCTTGGATGGCCTCTTCGGTGATTTCGTGGAACACCATGCGCTTAATGGGCACCTTGGGCTTTAGAACCTGTAATAGATGCCAGCTAATGCTTTCGCCCTCACGGTCTTCGTCAGTGGCTAGCACTAACTCATCTGCATCTTTGAGGGCATCTTTAAGGATTTTGACAATCTTCTTTTTGTCTTGGGGAATGATGTAGAGCGGCTCAAAACCAGCTTCTACATTGACCCCAATCTTTGCCCAATCTTCTCCCTTCACTTTGGCAGGAATATCACTGGCAGACTGTGGTAAGTCTCGCACATGCCCCATTGACGCCTCCACACGATAGCCAGACGGCAGGTAGTTGCGAATAGTTTTGGCTTTGGTGGGTGATTCAACGATGACGAGCTTAGACATGAGCCTGGTTGCATCTCAGCAGTACGGAACAGAAGGCTTGGAAGGCGAGGCAGTCGATAAAGCCGGTGCCCTTGGAATTCAATCTAGCGCCAAAAAACACATTAGAAAACACATTACCGATTTATAAAAAATCTTAAATAGCAAAAATAGCAAGCAAGAAAGTAAGAAATCGAACGTTCATCTAACCGAATGGAAGTCTAACGGTTTTACTTAATAAATGCTAACCCAGAGCTTAAGTTAGCCCAGAATGGACGGTCAGACTTTAACCCAGAATCCAGATATTGTATGCAGATTCAGCCAGATTTGGATCAGGCAGCGCATCTTCGTATCTCAGAGAAGTAGCTGAGGGAAATAGGCTGCACTGGTGGGCGCGGATTGGGCGGATGAGATCGATCAAGACAGCCTGGATAGAGCAAATATACCTAGAAGACTGCGGGAGGGTGTCTGTTAGTAGTCATAACATTTGGCTGGGCATAACGGTACAAAAAACGATTTACTGTCTTGGTGCTCTACGCTAACCCCATCCCATCGGTGTTGCAACCCAGTAGAGGCAGAGTTCCCGTTTGCAGAGTCCTTCTCTCTGCCGGATTCATCTGGTTTTTGCACTATAGGTCTTAACTGGCATCGGTCATAACTGCACCGCTCCATCTAATCTATCTAAAGTCATAGCAGGAATCTGGTGGAACAGAAATGCTTGGGGAGGTGTGGATTTACGCCACCTGCAGAGATCCGGATTTGAGATTAGCCAAGATTAGCCGAGATTAGCGAAGGAGAATTGAGGAGGGCGATCGCCCCATCCATCCCCTCTAATCCTTGCTCACCTCAATCTGCACAAAGCTACACAGACTAAGGCAAGATCAGGATCGCCACCCACGCCACGCCCCAAACCCTAGGGAAACTTTGGTTTCCATCCCCTTGGTTTTTTGTTCTGCATGGCTTTTATGCCAATCTGTGGCCATATACCGATCTGTTGCCTAATGGTATCTATTTGAATAACAAAAGTTCATCCCATCCAGAAGCCGCTTCCAACCCGAGATAGCGAGGTATGATGCACTTGTGTAAAAGTTTAGGTGAAGAGTTCTCTGATCTTTGCCCAGGTTCATTCAGACGATTCCATTCTCTAGATTCCATTGATTGTCTAGAACCCATTGACTGGATTCCGTTGCCTGGACTTATTGGCTGAGACAGAAGGCTATTAGTGTTCCACAATTGCTCAAACAGTGCCTCCGTTATAGGATTTAGGTACTTTATGTGTAAGCTAAGATCTCACCATTCCCCTTTACCATCCCCGCTCACCCGTTTGTCATTTCAACCCGCGTATGGACTTCGCCAACCTCCCCGCCCAACTCAACGCCGGTACAATTCTCCCTGAGGGAATTGTCATCATTACCTTGATGGTGACCCTGATTAGCGACTTAGTGCTGGGGCGCTCTGCTATCAAATGGACGCCTTATGTGGCGATCGCTGGACTTTTAGCTGCCGTCGGTGCTCTCTTCTGGCAATGGGATATTGCTAACTCCATCTCGTTTCTGGGTAGTTTCAACGGAGATGCGATTAGCGTTGTTTTCCGAGGCATTATTGCGCTCTCCGCAGCGTTTACGATCCTGATGTCGATCCGCTACGTTGAGCAATCGGGGACGGCTCTGTCAGAATTCATCACCATTCTGCTAACCGCCACCCTTGGCGGTATGTTCTTGTCGGGGGCTGATGAATTGGTGATGGTGTTTGTTTCCTTAGAAACGCTCAGTATTTCCTCCTATCTGCTGACGGGCTACATGAAGCGGGATCCCCGCTCCAATGAAGCGGCCTTGAAATACCTGCTCATTGGTGCCGCGAGTTCTGCCATCTTCCTCTATGGCGTGTCTTTGCTCTACGGATTGTCAGGCGGCGAAACGCGCCTCAGCGCGATTACTGCCAGCATTGTCAACAACGGCCTAGAGGCATCCCTCGGTATTGTCGTTGCGTTGGTTTTTGTGATCGCAGGGATCGCCTTCAAAATTGCGGCTGTTCCCTTTCACCAATGGACTCCGGATGTCTACGAAGGTTCGCCGACCCCTGTGGTGGCGTTCCTCTCCGTGGGTTCTAAGACAGCAGGTTTTGCCCTTGCGGTGCGGTTGCTCTTGAGTGCCTTCCCACTGGTGTCTGAACAATGGCACTTTGTCCTTACGGCGCTCGCAATCTTGAGTATGGTACTCGGCAACGTCGTGGCCTTGGCGCAAACCAGCATGAAGCGTCTGCTCGCCTATTCCTCCATTGCCCAAGCTGGCTTCTTGATGATTGGTTTGATTGTAGGAACTCCTGCCGGGTACTCCAGCATGATCTTCTACTTGATGATCTATCTGTTTATGAACCTGGGCAGTTTTGCCTGTATCATTCTGTTTACTCTCCGGACCGGCACCGACGAAATTAACGAGTATGGTGGCTTGTATCAAAAAGACCCACTACTCACACTAGCGCTGAGCATTTGCCTGCTTTCCCTCGGTGGAATTCCGCCTCTGGCTGGGTTCTTCGGGAAGATCTATTTGTTTTGGGCTGGCTGGCAGGCTGGAGCCTATGGCTTGGTGCTTGTGGGTCTGATTACGAGCGTCATTTCTATCTACTATTACATCCGTGTTGTGAAAACAATGGTGGTGAAAGAACCCCAGGAAATGTCGGAGTCGGTGAAGAACTACCCCGAAATTCGCTGGAATCTTTCAGGAATGCGCCCCTTGCAAGCTGGAATTGTGGTGGCGCTGGTCTTCACTACGGTGGCTGGGGTTCTTTCTAACCCACTCTTTAACCTAGCCACAGGGGCGGTTGCTAAAACCCCTCTGCTCAACAGTGCAACAGAAGCAACGGAAATGCCCGCTCCTGTTGGCCTACAGCCTGTGTCTTCCCCAGTTCAAGAGCGCAGCATTTAGTGGACATAAAGGCTCCATAGCAAGAATCTTCCGTTAGAAAAAGGAGGTGTTTGGTAACTTTTTCCAAACTCCTCCTTCTTCATTTCAGAAGGTTTTGCTACCTCGATGCCCCATTGAGGAGAGAGCTGTGAGCCATCGTTTTGGGGTTCCTATCCTGTCGTGATAGGGGTGTATTTCCCCGCGCGTCTATCCTGGTCTTTCAATTCATCCGCATCGAACTAAACTCCCACCCACGACTGGGAATCTGAACCATTCTCTCCTCTGCTCAAAACGTACTGTCATGCTGATGTCCAGATTGCCCGCCGGATCGCCTACCTTATAAGAGGTAGGTTCTTTTGTTCGCCCTATGTCCTACGAACCGCTTCATCACAAGTATCGCCCCCAGACTTTTGCCGAATTGGTGGGGCAAGAGGCGATCGCCAGCACCCTCAGCAACGCTCTGCGGCAGCGGCGAATTGCCCCTGCTTACCTGTTTACGGGAGCCAGGGGAACTGGGAAAACGTCGAGTGCTCGGATTTTTGCCAAATCCTTAAATTGCCTCTCTGCCGATGTGCCCACATCGATGCCTTGTGGCACCTGTGAGGTCTGTCGGGCGATCGCCAATGGGTCGGCGTTGGATGTCATTGAGATTGACGCGGCTAGCAATACTGGGGTTGACAACATCCGCGAATTGATTGAGCGGGCGCAGTTTGCCCCGGTGCAATGCCGCTATAAGGTGTATGTGATCGACGAAGTTCATATGCTGTCGAATGCGGCCTTTAATGCCCTGCTCAAAACCTTAGAAGAACCTCCGGCGCAGGTGGTGTTTGTGCTAGCGACTACCGATCCCCAGCGGGTCTTGCCAACCATTATTTCGCGCTGCCAGCGGTTTGATTTTCGCCGCATCCCCCTCGATGCGATGGTGCAACATTTACGGGCGATCGCCCAAAAAGAAAGCATTGCCATCACCGATGAGGGCGTTCAACTGGTTTCGCAAATTTCCCAAGGGGGGTTGCGAGATGCCGAAAGCCTGCTCGACCAGTTGAGCTTAATGGAAGGCGAAATTGGAGCCGAGCATGTTTGGGATCTGGTGGGTGCGGTGCCCGAACGGGATTTATTGGCGCTGATGCGGGCGATCGCCCAAGATAACCCCGAAGCCCTCCTCGACCAAGTGCGGCATTTGATGGATCGAGGGCGAGAACCAACCATCGTGCTCCAAAATCTGGCGGGCTTCTACCGGGATCTATTGATCGCCAAAACAGCCCCTAACCGTGGGGATCTGGTTGCTATTACGCCCCAAACTTGGCTGGAGATGGGGCAATTCGTCGAAGCGTTATCCTTATCTTTGTTGCAGCAGGGGCAGCAGCAGTTGCGGGAAAGTGAGCCGCAAATCCGCAACAGCGCCCAGCCTCGGCTGTGGCTGGAAGTAACGTTGATGGGGCTATTGCCCTCGGCGATGATCAGTTCGGTGGCTGATGTGCCTGTGGCGAGAGCTTGGACACTGCCACAGACCGCAGCCCAACCGGTTGCGGCCTCCCCATCGCTTGCCCCTGTAACGACAGGGGAGCGATCGCCCCACCCTGCGATCCCTGCACCACCAACTGTGCCACCGAGCGTGCCGCCAGCCGTTGCCGCATCGCCACAACCACCGGCGGCAGTGCCATCACCCGCCGCAGTCTCCCTAGACGAAACCTGGCAGCAAGCGTTGGGTCTAGTGCAGCCCAACTCTACTCAAATTTTGTTGCGTCAGCAGTGCTTCTTATTGGGCTACACCGGCCAAGAAGCACGCATTGGGGTCAAAGCGGCTCCTCTACTCAACATGGCCAAAAGCAAGCTCCGCAACATCGAAGCCGCCTTCGAACAATTTGCAGGCCACCGCATTCATGTTTCCCTAGAAGTCGCAGAATCCCCTGGGATGACGGCTCCAACCACTGCGATCGCACCCCCCGCACCCGCCCATCAGCCAGCGCCACTCCCTGCTCACCTTCCTGCGCCCCCCCCTGCTGCGCCGCCACCCTCACCGTCCCCGCCCTCACCGTCCCCGATAACCCCTGCCACTCCCGCTGCTCCCGCTGCTCCCGCTCCCACACCACCGTCGGCTACCGCCCCGGTGCCCGAAACTGCCGCCCCCTCTCGATTGGCTAGCACAGATCCCCCTGCCCGCGACGAATGGCATGAGGATCCCGTCACCCGCGCTGCCCGTACGCTCGCTACCTTTTTTAATGGCCAAGTGATTAACCTAGACGATGATGGCACAGGTGATACCGCCATCGACTGGTCTGCGCTGGATCCGGGAGACATGGGCACTGAAGGGGATGATGTGCCGTTTTAGAGGGTGCTCAAAACTAGGGCTAGCCCATCGGCAAGGGTGCATCCCACCTTTGCAAATTTGCCCCCTCATCCCCCAACCCCTTCTCCCTGAGGGAGAAGGGGAGCCGGATTTCAAAGTCCCTCTCCCTCAGGGAGAGGGATTTAGGGTGAGGGTCACACAACTGGGATGCACCCATCGGCAAAAGCTTGAAAAGCGCACTCTGCAATTTGAATTGCTTTAGAACTAGCTGCCAGCATCTTCTTCCAGCATCTTAATATCAACCGAAAGAGCTTCAATAAAAGGTGCTATTGGGCTATCCCCTCAAACAGGGCAATAACATCAATGCTCTGCAAGATTCTGAAACGTCTAGTCGTAAACATTTCTCTGGATTTTGGGCTATGGCGATTGAGCGTTTTAGCAGATTAACTAGGCGCGCGATCGCTTGATTCGGTCAATTTCTGCTTGCAGGCTAGCGAGTTCTTGCCGCAGCCGTTCTACATTATCGCTTGTCCCTGTGGCAGTGGGTGACGAAGACGATACATCGACATCGACTGATCCTTCTCCGGTACGCTGATAATTGCCTTCCTGAATGTGTCTATATTCTTCAGAATTTGACCAGGCTTGTAAATAAGAAATCCGTTCTACCGTAAAAGGATGGCTTTGAAATGTTCCTTGAGACAAATTGTTGTAGAGAAAAAATTTATAAAACTGGTTGAGACCATCTTCATCTAAAGCTTGGTAGCGTTGAGACTGGCTGATAAATTCTTGGAGGTTTAACTCGTTAGCATAGCGGTTGCTCCCACCCGCCAAGTGCATCATATTTTGCAGCACAGGATTGAGCTCATCCATCACTAGCAAAGATGCCCGATCAGCGGATAGCTCAGCTTTCCGTAACCATTCATAAAAGGCCACCACAAGACCTGTGCTGATCAAGGTGCTGAGGCCAAAGGTCATATCTGCCAGCCCAGAGGTCACCATAATGGCCCAAGAAGCCATCTGTGAGAGCGTGTTGTGGCCACATTTGAGATGCCCTAATTCATGGGCTAACACTGCCCGCAGTTCTTGAGAGCCGCTGATGTCGAGCAGCCCTGTGCTCAGCACCACGGAAGGATGATCTTGCCCAATGGCGTAGGCATTGACGATGGGGCTTTGGGAAACAAAAAGGGATGGCTCTGGGCTGATGTCTAAATCCCGCACGCATTCTCGGAAGATTTGATGGATGGTGGAATATTGACGCGGCCCCACCTCAATGCCGTTGCCCATCAAAAAAACGTAGCGGGGGCGCTCAAAGGTATATTCCACAAATCGCCGTGCCACGAGGTCAAAACCCGGAACGCTACGGAGAGCTTGCTCGGCTTGGGAGTCGAGGGGATGACGGAAGGCTGAGGCAGAAATTCCGGGATAAGACGACATAGACAAATCTTGCTACGACTTAAGGTTGCGATGTTGAGGTGCCCTTAGTCTAATCTGTGAAAAAGGATTCTGACCATCAACCCTTCCTAAAAAAGCATCACCCTTTTTTAAAAAATCAAAAAAATAGTTATGGCGTTATAGCTGTAGCCAGTCTGGTTGAGACATTTTCTAAATGAACGTTCAAACATTTGAACGTTTTAAGGGTTTCTTGATGTCCTAAGCAGGCTTATTAGACCGACAATACAGCGGCATGGTGACGGATATGGTCAGCGACAAAGGATGCAATAAAGTAATAGCCATGGTCATACCCTGCTTGCATCCGTAGATTGAGCGGTTGGCCTGCCTGCTCGCAAGCGATGGCAAAAACCTCTGGCAAAAGTTGCCCTTGACCTAGAAATGGGTCTTCGGTGCCCTGATCTATCAAAATTGGACGATGAGGATTTGCATAGGTTTTCACCAATTCGGTGGCATCGTAGGCACTCCAATCAGATGGGTCGTCGCCAAGGTATCGTGTAAACGAGCGCTGCCCCCAGGGGCTTTGACTCGGAGCTGCAATGGGGGCAAAGGCAGAAATGGATTGGAAGCGATCGCCATTTCGCAGCCCACACACCAGTGCCCCATGACCGCCCATAGAATGGCCAAAAATACCTGCGCGATCGCCCTTCACCGGAAAATGTGCCTGCACTAACCCTGGCAATTCTTCGACCACATAGTCATACATCCGATAATTAGCCGCCCAAGGTTCCTCGGTGGCGTTTACATAAAACCCTGCGCCTTTGCCAAAATCCCATGCGTCGGAGTCATCGGGCACCTCATCCCCCCGTGGGCTAGTATCAGGAGCCACCAGCATCAACCCCGCCTCTGCTGCATGGCGCTGCGCCCCCGCCTTCACCATGAAGTTCTCCTCAGTACAGGTCAACCCTGAGAGAAAATACAACACAGGAACTGGGGCATCCTGGGCTTGGGGGGGCACAAACACTGAAAACCGCATCTCACACCCACACACCTCGGAAGGGTGAGTATAGAACTGAACCGTGCCACCAAAACAGGCGTGCTGGCTCACAAGCAAAGGTGCATCAGACATAATAAATCAAGAGTTCAAGTCAAGAGGAGAGCCTTCCATACCTTCTTATTTAAGAAGAATAGTGCATTGAAAAACTATCTATCTAAGCTGAAGAAGGTTGTTAATAAAGTTCTAGGAGAGTTTTCAATTAACCTCTAAGCTTCTTCATATTAGTGCTTTAGTTGTTTTAAGTTAATTATTCTATTCTGTCAATATTTCAACTTGCATCTTTTGAATAAGTTCCCAGCATGATTCTTTTTTACACCACTCTGTAACATTTTTTCCGTTAGGTGGA
>Ga0105044_10001926_pt1 | contig 28120 bp, 24 predicted proteins | sample MAT01_FD_78092 | JGI IMG/M metagenome (GOLD analysis project Ga0105044, IMG submission 78092) | Freshwater microbial communities from Lake Fryxell liftoff mats and glacier meltwater in Antarctica - MAT-01 | ecosystem: Environmental > Aquatic > Freshwater > Ice > Liftoff microbial mat | place... | reverse complement strand
TGAGTCCTGCGTCCGGCTGGTCGTCGAGCTTCGCCGCGCCACGCACATCAATCACGATTGTCGCGTCGCCCCCCCGCACCCTCGCCGCCCCGCGCCCAGCGGGCCTCAGCCACGCCCACGCGATCGTCTGCCCGGGCAGCACGACGGCGACCGGCTCGACGCCCACCACCCCCGCCCCACCGCTGCCCACGCCCACCACCCGCCCCTGCCCCCTTGCCTCCCGGCCCTGCATTGGCACGGCCCGCATGGGGCGGAGGGGATCGACACGGATGCTTATCGCCGCGGGCACGCCGACGTTCGCCGCATCCTCCGTCCCCCCCGGCCCTCCCATTTCCCCAAGCGCCGCGCCTGCGCACACTAGCACGGCCCAGACGCCCAGAATCCGCCCGGAACCCCCCCGCGCGTTGCCCCCTAAGCCGCCCGACGCCGGCCTGTGCGTCCGTTTTGTGCTGCTCATGTCGGCCCGCTCCCTCACTGGGTTGATCCGCCCCCCCACTTCCGTCCGGCCTCCGGCTAACGCTTGTATAAAGACTACCTTGCCGCTCGCAAACAACCAGCCAAGGAAATCGAAGGCTTGCGGAATCCTCCTCGGCCGATCGCCCCGGCCTCCACCTCCCCCCCTCCACGGGGCCCGTCGCCGGTTCCGGTCCGCGTGCTTTACACCCACCCGTCGAATGCGTACCCTTGCTCCCTGTCCCCGTGGCCCGCGCACGGACGACCGGCCCAGGTGGCGAAATTGGCAGACGCACTACCTTGAGGTGGTAGCGCCCGCAAGGGCATGGAGGTTCAAGTCCTCTCCTGGGCACTTCGCTTCTTCCGCAACGCCGGCACACGCCGGCGTTGTTGCTTTTGCCGCCGCCACCCGCCCGCCCGGCGACCCGCCCCATCGGCGCCGGCGTACATCCGCCGAGGCCCGCCCAGCGAAACGCCCGGAACGACCCTATGCGATATACCTATTCCACCGGCCCGGGCGATGAGCCCTTCCTCTCCCCGGACGACCTCTTCCCGTCGCAGGGGATGCTCGACTTTCTCACGCAATACGGCCAGGACGGCCTCGACGCCCTGGACGCCAACGACGACGAGCAGCTCAAGGCCCTCATCCAAGAGATGATCGACGCCGGGCTGATCGAGCGCGACGAGGCGGGCAACCTCAAGCTCACCCCCCGCATGGTTCGCGGCCTGGAACACCGGGCTCTGCTCGAGATCTTCCGCGACCTGCGCCCGGGCGTCCGCGATGGGCACCAATCCCCCCTGCCCGGCCGCTCGGGCGAACGGACCGACGGGACCAAGCCCTATCACTTCGGCGACCCGCTCAGCGAGCTGGCCGCCCACGAGACGCTCGGCAACGCGATCCGGCGGGTCGCCCGCGAAGCCCTCGCGCCAGAGCCCGCGGGCCCCCTGATCCGCTTCGAAGAGCGCGATATCGAGCTCAACAACGTCGAGGCCACCAGCGAGTGCGCCACCGTGGTCCTCCTGGACCTCTCCGGTTCCATGATGCGCTACGGCCGGCACATCTCGGCCAAGAAGGTCGCCCTGGGCCTCCGCTCGCTGGTCCGCACCAAGTTCCCGCTCGACACCATCGACTTCATCGGCTTCGCCTCCATCGCCGAGAGCATCCGCGACGCCGACCTGCCGCTGATCATGCCCAAGCCCATCTCGACGCGGCAATACGAGATCCGCGTCCGCGTCCCGCTGGATCAGGCCGACAAGACCCACCCCCACTTCACCAACCTCCACCACGGGCTGCAGATGGCCCGCTCCGCGCTCGCCCGGCGCGGCGCGCCCAACAAGCAGATCTTCATCATCACCGACGGCGAGCCCACCGCCCACCTCACTAGCGCCAAGGAGGGCATCGGCCAGACGCTCAACCTCGTCTACCCGCCCGATCCCGCCTCGTCGCAGGCCGCCCTGCAGGAGGCCCTCCGCTGCCAGCAGCTGGGCATCCGCATGAGTACATTTGCACTCATTGAGGAATACCACGGCATGGACTGGGTCGGTTTCGTCGAGCAGTTCACCCGCCTGACCCGCGGCGTGGCCTATTACTGCACCGCCGGCGACCTCTCGGCGACGCTGATGGAGTCGTACCTGACGGGCAAGAAGAAGCGGCAGGCTTTGGGCTGAGCGGCTCGAATGGACGTGATTACCCAGGCCATCTTCGGGGCCGCCGCCGGACAGGCGACGCTCGGGCGCAGGCTGCCCCGCTCGGCGTGGCTCGCCGGCGCGCTGGGCGGCTACCTGCCCGACGCGGACATCTTCATCACCTTCCCGGGCGACTCGCTGAGCACCTGGCTCATCCACCGGCACTTCACTCACGGCGTGGGGTTTCTGCTCGTCGGTGCGTTGCTCGCCGTACTGCCCCTGCTGCTCTTCGCGTCTGCTCGCCGTAGCGCCGTGCCGCTGTACCTGGCGGCGCTGGCGGGCATCTGCACGCACGGCGTGCTGGATTCGTGCACAAGCTTCGGCACCGTTCTGTACTGGCCGTTCTCCCAGCGGCGTGTCGGCTGGGACCTGGTCGCCATCATCGACCCGCTGGTCAGCCTGCCGCTGCTAGCGCTCCTGGTGTGGTCGATCGTCCGCGGCTGGCACGGGCCCAGGCCCGGCACGCGCCGCATCGTCGCCATCGGCTTGGTGTGGTGCGCGGCGTACATCGGTATCCTGGGCGGCGTCCAGCGCGGGCGGGCCCTGGAGGTACAGCGCCTGCTGGCCCAAGAACGGGGGCACGGCGTCGAGCGCTCGCGGGTGCTCATGGCGCCGGGGCAGAACTTCGTTTTCCGGTCCGTTTACGAGCATCAGGGCCGCGTCTGGGCCGACACGATTCGCGTGCCGTGGCTGGGACGGCCGACGGCCTGGCGCGGCGAGTCCACCCCGCGCCTGCGCCCGGGTTTCCCACCGCTGGATGCGCTGCCGCCGGCTGTGGCGAGCGATGTCGGGCGGTTCGACGCGTTCACCCAGGGCTGGACCGTTGAACACCCCGAGGATCCCGCGCTGCTGACCGATGCCCGCTACGGCGTGACACCGGATTCGTTTCTGGCCCTGTGGTCGATCCGGCTGCCCGAGCCGGGGCGCGGCGGGCGGGTCGAGTTCGTGCGCAGTATGAGCTTGGCCAGGCGCCGCGCCGGCGAGCTGCTGGACGCGATGCTCGGGCGCGACCCGCGCCTGACGCCGGTGGGCCCATAACCACGCGGGGCGGGTCCGAGAACCGGCCCTCCCCGGCAGCCGCAAGTCCCCCGGGTTTGCACGCCGCGGCCGTTCAGTCGCCAGAGTCGATGAAGCCGGCGCGTTGACCGGTCGATGCAAGGCGCACGCTTGCACTCCGGAGCGCCACCCCGCCGTGACCACGCCGACTCCAACCCCGCCCGGCCCGCCCCTAAGCCCGAAGTCTGCGGCGGCTGGCGAAACGCTGCGCGTGCTGGTCTGCGACGATTCGGCGTTCATGCGGAAAGCGATCAGCCAGATGATCGCGTCCGACCCGTCGCTCATCGTGGTCGACACGGCCCGCAACGGGCAGGAAGCCGTTGAAAAGGCCAAGAAGCATGCGCCCGACGTGATCACGCTCGATATCGAGATGCCGATCATGAACGGGCACCAGGCCCTGGCGGCGATCCGGCGAGAGTGCAAGGACAATCCGGGCGGCCCGCCGGCCGTGCTGATCTGCTCGAGTCTCACCAGCGCCGGCAGCCACGACGCGCTGCAGGCCATGCGCGAGGGCGCCGCGGACATCATCGCCAAGGACCACTCGACCTTCAGCGTCCACATCGACGACATGAAGACCGACCTGATCCGCAAGATCAAGGCCATCGGCTCCAGCCGCATCCGGCGGGCCGCCTGGAAGGCCGCCTACGCCGCGGGCAACGGTGCCGAGGGCGAGACGCGCCCGGCCCAGCCCGGCGGGCTCCCCGCGCCGCGTCCCCGCACCCCGGGCTTCGCCCTCGCCGCCCAGCACGCCGCGGCGAACGCCGCCGCCGCCGCCATGATGGACCTGCGAGCCATGTCGCTCGCCGGCCGTCGCGTCGATCTGATCGTGATCGGCTCCTCCACCGGCGGCCCGCCGGTGCTCGAGCAGATCCTCTCGAAGCTTCCGCCCTCGCTGCCGTGCCCCGTGGTCGTCGCCCAGCACATGCCCGCAAGTTTCACCAAGGCCATGAGCGAGCGCATCGACGCCATGTCGGCCGTCTCGGTCGTCCACGGCGAGCACGGCATGCCGCTGCACCCCGGCTCGGTGTACATCATCCCCGGCGCCAAGCACGGCCGCGTCCGCGCCATCGGGCCCGGGCCCGTGCGGCTGGAAGTCTCCGACGACCCGCTGAGCGCCCCGTTCAAGCCCAGTGTCAACGAGCTGCTCTCCTCGGCCGCCCGACAGTGCGGCAAGAACGTGGTCGGCGTTGTGCTGACAGGCATCGGCGAGGACGGCAAGGTCGGCGGGCAGGAACTGCGGGCCGCGGGGGGGCTGCTGCTGGCCCAGGACCCGGGCACCAGCGTGGTTTACGGCATGCCCAAGGCCGCCGCCGAAGTCGGGGGCACGTCGATGACGCCCGACCAGATCGCCCAGACCCTTGCAAGCCTGGTCGCGGGTGCGTCGTCCCGCGCAGCGGCCTGAAGCGTCGGGCAACCACGCACCACTCTCCCAAATGGCCTTCCTGCACACCTCTGGCGGGGGGAGACTGCCGGCGGTACACAGCTCGTTTGTTCGTGCATCTCCCCGTTGCGTAAAGCGCGGGCGACACTTCGTCGATAGGAGGTAAAGGTCCGGTGTCCGAACTTGGACGCCGGCTCCACCCACGCCGCCGACCGCAAGGAGAACCGCCATGTCCAACGCCGCCAGCACCTCCAGCCGCACCCCGATCTCTGAGACGCTCAAGACCGCCCGCGAGGAGGGCAAGGCCGCTCCCCTGCAGCTGGTGACCTTCGGCATTGGGACCGAAGAGTTTGGCGTCGACATCCTGGCCGTCCAGGAGATCAACCGGATGATGGACCTCACCCGGGTGCCGCAGTCGCCCCCGGACGTCGAGGGCGTGATCAACCTCCGCGGCAAGATCATCCCTGTGCTGGACCTCCGCAAGCGGTTCGGCATGCCCATCACCGAGCACAGCGAGCAGAGCCGCATCATCGTTGTCGAGGTGCTCGGGCGGACGCTGGGCTTCATCGTCGACCGCGTGCAGGAGGTGCTCCGCATCGAGAGCTCGATCGTCGAGCCGGCGCCGGCGATGGTCTGCTCGATCGACTCGGACTACATCGCGGGAGTGGGCAAGCTCGACACCCGGCTGCTGATCCTGCTGGACCTCGAGAAGCTCTTCCAGAACGCCGCCCAGGGCCAGCCCCGCCAGCCGGCCATGGCCGCCTGAGCGTTGCCTCCCGCTTCGACGTCGACCCGCCGCGAGAGACGACCCCACCATGACCGACACCGCCGGCAGCAAGCTCGTGATGACCCAGGCCCACTTCGCGCGCTTGGCGAAGATCGTCTACGACCGCGCGGGCATCCACTTCCCCGAGGCCAAGAAGTACGTCCTTGAGTCGCGGCTGGGCCGCCGCTTGCAGGAGCTCGAGTTCGACACCTACGACCAGTACATCGCGTTCCTCACCACGGGCCCCTACCAGGAGGACGAGTTCCAGGAGATGTTCAACAAGATTACGATCAACGAGACCTCGTTCTTCCGGAACGAGCCCCAGCTCGACGTGTTCGAGAAGAGCGTGCTCCCGGAACTGCTCGAGACGCGCAAGGCCGTCCGCCGAATCCGCATCTGGTCGTCGGCCTGCTCCTCCGGCGAGGAGCCGTACACGCTGGCCATCATGCTCCACCGCTCGCTGGGCGTCCGGATGATGGACTGGAAGATCGAGATCCTCGGCACCGACATCTCCGAGCTCGTGCTCGCCACCGCCCAGAGCGGCAAGTACACGGACTACGCCCTCCGCAGCACGCCCCCGCTGATGAAGCAGCGCTATTTCAAGCAGGAAGGCGCGTTCTGGAAGCTCGACCCGACGATCATGAGCATGGTCCATTTCGAGGTGCACAACCTCAAGGACCGCTTGGCCGCCAAGCGCTTCGGCGCCTTCGACGTGATCTTCTGTCGCAACGTCCTCATCTACTTCGACGACGTCATGAAGACGCAGGTCGTCAACAGCTTCGCCGACCAGCTCAAGCCCGACGGCACGCTCTTCATCGGCCACTCCGAGACCCTCCGCGGCCTCAACACACCCTTCGAGGTCATGCCCATGCCCCAGGGCTTCTGCTACGCCAAGGCCGGCGCACACCACGCGGGGGCGCCGACGCCCAAACCCGCGGCCCGCGCCGCCTAGTCCCGCCCGAAGCCAATGTTCTCGACTTGCCTCTCGCGCCCCGACAAAGCCAAGACACCGACCCGAAGGAGCACGCCGTGTTCGACCAGGAGATCATCCAGGACTTCCTCACTGAGTCGGGCGAGCTGCTGGACCGGCTGGACCGCGATCTTGTCGTCCTCGAGTCCACGCCCACGGAGCCCGAGCTGCTGAACGGCGTGTTCCGCGCCCTGCACACGATCAAGGGCAGCGCGAGCTTCCTGTCGCTGACCAACCTGGTGAGCGTCGCCCACGCCGCCGAGAGCGCGCTCAACTCCGCCCGCTCGGGGTCGATCGTGCTCGACAAGGGCGCGATGGACCTGATTCTGGGCGCCGTCGACGTGCTCAAGCGGCAGTTCGAGAACCTGAAGAACGGCGAGGACCTTGTCAAGGCCGACGACGCGCTCGTCGAAGGCCTGCTCGCCGTCGCCGAGGGGCGCAGGCCAAGCGCCGCGCCCCAGGCCGCCGCGGCCCATGAACCCCCACCCCCCGCTCCCGGCCCCGGCACCGTGCTCGTCGCCGCAGTCGCGGAGACCGCCGACTCGTTCAGGGCCCTAAGCACGAACTCGGACACCGGAGCCGCTATCGCCTTCTCCGCGTCCCCGCCGGGCCCGACGCCGATGGTCGAGAAGTCGCCCCTGCGCCTCCCCGACAACAAGCAGTCGCTCATCGAGTTCCTCGTCGTCGATGTCCGCGAGTCGCTGGCCCAAGCCGAGGCCGCCGCCGCGATGCTCCCGGGCGCAAGCACCCGCGCCGCCGGCGCGGGCAAGCTTGCCGAGGTCGGCGAATCCCTCGGCAAGAATGCCGACTTCTTCGAGTTTGAGCAGATGGGCGGGCTCTCCGCCTCGCTCTGCAAGCTCGGGGCCCACGCGGGCGACCTGGGCGAGGACTTGCTCGTCCAGACGATGCCCCGGCTGCACGCCCTCCTTGAGCTTCTCCGCGAGCAGGCCGACGGGCTGGCCTTCGGCACCGTCATCAAGCGCCCCATCGCCGGCCTGTGCAACTCCATCAGCCAGATCGTCGAGCAGGGCACGCTCCCGCCCCAGCGCACGCTCGCTCCGGGCGCCTCGCCCGTCGCCGCCCTCATCGCCGACGGCGTCGTCCCGCCCGAGGAATCCGAAGCCGCGAGCATCTCTGCTGAGCCGACCGACGCCGCTCAGCCGGCCGCAACCATCGCCGCCGAGCCCAGATCCTCGGCACTCCCGACCCCAACCATCGAGCCCGAGACCGCCCAGCCCGCCGAGCACGAGCACGCGCCCACGCCCACCCCGATCGCTCACGCCGAGCCCGTCGCCCGAGCACCCGTCCCCGCACCCGAGCACGCCGACCCCGCCAAGGCCGGCGCCGGCGGTCCCGCGGCGATCGAACAGACCATCCGCGTCGAGGTGGGCCGCCTCGAATCCCTGCTGAACCTCGTGGGCGAGCTGGTGCTCCAGAAGAACCGCGTCAGCGCGATCTCTCGCACCGCCGCGGCTCAGGGCCTGGGCAGTCACGACTTCCTCGAAGGCTTCACCACCGCCGCGAGCAACCTCGACCGCGTGACGAGCGACCTGCAGGTCGCGGTGATGAAGACCCGGATGCAGCCCCTGGACAAGCTCTTTGGCCGCTATCCGCGCCTGATCCGCGACCTGGCCCGCAAGACCGGCAAGGAGATCCGTCTGGTCATCGAGGGGGCCGATACCGAGGTCGACAAGTCCGTCATCGAGGAACTCGGCGACCCGCTGGTGCACATCATGCGGAACAGCGCCGACCACGGCGTCGAGTCCCCCGAGCAGCGCCGCGCCGCGGGCAAGCCCGAGCAGGGCACCATCCTTCTTCGCGCCTGCCACGAGGGCTCGCACGTCAAGGTCCAGATCATCGACGACGGGCGCGGGCTCTCCCGCCAGCGCATCGGCGACAAGGCCGTCGAGCGCGGCCTGGTCACCCGCGAGCAGCTTGCCGCCATGCCCGACAACGAGGTCCGCAAGTTCATCTTCGCCGCCGGCTTCTCCACCGCCGAGCAGGTCACCGACCTCTCCGGCCGCGGCGTGGGCATGGACGTGGTCCGCACCAACATCGAGAAGATCAAGGGGATCATCGAGCTCGACTCGATCGAGGGCAAGAGCACCGTCATCAGCATCAAGATCCCTCTCACCGTCGCCATCCTCACAGCGATGATGGTCGGCATCGGCGACGAGACCTATGCCGTGCCCCTCTCGAGCATCGTCGAGATTGTCAAGCCCGAGGCCGGCGAGGGCGGCCCGCTCTCCTCCATCCAGGGCGCGCCGGTCATGCGTCTCCGCGACGGGGTTCTTCCGCTGCTCGACGGAGCCGAGGTCTTCAGCCTACCCGCCAAACGCCGCAAGGACTCGCCGTTCGTCGTCGTCATCCAGCACGCCGACCGCCGCGTCGGCCTCCGCGTCTCCCGCCTCATCGGGCAGCAGGAGGTCGTCATCAAACCGCTGGACGACATGGCCGAGGGCGCCGGGCCCGTCTCGGGCGCCACCGTGCGCGACGACGGCGGGGTCAGCCTCATCGTCGACGTCGCCCGCATGGTCTACCTCGCCGAGCAGCGTGGCCGCGCCGCACGCCCCTCGCCCGCCGCGCCACTCACAACCGCGAGGGCCGCCGCCCCGCGCCGATAACCCGAACCCGAGGCCTTCCCGCCGGGATCACGAGCAGATCGTCCGCAGATCGACCGATACACCCCCGCTTGCCATCGGGCGCTGGTGCGCCCGTCAACGACCACGCAGGAGCACAGCCAGCATGGACCCCGCCTTCATCACCCCGTTCATCGCCAGCATCCAGAACGTCTTTTCAACGATGCTGCAGCTCCGCGTCGACATCCTCGACCCGCAGATCAAGCAGACCCCCGCCGCCAGCTACGACGTCTCGGGCATCATCGGCATGTCCGGCGACGTGGTCGGCTCCATCGTCCTCTCCTTCCCTGCCGAGACCGCCAGCCGCGTGGTCTCGATCTTCGCCGGGGCCCCTCTGGATCCGAGCAGCCCAGACTTTGCCGACGCCGTGGGCGAGCTGGTCAACATGGTCTCCGGCAACGCCAAGGGCAAGTTCCCCGGCAACCGCCGCGTGAACATCTCGACCCCCAGCGTCGTGGTCGGCAAGAACCACACCGTCGGCCGCCCCAAGGACGTGCCGTGCATCGTCATCCCCTGCCGATGCGACTGCGGCGACATGGCCATCGAGATCGCCATCCGCCAGTGCGACACCGCCGACTCTGCCCAGCCCGCCGCCGCCGCGGCCGCCCACTGACCGAACCCATCTGCCAAGCCCCGCACCCCGCCCCGCCAGTTCCCCGGACTTCATCCGACGGAAGGACCCGCCATGAAGATCATGCTTATCGACGACTCGAAGACCATGCGCAATATCCAGAAGTCCGTGCTCACGCAGCTCGGATACACCTCGCTGGCCGAGGCCTGCGACGGCCAGGACGCACTCAACAAAGTCAACGAGTTCAAGCCCGACTTGATCCTCTGCGACTGGAATATGCCCATCATGGACGGGCTGTCCTTCGTCAAGGCCTTCCGCACGCAGAACAAGTCCACTCCGGTCATCATGGTGACCACCGAGAGCGAGAAGGCCCGCGTCATCGAGGCCATCAAGGCCGGCGTGAACAACTACGTCGTCAAGCCCTTCACCCCCGACCTGCTCAGCCAGCGCATCAGCGAGACCATGGCCAAGCGCCAGGGCTCCGCCGCGCCGGCCCCCGCGCCCGCCGTGGCCCCCGCGCCCGCCGTGGCCCCCGCGCCGACCGCGGCCCCCGCGCCGGTCGCGGCCCCCGCGCCGGTCGCGGCCCCCGCGCACGCTCCCGCCGCCGCCAAGGCCGCCTGAGATCCGGGAGGGGAAGCTTCCCGTCCATCCACCCACGGCCCCCGGTGCGGACCACCGGGGGCCGCGTTCTTGGGCAAGCCCCGCCCCGCGGGCGGTACACTTGTTCCATGACCAGCAGCGCCAGCAGCATCAGTCCGGCCCGCACGACTCCCTCCGCCGTGGGCGTCCTCTCCGGATTTTTGCTGCTCCTCGCCATCGCGATGCCGGTGGGCCTTGTTGGCTGCACGTCCACCGGCATCGCGCTCCGTGAGTCGTTCGGGATCGCCAAGCGCGAGCAGCTTGTCGACCGCGTGCGGGACGCCCGCGACGCGCAGGACGCCGCCCGCGTGCAGTTTAAGGACGCGCTCGAGGAGTTCCTCGCCGTCACCAACCAGTCTGGCAAGCCCGGCGAGCTCGAAAGCCGCTACCGCGCCCTGCAGAAGGAGTACGAGCGTTCCGAGAGCCGGGCCAAGACGGTCTCGACCCGGATCGAGACCGTCGAGGTCGTCGCCTCCAAACTCTTCGCCGAGTGGAACGCCGAGCTCTCGCAGTACACCGATGCCCGCCTGCGGGCCCAGAGCGAGCGTCAGCTCGGCGATTCCAAGGCCCGCTACGACCAGCTCATCGGCATGATGAAGTCGGCCGAGGGCAAGATGAAGCCCGTGCTCGACAGCCTTCGCAATCAGGTTTTGTTCCTCAAGCACAACCTCAACGCCCAGGCCATCGCCGGGCTCCAGGGCACCGCCGTCGAGGTCCAGAACGATGTGGGCGCACTCATCCGCGACATGGAGGCCGCCATCGCCGAGGCCGACCGCTTCATCGATCAGATGAGCGGGAAGTGATATGACTCGTCGGTGAAGCTCGGGCGTCTTGGGTACCCCGCCGGTCCCCGTCCCGCCTCCTCTGCTTCGCCGAGCTCCCGAGTCTTGACCCCATGGTCCGCGTTGCTTCTTAGGACAAAGTGAACGGCCCCGCACGATGTGCGGGGCCCTGCCAGCGGACGATTGCTTCGCCGATTCCCGCCCGGTGGGCTCACACCCGGATCACGCCGACGGCCGGGTCGAACCGGACCTTCTTGAGCGTTGCGTTCGAATCATCCGCGGCGCGATAGCCCACCGCGACCGCCGCCGCCGCCGTGTAGCCCCTTTCGGTCAGGCCGAGCAGCTTGTCGTACTCCGCCGCACTGATCCCTTCCATCGGACACGCGTCGACCCCCACCGCCGCCGCCGCCGCCATGAGGAAGCCCATCGCGATATACGCCTGGGCCTTGGCTCAATGGTTGAGTTCCTCCTCGGGCATGTTGTTCACGGTGCCCAGCATCATCTTCTTGTAACCGTCGAGCGACGCCTCCGGCACGTCCCGGACCGCCGCGATCCGCTTCACATACGCGTCCACGTCTCCCGCATTCTCGCCCACGCGCGATGCGAAGACCACAAAGTGCGAGCAGTCCCGGGGCTGCGGCTGGTTCCAGCTGATCGGCGGCAGCCTGTCCTTCACGCTCTGGTCCGTGATCACCACGAACCGGTAGGGCTGCAAGCCGTAGCTCGACGGCGACAGAATCAGCGCCTGCTCCAGCACGCTCCACAGCTCCGCAGAGACCCTCCGCGAAGGGTCGAACTTCTTGACGGCGTACCGCCAGTTCAACTGCTTGAGGAGCGCTTCGGGGGCAATCGGCGTGTGCATGGCTGTTGGTCCTTCGTGTCCGCCCCCGCACACCCCATCGTACCGGGAGCCCAGTCCGTTGAATCGCCCGGTACTGCGGCCTCGACGTCCTGGCACGCCGATAGTGGTATTGATGTCTGTCTAGCGCCCGCGGTCGCGTCCACGGCCGGGATTCGACGCAAAACAGCCAACTTCGACGCTGCTTGCCGCTACGTCTGTTGTGGCAACACCCACTCCCGCCCGAACCCGCCGCCGCGCCAGCGGGACAGCGGACGCCGAACATCCGCTTCGTCAACGCCCCGCGCCGCCGTCAGGCCGTCGACGCTTTGGGCCTCTTCTTCCCGGCCCCGCGTCCGCCCAGCACGGCGGCGAACTCCCCCAGCAGCCCCTCGTTCACGCTCAGGACATGGAACTGCCCCTGCCGCTCGACCGCGATCAGCCCCGCACCCTCCAGCGTTTTGACGTGGTGGCTGATTGTCGGCTGGCTCTGCGTAAACTTCTCGCAGACCTGCGAGCACGTGAGGCGTCCGGCCTCGCGGATCTCCTGAAGCATCTTCAGGCGCGTCGGGTCCGCCAATGCCTTGGCAATCTTCACCACCTGCGCATCACGCATGGAGCATCATTCGCTCAATCCGTGCGCCGCGACGGATTCAATTCCGACAGCCGGCAAGCCGTCCCCCCCGTGCGCCCCAAATGTGCCCCGACCGTGCCACGACCTTCGCGGCCCTGAGCGAAGGTCGTGCCGAGCGTGAAAGACGCCACGGACCCTCCTCCCTCCCTCACTCCACCGCCTGCCGGAGCGCGATGAGTGCGTACGCCGTGATGAGCTCCGGGTTGTTCTCCATCCACCGCTCGTTGACGCTCTTGAAGCTCCCATCTTGGGTCTGAAGCCCGGACAGCTTCGCGACCAAGTCCTCGCGCCAGTTCCGGGCGCTGCCCGTCGGCTTGCCGTCCTGACCCAGCGGCTCGACACTCTCGACGCCCGAGGCCTTGAGGGCCCGGGCGAAGACGACGTAGTAGTAGTATCGCCCCTCGTCCTGAATGCCCGGGTTTTCATCCAGCGTGTAGTTTCGCCGGATCCATTCCCACGCCAGCCGCACGCGCTGGTCGTCCTTGGGGAGCTGGGCATAGAGATACGACTTGAACCCCGCGTAGGTCATCGAGCCATAGGACCTCAGGCGGCTGGCCGTGGTCCCGTCGCTCAGGGTTTCCTCCATCGTGCCGGCCATGCTCTGGCCCACGTGCCCGTCGATGCTCTCGGCATTGGGGGCCGTCGCGTAGACAAACCCGCCCTGCCGCGAGCCCTTGGCGAAGGGCAGGTCGTTGACCCGCTCGTCCATCTGCGTCCGCTGCAAAAACACCAGGGCCCGCTTGACGGCCGGATCGTCCGGGCTCACGCCCGCGTCCTGCATGGCCTGCATGAACATGTTCAGGTTCGAGTTGTCGGGCCGGCCGCTCCGCCCGTAGCCGACGCCGCCATAGAACGCGTGGTCTTTGTCGACCTTTCTTGCCGCCTCCGACCCCCCCACCGTCGGGTCCGAGTCCTCGGACCACTGGAGCTTGCGGAGGAACGCGATCCCTCGGTCGACCGCCTCCTTGGCCCGCGGCGTGCCAACCTTGCTCAGCGCGCTGACGCTCAGGGCCGTGTTGTACGAGGGGAGCATGCGGTCGTAAATTCCGCCGTCGTCCTGCTGGAAGTTCAGCAGGTGCTTCACCGCGCCCGCGACCACGGGATCGTCGGCCGTCAGACCGTCCTCCTCGGCCAGGGCCAGAAGCACCAAGGCCGTGATGCCCGGGAACGTCGGCGGGGCCTTGCCGTCCTTGTCGGGCTGAGGTACCGACCAGCCGCCGGTCGCCTGGTCCTGCCGCTCGCGGAGATAGGCCACGCCGCGGGCGATCATCTGGGTTGCGCTCAACCGCGCTTCGGGGGACAACGGCGCTTTGGCGGCTTGGGCTGGCGTGGGCTCCGCAACCCCCTGGGCCAGCGCTGACAGCGCCGCGAGCCCCATCCCACCGACCATCGCCAGCACGCACGCCGCGGAACGAATCTTCATCGTGAACCTCTCAAAAGCGGTTGAACTCAACGGGAGTTTACCGGCCCGCAACAACGACGCCTCAAGTGGGCTCGCTGTTCCACGTGGAACACGCGAGCAGGATCCCCGCGGCGACCACGGCCGCGGTCTCGATCCGCATGATGTGCGGGCCCAGCCGAAGGACCACCGCCCCGGCCGGGCGTGCGAGCCCGAGTTCCTCGGGCGTGAAGCCGCCCTCCGGGCCGATCAGCAGCCGGACCGAATCAAATGCCCGAGCGTCGAAGTCGCTCGCAGCCCCGCCCCCGGCATCGGCCACGACGACGGCGGTGGATGCAAGCGGTTGCACCGCCTGCGCGAAGCTGATCGGGGGTTCAAGGTTGAGGGCCCAGGCCCGGCCGCACTGCTTGCTGGCCTCGCCGGCGATCCGTTGCAGGCGTGCGAGTTTGGTGTCCCGGGGATCGACGACCCCCCGACTGGTGGAGAGCGGGGCCCAGCTTGCCGCGCCGACCTGGGCGAGCTGCTGGATCATCTCGTCGACCCGCGGCCCCTTGGGTGTCGCTGTCAGGACGTGCAACGCGGGCCGAACGGGCCTAACGCGGCGGACAACCGACAGGCGGAGCCTGAGCGTCGCATCGCGGCTTGGGCGCTTGCCGGGTTCGGCAACAACGGTCGCGGTGGCGATCAGGCCCTGGCCGTTGAGAATCTCGACGGTGTCGTCGGGCCCCAGCCGCTTGACGCGGAGGGCGTGGGCGGCTTCGTCGCCCTCGATGACAAGGGTCTCGCCGGGGCGGAGGTCGGGGTATTCGACAAGCAGTCGGTGCATAAATGAGGTCGGCGGCGGAGTGTTCGTGTTTCGACTGGCCGGCGAGGGCGGGAGACGGGCGTGAAGTGCAGGTTTCCGGGCCTTTGGGAGCGAACCACCTAGAGTCGGGCGGTGAACTGGTCGATCATCCCACGATCCCGGCGTTGACGGACGCCGCCGAACTATGAACGACCCTCAGGCCCAACTCCAGGACGTGGAAGACCTCGAAGCGAGCGTTGACGCGCTCATGCAGGATATCGAGGCCTCGTCGGAGCGTGTCGAGCGGCAGGTGCAGGAAGTCAGCGGCGAGATCGCCGTGGACGCACCGGCGAATGACGGGCTGACTTCAGAGGACGCTGAGTTTGCGGATTTCGAGACTGCCCACGCCGCGCTCGATAGCGGGTCGGGCGCATCGACGCCGCATCCCGGCGCGTCCGGAGCGCCGGCACCGGAGATGGACGCTTCGAAGTCGGCGCTTGATGAGCTGCTGGGTGGTATCGGGGAAGAGACGGACGCTTCCGAAGCGGCCGGCGCGACCGACGCGGGCAAGGCGGCGATCGAGGACATCGATGCGGCGTTCGCGTCGGTGGAGAGTCTCGCCGCGGAAGCCCCCGTTCCCGACCACGCGGGGACCGAGGATCCGGGGAAGCAGGCGGAGCTGGAACGCCGCGCGAACCAGGAGCCGATCGGGGACATCGAGGAACTGGACAAGGCGCTGGCTCAGAGCGCCGAGGCGGTGATGGCGGACGCCCAGCGGGCCCCGGTGCCCGCGGCGGCGATGCCCGCGCCGGCCCCGGTCGCCGAGCCTGTTGCGCGGACACCCGAGCCCGAGCTGGCGGCGGTGGCCGTGGCTGTCGCAGCGGCGGCGCCGGTGGAGATCAAACCCGCGGCGCGGGAGCGGCTGGGCTCGGCGCTGGCCCCGATCGGCCACGCGGCGACCGTGGCGCTCATGCCGCTGCACTCGCTGCACGCCAAGCTCCCAGAGTCCACGCGGCAGACGGTCGCATACATCGCGATCATGAACGTTTTCTTCGCGTCGGTGGTGTGGTTCATGGCCCTCCGCCCGCGGCCCGAGGCCGAGGTGAGCTACGACGTGAAGGCCATCTATCTCTCCGAGCAGGCCGCCCGGGAGGCCGAGCGCGAGGCCAAGGCGAAGGCCGAGGCCGAGAGCAAGAAGGGCGGACACGGCGAGGAGAAGAAGAAGGACGGCGGGCACGGGGAGGCCAAAAAGCCCGAGAAGAAGGACGCGGGCGGGCACGGGGAAGCGAAAAAGCCCGACACGAAGGCCGCCGCCAAGAAGGACGCGGGGCACGGCGGCGGGCACTGAGTCGCTCGGGCGCTCGGCCGATCTACCGTTGCGCCCATGGACCACTTCGAATATCGCGACGGCCGGCTGTGGTGCGAGGACTGCGAGATGTCGGCCTTGGCGGCCCGCTTCGGCACGCCGCTGTACGTGTACTCGAGCGCGACGCTCACGCGGCACTATGAGCGCCTGCGCGACGCGTTCGCGGCCCTGGACCCCCTGATCTGCTTCAGCGTCAAGAGCTGCTCGAACCTGCACGTGCTCCGGCTGCTTGCCGGCCTGGGTGCCGGGCTCGACGTCGTCTCCGGGGGCGAGCTTGCGCGGGCCCGGCTCGCGGGCGTCGCGCCCGAGAAGATCGTGTACGCGGGCGTGGGCAAGAGCGACGCGGAGATCATCTCGGCCCTGGGGCGGCCCGAGGAGCACGAGCCGGCGCCGATGCAGACCGGGCCCATCGGCCTGTTCAACGTCGAGAGCGAGCAGGAGTTTCAGACCATCGCGGGGCTGGCCGAGGGGGTGGGCGTCAAGGCCCGGGCGGCGCTGCGGGTGAATCCCGATGTGGACCCGGTCACGCACAAGTACACGACCACGGGCAAGGCGGAAACCAAGTTCGGCGTCGACCTCTCGCGGGCCCGCGCGTTCTTCAAGCGATACGACGGAAACCCCTTCCTGAAGCTCTCGGGGATCCACATCCACCTGGGATCGCCGGTGGCAAGCGTCGGGCCGTATGTGCAGGCGGTGGAGAAGGTCGTAGCGCTGGTGGACGAGCTGGAGGCCGGCGGGCACCGGATCGACACGCTGAACCTCGGCGGCGGGTTCGGGGCCGACTATGTGACCGGCCAGTCGCTGGACGCGGCGGCGTACGCGGGGGCGATCGTGCCGCTGCTCAAGGACTGGCTGGAGGCGCGGTGGGCCCGGACGGGCCGGAAGACGCGGGTGGTGCTCGAACCGGGACGGACGATCGCGGCGAGCGCGGGCGTGCTGCTGAGCCGCGTGGAGTATGTGAAGACCTCGGGGAGCAAGAAGTTTCTGGTGTGCGACGCGGGGATGCACACGCTGATCCGGCCCGCGCTCTACGAGGCGTTCCACTTCATCTGGCCCGCGAACGTCGCGCCGATGCACGAGCCCGCGGCACGGGTCGAGCGGCCGGACATGCCGGCGCTCGAGGCGTGCGACGTCGTGGGGCCGATCTGCGAGACGGGGGATTTTCTCGCCAAGGACCGGCCCCTGCCGCCGGTAGCGCGGGGAGACTTGCTGGGCGTGTTCACGGCGGGGGCGTACGGAATGAGCATGGCCAGCCGGTACAACTCGCACCCGCTGCCGGCGGAGGTGCTGGTGGAGGGCTCCAGCGCGCGGCTGATCCGGCGGCGTGAGAGCTACGCGGATCTTGTTGAGCACGAGATTTCGCCGGAGGAGTAGGGTCGGGGCTTGTGCCGCTAGACTCGGGCCATGGCGGATCTGTGGCAGTCGAAGCGCGAGACGGCGGTGCGGGGTGTGGCGCCGCTGGCGGTGAGGATGCGGCCGCGGACGCTCGACGAGGTGGTGGGGCAGCGGCACATCCTGGAACCCGGGAAGCTGCTGCGGCGGATGATCGACGCGGACCGGCTGACATCGCTGATCTTCTTCGGCCCGCCCGGTACGGGGAAGACGACGCTCGCCGAGGCGATCGCGGCGAGCACGGACCGGCACTTCGAGCGGGAGAACGCCGCGGGCGTGGGCGTTGCGCAGATCCGCAAAGTCATCGACGACGCGAAGGAGCGGCTTGGGAACTCCGGGCGGCGCACGATCCTGTTTCTTGACGAGATCCACCGGTTCTCGAAGAGCCAGCAGGACGTTCTGCTCTCGGACGTGGAGCGGGGGATCGTCACGCTGATCGGGGCGACGACGGAGAACCCGCTGTTCGCCGTCAACTCGGCGCTGGTGAGCCGCTCGACGCTGTTCCGGCTCGAGCCGCTGAGCGAGGCGGAGATCGTCGAGGTGCTGCGCCGGGCGATCGCGGACCCGGAGCGGGGCTTCGGAAAGCGGGCGATCAAGGTCGATGAGGAGGCGCTGCGGGTCTGGGCCGTCAAGAGCGACGGGGATGCGCGGCGGGCCCTGACGGCGCTGGAGGTCGCGGTGCTGAGCGGGCGTGCCGGGACGCCCGGGACGCCGGTTCGCATCGGCCGCGAGGACGCCGAGGAGAGCATCCAGCAGAAGGCCGCGGTGTACGACGGCTCCGGGGACCAGCACTACGACGCGGCGAGCGCGTTCATCAAGTCGATGCGTGGCTCGGACCCCGACGCCGCGCTCTACTGGATGGCGATGATGCTGGAGGCGGGCGAGGATCCGCGGTTCATCGCGCGGCGGATGGCGATCCTGGCAAGCGAGGACATCGGCAACGCGGACCCGAGGGCGATCATGGTCGCCTCGGCCGCGTGGGAGCTGGTCGAGCGGATCGGCATGCCCGAGGCCCGGATCACGCTGGCCCAGTGCTGCACGTACCTGGCGCTGTCGCCCAAGAGCAACGCGAGCTATGTCGCGATCGATGAGGCGATGAAGGACGCTCGCGAGGGGCGGACGATTCCGGTGCCGCGGCACATCAAGGACGGGAACGTGCGGAAGGCCGGGGATCTCGCGGGTTCCGGTGGCGCGGGGAAGGCGGACGGGTCGTACGCATATACGCACGACGAGGGTGTCAAGTCCGAGCTGCTCGGCCGCGTGGGGCAGCAGGACTACTTGGGCGTGAGCAAGTCGTATTACCGGCCCACGGATCATGGGGCGGAAAAGCTCCTCGCCCAGCGGCTTGAGGAGGCCCGGCGGCTGCGGGGCGGGGCGGGCGGGGCCGGGGATGCCGAGGCGGGCTCGCGGCCCTGAGAAAGCGGTACCCTCCACATCATGGAAATGTACCAGCACGAGCTGCACAACGATGTGCTGGTGCTCGCCGTCGACGGCGGGCTGGACACGCACACGTCGCGGCAGCTTACCGAGAGCGTGCAGAAGATCGCGGACCTGGGCGTCAGGAAGATCGTGATCGACTGCTCGCGGCTCAACTACATCTCCTCCATGGGCATCGCCGCCCTGCTGCTGCTTCACAAGCGGATGACCGGGCACGGGGCCCACGTGAAGATCGCGGGGGCGAGATCGGCGATCATCGACGTGCTGCGGATGACGCGGCTGGACGGCGTGTTCGAGCTGCACCCCGATGTGAGCCGGGCGATGCTCGACTTCAAGCCCAGGGACGCCGACCAGCCCGGCGAGGCCGGGACGCTCGACAAGGCGACGCTGCGGGCCCTCATGCGGCGGCGGCTGGCCGACGCCACGCCCGAGCATCGGGCGGAGGCCTCGGCGCGGATGATCCAGCGTCTGCTGGATTCGGACCTGCTGCCGGCAGCGGCGGGCGGAGCGGGGGCCGTCATGGTGTATGCATCGAGCGCGGCGTTGGGGGAGCCCGAGCTCGATCCGCTGGCGGGTGCTCTGCTGGAGCGGGGATTTGCGGTGGGCGTGCCGCGGGTGGAGTGGGCGACGCGGGCGATGACGCCGGTGCGGATCGGTTCGACGGCGGAACTTATTGAGAACGCGCAGCGGCCTGTGTTTCGCGAGGCGCCGGCGGACGCGGAGCCGATCGAGCCCGGAACCCTGGCCGCGGTGATCGTGCCGGGGCTGGCGTTCGACGCTTCGCTCCGGCGGCTGGGGCGGGGGGCGGGGTTGTATGACCGGTTTCTAGAGTCGCTCGGGGCCGATTCGCCGCGGCGTATCGCGCTGGCGTTTGATGAGCAGATCGTCGAGCGAGTGCCGGTGGATGGGCACGACCAGCCGCTGCACGCGGTGGTGACGCCGACGCGGGTGCTTCGGTAACGCCGCGGCGGCGGATCAAGCGCCGAGGAAGCAGGCCCGGGCGGTGGCTTCATCGATGCGCTGGTCGAACGCGATCGCGGCGTGCTCGGGCGCGCCGGGGCGGCGGCGATGGACGGCGGCCTGGATCGAGTCGCCCGGGTCCGGCCGCACGATCGGGGCGTCGGAGCCGAACCAGAGGCGCGAGCCTGGGGTGCAGCCGGCGTCGATGAGCTCGCGCAGCGGCAGGACGCGGCTCAGTCGATGCGGAAGCTGTCGCTCGAGCACCTCGATATCCGTCAGCAGGTGGCAGGGCTGGACGCTGCAGACCACGCCCAGGGCGGCGAAGCGCGGGACGTCGGCCTCGTCGATGAGCTCGCAGTGCTCGATCCGGTGGGCCCCGAGCGGTCCCAGGTGGGCCCCGGGCCGCGAGGCGGACTCGATGGCGTCGAGCACCATGCGGACGGCGCCGTCGCCGATGGCGTGGACGGCGAGGCCAAGGCCCAGCGATTCGCACGTCGTGACGGCCTCGTCGAGCTCGGCACGGGCCACCATGGCCCGGCCGCAGGGACCGGCACCGGCGTCGGTTGAGGGCTCTCTATAAGGATGGAGCGTCAGGGCGGTACGGCTGTTGAGCGTGCCGTCGGCGAAGAGCTTGCCGCCGGCCAAGCGGATGCGGTCGCCGGACCATTGGGAGGCGGCGGCGTGGACGGCGCGGACGCGGGCGACGTTGGGATAGAGGAAAGCGCGAGGGAGGCCGGGCTCGCCGCGGTCGTGCAGATCGCGGAGAACCGGGCCCAGCCAGTCCTGGCTGTGGAGGTCGTGGACCTCGGTAAAGCCCAGCTTGGCGAAGCGGCGCATGCCGGCCAGGACGTAGTCGAGGCGCTGCGCGTGGGTCGGCTCGGGGGCGGCGTCGAAGACGCGGTACGCCGCGTGCTCGATGAGCAGGCCCGTGGCGCTCCCGGTAGTGGGATCGGCGACGACCAAGCCCTTCTCGGGGACCGCGTCGCCTCCTTTAAGCCCGGCGGCGGCGAGCGCGAGGCTGTTGCACGCGGCGGTGTGAAAGTCGAAGGACATGAGCACGCACGGCGAGCCGGGGCAGGCTCGATCGAGCTCGTCGATCCGCGGCCAGCGGGCCTCGGGCCAGGCCTCGGGGCGCGCCCCGAGCATGCGGACCCACTCGCCGGGGATGGTGGACGACGCTTCCAGCGAGAGCCGGTCAAGACACTCGGCCAGGCTCCGGCATGTGCTCAGATCGGGGAGCACGAGCGAGTGACCGAAGGCGGCGATGTGGGCATGGGCTTCACGCATGGGGGAGGCTCTGTGGCCCGGGCGGCGTTTCGGTCAGGGGCGGCCGAGCATGCGCTCGATCTCGCGAGAGGCGAGGTCGGGCGTGTCGGCGTACAGACCAAGGGCGAACTCGAGGCGGATGATGCCGAAGCGGGCCTTGATGTCCAGGCCCAGGGGATCGACGCCGACGCACTGCGGATCGGCGACGATGATGGCCGCGTGGGCCTTGCAGGCGGCGGCGAGCCGATTGCGGTCGGCGTTGGCCTTCTTGATCAGCGGATACTCGGCGCGGCCCAGGGCGTTTGGGGCGACGATCTCTTCGGGTCCGAAGACGGCGGTCTCGGTCTTGCCGCCGTCGATCGCGCAGCGGATCCAGGTGGTCTGCGTGGTGGGCCCGTGATAGCCGATCCAGCGATCGACGCACTCTTCAGACTCGGGCCTGTCGATCTCTGTCACTTGCAGCGAGAGCTGGAGGCTCCAGTCGCTCTCGGAGGGGCAGAAGAGGACCATCTCGACGCTCTGACCCTGGCCAGCCTTGGCGAAACCGGGCTCGACGGGCATGACCAGGCCACCGGCACTGCCGCCGCCGGACTCGACGATGAACTTCACGTCGGCGCGGCGTTCGAAGTAGATGAGGACCCCCTCGTGCTCACGCCGGAGGACGCGAAGACCGAGGTGGCGTGCATCGGCGGGCGAGTCGTCGAACTCGTGGGCGGGCGTGGAAGTCATGGCGGCATTGTCTGCCGGGATGAGCCCCGGTGCAAGCGGCGGAGGCGGAAGCGGGCGCCGAGCGGGCACGAAGCATGATCGGCCCGGATAGAGGCGAGATGGGCCCGGGATGCCGGCGAGATCGGCCCTGGATCGTGCGCGTGGGGAGTATGCAAAAATGACACGGGGCCGGCTCGTGCCGGCCCCGCGTGATTCGGCGCTCCAGCGGGGCAAGGGCTACACCGCCCAAAGGACCCCGTGCAGTGTTCGCTACCGCTCGGCAGCGTAAATGTCTCTCTCTCGACCGGGGTCGTGGGTGACCGTGCGCGTGCGGGGCGGTCTTTCGACCTAGCCGAACGATCGGGTCGGTTGTTCAGGCAACGCTCGCGGCGTGGCCTGAAGCGGTCGTGCCCTTCCCGAGACGCGATCGGCCTGTGGCCGGCGCTCGGGGAGGGCTTGGCGACCAGTGCCTTACTTCTTCTTGGCAGTCTTCTTCTTGCTGCTCTTCTTCGCGGTCTTCTTCTTCGTGGTCTTCTTAGCCATGGGACGTTCTCCTCGAACTGTTCAAACGGGGCCTTTGGGTCTCGAGCGGGTCTGGAGCGCCGATCGTATCCAGTGCTCTTGATCACCTTGACGCGTTGTGTATCGGACAACGACACACACGCTCTTGAGCAAACCTTGCGCACGATACCATCGCGCGGTTCCGGAGTGCAAGTCGATGAGCTCAAGTTCAACGTCTCTCTGCGTCGTGGGCGCGCTCGGTCGAGTGGGTTCTCGCATCGTCGCGCTCGCGCTCGATGACGAGCGCTTCGTCGTCAGCGGCGCGCCGCTGCGCGACGGCGCGACGCGCGCCTCGGCGCCGATCATCGGCGCATCGAGCCGCGCGATTGTGCCAAAAACAGCCGCGAAACCGCACGATCTGCCCGCGTGCGATGTCGTCGTCGACTTCTCGTCACCGGACGCGATCGCGCGCTCGATCGACATCGCGGCGCATCATCGCGCGGCGCTGCTGGTGGGCACGACGGGCCTCGACGACGCAGCGATGAGCGCGCTGAAAAAGTTTTCCACATCGCGTGCTGTTCTCGTCGCGCCGAACACCTCGATGGGTATTTTCGCGCTCGCCGACGCCGTCGCGAAGACCGCAAAGCTGCTCGGCGCGGGCTTCGAGTGCTCCATTATCGAGGCCCATCACAGCAAAAAGAAGGACGCGCCGAGCGGCACGGCGCTGCGGCTGCGCGACGCGGTGCGCTCGTCGGGGCACGCGATGAGCGATGATCAGGTCGTCGCGATCCGCGGCGGCGACGTGATCGGCGAGCACACGGTGCGCTTCGCCGGGCCCGGCGAGTATCTCGAGTTCACGCACCGCGCCACCAGCCGCGATCTGTTCGCGCGCGGCGCGCTCGCGGCCGCCGCGTGGCTCAAGGACCGCGACGCGGGGTGGTACACCATGAACGATGTCCTCGGCATCGTCGCATGATGGGCGCACGATCGACGCAGATCGGCGCACGAGAGCCGGCGAGCGCGGACGAGCCGAAGCTCACGCCGTTTGCTCCGCTCGCAGCTCACTCGTTGTCTGATTGTGTCGCGATGCTCGGCGAAGTAGCGACGTTCTTCATCGATCCTGCTCGCTTCTTGCCGTCGTTGCGCGGCGCGGGTGGCGCGGATGGTGCTCCGTCCCCCTTCGCGTGCGGTTCCTTGTCGAGCGCGACTGCGGCGAGCTGCGGCGCGGGCTTCTCTCGCTGGAAGATCGACGCGAGCACGGTGTGGTTGACGCGGTTATAGAGACTCGTCGCCGCCTCGTCGCTCACCATCACCGGCACGCGGGCCCGCACCGAGCCGTTGTACGGGTTGTACCAGAACGCCGCCAGACCGGAATCGACGGTCATCCGCACCGGCGGGTGCTCGAGGCCGGCGTGCTCGGGCGGCGCGATCTCGATCCACGGCCGATCGGCGTCGAGCAGCGGGTTGATGGGCGGCGCGTCGTCGAACCAATCGGCCCTCACCGTGGTCGGCCAGCCGCGAACGTTCAGCTCGGCGGTCTTCGTCGCCGCTCGGATCTTGATCTGCTGGTCGAGTTTATGGCGCTGCTGTGAAGCGGCGCTCACGCGGTCGTCGCCGCGCTGCCGGTCCTGCTGCAGCCAGACGACCCCGGCGCCCAGCGCGATGAGCACGATGAGCAGCAGCACGTCGCGGAAGTAGCGCATGGTGAGTTGACCCCTCGTCGCCGCGCGGCCACGCGGGGACATCAAGATGTATCGGTCACGCACGCTCACGCCCCGACCCGGGCCGGCGCCCGACGTGGTCGTCCGCTCCGCCCGCGCCGCGCGGGCAAGCCGCGGGCGTGTTATCGACAACCGAATGCCTTCCGACCACGCCTTTGCGCCGTCTACACTCGCCCCGAAACGCCCGGACAGCCCTACGGAACGCCCTCATGCCGATCATCAGCAAGACGCTCTCCTGCGGCACGCCCCTGGTCATGGAGCCCATGTCCGGCGTCAAGTCCGTCGGCGTCACCTGGCTCCTGCCCGCCGGCAACGCCACCGACCCCGACAACCGACAGGGCATGGCCCCGATGCTCTCTGAGCTCCTGATGCGCGGCGCGGGCGGGCTCGACTCCCGCGGCTTTGCCGACGCGATGGACACCATGGGCGTCAGTCACAGCGTCGATTCGGCGACCATTCACATGCGGATGGGCTTCTCGCTGCTGGGCACGCGGCTGATGGACGCCCTGCCGCTGGCGGTCGACATGGTGCTCCGCCCGCGGATCGACCAGGATGCCGTCGAGCCGACGCGCGACCTGGCGATGCAGGCGCTCGAGGGGTTGAGCGACGATCCCCAGGAGCGGGCCGTGCTGGCGGTGCGTGAGCGGCACAACCCGGCGCCGATCAACCGCTCGGGTCTGGGCACGGCCGAGGGCCTGGCGGCGCTGACGCGCGAGGAACTGATCGAGGGCTGGCGGGCCCGGGCAAAACCGGTGGGGAGCGTGATCGCCATCGCCGGCGATCTGGACGCCGCGGGCGGGCCCGAAGCGATCGCGTCGCGGCTGGACGCGCTGCTCGCGGGGTGGTCAGGCGCGGCGCCGGCGGTGCAGCTCGGCCACGCCGCGGACCGCGGCAGCCTGCACCATATAGAGGACAAGTCGTCGCAGGTGCAGATCGTCTGCATGCACGACGCGCCGCCGGAGCCGAGCCCCGACTGTCGGCTGGAGCGCCTGGTGTCGAGCGTGCTGTCGGGCGGCATGGCCTCGCGGCTGTTCGCCGAGGTGCGTGAGAAGCGCGGGCTGTGCTACGCCGTCAGCCAGAGCTACGCGACCGACCGCGACTATGGCCGCTGCATGGCGTATGTCGGCACCCAGCCCGAGCGGGCCCAGGAATCGCTCGACGTGCTGCTCGCGGAGCTCCAGCGCATAAACACCCCCGCGGGGGCGCTCACGGCCGAGGAACTGCAGCGGGCTTTGATCGGAATCCGTTCGTCGCTCATCTTCTCGGGCGAGTCGACCGGGGCCCGCGCCTCGGGATTGGCGAGCGACCAGTACCGGCTCGGCCGCCCTCGCTCACTCGAAGAGATCGACGCGGCGTACGCCTCGATCACGCTGGACCAGGTCAACGCGTACCTGGCCCGGCGGACGCTGGGCGAGGTGACGATCGTGACGCTGGGGTCGGCGGAGGTTCGGCGGGGCTAGGCCGTCGGCGACGGACCGCGGATCTGTCGGCGCTTGGGCGAACGTCCGCCCGCGCCCGCGGCGTCCCGTACACTCCCGCCCCATGGACCCCACCCTGCGGAAGGCGACCCGGCTGTTCTCGAGCTACGCCCTGATGGCCGCCCTGCTGGCCATACTGGCGGTCTTCCTCATCTATCCCGTGGCCCTCACCGTCCAGGGGGCGCTGGTCCGCCGCAATCCCGACGGGACCACCAGCTTCACGCTGGCCAACATCCTGCTGGTCTTCCAGGACCCGTCGCTCCGGCAGGGCCTGCTCAACTCCTTCAAGCTCGCGGCGTGCACCACCACGCTGTGCCTCCTCATCTCGATCCCGCTGGCGACCTTCTCCGCCAAGTTTCTCTTCCCGCTCAAGGGCGTCTTCAACGCTCTGATCCTGGTGCCGCTGATCCTGCCGCCGTTTGTCGGGGCGATCGGCGTCCAGGCCCTGGTCGGTCGCGAGGGGGCCCTGAACGCGCTCTTCGGCACCAGCGCCGACTTTCTGGGCAACGCCAAGTTCTGGGGCGTGGTCATGGTCGATGCGCTGCACCTCTACCCCATCATCTATCTCAACGCGACGGCCGCGCTGGCCAACCTCGACCCGGCGCTCGAGGAGGCCGCCGAGAACGTCGGCTGTGGGCCGGTCCGCCGCTTCTTCAGCATCACCCTCCCGCTCATCCGCCCCGGCATCTTCGCGGGTGCGACGATCGTGTTCATCTGGTCGTTCACCGAGCTGGGCACGCCGCTGGTCTTCGGGTACAACCAGACGACCAGCGTGCAGATCTTCGACCGCATCCGCGAGATCGAGGCCAGCCCGGAGCCCTACGCGCTGGTCATCGTCATGCTCGCTTGCGCCGTGATGATCTATGCCGTGGGCAAGTTCCTCTTCGGGGCCAAGGGCTACGCGATGTACTCCAAGGCCAGCCGCGCGGCCCAGGAAACCCGCCTCACGGGCCTCGCGGGCTGGGGCGTCACGGGGTGCTTTGCGCTCGTCACGCTGCTGGCCCTGCTCCCGCACATCGGCGTGGTGCTCACCAGCCTCACCGGCCCGGGCCAGTGGTACGGCTCGGTGATCCCCCGGTCGTTCACGCTCGACAACTATCAGCAGGCCCTGGGCCACCCCGAGGCGTTCACGGCGATCGTCAACTCGCTGAAGATGTCCTCGATCGCCGTTGTGCTCGCGACCGCGTTCGGCATCCTGGCGTCGTACGTCATCGTCCGCACACCGATCCGCGGCCGGGGCCTGCTCGACGCCCTGTGCATGCTGCCCCTGGCCGTGCCGGGGCTGGTCATCTGCTTCGGCTACGTCGCGATGACGCTCTCCTGGCCGTTCGGGACCGCCAAGGACGGCACGAGCAATCCGCTCGGGTTCATCGGGGTGCTGGGGGCCGATCCGAGCCCGCTGGCGCTGATCGTGGCGGCCTACGCCGTTCGCCGGATGCCCTACATCCTCCGCTCCACCGTCGCCGGGCTCGAGCAGACCTCCGGTGAGCTCGAGGAGGCGGCGATGAACCTGGGTGCATCGCGGTTCACCGCCGTCCGGCGCGTCATCATCCCGCTCATCATGGCCAACATTATCGCCGGGGGGCTCTTGGCCTTCAGCTTCTCGATGCTCGCGGTTTCCGAAGCGCTGATCCTGGCCCAGCAGCAGGACGACGCGCCGATCACCAAGGCGATCTACAACTTCCTCAACCGCTTGGGCGACGGGCCGTTCATCGCCAGCGCCATGGGCGTGTGGGGAATGGCCCTGCTGACCGTCACGCTCGTGGGCGCTTCGATCCTGCTGGGCCGCAAGCTCGGATCGATCTTCCGTGTCTGAGCGTTCAGGGCTTGGCCGGCGCGGCCTCGCGGATGGTCAGCTGCAGGTTCACCAGCTCGATGTCGAAGACCAGGGCCGAGCCGGGCGGGATGATGATCTCGTCCTTGTCGTTGCTCACGCCCCTGTCGCCGAAGCCCATCGCCGCGGGAATGAGCAGGCGCCGCTTCCCGCCCTTGCGCATGCCCACGAGCCCCTCCTGCATCCCGGGGAGGAAGTCCTTTAGCACGTGCGTCTCGGGCTGCCCGGCGGCCCAGGTCGACTGGAACCGCTCGCCGTCCTGAACCCTGCCAGAGAAGTGCAACGTCACAAGCGCGCCGGGGAGCACGGGCATGCCCTCGCCGGCGACAAAGTCCTGGATCGTCACGCCGCCGGGCGTCCTCGCGGTGTACACCGGCTTGTCGCCCGCCTTGGGCCAGCCCGGATCGGCGCTGGGGAGCTTGGCGAGCTCTTCGGGCCGCGGCGGGGCCGGCGGCTCGACGTCCGCCGTTCCGGCGGCGACCGGTCCGTTGATGATCTCGGACACCGTGACAGCGGGCGGACGCGCCGGCTCCGCGTCGGGCCGGTTCGCGCCGGGCGACTTCGCCTCGCGCGTGGGTGAACAGCCGCCGAGGATGGCGACGCCGATCATGAGTCCTGCTGCGACGCTTACCGGGGTGTGCATGGTGCGTTCCTTGAGAGGCTGACCAGATCGGTTGTCGGGCCGCCGGGCTTGGGAAGGGTTCCGGAGTTCCTATCCTCTATACACGCCCGCCCACCAAAGGTGCCGATCTGAGCAACTTACCCCCAATATTGGGCATAACCATAGGTGATCCACTCGGGATCGGGCCGGAGATCATCGTCCGGGCGCTGGTGGAACTCGCTGCGCCGATCGGTTCTG
>Ga0105044_10001925_pt1 | contig 28127 bp, 20 predicted proteins | sample MAT01_FD_78092 | JGI IMG/M metagenome (GOLD analysis project Ga0105044, IMG submission 78092) | Freshwater microbial communities from Lake Fryxell liftoff mats and glacier meltwater in Antarctica - MAT-01 | ecosystem: Environmental > Aquatic > Freshwater > Ice > Liftoff microbial mat | place... | reverse complement strand
CTTTCCGAGCACCACCTCCAAGAAGGGACTGCAGGTGCAATTGGTCGATGACGCCCTCGCTCTGGGTATCCAACACGCCGCCCTGAACTTCAATTTCAGCCAGTTAATCGATCCCCGCGCCGATACCCACAATCCCTCCGGGGAATTTGCCGGGAAACGCTACCATTTTCAAAAGAGCTATCTCGAATCCCTCGATCAACAAATTAAGACGCTTTCCAACCGAGGCATTCTCGTTTCCCTCATCCTCCTCAATTATGTCAGCGGGGATCCCGAGATCCGGCGGATTCTGCAACATCCCAACTTCGATACGAACTGCCCCAATCATCTCTCGGCGTTCAATACGACCACGGCCGAAGGGCGGGAATGGTTGACGGCGGCCGTCACCTTTTTAGCACAGCGTTGGTCGCGTCCGGAGCAGGGTCAGGGGCGGGTGTGGAACTGGATTGTGGGGAATGAAGTCAATTCCCACTGGTTCTGGGCCAACATGGGGCGGGTTGAGATGGAGCCGTTTGCCGACGATTACCTACGGACGGTGCGACTCGTGCACCAGGCCGTGCGAACTCAATCGCAGCACGCGCGGGTCTATATTTCGCTGGAACATCATTGGAACCTCAAATACCCGGGCGGCGAGGTGGGACAAGCCTTTCCTGGGCGAACGTTTCTCGATTATTTTGCTCGGCGCGCTCGGGAAGGCGGCGACTTCGACTGGCAGGTTGCTTTTCATCCGTATCCCGAGAACCTATTTGAGCCACGCAGTTGGCGGGACAAATCAGCGACGCCGGATTGGCGGACCACACCCCGGATCACCTTCCGGAATTTGGATCAGTTGATCGGGTATCTGGACCAGCCCGAACTACGGTACAAGGGGCAGAGGCGGCGCGTGATCTTGAGCGAGCAGGGATTTCACACACCCGAGGGACCGGACGGCGAGACCGTCCAGGCGGCGGCGTATTGCTATGCCTGGAATCAGGTCGCCAAACTCAACGGGATTGATTCCTTCATCCTGCATCGGCATGTGGATCACCGCGATGAAGGGGGGCTGCGCTTGGGATTGTGGACGCGGCGTCCCGACAGTGTGGCGACGCCAGACCGGAAAAAGCTGATTTACGAAGTGTTTCGGCAAGCCGACACCCTAGAGTGGCGTCGCGCGTTTGAGTTTGCCCTACCGGTCATTGGGATTTCCGGATGGGAGTAGGGCGATCTCCTCCAGGTGCGCCGGGTCGGGGCGGGTTGGGAATAGAACTAGGGGAGCCACGAGCGCAGAATTATCCGAACTCTCTAGGGTTCGAAGATCGTTCGATTGCGTCACCGACCGCGGATCGCAACTCTTCCTTGCCCCCGGGTGGCCCACTCGTACGCTCGGCCCCCTTCGTATGGTAGATCTGACAAATGAGGAAATTCGCCGATACTCGCGGCATCTCATCCTTCCGGAAGTTGGCCTCGCCGGACAACGCAAGCTACGCAATGCCTCCGTCCTGTGCATCGGCGCGGGCGGCTTGGGCTCGCCGATTGCGATGTACCTGGCCGCCGCGGGCATTGGGAAACTCGGCATCGTGGATTTCGATACCGTCGATTATTCCAACCTGCAGCGGCAGATCCTCCACTCCGATGCTGATGTTGGGGTTTCCAAGGCGGATTCGGCGAAAGTCACCCTGAACGCCCTCAATCCGAACGTAGAGGTTGAACTCTACAAGACCCGGATCTCCTCCGACAACGCCCTGGATCTGATTCGTCCCTACGACATCGTGGTGGACGGCACTGACAATTTCCCGACGCGGTACCTGACCAACGACGCCTGTGTGCTCCTGAAGAAGCCGAATGTTTACGGGTCTATCTTCCGGTTCGAGGGCCAGGCCAGCGTGTTTGCCCCTCATTTGGGCGGGCCGTGCTACCGATGCTTGTACCCGGAGCCGCCGCCGCCGGGAATGGTTCCTAGCTGCGCGGAGGGTGGTGTTCTGGGGGTGCTGCCGGGGATTATCGGCTGTATCCAGGCGACTGAGATTCTGAAACTCGCCTTGGGAAAAGGATCGACGTTGATTGGACGACTCCTGCTGTTCAATGCGCTCGACATGAAGTTTCGCGAGTTGAAGTTGCGGCGCGATCCGAAGTGCCCGGTGTGCGGCGAAAATCCGACGGTTACCGAACTGATCGATTATGAGCAGTTCTGCGGCATTCTGCCCGAGCCGATCAATCCCGGTCAGAACCCTGATGAGGTTACCGTCGAGGAAATGAAAAAAGCACTCGAGACTCCCTCGTTGGGAATTCGGGTGATCGACGTTCGGGAACCGGACGAACAGCAGATTGCCCGAATCGCGGGTGTTCCCTTGTTCCCTTTGAGCCGGCTTCCCCAGCAATTTACCGAGCTGGACCCGAATCAGCAGATCTACATCCACTGCAAGTCGGGCAAGCGCTCGCTTAAGGCGCTGGAGTTTCTGCGGCAGCAGGGTTTCAAGTACCTGAAATCGGTGAAGGGCGGGATCGAGGCTTGGTCTGACCAGATTGATCACCAGGTGCCGAAGTACTGAAGCGAACCGGGAGGGATCCGCAGTCCGTCGAGAAGACGTGGGTCGGGCGGCACGCTGTCTCCGCTCCGCCGGTTTCAGTGAGCGGAATGTAAGAGCGCCATGTGGTAGGGGTTGCCTCGGACTGGCGGGCCTGGGTAACCTCCCCGTTGTTCCATGCAACCCCTATTGACCCGTCGTGAGGCTTTGTTGGGCCTCAGTGTTCTCGCAAGTGGATGGCGTCTCGGAGCCGCCGCGGTCACGCTGCGCCCGCTTCCGGCCGGGGCGTTCCAAGCGACCGCGGGACCTGTTTCCTCTCCCATGACCCTTGATAAAACCTCCTTTGGTCGGCTGCCGGATGGCGCCGAGGCCGATCTGTTCACCGTGAGCAACGGCCGTGGTGTGACCGTGAAGTTCACCAATTACGGACTCATCATCACCGAGTTGCACACCCCGGATCGGTCGGGAAAGCCCGGCAACATCGTGCTCGGTTTCGACAATTTGCCGCGATACCTGGAGGGCCATCCGTTTTTTGGAGCCATTGCCGGACGGGTCGCCAATCGAATCGGCAAGGGAACCTTCACGATCGGGGCCAAGACCTATCAATTGGCCATCAACAACGGGCCGAATCACCTGCACGGGGGCAAGGTGGGTTTCGACAAAAAGCTGTGGAAGATCGAGGGCTATGAACTGACGCCGGATAGAGCGGTCGTGCGGTTCAGTTACCTCAGTTCCGACGGTGAAGAAGGCTATCCGGGGAATCTCAAACTCCTGGTCACCTATACGCTCAACCGCGATAACGAACTCCGGATTGATTATCAAGCGACCACGGACCAGCCCACGCCGATTAACCTCACCAATCACAGCTATTTCAATTTGGCGGGGAAGGGTGTGATTAATCCGCAGATACTCCAGCTTTGGGCCACGCGCTACACGGTGACGGACGAGAGTTTGATTCCCACCGGGGTGCTGGCGCCGGTAAAAGGAACCGCCCTTGATTTCACGACACCGAAGCCGATGGGAGGGGGGATCAACCAAACGGGTTTAAACCCGCCGGGGTATGACCACAATTTCGTCCTGGATTCGGGAGGCGGCCGAAAGGCGTTGGCGGCTCGGGTGACCGATCCCGCGAGTGGGCGGGTTCTGGAGGTGGAGACCGATCAACCGGGCATTCAGTTGTATACCGCCAATCACTTTCCGGCGGATGGATATGAGTGTAATGGCGGCCTGCGCTTTCCGGCGCACGGCGCATTTTGCCTGGAAACGCAAAATTTTCCGGACGCGGTCAACAAGCCGAGCTTTCCGAAGGCGGTGTTACGTCCGGGTGAAACCTACGAGACCACCACCGGTTTCCGATTTCTGACAAAACAGGGTTGAGACGGCCCTGAGCGGGAAGCGGTGATCCTCTTCTTAGGCTGGGTCGAGTTGATTTAAGAGTACTCCGACGTTGCGTGGCTCATTTTCGACCCGAAGCTCGGCCTCGGTGAAAGTCTCCGTCGTCATTCCCGCCTATAACGAAGAGAAGCTGCTGCTGAGAACGCTCCAGTCGGTGAATGCCGCGCGGGCCGGATTTGCTGACCAGGGCTGGGATTCGGAACTCATTGTCTGCAACAACAACTCGACCGATCGGACCGCCGAAATCGCGGCCGCGGGTGGCGCGACCGTGGTGTTTGAGGCGATCAATCAGATTGGCCGGGCTCGTAATACTGGAGCGGCGGCGGCTACGGGCGATTGGGTGCTTTTTGTGGATGCCGATTCGCGACCTACTCGGCAGTTGTTCGCGGATGCGGTCCTGGCGGCGGCTTCGGGTCGAGCCATTGCGGTGGGTAGCACGGTTAAACTGGATGGAGGCGGTCCGATTTGGGCCGCGCTGGCCGGCGGTTGGAATTTGTTGAGCCGCGTCGGGGGTCTGCTCGCGGGGTCGTTTATCATGGTGGACCGAACGGTGTTTCAGCAATTGGGAGGTTTCAGTTCCCAACTATTTGCTGCCGAGGAGATTGATTTGTCGAAGCGCTTGCGGGAAGTGGGGCGGGCGCAGCGGCGAAAGATCGTAATTCTGCATCGGACGCCGCTCGAAACTTCGGCGCGCAAGACCGAGTTGTATTCCCCCAGAGAATGGTTCTCATTTTTTGTTCGTAGTGTCGTTCGCCCATTCTCAACTTTGACCCGGCGCGACGCTTGCTCTCCGTGGTATGACGGTCGGCGTTGATACGCAGGCGGTGATACCCGACTCTCCGGGCGGAAGCATCTCTCGGATGGGTGTCCTGCTTTCCAATGGCCCACTGGGACACTCAAAACGAGATTCCAGATTGGCCCATGGGGGCGCCCTCCTTGGGCGTTGCTACTCGACTCGTCGTTTGAAAAGGTCGACTCATGACGAAGGTGTTTTGGCTGTTTGGACGATCTGGGGCAGGGAAGACAACCTTGGCAAACCGGCTGCGGGACGGACTCCGCGACCGGCGACTGCCGGTGTTCTTCATCGATGGTGATCTCGCTCGGGGCGGACTGAGCTCCGATTTGGGATATCACCCGGGAGCGCGCACTGAGCATCACCGACGGATTGCCGAAGTGGCCCGTATGGTGGCCGAACAGGGAATTATTCCGGTGGTGGCGACGATGGCTCCCGAATATGAGCAGCGCGATCAGGTCGCCAAAACACTCGGGGATCAATTGATTTGGGTGTTTGTGGACGCGCCTCTGGAGGAATGTCTGCGGCGGGATCCCAAGGGACTCTATCGTCAGGCGAAGGAAGGTAAGATCCGCAACCTGATCGAGTATCCCTTCGAAACACCCCGGCCGCAAGAACGGCAAATCATGATCAACACCACGATCGGGGGAGTGGACGTCTGTTACCAACGCCTCCTCGACGAGACCTTGGCTAAACTGAGTGAATACATGATTTGAGTCACGGAAGAGGAGTTTAGGAGTTCCCCTCTCACTGCCCTCGCCTTGACTCGGTTTGCGAGGGTTCGGCGGCTTAAGGACGCAGAATTCCCTTCCGCCGGGCGGTACCTCGACGTTGAATCTGCGCCCCATGGATCCGCTGCTCAAGCTCCTCGCCTCCGACGCTTCGCTCTCCGCGCCGCAACTCGCGGCTATGCTGAATCTCACCGAAGCGGAGGTGCGAGCGCAGATTAAGCGGGCGGAACAGGATCGATTGGTGTTGGGCTACCGCGCCGTGTTGAACGAGGAGAAGTTGGGTCGGGACCTGGTACGCGCGATGATTGAAGTGAAGATCACGCCTGAGAGAGGTGGAGGATTCGATAAGTTGGCCGAACGAATTTCGAAATACTCCGAGGTGCGTTCCTGCCATTTGATGTCCGGTGGATACGACCTGTTGGTTGAGGTTGAAGGGGCCAACTTGCGTGAGGCGGCGACCTTCGTTTCGGAAAAGCTGTCGACCATTCAAGGAGTGCTCTCCACCGCGACCCATTTCGTGCTCCGAGCATACAAGGAACAGGGCGTTTTGATGGCGGAGAGTGCCGCTGACCAACGACTGGCGGTCACGCCCTGATCGGAGGACAGGGGATCCCTAGAATGCTCGCGTGGTTGTTCTTCGCGACGGTGTCGTCAAAGCTGGGCGGATGCAGCGCACGGTGGTTTTGAACGTGGTGGGATTGACGCAGGCCTTGATCGGTGAATACACGCCGCGTTTGGCCGACTGGAGTCGACGCCATCGAATGGCCTTGATCGACCCGGCTCTGCCGGCCGTCACCTGTACCGCCCAGTCGGACTACGTCACCGGACGTCGCCCTTCGGATCATGGGATTGTGGCCAATGGCTGGTATCACCGGGAACTGGCCGAAGTGCAGTTCTGGAAGCAGTCCAACCATCTCGTGTCGGCCCCGAAGGTTTGGGATGAATTGCGTTCACTCTTCCCTGAGTTCACCTGCGCAACGGTTTTCTGGTGGTACAACATGTACTCCACGGCCGACTGGTCGGTCACCCCCCGACCCATGTATCCGGCGGATGGGCGCAAGTTCTTCGACATTTATACCTGGCCCTACGAATTGCGTCCGGCGCTAAAGCAGGAATTGGGAGAGTTTCCCTTTGCCGGATTCTGGGGTCCGGCGGCCGGGGTGAAATCGCCTCAAGGCAGCCCAGATTGCGCCACGCGTTGGATCGCCGAATCCGCCAAGTCGATCGAGAGGCGGCATACCCCCACCCTCAGCCTCGTCTATTTGCCACACCTCGATTACAACTTGCAACGATGGGGTCCCGGCAGCGGTGGGATCGTGAATCCGCAGATCATTCCCGATCTGCGCGCCGTGGATGCCCTGGTGGGGGATCTCCTCGATTTCTACGGAAAACGCGGGGTGCAAGTCATTATCCTGAGCGAGTATGGTTTGACTCCAGTATCGAAGCCCATCCACCTCAACCGGGAGTTTCGTCGTCGCGGTTGGCTGACGGTCAAAGAGGAACTTGGCTTGGAGCAGTTGGATGCCGGAAACTCCCGGGTTTTTGCCGTCGCCGACCACCAGGTGGCCCAGGTGTACGTCAATGACCGGAAGTTAATCGGGGAGCTAACCGACGTATTGGAGTCAACCCCGGGGATTGCGGAAGTCTGGGATTTTCCGATGAAAGTGGAGAATGGGTTGGCTCATCCGCGCGCGGGTGACTTGGTCGCCTTCGCGGCGGAAGATTCTTGGTTCACCTACTATTACTGGGAGGACGATTCGCGAGCCCCAGATTTTGCCCGGTGTGTCGATATTCACCGCAAGCCGGGATACGATCCGGTGGAGCTTTTCCTCGATCCAGCCATCCCGGCCGTGAAGCTCAAGATCGCCTGGCGTCTGCTGCAGAAGAAACTGGGATTTCGCATGCTGATGGATGTCATTCCGCTTGAAGCCGCTCTCGTAAAAGGTTCTCACGGTGCCCGACCGGCGAACCGGGCGGATTGGCCAGTAATTATTTCTCCTGGACCCCTGCCGGGTGAGACGGTGGGGTCCTTGGATATCTACGCGATTCTGCGCAATGCGGTCGTAAGCTAGTGTCGCTCCCGGCGGTGGAACGTCCGAATCATGGGAAAAAGAAGACGCCCGCAGATTCTCCTGAATCCACGGGCGCTCTAAGAGCCTTTCCGAAAACCCTCCGGGCGGCGGTCCTTTTGCCGGTAGTCGGCGTTGGCTCGGAGGTTACAGCCCGCTGCGGGGATGCACCGGCCTCGCCGCCTGGCCCACCGCCAAAAACCCTCGCCACAGGACCCCGCGGAGTTTTCGGACAGGCTCTCAGCGGGTCGCCGGTGCTGGACTTGATCAGCTCGTGGCGATATCGATGGTCTTCGGCTTCGCCTCGGCCGCCTTGGGGACGGTGACGGTTAAAAGGCCATCCTTGTAGGTGGCCTTGACCTTATCCTCCAGGATCGGCTGGGTCAGCGTCAGCGTTCGTTTGAAGCGCCCATAATAACGTTGCGTGCGGATGATGTCATTTTCCTTGGCTTCGCGCTCCTGTCGCCGCTCGCCGCTGATCGAGAGGACGCCCTCGTGAATGCTGACGCTGACGTCCTTTTTGTCGATGCCGGGCAGTTCGACGCTAACCGACACGGTGTCGGCGTCCTCAATGATTTCCAGCGGAGGATTAAAGACCGCTTGAACGCCTTCCCGACTTTGTGATGCCAAGGGAGTCTCGAAGAGCCGATCGAAATCGCGTCCCAAGTTGAGCAGGGAAGCGAGGGGGCTGACGGGGTAGAGACGACGGGTAGAGAGTGAGTGCATAATGAGTGTTCCTTTCTATTTTAGTTTCGCGAAGAGATCGCGATTCAGCCTTCGCAAAGGGAATGCCGGAGTACTTTTTACCGCTAAATCCCAAATTTTCAGCGGTTCGTGAACCTGCGGGTCTGCGGCGTTGGGACGATCTGAGACAGGACTTACCCGGTTGATGTAAACTTCGTTGTCAGTCTGGCGCAGTGCGGCCATTGCCCCTCGGAATGAGGAGTTAAACTGAGGCTTAAATCCGCCTTCGGCCGTTGCGGACGACCTGAGGTGGCTCTGGTTCGGCTTTGGGAATGAGCGTGTGGAGTGGGCGCTCGAGTTGGAGACGCTTGACCTTGACGGCTGCGGGATGGGGTTTCCGAGGGCGCGGGTTTAGGAGCCCAGATAGGCGTCCCGGACCTTGGGATTGATGCGCAGAGCGGAGGCGTTGTCGGACAAGATGACACGGCCGGTCTCCAACACATAACCGTGCTGGGAAATTTCCAGGGCCAGGTTGGCATTCTGTTCCACCAACAGGATCGTCAGGCCGCGACTGCGATTCAGGTCGACAATTTTTTCAAAGATGGATTGGACCAGTAGTGGGGCGATGCCGAGGGAAGGTTCATCGAGCAACAAGCAGCGGGGCTGGCTCATGAGCGCCCGGCCGATGGCGAGCATTTGCTGTTCGCCGCCGCTGAGCGTGCCGGCCAATTGCGCTTCCCGTTCCCGTAACCGGGGAAAGGTGGCGAAGACAAACTCTTCCTCGCGGGCGACGACGGCTTGGTCGCGTTCAAGGTAGGCGCCCATGTGCAAATTTTCTCGAACGGTCAGGTTGGCGAAGACCATTCGACCTTCGGGACAATGGGCGAGGCCCCGGGCCACCAGTTTATGGGGGGGGATTCCGGTAATGTCCTTTCCGTCGTAGACGATTTGTCCGGCTTTTGCGCGGATCATGCCGGAAATGGCCCGCAAAGTGGTTGTTTTCCCGGCGCCATTGCCCCCGATGAGCGTGACGATTGAACCGGGTTCAACGCGCAAGGACACGTCCTGAAGCGCCGTAATTGCGCCATAATTAACCGTGAGGTTACGGACTTCCAGCATGGGTTTCGTTTCGGGTTAGGAGTCCGCGGGTTACGCCGGGTTTGGCTGGGTTTCCTGGCCCAGATAGGCCGCGATGACGGCGGGGCAGGCCCGGATTTCCGCGGGGGTGCCTTCGGCTATTTTGCGCCCGTATTCGAGGACGTGAATGCGCTGACAAATGCCCATGACGACCTTCATATCATGTTCCACGAGCAGGATCGCGAGCCGGAATTTTTGCTGAATGAACTGGATGAGTTTCATGAGCTCCTGCTTCTCCGACGGATTCATTCCGGCGGCGGGTTCGTCGAGGAGGAGCAATCGGGGTTGCGTGGCCAGAGCTCGGATTATTTCCAGCCGTCGTTGGTCGCCGTAAGGGAGACTTTTGGCCGGCTCGTCTTGAACCCGCTCCAAGTTGAAGATGCTGAGCAGCTCCCGGGTTCGCTCACGTAATTCTGTCTCCTCCCGTTGGAATTTGGGTCCCCGAGTGAGGGAGTGGGCGGCGTCATGTTTGAGGTGCAGATGAAAAGCCACGCGGACGTTGTCGAAGACGGTCAGACTCGGGAACAGGCGGATGTTCTGGAAGGTGCGAGCGATGCCGCGCTGGGTTAATTGATAGGCTTTCAAACCGGCGTTCGGTTGGCCAGCAAAGGAGATTTTGCCGCCGGTAGGTTGGTATACGCCGGTGACCAGGTTGAAGACAGTAGTCTTGCCCGCGCCATTGGGTCCGATGAGGCCCACCAGTTCATGTTCGTTAACGGTGGCCGATACTTCACCGACCGCGGTGAGTCCGCCAAAACACATCGTGACCTGATCCAATTGGAGAAGAACGGACATCAGCGTGAAGGGGTTGGTGCCATTAGGAGCGAGGGGGACACATCAGACGGTGCGTCGTTTCCACAGGGGCCAAATGAACAGGCCCTGGGGTCGGGTTAGCATTAACCCAATGAGGAGCAGCGCGTAGAGAATCATTCGCCAATCGCCGAGTTTACGGAGGGGTTCCTGAATCACGGTCAACAAGATTGCCGCGAGGATGACGCCCACATGCCGGCCCATGCCGCCGAGGATGACCATGACCACGATCTCGATGCTTTTGCTAAAATCGAAACCGGTGGGAGTGATCGAACCCTTGAGGTTTCCGTACAAACCACCGGCGATACCGGCAAAAAACGAACCCACCACGAACGCGGTAATTTTGTAGCGGGTCGCGTTGAGGCCCATGGCTTCGGCGGCCACTTCATCATCCGCCACGGCGAGAAAGCCGCGCCCGAAGGTCGAATTCACCAGAGCCCAGACGGAATAGATTGTTAGGATGGCGATTCCTAAGTTGAAGAAGAGAATGGGTGTGGCCCAGCCCCGGCTGAGCGGCGTCGGAATGCCGTTCAGGCCGAGAGCTCCACCCAGAATTTCCACATTTTGGAGGATCACCTTGATGATTTCGCCGAATCCCAAGGTGACAATGGCCAGATAATCACCCCGCAGTCGCAGGGACGGGGCTCCTACCAGCAAACCCGCAACCGCCGCCACTAGACCCGCGGCCAAGAGGGCGATGGGCAGAATCAACCAGGGTTGATTTCCAAACAGGGCTCCGAACGGCTTCTGATACACCGTGGTCAGCAGGGCGGAAGTGTAGGCGCCGACGGCCATGAAACCGGCGTGGCCGAGGGAGAACTGGCCGGTGAATCCGTTGATGAGGTTGAGGCTAACGGCGAGAATAATGTTAAGGCCGGCTCCCATAACCACGTCGAGGACATAGGAATCGACGCGGCCGGAGCCAGCGGCGGCGACTCCGGCCAACGCTAGGGCAACCAACAACCAGCATTGCGACTTGGGCAGCATCGGAAAAAAGCGAGCGGGGCCTTTTCAGAAATCCACGGAAGGTGCCGCGGGGAAATGGAACCGGCGGAAGAGAATAGGGGTAGGAGCCGGGGAAAGGCAACGACTCGGCGAAACTCGGAAAGGAGCCGTTTAGATCCTGCCAAATGGCTCTGTCACATGCCAAATTCTGGGTACCCTAAAGCAAAATTTCGGAAATTATTTAGAAGATTACTTGGCGTGTTCATCGATTCGGGTCCAATATTTGGATGTCAGACGGCTCCTAAGACCCGACAGTCACTTTGAACGTTTTCAATGCTGAATAATCCGGTTCAGTGTTGGTTGGATTGGGTGACCGCTAAGGGTTGGCAGAGAGGTCTTGCTTGCGACGGGGTGCGGTCGCCGACTCCAGTTGGCCCTGTCGCTGATCTGAGCGTGTGGGTGAGCGCGTTAATGACCTCATCACCGGGGGGCTGATCGAAAGATCGGCCCCCCTTCCTTTTTCAGGGGTCTCCCCCCGCTTCAATGGGGCCGGGTCAAAGCTCCGTTGTTGAAGCGCGCTAAGCACCGCGCGCAATCCACCGCTCGACTGTCAGACCCGGCCTCCGCATCTTCGGGGCGTGTTTCCCCAGTGGATGAGCGTCAGAAGGCTTTCGCGCGTGGTGGTTGGAGTACTGATCACCCTGGGAACGACCTCCTATTCGCAAGTCACGCCGTTGCGGTTCGCTCCCACGAGGTCGACGGCGGGTTTCACTAGGGTTTCCGAACTTCAAGCAGGACTTGAATTTACGAACCGCGTGGCACCCGAGCGGTATCTGACCAACCAGATTTACCTCAATGGTTCCGGCGTGGCGTTGGGTGACATGAATGGAGATCAGCGGCCTGATATTTTTCTGGCGGCGCCCGATGGATTAAGCGCGGTGTTCCTAAACCAGGGCGGCTGGAAATTCACTCGATCCAACGACGCTCTTCCCGCGTCCCAACCGGGTCTGGATGCCACCGGAGTGGTTCTGGCCGACCTGGATGGGGATGTTGATCTCGACGCCCTCGTCAACACAGTGGCCCAAGGAACTCACGTGTGGCTTAACGACGGCCAGGGACGCTTTCGAGCGATGGAGGCGCCGCTCAACGTGGGTCACGCGGGAATGAGTCTGGCTTTGGCCGATGCGGACGCGGACGGGGATCTTGATCTGTATGTGACGAACTACCGTCCCACCACGATTCGTGACGATCCGGCGGGCAAGTTTACTTTGCGGCATGAACCCACCGGACCGCGGGTGGTGGCGTATAATGGAAGGTCAACGTCGGAACCGGACTTGGTGGGTCGGTTTTATGTCACGCCGGCTGGGGTGAAGGAAAACGGGGAGCCCGACGTCCTGTTTTTGAATGATGGTCAGGGCCATTTCTCGGCGGTGAGATGGACTGGGGGCGCCTTTGTCGACGAATCCGGTCAACCTCTGGTGGCTCCGCCCTATGACTGGGGTTTGAGTGTCTTGTTTCGAGATCTCAACGACGACGGTCGACCCGATCTCTATCTCTCCAACGACTTTGAGTCGCCCGATCGATTCTGGATTAACGAGTCAGCCCGCGGCGGACCTCTCCGATTTCGAGCCGCGCCGGCCCGATCCTTGCGGCATACCTCGGCCTTCGCTATGGGAGCTGATGCCGCTGACGTCAACCGCGACGGCCATACGGATTTCCTCGTTCTCGACATGTTGAGTCGAGCGCATCTGTCCCGGAATCAGCAGGTCGACAATCTGCCGCCCAGCCGACATCAGCCCGGAGAGATTGAGGAACGGTTCCAGTTTTCCGCGAACTCTCTTTTTCTGGGACGAGGCAACGGCACGTACGCGGAGCTCGGACGCCTGACGGGTTTGGCCGCCAGTGAATGGTCCTGGACTCCCGTCTTTCTCGATGTGGATTTGGATGGATGGGAGGACCTGCTGGTGTCGAATGGCCACGAACTGGACATGATGGACGCGGACCTCATTCAGCAGGCAGAGCGGATGAAGAATCAGCGTCGAATGCCGGCTCGGGAGTTGTTGGAGTTGCGGAAATTGTTCCCCCGTCTGGCAACTCCTAATGTGGCTTTCCGCAATCGAGGTAACTTGGCGTTCTCGGATGAATCTGCTTCCTGGGGGTTTGACACGCGCAACGTCACGCAGGGGATGGCGTTGGCCGACCTAGATGGCGATGGAGATTTAGATATCGTCCAGAACAACCTGAATGCACCGCCCACGCTTTTGCGGAACGAAGCTTCGGCGCCGCGAGTGGCGGTTCGGGCTCATGCCGCGGGGGGTAATACCCGCGGCATTGGCGCCCGAATCCGGGTTCGGGGCGGACCGGTTCCAGAGCAATCCCAAGTCTTGATGTGCGGCGGAAGGTACTTGAGCAGCGATGATCCAATGCGCGTCTTTGCTGCGGGTTTGGCATCGACCCTGACCGTCGAGGTCCACTGGCCTTCGGGGCGTCAAACGGTGGTGAAGGACGTTCCGCCCAATTCCTTGGTCGACGTCGTGGAAGCGAGTGATTCGCCGGTCGTTTCCCCGGTGACCGCGCGGACCGCTCCGTTGATGGTGGATGTTTCTGTCCGGTTGAATCACGTCGCCGGTGAGACCGCTTTCAACGATTTCGAACGGCAGCCACTGTTGCCCTGGAGCCTGGCTTATCCCACACCGGGAGCAACCTGGGCCGATCTGGATGGAACCGCGCCCGATGAACTTCTGATTGGAACTGGCGCCGGTGGAACTCCGGCAATTTTCCAGGTGGTCGGTCAGGAATTTCGTCGGCTGACGAATGCTTCGTGGCTCCGGCCGGTGGCGCGTGAGTTGACCACGTTGCTGGCTTCGGGGCGGACCGTTTTGGCGGGTTCGAGCAACTATCGGGACGGTCAGACCAATGGAGGCGTCTTGCGTTTGTATGACCTGGACCGGGAGGTCACCGGAGAAAGCTTGCTCGGTCAGGCTTTTGGCGTGGGACCGTTGGCGATGGCTGAGGTGGACGCCGAGGGAACACTCGAGTTGTTCGTTGGAGGACGCGCCCAGGCGGGACGGTATCCCGAGCCGGCGACTTCCTTGTTGTTGAAGTCCGTGCAGGGAAGATTTTCGGTGGCTCAGCGGTTCCCGGATTTGGGCCTGGTGAACAGTGCCACGTTTGCCGATCTGGATGACGATGGGGATCCGGATCTCCTAGTGGCGTTGGAGTGGGGCCCGTTGCGGGTGTTGCAAAATAATGCCGGCGCCTTCACCGACTGGGACGTTCCCCTCAAGGGCGCCGACCTTCCTCCAACCCACGCTCGGCTCTCGGCCCTTTCGGGTTGGTGGACTTCGGTGGCGGTGGGTGATTTTGATGCCGACGGAAGGCTGGACGTTATCGCGGGCAATCGCGGTTGGAATTGGTTTCCGGTTCCGCGCGCCCCGCAGTCGGCAATGTGGAATCCGGCTAATCGACGTCGGATTCACTTCGGGGACATTTCCGGTCAAGGACCGGTTGAGCTGTTGGAATCCTATTTCGACGGGGGGCGGGAACTTCCGCTTCGGCGGGCCGATATCCTTTTCGGAGCCTTGCCCCAGTTGCGGGATGTCTTCCCCACGCGGGCGGCCCTGGGCGGAGCGGATCTAAGGCAGGTCCTCGCTGCTCTAAAACTTCCCCGGGAGCTGGCCATCGTGGCGGCGGATTGGTTTGCCACGACCGTGTTTCTCAATCGAGGCGATCACTTCGAAGTCCGAGCCCTACCGATCGAAGCTCAGTTTGCTCCCGTCGCGGGTTTAGCGGTGGCCGACTTTGATGGCGATGGAAACCAAGATGTTTTTATGGCCCAAAATTTTCTACCCGTGCGACCGGATGAAGCTCCGCAGGATGCCGGCTGCGGGCTGTTGCTCCGGGGCGACGGCCGCGGAAGCTTCGCGGCGATGCCTGTGGAAGAAAGCGGAATGGCGGTGTGGGGAGATGCGCGCGCGGCGGCCGTGGGGGACTTTGATCTCGATGGTCGCCCGGATTTAGTGGTGACGCAGAATGGCGGACCGACGCGACTCTTTCAAAATCGGGGGGGGCGTCCTGGTTTGCGGGTTCGGTTGGTCGGCTCGCCGGAGAATCCCACCGGAATTGGCACCCATCTTCGGCTCCATACAGCCACCGAGTCCGGCCCGATTCAGGAAGTCCAGGCCGGCACCGGCTGGCTCAGTGTGGACAGCCCGCAGCGGATTTTGACGGCCCGCCAACCGGGGACGCAGCTGGAAGTTCGTTGGCCCGGGAAACTGAAGGTGTTCCTGCCGCTTCCCGCGGGAATCCAGGATATTCAGGTGTCCATCGACGGTACGACCCAGGTCTTGCGATGAGAAAAATCTGCTCAGGCGCGCTTCTTCGCGGATCCCTTGGAGTCATCCTGTTGATGCTGGCGATCCCCGTCAGGGCCCTCGAATGGGAGGCGCGCGATGGCTACCGCCAGGCACCGGTTAAACCGATGGGATCGGGGCGGCCTGGGTTCACTCGAATGTCAGCGGATTCGTTGGGGGTGACCTTTACTAATTACGTTCAGGAACAACGGACCATGACCAATCGGAATCTTGCTTCCGGTTCCGGAGTGGCTTTGGGCGATGTCGATGGCGACGGTGAATGCGACGTCTTTTTTTGTGGGATCGAAACCGCACCCCAACTCTATCGCAATCTGGGCGGATGGAAGTTTTCCCCGATTACCGCGGCGGCCTTTCCGGGCGGAGAATTTCGGAACGGCGACTCCGGGTTCGACGCCACCGGGACCGCCCTGGTCGATGTCGATGGTGATGGCGATCTGGATTTATTGCTGAATGGACTCGGGCACGGCACGCGACTCTGGCTGAACGACGGTGCTGCGCATTTTACGGAGCACACAGACGCGGCGGGCTTGCGCTCGCGATCTGGCGCCACCTCACTCGCGCTGGCCGATGTGGATCAGGACGGTGATCTTGATTTATACGTGTGCAATTTCCGACCGGACACCGTTATGGATCGGCCCTCGGTGAAGTTTGCTCTGCGGAATGTGGGCGGTCGACCGGTGGTCATCGGAGTCAATGGTCGGCCCACCACGGAGCCGGACTTAACCAACCGCTTCGAACTGGGTCCGGACGGCCAGGTTATGGAGTTCGGCGAACCCGATGTGCTCTGGATAAATGACGGGATGGGCCGGTTTATCGCGGCCAGTTGGACCGGTGGAACCTTCCGCGACGAGGACGGAGCGTCATTGACTCAAGCGCCCCGGGATTGGGGCCTGGCGGCGCATTTGGGCGATCTCAACGGGGATGGGCTTCCTGATTTATATGTTTGTAACGACCTTCATACGCCCGATCGCCTGTGGTTGAATGTGTCGACAAATCGTCAACCGCAGTTCCGAGCGATCCGTCGAACGGCCCTCCGCAACAACAGTACTTTCTCGATGGGCGTGGACTTCGGGGACCTCAATCGAGATGGCTTCACCGACCTGTTTACGGTCGATATGCTGGGACGCGAACGAGCGGACCGGGCGCGTCAACTCGCCGGACTCGCGCCAGTCTTCCGGTTGCCGGGTGAGTTTGAGGAGCGCGAGCAAATCCTGCGGAATGCCCTGCAACTGAACCGGGGTGACACCACGTTTGCCGAAACGGGAATCTTCAGTGGAGTGGAGGCGAGTGATTGGTCCTGGGGCCCGATCTTTCTCGATGTCGATCTGGACGGTTACGAGGACATTCTGGTGACGAACGGCCAATTGCGGGATTATCAGGACAGTGACGGTGCGGAACGGATTGCTGCGGCCCAGGCGGGAGGACGGACGTTGTCGCCGGCTGACATTGCGCGATTGATCCGGGAGTTGCCCTCGTTCGCCACGCCCAAAGTGCTGTTTCATAATCGGACCGCCACCCGCTTGAAGGGGACCCAGGATCCGGCGGCCGATCCAGTGGTCCCCGTGTTTGTGGATGTCGCGCCGGAGTGGGGATTTGCCGCGGCGGAGATTTCGCAAGGAGCGGCGTTGGCGGATCTCGACAACGACGGTGATCTCGATGTGGTGATGAACAACCTGCTCGCGGCGCCCGGGTTTTATCGCAACGATTCTATAGCGTCGCGCGTGGCGATTCGGCTCCGGGGGGCGGGCCGGAATACGCGAGGAATCGGTGCTCAAGTGACCGTGCAGGTGGCTCAACCTCGACCTGGATTCCCGCGCAAACAAAGCCAGTCGCTGATCGCGGGGAGTCGATACTTAAGCGGGGATGACGCCCAAAGATCCTTCGCTGGAGGCGACCAGGCGGCGCTCGAAGTTCAGGTGCGTTGGCCCTTGGGGCGGGTGAGCGATTGGCTCAAGGTTCCGGTGAACTCGGTGGTGGAACTTACGGAAACGACCGGAGCGGTTCGGCCGGACGCCCAGGTTCCTGAATCCCCGTTTCGGTTTGCCGACGTCTCGGCCCGATTGAACCACCGCCATGTGGACGAAAATTTCGACGACTTTGCCCGACAACCGCTTCTGCCCAATAAATTGAGTCAATTGGGACCCGGCGTGGCCTGGGCGGATTTGAATGAAGATGGGTGGGCAGATTTGGTGATTGGCTCGGGACGTTCGGGTCCGTTAGCCGTGTTCGAGAATGATCGGAGCGGAGGTTTCCGCCGATGGGAGGAACCGGTGTTTAACCGACCGGTGGGGCGTGACCTGACGACGGTGCTGCCCCTGGAGTCCACCCTGTTGGCCGGCTCCAGCAATTGGGAAGATGGCCAAACCAATGGGGGTGCCCTTCGAGTGTATGATTTGGCGTCTTTACGCAGCGGTGAAGCAGTCCTGGGCGTTGAATTCAGTGTCGGACCCATGGCGGCCGCCGATGTCGATGGCGACGGCAACTTGGAAATATTCGTGGGGGGACGCGCCCAACCGGGACGTTGGCCCGAACCCGCTCCCTCGTTGCTCTTGCGCAGTCGGGAAGGGCGCCTGGAAATTGCTCATCGGTTCGAAACTCTAGGTCGAGTCAGCGGGGCGTGTTTCACTGATTTTGACGGCGATGGGGACATCGATCTGGTCGTGGCCGGAGATTGGGGTCCTCTGCACCTATGGCGCAATGAGCGGGGGACGTTGACGGAGATTGATCCGGTGGTGGCCCTCGGGGGGCAGCGACTTCCGCTGAGCCGATTGTTAGGCTTGTGGAACAGCGTTACCGCCGGCGATTTTGACGGCGATGGCCGGTTGGATTTGGTCGCTGGCAATTGGGGGTTGAACACTTCGCTGGCGAGCGCCGTTCCTCCCCCGCGTCGTACTTCAATGACCGGACCAGATGCCGTTCCCGAAGTAATCCGCCGGCTTTACTACGGCGAACTGGGGGGATTGGGTGGCGTGGATGTGGTGGAGGCGTTGCCGGGGCTGGCGGGGGATTGGCCGGGCCGGGAATTGCCCATGTGGGCGCGGGCGTTTCCGTGGTTGCGCAGTGAAGTGCCCACGCATGTTGCCTTTGCCAAGATGACGGTGGCGAAGATTTTTGGAAATCGGCTGGAGGTAGCCAAGCGTCTCGACCTCTCCTGGCTGGCCTCCACAGTTTTCCTCAATCGAGGAGATTACTGGGAGGCGCGTCCACTGCCCGACTTTGCCCAATTGGCCCCGGTATTTGGTCTGGCGATTGCGGACGCTGATGGCGATGGCCGCGAGGATCTCTTTCTCGCGCAGAATTGGTTCGCCACTGATCCATTGACTGCCCGTCAGGATGCCGGCCGCGGGCTGTGGTTGCAGGGCGATGGTCAAGGTGACTTTAGGGCTCAGGAACGCACTGGGGTGGCGGCTTATGGCGAGCAACGGGCCGCGGCCATTGCGGACTTTGACGCCGATGGTCGACCCGATTTGGTGCTAACCCAGAATGCTGGAGCCACTCGGTTGTATCGCAACGAGCGAGCCCGACCCGGCGTGAGAGTTAGGTTGCGCGGGAATCCGCCTAATCTGTCGGCGATTGGCGCCTCCGTCCGCTTGGTTTTTGGTCAGCGTCCCGGACCCTGGCGCGAACTGCATTTAGGTTCGGGATATTGGAGTGTCGATAGTTCGACGTTGGTGCTGGCCCGACCCGAACCAGCTTCTGCCCTCGAAGTCCGCTGGCCCGGTGGGCGGATCAGTCGCCAACCCTTGCCAGAGTCGGCGACGTCGGTGGTGGTGGCCTTTGACGGGACGCTTACGGAAGGACGCTAAATCTCGATGGTGCGGAACAAACTCGCCTCACGAGCTGCCGAAGATGCACTGTTCGTTGACCTTTTCCCTTGGCACTGCTTGTCCCCGTCCCGCTACGCTACGGGACACAGACGCCAGTAACCGAGGACGGGAACAGCGGCCCAGCCACTGTTGACCGATCTTGGATGATGGATGCCTGACCACGGAACACGTTCCCATGACCACAGTCACACAGCTCAAGACCCTTAAGGGTAATACTGCCAACAAAGTCGCCGCTGAACTTTCTCGCACCGGCGGTCTCCTGCGTCTCGCCCCTGCCTGGGTGCCGCGCTCCTTCCTTCAGCCCGGTCTGCGGCTCAAGCTGCATCCGGACGATACCTACGCCTACGGGGCCAATCGGGGTGGTATCGACGAACGTTGGTTCGCGTCGACCACCGAGGCGGCCAACGAAGGCCGGGTGCCCGATGAGGGCCTCAGCTACGTCTTCATCGGCGGGGAACGTTTCACTTTGCGCAAGGCGGTGGAGGATTCGGGAGCCACCCTGGTGGGCAAGTCCATCTGGAAGAAGTACGGACGCTGGCCGGTCTATTCGAAGTTCTTCGACAACATGGGGCCGATTCCGCACCACATGCATCAGTCGGCCAAACAGGCCAAACTGGTGGGACAGGAAGGCAAGCCCGAGAGCTATTACTTCCCCCCCCAACACAACAATGTGGGCAATAATTTTCCCTACACCTTCATGGGCTTCGAACCGGGCACGACCAAAGCCCAAGTCCGGAAATGTCTCGAAGATTGGAATCGAGGCGACAACGGAATCCTCGATCTCTCCAAGGCCTACCGGCTCAAACCCGGCACCGGTTGGTTGATTGATCCCTGTATTCTGCACGCCCCGGGCAGTCTCTGCACCTACGAGCCGCAGTGGGGTAGCGATGTGTTCGGCATGTACCAAAGCATGGTCGAGGGTAGGTACGTTCCCTGGAGCCTGCTCGTGAAGGACATGCCTAAGAAATATCACCGGGATCTGGACTTTATCGTTAATCAGCTCGACTGGGACAAAAACGTCGATCCCAACTTCAAGGACAACCACTACCTTGAACCCATCCCCGTCGCCGATACCCGCAAGGAAGGCTTTGTCGATCGTTGGATCGTCTACGGTAAAGTGGATGGTGAGCAGTTGTTCACCGCCAAGGAACTCACGGTGGATCCCGGCACCAAGGTCACCCTCAAGGACACCGGCGCCTACGGACTCATCTGCGTCCAGGGCAAGGGCACGATCAATGGCCAGGCGTTGAATAGTCCGAAGCTCATTCGCTTCACCGAATTGACCGAGGATGAATACTTCTGCACCGAGGACGGCGCGAAGGCGGGCGTAACCTTTGAAAATACCAGCGAGACCGAACCGCTGGTGACGTTGCGCTACTTCGGCCCCGAGGTGAATCCCGAGGCCCCAGAAATGGGTGCCTATCGGAAGAACAAGTTCTGAGGCAACGGTCGATTTACCGGCGGCTGGCGATTTCGCCAGCCGCCTTTTTTCTTTCATTCGACGCCATCGTCCCGACCCTTTCCCTAAATTAAAGCCCTGCTCCTCCAGCCCCCATGTTTCCTCGTGCCACTTCTCTAAAACTGATCGGGACCCTTCTGTTCTTGTCGCCCAAAGTTCCCCTGACTATTGCGGTGGGACAGGAAACCCCGACGGTCGTGCGAGAGGCGGCGTCCAGCGGTTATCAGACCCGAATGGTGGAAGGCTGGAGGGTGCAGGTGAAGCAGGACCTGCTCGCCGATCAACGGGCGGCGACCGAGGCAGCTTTAATCCTCCTGCAACTCCAATTGGCGGAAATCCTCCGAGTGGTACCGCCGAAGTCGGTCCAGCGCCTACGGGAGGTGACACTTTGGTTTTCTCCGGAATATGCCGGCATTACGCCTCGGGCGGAATATCATCCCGACGTTGGCTGGTTGCGCGCCAATCGGCGGAACCCGGAGATGGTGCAAGGAGTCGAGTTCACCGATATTCGCAACTTCGAGCGCGAGATGAAGCGCATGCCGAACTTCGTTCTGCATGAACTGGCTCATGCGTATCACGATCGCGTCCTCGGCTTCGATCAACCCGACATCATCGCGGTGTACGAAGCCGCCAAGCAGGCCGGTTCGTATGACTCGGTGGAGCGGACCCGCGGTGACGGTAGCCCGCTCACCCGGGAACGAGCCTATGCCCTGACGGATCCCAAAGAATACTTTGCCGAAGGCAGCGAAGCGTTTTTCTCGCGCAACGATTTTTTCCCCTTCAATCGTGCGGAACTGCACCGGCACGATCCCCGGTTGGAGGAAGTGTTGGAACGGTTGTGGGGGCGGAACGATTAATTTTCTCGAACAGTATCATTTATGAAACGACTACCACTCCGTTGGGGCTTCTTGGGCACCGCCAACATTGCGCGGAAAAACTGGCAGGCTATTCACAACTCAGGGAACTCGGTCTTGACCGGCGTCGCCAGCCGCGAACGTTCCCGGGCGGAACGTTTCATCGCGGAATGTCAGCTCAGCGCACCAGTTCCCGTAGTGCCTCGCGCCTTCGGTAGTTATGAAGAACTGCTGGCTTCACCCGACGTGGACGCGGTGTACATCCCCTTGCCCACCGGCCTCCGGAAGGAATGGGTGCTACGGGCGGCCGAGGCTGGTAAGCACGTGGTTTGCGAGAAACCTTGCGCGATCAGTTTGTCCGACCTGCGTGAAATGACCGCCGCCTGCCAGCACCGGGGCGTGCAGTTCATGGATGGGGTTATGTTTGTCCACAGCGGCCGGATGCAGCGTGTGCGCGAAGTGCTCGCGGAGGGCTCAGCCATTGGGGAGATCCGACGCGTCACCTCGCAATTCAGTTTCCGTGGGGATGAGGCTTTCTTCTCCGGCAATATCCGCTCGCGCAGCACATTGGAACCGCAGGGATGTCTGGGAGATCTCGGCTGGTATTCGATAGTCTTCGCGCTCGAAGCGCTCGGGGGACGGATGCCCCGGCAGGTGCAGGGTCGAATCCTCTCGCACTTTGGGCACCCGGAGAGTCCCTCACCCATTCCCTCAGAGTTTTCCGGGGAACTGCTCTATGACGGCGGCGTATCCGCGGCGTTCTATTCCTCCTTCCTCACGGAAAACCAGCAGTGGGCGAGCATCAGCGGTTCCCGAGGACACCTACACATTTCGGATTTCGTCCTCCCCTATTTTGGCTGCGAATCCAGTTTCGAACTTAATCAGCCGGAGTTCCAAGTGAAGGGCTGCCACTTTGCCATGGAATCGCATCCCCGCCGGGTGAGTTGCTCCGAGTACAGCAACAACCATCCGACCTCCCAGGAAACCTCCCTCTTCCGCCACTTTTCCGAGCACGTCGCCAGCGGTACTCTGACGCCGGCGTGGGCCAACCGAGCCCTGCAAACGCAACAGTTGCTGGACGCGTGCCTCGAGTCGGCCGGGCAGGGGGGACGATTAATTAATGTGTCCTAGGTATCGTTGCCCCGGTGCGGCCTATAAACGTGGTCACGTGCCGTCTGTGGGAATCCTCTGGCCATGAACGAACCGATCAAGTCGCACAACCTGTCCGTTTCCGAAGCGCCCGAACCGGCGGTCGGCCCGCTGCGGGAGCGGTTGTGGCGCATCATTTTTCTCTCCGACACGACGGCGGGCCGGGTTTTCGATGTGATCCTTTTGTGGGTCATTGCCGGGAGTGTGCTGGTGGTGATGCTGGAGAGTATTGATTCGTTTAGGTTCCAGCACGGAGCCGCTTTTCTAGTGATCGAATGGTGTTTCACGGTAATTTTTACCGTGGAATACGTCCTGCGCCTCTGGGTGGTACGACGGCCCTGGAGCTATGCCGGCAGCTTCTTCGGTATCGTAGACCTGGTTTCGTTTCTGCCCGCCTACTTGGAGTTGTTCTTGGCCGGTTCGCATTACCTCATGGTCTTACGAGTTCTGCGGATGCTGCGGATGTTTCGAGTGCTCAAGATGGGGCATTACATCGGGGAGGCGGGAGTTCTGGTCAATGCCTTGCGCGCCAGTCGGGCCAAAATATCGGTATTCCTCCTCAGTGTGCTAGCTCTGGTCTGTGTGGAGGGAACCGTCATGTATCTGCTCGAAAGCCCGTCCAATCCGGACTTCGCCAACATCCCGCAGGCCATTTACTGGGCCATCGTAACGATCACGACCGTCGGCTATGGCGACGTGGCGCCGGTGACCGTGTTGGGGAAGATGATGGCGTCGATCATTATGCTCACCGGATTCGCTATTCTGGCGGTTCCCACGGGCGTAGTGACGGCCGAATTGGGTCGTGAAATGGCTCGGGTCCGGCGCCATCGGCGCTGCGCCGAATGTGGTTGGGAGGAACACGATTTTCGCGCAAATTTTTGTCAACAGTGCGGGACGCGACTTCCTTAGCACCTGTTTTTAAAACGGTTCTTAAGAAACCCGCGTCAGCAATTCCTTGGCCGCCTGCAATTGCTCCGGATCGCCGAGTAAGAGCAATTCGTCCTGTCCCAGAAGAGTCACATCGGCTCCGGGATTGTGGATTGTTTCGCGACCGCGTCGGATGGCAATGACACTCGCACCGCAACGGGTGCGCAATTGCAGGGAGCGGATGCTTTGGCCCGCCGCCTGGGTGTTGTCGGGGAGCACAATTGTCCGCAGATCTGCCTCGTCGAGCAACGGGGGTAGAGGCGACACCGGGACCGGTTCCGGTGCGTCGTGGGGACGCTCCAATGTGTCGCGAATCACCGTCTGTGCGCGCGCATAGAGCCGAATGAAATGGGCCCGTAACCCAAAGGCCACGATGGCGGCCAACAGGCCCAGTAGGACGAGAATCTTCAAGGGCGGTAACAAAGGTGCGCTCAAGGCGAGCAGGAGCACACTCAGGGCAATCGTCCCGGCGAAGAGGATCGTGTTGGACAATAAAGTGCGTAAAGCGGCCTTCTGCTGGGGACTGGTGCGCTCCCGGATGGCCAGTTCGGAGAGCAAGAGACTCAGTGCCTGCAATTTTCGGAGAAAGGCGAGGACCACCGGCAAACTGAGCAACAGGGCGGTTAGGTAGAGGATCGTGTTGGCGCCGCCGGTCCAGGACGGCAGGCTCTGGAGCCACGGCAGATTCAGTCGTTGCACGAACATGGCGGCGAGGAATAACGCGGCGATTAACGCGACGTTGATGGCCAGATGCAGAACAATCCGTCGGAGGATCCGCCGAATCGGATCCGGAGCCCGGCGTTCCCGCGCCCGTCGGACCCAGGCAAGATAGTCATTCTGATAATTTAGCAGAGAGGCGGGAGCCAAGCGGTCGTGCCAGGTGACGAAGACGTCCGCATGGCGAATGAAATAGGGTGTCAACACGGTGGTGATGGCGGAGACCCCCACCGCGATGGGATACAAGAAAGAGCTAGTCACGCCCAGGGCTCCGCCTAGCGCGGCAATAACGAACGAAAATTCACCGATCTGTCCCAAGCCTAGGCCAATTCGAAGGGCCGTTCCGCGCTCATAACCCGCCAGAAAACTACCGAAGGAACAGGCCAGAACTTTGCCACAAACTAAAGCGAGGGTGATGACCACCACCGCCAGGAAATGGTCTTTAAGCACTCCAGGATCAATAAGCATGCCGATGGCGACAAAAAACACCGCGCTGAACATGTCCCGCAGCGGCGTGATCAGTCGTTCGATGCGCCGGATCTCTTCCGATTCGGCAATGAGGGCACCCATAATGAAGGCGCCGAGGGCCACACTGAACCCAAGCTTCGAAGCCAGCAACGCGAGGCCAAAACTCAAGCCCAATACAGTAATGAGAAGCGTTTCATCACCGCGGAATTTTCCGACAAAGCGCAGGAGACGGGGAACCACCAGCAACCCCAGGACGATCGCGACCACCACAAATTCCGACAGTCGCAGCATCAATCCGAGCATGGCGCTCCAATCAAAGGTCCCGGACTGCGACACGGCGGATAGCGACGCCACGAGCAGAATGGCGATAATGTCTTCCACGATCAGGATGCCGTAGATCGCCTGGGCAAACGGTTCCCGATTGCGGCCCATTTCCGTCAGGGTCTTGGCGATGATCGTGGTGGAGGAAATCATCAGGATGCCCCCGAGGTAGACGCAATCCATGGTCTTCCAGCCGAAGGCGCTTCCGATTTCGAAGCCCGCGAAAAACATCAGGGCCGTCTCCAGCGGGGCCACGATGAAGGCGGTGGGGCCGATGAGGCGCAGTTTCCGGAAGTTGAATTCAAGTCCCAGCGCGAAGAGGAGGAACACCACGCCGAGATCGGCCAACGTCTGCACGCTCTCCTGCGAGGTGACCAACGGACGCGGCAACAAATGCGGTCCGATCATCGCACCCGCGAGAATATAGCCGAGAACCACGGGCTGCTTCAGCCAACGGAACAACACCGTCACCATTCCGGCGACGAGCATGACGACCGCAAGATCCTGAAGGAGGGAGACGTTGTGCATCCGCGATGAGGCAGGTGCACCCTATCCATTCCGTTCAAACCTGTCACCGGCGCGGACCTGCGGAATGCATAATCGCTTCAGAAATCCGAAATTGCCCAGACTAAGTCGTCTCCCGCAAACGGCTGAGACGTTCCCAAGATTACTCGGGGCGCACCCGGAAACATCGGTTTGGTGTTCGACTCCGCTAAATCTCGAAGAGTGGTCACTGACCGACGATCCGGCGCGCTCGGCAAAATGGCGCTTTCCCGCAGACAATCGGCGGCGCCCAATTTTGATGATTCGACGTGGCGGTTCGGAATCAATGGCGTGGGCTACGATCGTGCGGCCATGATTGCCAACGAGGCGTCGAGTTTCCCGGGAGGAATCTATCGGGTCGTAACTCCCGTTCCGCCGCAACTCCCGCTCCGACCCGTGTGCTGTTGCTCGGGATGGGTAATGCGACGAACTGACAACCCCGGATCGACTCCAATTGAAATCCGCCAAGTTCGTGGCCACCCTGAGCCCTTCAATGAATTCCACCGTTTGCGGACCCATTTCCCGGAACCTATTCCGGCGACCGCTCACGCGCCCGTGCTGGACCTTACTGCTTCTGGGGTTGCTCCCTTGCATCGGATTCGGGGCGACTCCGCCGGGACGCGCCTCGGTGGTTTTGGAAGGAGCCACGGCGCGCTTGGTGGTGGATCTCGCCGGAGGTTCGATCGGGGAGTTTCGCCTGAATGAGTCCGCGCTCAATCCGTTGAACTGGGGAACGCCCGGCCCGGCGGAGCAGGGGAGTCGCGGGTTCGGCCACTTTCTTTGTCTGGATCGCTGGGGACCGCCTTCCGCGGCTGAAGGTGCCCGGGGTATGCCGTATCATGGCGAAGCGGCCCAGGTCGTCTGGCGGACGGAAGAGGAACCGCATCGCCAAGCGGGTTATCTCGCGGCCCAGATGCAGGCTCAGTTGCCTCTGGCGGGCGTGTCGATACGCCGCCGCCTTCGTCTGTCCGCGACGGTGGCAATGGGTCGAGTGCAGGAAGACGTCACCAACGAGCGGGCGCTTGGCCGGGTTTACAATAGCGTTCAGCATCCCACGATTGGCCCGCCCTTCCTCGACGCCACGACCGTGGTGGATTGCAACGGGCGCCGGGGATTCGCCCAAGGCAACCCGTTGCCGCATCCGGAGGAACCCTCGTTCTTCTGGCCCGCCGCGCTGGATCGAGACCGCCGTTCAGTCAATCTTCGCCACCTCACTGACACTCCCGATCCCAATGTGGTTTCCTATGTCATCGATGAACCGTTGGGTTGGGTAACGGCCGCGACACCTGCTCGGGGTCTTCTGATCGGTTACGTGTGGAAAACGTCGGACTATCCGTGGGTCAGTTTGTGGCGCGACGTTCAGGGCGGTCAACCGGCGGCCCGCGGCTTGGAGTTTGGAACGACTGGATTGCACCAGCCGTTTCCAATTCTCACGCAGGTCGGCCGAATCTGGGACCGTCCGCTCGTCGCTTACCTGGATGCCGGGGAAACTCAGACCCGCACGTATTCAGTTTTCTTGCTGAAGATTCCGGCTGATTTCGCCGGCGTTGAGCGGATCTCAATTTCCGGTTCCCGGTTGGTCCTGCGGGAACGAGGTGGGACCACTCCCCGCGAGTTCAGCCTGGAAGCCGGAGAGGAGTTGCTGCCGTGAGCCAGCTTGCCGAACCACGTGCCAGACCCTCTATCGGAGACGGAATTTTTAGGCTTCGCGGAAGGGGGAGATTTGGTTTTTTCTACGGGGTGATAGACTTAGCTTGAGAAAGCTCATCCCGCGCGGTCTCGACGCCTCGTCCTGCTACGCCACCCACCATCCGCCGGCTCACCCAAGCGAATGCTGAAGAATATGAAAACCAACCGAGCCACCGCCACCGGCGTCCCGCAACCCACCTGGGCGGCGCGCTGGCACCGCGTCTCCGACCTGCTGCTGCTGACGCTGCCGGTCGCGGGGCAGGCTCAATTCGACTACACGACGGATAACGGCACGATCACCATCACTCGGTACAACTGCACTGCCGGTGCGGCCACCATTCCCAGCACTATCAACGGCCTGCCGGTCACCACCCTCGGGGACCGAACGTTCGACGGTTGCACTGGCCTAACCAGCGTGACGATCCCCAACCGGATCACCACCCTCGGGGGCTTTGCGTTCGCTGGCTGCACCGGCCTGACCAGCGTCTATTTCCTTGGAAATGCCCCCAACGCTTCGCGTAACATATTCCTTCTGGCTCCCGCTGTGACCATTTACTTCCTGGCGGGTGCCGCCGGCTGGGACCCCCGGTGGGGCGCGACCTACGCCGAGCGGCCGGCGCGTTTTTGAATCAATGACCCCAGAGGGCGGTTGATTACGCTACGAGGCAGGCGGTCAATGTTTGGTTGTTGTTGGCTTTTTGCACGCCGGATTTTTGCTTTTGATTTTCCTCCCGG